>Ga0308157_10000123_pt1 | contig 320858 bp, 304 predicted proteins | sample PhyBR1_FD_201035 | JGI IMG/M metagenome (GOLD analysis project Ga0308157, IMG submission 201035) | Phyllosphere microbial communities from UC Gill Tract Community Farm, Albany, California, United States - DLSLB.R1 | ecosystem: Host-associated > Plants > Phyllosphere > Unclassified | place... | reverse complement strand
GCGTCATGGTAAACATGCCTTTGGAGCCTTTGATTATGTGAGCAAGTCACCATCGCTCCATTTTTTAAAGTACGATGAAGATTATTCCGCCATGGAGGCGAGATAATGACTTATACATCGTATCTAGTCACAGATATTTGCTGCCCACAACCCATTCCTGTCTGCGTCCTGCTTCTGCTGTGGGCTGCTGCGCCCTTACGCTGGCTCACTTACAGGCTCACTTCAGCCCCAGGCCCGCGCCGTCCAGGCTGCGCTGGGCCAGGTTCATCTGCTCCAGCGGCGCCGGGCGGCCAAACCAGTAGCCCTGGGCGCTGGCGCAGCCCAGCTGCAGCAGGCGCCGGGCCTGGGCCTCGGTCTCGACTCCCTCGGCCACGACCGTCACGCCGAATCCCTTGGCCATGTGCAGTACGGCCGTGACGATGGCGGCATTCTGGGACGACTCGACCAGGTCGCGCACGAAGGTCTGGTCGATTTTCAGGCAATCGAACGGCAAGCGGCTCAGGTACGCCAGCGATGAGTAGCCGGTGCCAAAGTCGTCGATGGCGATCTTCAGCCCCAGGGCACGCAGGCGCGAAAGCTGCTGGTGGGTCACGGCGTCGCCTTCGATCAGCACGGATTCGGTGAGCTCCAGCGTCAGGTGCCGTGCTGGCAGGCCACTGGCCTCCAGGGTGCGCTGCACCTGCTCGACGAAATCCGACTGGATCAGCTGGCGGGCCGAGACATTGACATGCAGACCGAAGTCTTCGGGCAGTTGCGGCAATTGCTGCGCAATGTCCCGGGTGGCGCGCAGCATGACCCAGTCGCCCAGCGCCAGTATCAGATCGCTTTCCTCGGCCATGGTGATGAACACGCCGGGCGGCACCATGCCGCGCGTGGGGCTGCGCCAGCGCAGCAAGGCCTCGGCACCGGTGACGCGGCCCGTGGCGAGGTCGATCACGGGCTGGTAGTGCACGAGGAACTGGTCCTTGTCCAGCGCCTGCCGCAGTTCGGACGCCAGCCGGGTGCGCTCCATCGCCTGGTCTGCCATGCCGGGTTCGAACACCATCCACTGGCTCTGGCCATGGCGCTTGGCCTCACCCAGGGCGATGCTGCCGTTGCGCAGCCATTCCGGCAGTCCTTCGCCACGCAGGTGCCCCGCCACCAGCCCCACCGATGCGTACACCATGACCTCGTCGGCCCCGGCCGAGAACGGTGTGGCAAACAGGCCCAGCACGGCCTTGCCGAACCGCTCTGCGGTCTGGTCCCCCTCCTCCTCCACCAGGCTCAGAAGGGCGAACTCGTCCCCGCCCACGCGGGCCAGCAGCACCGGCGCAGGAAAGTGCCCCCGCAGCCGGTTGGCGACGGCCTGCAGCAGCCGGTCACCCGTGCCGTAGCCCACGCTATCGTTGATGGCGCGGAAGGCATTCAGCCCCACAAGGCTGAGCACGGCGCGTTTGGGTTCCGTCCACTGGACCTGTTCCAGCAATCCCCGGCGCGTGAGCAGTTGCGTGAGGCTGTCATGGGTGAGCAGTTCCTGCATCTGCTGGAACGAGCGCTGCAGCCGGTGGGCCATCTCATTGAACGCGAGCACGAGGACCGTGGTCTCCCGCAGGGGGCTGCTGTCAGCGATGTCCGTGTCCCAGTCGCCACGCGCGATCCGGTTGGCGGCCTCTGCCGTCCTGAGAATCGGCCGCGCCGCCCACTGGATCACCCACAGGCCCAGCAGCAGGCCAATGATGGCAATGGCGCCGGCGGCCAGCAGCGCCCCCTGGCCTGCACTGCGCGAATCTCCGAGCAGCTCGGACTCGGGCAGCAGCACCACGATGCGCCAGTCGATGCCACGGGGGTCCGCATAGGATGTGACGCGCCCGAAATAGCGTGCGTCCAGGTGCTCGAAGTGAAAGCTTGCGCCGTCCGCCGCGGGCACATCGCGCAAATAGCCCTCGGCCGTGCGGATCTGGGCACTCGTGCTTTCCGAGATGCGCAGGCGTTCGCGCTGGCCTGCGGCATTGCGGCGGTCGCTGAGCACGGAACCCGGCTCCGAATGGGCCACGATCAGGCCCTGCGCATCGACGATGAAGATCTGCCCCTGCCCGCGCAGCGGCTCCTCGCGCAGGAAGCGGTTCAGGCTGTCCAGCCGCACGTCGGCCTCCATCACACCCAGCAGGCTGCCATCGGCCACCACGGGCGTCGCGGCCGAGATGGTGATGTCGCCCCGCTCGCCCGCCGTGGTGTAGATGGGGGACCAGCGCGACTGGCCCGACCCCGCCACCGGTGCATACCAGGGCCGCACACGCGGGTCGTAGTTGGGAAAGGCCGCCGCCACCTTGCGCAGCGTATCGTCCTCGTACACATTCATCATGCCGTTCGTCGTGGCATCCTTGAGGATCAGGCGAAACCCCTCACCGGGCTCCCGGCGGATGCCGGTGTACTCCCCCGCCCTGCTCCCGAAGCTCAGCAGGCTGATCTGCTGCTGCCCGGCATACAGGTCGGAGAAGACGCCCCGCAGATGGGTGTACACGGGGCGCAGATTCCCCTCCTGGTACAGGCCATGGCGGCTGATGGCGTCGGCTACCGTGTTCTGGATCAGGAACGGGGTTTCCAGAAACTCCGCCAGGCGCGCACGCGAGTTGCTGGTGAGGGCCTCCAGCACGCGCACACTCTCCTGGTCGATCAGCTGGCTGATCTGCCGGTGCTGCGTGACCGCCTGCAGGACGACCGTGGCCGCGAACAGTGCCGCAAAAGGCACCGCAATGGCAGTCCGCAGAGACAACTGGAAGGCACGCATCCTCAATGGCTCCGGTTACGTTGCAGCCGCATGCAACACGCGTGCCTGCGATCCTGGTGCCATGGTGTAGCAGCCTTTCACAAGAGATTTTTCATCACGGCACGGGCGGGTGAGAAGCAACGCCCTGGTGCCCTTCGAGCACCTGCGCCAGGGGCACAGGGTAGCCGACAGCGTAACCCTGCGCATAGTGCACGCCAATGTCCTTCAGTATGGCCACCAGGGCCTGGCTTTCGACAAACTCGGCCACGGTGCGCTTGCCCATCAGGCAGCCGATCTCGTGGATCGATTTGACCATGGCCAGGCTCACCGGGTCGCGGTCGATGTCCCTGACGAACTGGCCGTCGATCTTGAGCACATCCACCGGCAGGTTGCGCAGGTAGGCAAACGAGGACAGGCCGCTGCCAAAATCATCGAGCGAGATCTTGCAGCCGCGCCCGCGCAGGGTCTCGATGAAGTGGCTGGCCGTCTGCAGATTGCTGATGGCCGCCGTCTCGGTGATCTCAAAGCACAGCTTGGAGCACGGCACCTCGGGGTTCCCCAGCGCCTGCAGCACAAAGGCCGTGAAGGCCGCATCCCCCAGCGACTGGCCCGACAGGTTGATCGAGCACTGTCCGATGCGGCTTTGCTGCGCGACCACCCAGCGCAGCGCATGGGTGACGACCCAGCGGTCCACCCGGGCGGCCAGGTGGTAGCGCTCGGCGGCCGGCATGAACAGGCCCGGCAGCACCAGCTCGCCCTGCTCGCTGCGGATGCGCAGCAGGATTTCGCAGTGCAATCCCTGTGAATTACCGCTCTGCAGCGGCACGATGGGCTGCGCAAACAGCTCGAAATGGTCGTGCAGCAGGGCATGCTCGATGCGGCTCACCCACTCCATGACGCCATAGCGCTGCGCCAGCGCCGGGTCATCGATGGCGTACACGTGGATGCGGCTGCGCCCTGCGTCCTTGGCCACGTAGCAGGCGCTGTCTGCGGCCTGCAGCAGGGCACCCACGCTTTCGGTCTGCGCGTCCAGCGCCACCATGCCGATGCTGACGCCGACGCCAAAGCGCTGCTCCAGCCACACGAAGTGGTAGCCGGCCAGGCGCTGCTGCAGCCGCTCGGCCACCTGCAGCGCGGCGGCCACGCTGTGGCCGGCCAGCAGGATGCCGAATTCATCCCCGCCGATGCGGCACAGCAGGTCGTCCTCGGCCAGCAGGCCGGCAAACAGCTGGGCGATCTCGCGCAGCATGGCATCGCCTGCCGCGTGGCCACAGGTGTCGTTCACGACCTTGAACTCGTCCAGATCCAGGTAGCACACCACATGCTGCAGCGCATGGCCGCGCGTGAGCTCCACGGCATGGGCCAGGGCCTGCTCGAACGCGCGCCGGTTGCCCAGCCCCGTGAGCTCGTCGTGGGTCGCCTGGTAGGCCATCTCGCGGCTCAGGCGGCGCTGCTCGGTCACATCGCGGAACACCAGCACCGCGCCCTGCACTTCGCCATCCGCATCCTTGATGGGCGACACCGTCGCCTCCACCAGCACCCGGCCACCGTGCAGGGTCTGCAAATGCAGTTCCGGATGGCGCTGGGCCTGCGCTGTCGCAATGGTGCTGGCCACCATGTCGGGCGCTGGCTGCGTCGATCCATCCGCAGCGAGCAGACGGAACACCTCGCCGTAGGGCTTGCCCACGGCGGCGGTCAGGCTCCAGCCGGTCAACATCTCTGCCGCCGGGTTGATATAGAGCAGGTGCCCCTGCGCATTGGTCGATATCACCGCATCGCCAATCGAGTGCAGGGTGACCTGCAGGCGCTCCTTCTCATGGTAGAGCGCGTCCTCGGCCTCCTTGCGCGCCTGCATGAAGCGCACGCGGTCCATGGCCACCGCCACATGGGCCGCCATGGCCTGCATGAAGTCGATGTGCCAGGGCAAGGGCGGGCGCACGCCTTCTGCATCGCCATAGGTGCCCATGCCCACAGCACCCAGCCGCTGCTCCGCCATGATCAGCGGCACATTGATGATGGTGCGGTTGTCCAGCGCCGCCACGATCTCTTTGTTGGTGCGCGGGTCGGTGCGTGCGTCGACCACTACCACCACATGGTCCGCAGCAATGATCTCCTGGACCATGCTGTCGCCCGCGATGGGGATTTCCGTGGTGTCGATGGCCCGGGCGAGGGCCGGGTCGTTGATCTGGCTCGAATGCAGCACGATCGATACGAACCCCGGCTTCAGCCCGTACACGCCCAGCCAGCAATGGGGGTAGCCCAGCACCTGCTCCGCCACCGGATACACCGCATCCAGGATATCGGGCAGGCTCCACGCCCGCTCCAGGCGCTTGCACAGCTGCAGCAAGGCCTTGGTGTGCGAAGGCGCTTCGGTCGTGGTGGCCGTCAGGTCGCTCATGACCGCAGTGTATCCAAGGGTTTCAACAAAACCCCGCGTGCCGGGCAGTTTGTTGATGATTGTTTACACCCATGGGACGGGAATTCGCGCTGTGATAGCTTGTGCCCCATGGAGTATGTCGATTTTTTGGTGTCCTGGCTGGGCGGCAACCCCAGGATGGTGACCGCCTGGGCCTTGGTGCTCATGCTGGCGCTTGCCTGGCTGTGGCGCGGCCACCGGGCCAACAAGGAGCGCGCCCGCTTCAAGCCGCTGCCGCGCAGCCGCGCGAAACAGGCCGGCGCCAAGGGGGCCGGCACGGTCGTCACCCCCAAGGCCCAGCGGCGCGTGCGACCACGCCGGTAGGCCAGTGCCGCCGCGTGCCAGGCAAACCGCTACCATCCGGGGCATGACATTGCCTACTGCGCCCTCCCCCATCGCCTCTTCCACCGTCCACTTCGGCCACCAGGGCCGCGTCTGCATCGTCACCGGGGGCGCGCAAGGCATCGGCGAGGCCTGCGTGCGGCGCTTTGCCCGCGAAGGCGCACACACAGTGATCGCCGATGTCGACGATGCCCGGGGCACGGCCCTGGCCCAGGAACTCGGTGCGCTCTACGTGCGCTGCGACGTGGGCGACAAGGCCGCAGTGGATGCCCTCGTGGCGCGCACGCTGCAGGCCCATGGCCGTATCGACGTGCTGGTGAACAACGCCGGCATCTTCCGCGCGGCGGATTTCCTCGAAGTGACCGAGGAAGACTTCGACGCCGTGCTGCGCGTCAACCTCAAGGGCTCGTTCCTGGTCGGCCAGGCCGTGGCGCGGGCCATGGTGGCTTCGGGCGGCGGCTCCATCGTCAACATGAGCTCGGTCAACGGCGTGCTCACCATCCCCAGCATCTCCAGCTACAACGTGAGCAAGGGCGGCATCAACCAGCTCACGCGCGTGATGGCGCTGGCCCTGGCCGACAAGAACGTGCGCGTGAATGCGGTTGCGCCCGGCACCATCGCCACCGAGCTGGCCGCCAAGGCCGTGCTCACCAGCGACGAGGCCAAGGCCAAGATCATGTCGCGCACGCCGATGAAGCGCCTGGGCGACCCGGCCGAAATCGCCGACGTGGTGGCCTGGCTGGCCAGCGATGCAGCCAGCTACGTCACGGGCGAAATCGTCACGGTCGACGGCGGCCGCATGACCCTCAACTACACCGTCCCGGTCTGACCATCAGGCCTGCTGCACCCGCCTGAGCAGCCCAGCCGGGCTGCTTGGCCAGCCCACACGGCCAAACCAGGCGCCGCCGGCAATCGCCCAGCCGATCACGATGCCGTAGACCACCAGGGCCACACCCTGCGCGGCGAACACGCCGGCCAGGCCGCCGTCCCATCGCAGCGCCAGCCAGCCGCCCACCACGGCGATCACCAGCCGGGCCAGGTTGCCGGCCACCGGCCAGAACAGGCGCCCGGCCCCCTGCGAGGCGAAGTACAGCACCAAGCCCAGGCCGAAAAAGCCATACACCGGGCCCACCGTGCGCAGGTACTGGCTGCCTGCGGCGATCATGGCCGGGTCGCTGGCGAACAGCGACAGCCAGGTGGCGGGAAAAAACGCGGCCCACAGGCCGATGGCCTCGGTCATGCCGAACGCCATGGCGGCGCCGATCCAGGTGGCGCGCAGGGCGCGCTCGCGCTGGCCCGCGCCGATGCAGGTGCCCACCATGGCCACCAGCGGCGCACCAAAGCCGAACACCAGAGGCACCATCAGGTATTCGAGCCGCGATGCCGTGCCGTAGCCGGCAATGGCCGCTGTGCCGAAGCCGCCCACCAGCGCCGTGGTGACGCCGATGGCCACATTGGTCGCCACGGTGGAGACCGCCCCCACCAGGCCCACGCGCAGAATGTCCACGAACAGCGCCCAGCGCAGTTGCAGCCCCTTGAACGCGGGCCGCAGCAGGCTGCGCGGCGACCACAGGTACCAGGCCAGCACGGCACTGCCCAGCACGTAATAGGCCATGAGGGCGATGGCACCGCCCGCAATGCCCAGGCCCGGCAACGGGCCCCAGCCAAAGATCAGCAGCGGCGACAGGGGGATGAGCACCAGCGCGCCCCACACCGTGACATAGGCCGGCACGGCCATGTTGCCCGTGCCGCGGATGATGGCCGCCAGGGTGTTGAACACCCAGACGCAGACCGCGCTGGCAAACACCCAGTTCGAATAGATGAGCGCCGCCTCCAGCGCGCCCCCGGCCCCGCCCATGCGGGTGTAGAGCCAGCGCCCGCCCCCCACCACGGCCAGGGTGAACACGAGCGAAAACACCAGCCCGATGACCAGCGCATGCAGCACCAGCGCGTCCGCGTCCTCGCGCCGGCGCGCCCCCAGGGCCCGCGCGATGGCCGCCGCCACGCCGCCGCCAATGGCGCCAGCCGACATCATCTGCATCAGCATCACCACCGGGAACACCAGCGCCATGCCAGCCAGCGCATCGGTGCCGAGCTTGCCGACGAAATAGGTCTCGATCAGCCCCACGCCGGCCTGGGCCAGCATCACCAGCACATTGGGGGCCGCCATGCGCAGCAGCGTGGAGGCGATGGGCGCCTCCAGCAACATGCGGGTGCGCGGGTTCATAGCCCCCGCGGCAGCGGCCGGCGTTGTAACGGCAGTCATGGCGCAGCCCCCGGCTTGCGCGGGACAACGATGCGCACGGTAGAGACCTGGAGCACGTCACCATGCTGGTTCAGGGTTTCGCTGCGCACGGTCACCATGCCGCGGTCGGGCTTGGACTTGGACGGGTTGGCCTCCATGACCTCACTCACCACGTGCAGCACGTCGCTGGGGCGCGTGGGCCGGGGCCAGGCCACGTCACCACTGGCGCCGATGATGCCGCCAGCCACCGGCAGGCCCGTGGTCACCTGCAGGCGCATGGTGATGGCCGCCGTGTGCCAGCCGCTGGCGGCCAGGCCGCCGAACAGCGTGCCCTTGGCGGCGGCATCGTCCAAGTGGAAGGGCTGCGGGTCGAACTGCCGGGCAAAGCTGACGATCTGCTCGGCGTCCATCGCGTGCTCGCCGCTCGTGAAGCGCCGGCCCACGGTCATGTCTTCGAGGTACAGGGGCTGCGTTGCAGCAATGGTATCGGTCATGGTCAACAGGCTCTTTGCAAACGGGATCGGGGTATCAGGCAGCGGCGGGGACCAGGCGCTTGAGCGGCGCCTCGCGGATCGGCAGGTTCACCAGCGCAGCGCCCAGGGCCAGCGCGATGTCGATGTACCAGACCCAGTCGTAGCTGCCCGTGGCCTGGAACACGCTGCCGCCCAGGTAGGCGCCGAAGAAGCCGCCGATCTGGTGCGAGAGCATCACCACGCCGAACAGCATGGCCATGTTGGCCGTGCCGAACATCTTGGCCACCAGGCCGGCCGTGGGGGGAACGGTGGACAGAAAGGTCACGCCCATCACCGCGGCAAAGATCAGCATCACGGCCGTGGTCTTGGGTGCGAACAGAAAGATCAGCACCGCCAGGCCGCGCGTGGCGTACAGCAGCGACAGCAGCGACTTCATGCGCCAGCGGCCCACCGCCCAGCCCATGGCCAGGCTGCCGATGATGTTGAACAGGCCGATCATCGCCAGCGACCAGCCGCCCACCTCGGGTGGCAGGCCGCAGGCCGCCACCACACCGGGCAGGTGCGTTGCCAGAAAGGCCACATGAAACCCGCACACCAGGAAGCCCGCCGACAGGTACAGGTAGCTGCGCGTGCCCAGCGCCTGGGCAATGGCTTCGCGCGCCGTCAGCGCCTTGACACCCGATGCCGCTGCGGCCTGTGCCGCCAGTGCCTTCGAGTTGCCCTTGAGCACGAAGACCGCCGGCAGCGCCAGCAGCACCAGCACGCCCAGCCACTGCATGGCACTGGCCCAGCCCACCGCCGCCGTCAGGCCAATGGCAATCGGCGCCATGGCGAACTGGCCGAACGAGCCGCCCGCGTTGACGATGCCGGTGGCCAGGCCGCGCTTGTTCGCGGGCACCAGCCGGGTGCTGGCGGCCATCAGCACCGAAGGGCCGGCCATGCCGGCACCGCCCGCCGCCAGCACGCCAATGGCAAAAATCAGCCCGGCCGTCGTCGTCATCAGCGGGGTGATGAAGGTGCCCAGGGCCACCAGCACCACCCCCAGAAAGATCACGCGCCCGGTGCCGATGCGGTCAGCCACCGCGCCCGCAAACGGCTGCGTGAGGCCCCACCACAGCTGGCCGAAGGCAAACGCCAGGCTGATGCTGCCAACGCCCAGGCCCGTGGACGTGTTCAGGGAAGAGAGGAACAGCCCCATGGTCTGGCGCGTACCCATGGTGAGGGCAAACGCGCCTGCAGCGGCCAGCAGCACCAGCCAGATGGCGATGGGTGGGACGGACGGCTTTGGGGAAACCGGCGCGGAAAGGGTTTGTTCATTCGCCATGGTCGAGCTCCGAGATGGGGGACAGCAGTTCAAGGCACTCATCGGCCAGGGTGTGCAGCGCCATCACACGTTCCACGCCCAACAGGTCGTTGAGCGACAACTGCGCCACCTTCCAGCAATGCTGGGCTTCGGCGCGCTTGTCACGGCCCGCGTCGGTGATGTGCACCAGGCGGCTGCGGCCATCGGCGCCGGCCTGCAGGGTCACCCAGCCGGCATCGACCAGCGGGCGCAGGTTGCGTGTGAGGGTGGAGGCATCCATCTTCATCTCCGCCGCCAGGTCGCCCGGGCGGATGGGGCCGAGCTTGAGCACATGCGACAGCAGCGAGTACTGCGTGGTCTTGAGGCCGCACTTCGCCATCTCGGCGTCGTAGTGCTGCCCGACCCGGCGCAACAGCTGGCGCAGCTTGAAGTTGGTACAGCCCTGCGGACGCGCCGCAGCGGGTGAAGGAAGGGTGATTTCGGCTTGCATGGATTCGATTGTATCTGCAATAATTGCATATGCAACAATTTGACCGGAAGAAGACCCCATGACACAACACAACCAACTCGAACAATGGCTTGCCCTGGAGCAAGAGGTGATGGCCCGCATGGACGCTGGCGTGGGCCCCGGCGTGTCCCGCCCCGACCAGGTGGCCGGCCTCGACGGCCTGCAGATGATGCAGGCCATGCTGCGCGGCGAACTGCCCTACCCTCCCATCGCACGCACCCTCGACTTTCGCCTGGTGGAGGTCAGCGAGGGCGTGGCCATCTTCCAGGGCACCCCGGGCGTGGAGCACCTGAACCCCATGGGCACCGTGCACGGCGGCTGGTTCGCCACCCTGCTCGACTCGGCCCTGGGGTGCGCGGTGCACACCCGCATGCTGCCCGGCCGCGGCTACACCACGGCCGAGCTGGGCGTGAACCTGGTCAAGGCCATCACCCCCAAGGTGCAGCGCGTGCGCGCCGAAGGCCGGGTAATCCACTGCGGGCGCCAGCTGGCCACGGCCGAGGCGCGCCTGGTGGGCCCCGACGGCACCCTGTACGCCCACGCCACCACCACCTGCCTGGTTTTCGATCTACCGGCACAATCGAGGGCATGAGATTCCTCCACACGATGCTCCGCGTTGGCAACCTTCAGCGCTCGATTGATTTCTACACCCAGGTGCTGGGCATGCAGCTGCTGCGCCAGTCCGAAAACCCCGAGTACAAATACTCGCTGGCCTTTCTCGGCTTCGACGGCGGCAACCCCGGCCAGGCCGAGATCGAGCTGACCTACAACTGGGGCACCGAGAGCTACGACCTGGGCACGGCCTATGGCCACATCGCGCTGGGCGTGCCTGATGCGTATGCAGCGTGCGAGAAGATCAAGGCTGCGGGCGGCAACGTCACGCGCGAGGCAGGGCCTGTGAAGGGCGGCAGTACGGTGATAGCGTTTGTGACGGATCCTGATGGGTACAAGATTGAGTTGATTGAGCGCAAGAACGACACGGGTAGCGGTACAGGGCTGCGCTGAGCGCCCAACCCTGCCGTCATTAACAAAGAAAGCCCGGCATCGCCGGGCTTCGCATTCATGGCGCCTCATATCGAAGCGCGGAGAGTGCTGGGGTAATTAGTATGCAGTCAGGGCCAACACTGCTTGCTTGTGCATAGCGCACGAACGAGGCTGCACGGCATTTGGCCACCAGTCCAAGGGCCGAACAAAGCGGCTGAGGCTCTTGGATCTAGTGACGGCCAGCAGACAATGTACGAACGGCCGTAGAGCACTATGGCCGCGACAGTTAGCCGCCGATCTCCGGCACGCTCACCCTCAATGACGCCAACACATGAAAGAAGTATTCACCAATTAACCACCCGGTTAAAATATATAAACAGTGGACGCGCAAGAGCAGCACTGCCCACGCCTACAGCCCCCGCTGCACAATCCGCATTACTCGTGGATCGGAAACGCTAAACTGATCTACCGGTCTTCCAGCCCCACCCGTCGGTCGAGTTCCATCTTCCACCACCAGTCTATTATTTACCCATCGATCAATTCTTCCGCGTGCCGTTTGCGTTCCTTGACGAAGCAAGTCTTGTACATCCTTAGTAACAAAGGATGTTGTACCTAGCTTACTAATAGTCCTTGCCTCATCTAGCATTCCAATATCCTTAAGACCCTTCAGCGCAAAAGAATCCATCCCACCATCAAGGGCAGTACTGTCGAGTAATTTGGGAGTAGATAAATTTCGTTGAATATGCGCGCTAAGAATATGATCAAGGGCGCTAATTAGCTGACGAGGTGATCTTCGGGTAAGTTGAATTAGCTCCTGCATTTTTGCGGAAGTATCAGTTCCGGGCTCACAAATATCTTGAAGTCCTTTAACTTTATCACCAGAAAAGAACGACATTCGACGAGAAACCAAGTCAAGCAGATAACCGACCTCCCATATAATTTCACCCACTGGGATTTTATCAAATCTAACACTCTGCCCCAGGTTTCCCCGTATCCAGTTTGAAACCTCGTCCCAAACAAAAAATGTCCAAGTTACGCCCTCAATTTCGTGCAAATTTATATTTGTTAGCAAAGGCGAAATTAGTGATGCTGCAGCTGATAAATCGCTACCAGTCCATTCAGTTTCGTCAACCTTATCAATTTGAACCAAAACCCCAGTAAAGCCATAAATTCTTGCAACCTCAACAGCCTTCTTCAATGTGTATATTGGATCATGAAAGCCATCACCTTTCTGCTTTTTCACCATCTCGGCAAATGAACTTGGATCCCCAATATCAAGATCAGCATACTTCTTCCCAAGCATAGACGCAATATTAACAATAGAAGTAGTTACTGAATCCCATCTTTTTTCAACCCAAATACCTGCCTGTGTCTTTAAAGCAGTTCCAATTAATTCATAGGTTTCACTTGCGCTCTCGACTCTAGAACTTTCAGAGCGATTTAGATAAAAATTGGAAATAAATTTGCTTACCAAGTTCTTGTCGGCCGCACTAGGTGGTTGGATTTGAATTTTTTCAATATCACTTAGTGTGCTAAGCCATGCAAGTAATGTTTCAGATACAAGAAACGCAATCTGAGTAGCAAATAAATCTAGGCTTAAGGGATTTTTTATATATGGCTTGAATACATTAAATGAAGTGAGTGGCACTACAAGCGGCCCGCCCCTGCCTGTGAATAGTTTCTTTGCCACGGTAAGGCGCGTCGCAGATTTCCCGCTGCCACGGGCGCCTTCTAAAAAAAACACGCCTTGGGTCCGTGAAGCCTGCTCGGTTCTATCAAGGTATGGTGGATGGACAGCGTACGCTGCGATTTCAGGCTCTCGTTCTGCCGTGTTCGAGTTGAAAGGGTTTGCTGTGAACCCCAAAGCCTCATACCCAACGCTCATCATTGTTCCTTAGATGGTTACCGAAATGCCAAGCAGATGCTAGCTCGCGTCTTCCCTGCATAGTCAGTGTAAGAGTTTGTTGTCAAACAGCAATCTCTTTTTGACTTGCGAGTTCAGCAAGAATTGAGCGGATCGATCAGTACCCAAATCTCTAAAACTTAGATCCTAGCAAGAAAGGCGCAGTTGGGATAAGGTACGCCAGAGCGAAATGGGTGGCACAGAATTACGCTGAGTGCCCGGTTCCTAATGCAAAAACCCGGCATCGCCGGGCTTTTGCATTCATGGCGCTCTATGCCTGAGCGCGGGGCGAGCCATGGTGATCAGCCTGCAGCCAACGCCACTTCCACCCGCCGCGCCTCAACATTGTTGCCGCTCGCAGTGGTTTCCTCAGGCTTCTTGAGCTCGATTTTGTCCTCAGCCACGCCCAGCCCCTTGAGAGCATCGCGCACCGCGTAGGCGCGCTGCTTGGCCAGTTCGGCGTTCGCGGCGGCGTCGCCCGTGGCGTCGTGGAAGCCCGAGACCACGGCCTTCTTGCCTTCGGCCACGCCCTTGACCACATCGGCCAGGGCTTCGTTGGCGCCTGCGGCCAGTTCGGCCTTGGCGCTGGCGAAGTAGAACTTCACGACGCCGTTGTCCACGCGCACGCTGGCGGCGTCGGCTGCAGCGGCCGCAGTTGCAGCGGCGGTGTCAGCGGCCGGGGCGGCTGGCGCGTTGTTTGCAAGGGCGGTGGTGGGCGCAGGCGCTGCCTTGCTGGCAGACGCGGCGCCCAGGCGCTTGACCACCACGGTGCCGACCGCGGTGGAGATGACCAGAGCGATCAGGATGAACAAAAAACCGAGTGCAAAACGTTCTTGGCTGTCGTTGTCGGAACTACCGGACATGGGGTCTCCCTGTATGTATGTAAATCTATATGCGTGATGGATGTTTCGGGTGCCAGACTCGGGCACCTTCTTCATTGTAGAGTGATGGCATGACGAGTCTTCCCGCACCGCTGCGCGATCCCGCTCCCATGCTGGAGCGGGCCCTGCACGAGTGGGGTGGCCACAAGGACCTGTGGGTGTTCGGCTACGGCTCCCTGATCTGGCGCCCCGATTTCGACTTTTCCGAGCGCCGTGCTGCGCGCGTGCATGGCTGGCACCGCGCATTGAAGATGTGGAGCCGCATCAACCGCGGCACGCCCGAGTGCCCGGGCCTGGTGTTCGGCATGCTCTCTGGCGGCAGTTGCCGGGGCATGGTGTTCCGGGTGGACAAGGCGCACGCCCGCCAGGTGCTGATCAACCTGTGGCAGCGCGAGATGATGACCGGCGTGTATGACCCGCGCTGGCTCACCTGCCATACGCCCCATGGCAGCGTGCAGGCGCTGGCCTTCACCCTGTCGCGCAAAAGCCCCAACCACACGGGCGAGTTGCCCGACCAGGAATACTGCCGCATCTTTGAGCAGGCCTGTGGCAAGTTCGGCACCACGCGCGATTACGCCCAGGCCACCTACGACGAGTTGCGCCGCATGGGCATCCACGACCGCTCGCTGGGAAGATTACTTTCGCTTACCGACAAAAAGCAGGCATAGTGGCGCACTTGGAAGGTGCGAATCGTTCGCAGCCTTCACCACGTTCACCACGCCCAACGCGCCAGGGCGGTGCGTCTTTTTTTCTTGTCTTCTGGAGTCCATTGCCATGAACAGTCTTCGCATTGCATCGCTTGCCCTCGCTGTCGCATCCCTGGCGGGTTGCGCCGCCTTTTCGTCCTCCGGCCCCAGCGCCACCGGCAAGCTCGAAGCCACGCGTGGCAACACCACCACCGGTATGGTGACCTTCACTCAGACGGGCGAAACGGTCAAGGTAATGGGCGAGGTGCGTGGCCTCAAGCCGAATGCCGAGCATGGCTTCCACATCCATGAAAAAGGCGACTGCTCCAGTGGCGACGGCATGAGCGCCGGCGGCCACTTCAACCCCGGTGGCAAGCCGCACGGCAACCACGGCGGCGCCGAGCACCACACGGGCGACCTGCCCAGCCTGAAGGCCGACGCCGGTGGCGTGGCCAAGATCAGCTTCGAGTCGCGCTCCATCCGCGTGGGCAGCACCGCCAACGACATCGTCGGCAAGGGCCTGATCGTGCACCGCGACCCCGACGACTACACCACCCAGCCCACCGGCAATGCCGGCCCGCGGCTGGCGTGCGCGGTGATCACGGCGAAGTAAGTCTGCCCGCCAGGATCTGCTCGGCGCGGGCCAGATCCTGCACGGTGTCCACATCGGTCACCGTGCCTTCATCATGCACCTCCACCAGGCGCAACCTGCCCTGCTGCGCCTGCTCGCGCACCACGCTGGCGGCGCCCTGCTCGCCCGCCAGGGCCAGCAGGCCAGGCAGGCACAGCGCTGAAAAAGCCACCGGGTGGCCGCGCTCGCCACGGTGCACCGGCACGGCCACCGCGCACCCGTACAGCGCACCCACCATGCCGCGCAGGGTTTCTGGCCGCACCAGGGGCAGATCCGCCGGCAGCACCAGCCAGCCGGGTGCAGTGGCCGTGGCCCGCACCGCCGCCGCAATCGAATCCCCCATGCCCGGGTGGCCGGCGTCTTCCAGGTGCCAGGGCAAGCCGCTCTCGCGCACGGCGGCCAGCGTGTGCTCCAGCACGGGCACGCCACGCAGCAATGCGCTCAGCTTGTGCACGGACCCACCCGATGCGGCAAAGCGCTCGCCACGGCCCGAGGCCAGGACCAGCACCACGGGGGACGGCAGCGGGTCCGAGGCCATCACCTTCGTCATCATCACGCCAGCTTGAAGGGCAGCTCGCGCGGCGTCTTGCCTGTGATCTGCGCAATGGCGTTGGCAAACGCCGGTGCCAGTGGGGGCAGGCCGGGCTCGCCCATGCCCTTGGGTGGGTCGGCGCTGGGCACGATGTGCACCCCCACTTGGGGCATGTCGGTGATGCGCGGCACCGCGAAGTCGCCGAAATTGCTTTGCTCGACCACGCCGTCCTTGAGGGTGATGGCGCCACCGGGCAGGCACATCGACAGGCCCATCAGCGCCCCGCCCTGCACCTGGGCTTCCACGCTCTTGGGGTTGACCACCAGGTTGCAGTGCACCCCGGCGGTAATCCGGTGCAGCTTGGGCGTGCCGTCCTTCACCGAGGCCTCGACCACATAGGCCACCACGGATTCGAACGACTCGTGCACCGCCACACCCCAGGCGCGGCCTGCGGGCAGCTTCTTCTTGCCATAGCCCGACTGGGCCACCGCCAGTTGCAGCGCCGCCTTGTGGCGCGGGTGCTTGTCGCCCATCAGGCGCATGCGGTAGGCCACGGGGTCCTGCTTGGTGGTGCGGGCGACCTCATCGATCAGCGTCTCCATGGCATAGGCGGTGTGGGTAGAGCCCACGCTGCGCCACCACAGCACCGGCACATTGACCTGCGGATGGTGCACCGAGAGCTTCATGGGCACATCATAGGGCTCCTTCATGCCTTCGATGGCGGTGGCGTCGATGCCGTTCTTGACCATGAAGGCCTCGAACGGCGTGCCCTTGACGATGGACTGGCCCACGATGACATGGTCCCAGGCGAGGATGTTGCCCTGGGCGTCGAAACCGATCTCGGCGCGGTGCACGTGCATGGGGCGGTAGTAGCCGCCCTTGATGTCGTCCTCGCGGCTCCAGAGCGTGCGCACCGCCGCCGTGAGGCCCGCGCTCAGCGCGGCCTTGGCCACGCCGCAGGCCTCCACCACATAGTCGCTGGTGGGAATGGCGCGGCGGCCAAAGCCGCCCCCGGCCATCTGCGTGTGGACCTTGATGTTCTGCGGCTGCAGGCCCAGCACCTTGGCGGCGGCCAGCGCATCCGTGCCCGGCATCTGCGTGCCCATCCACAGCTCGGCCTTGTCGCCATTGAGCAGCACGGTGCAGTTCAGCGGCTCCATGGGCGCATGCGCCAGGTAGGGGAAGACGTACTCGGCGCTGATCTTGTGCGCCGCGCCGGCCAGCGGGGCCGTGTCGGCTTGCATGGCGACCAGGCCGGGCTTGGCCGCAAGCTCGCGGTAGCTGGCCAGCAGCGCGGTGGTGTCGGGCTTTTCCACGGCGCTGGTGTCCCATTCCACCTTGAGCGCATCGCGGCCCTGCTTGGCCGCCCAGTAGCCATCGGCAATCACCGCCACACCTTCGCCGCCCCGGTCAGTAGGCACGCGCAGCACGGCCTTCACCCCCTTGACGGCCTTGGCGGCCGAGTCGTCCAGCGACTTGAGCTTGGCCGCAAACACCGGCGGGCGCGCCACCACGGCGGTCAGCATGCCGGGCAGGCGCACATCGATGCCATAGTCCTGCAGGCCGCTGGACTTGGCCTTGGCGTCGAGCCGCCCCGTGGGTTGGCCAATCAGGCGGAACTGCTTGGGGTCCTTCAGCGTGACCTTCTCGGGCACGGGCAGCTTCATGGCGGCTTCGGCCAGCTCGCCATAGCCGAGCTTCTTGCCGCCGGGGCCCACGACAAAGCCGTTCTGCGTGCGCAGGGCCGAGGCGTCCACGCCCCACTGCGCTGCAGCAGCCGACACCAGCATGGCGCGGGTGCGGGCACCGAGTTCGCGGTACTGGGTGTAGGAGTTCTTGATGGAGTTGGAGCCGCCCGTGAGGTGCATGCCGTAGGCAGGGTCGGCATAGGCCGGGTTGGCGTCGCCGTGCGTGCTGCGCACCTTGGACCAGTCGGCGTCGAGCTCCTCGGCCAGGATCATGGGCAGGCCGGTCTGCACGCCCTGGCCGAAGTCCAGCCGGTTGATGGTGACGGTGACCGTGCCATCGGGCTCGATGCGCACGAAGGCCGAGGGCTGCTCGAAGGGCTTGAGGCCGGCGGCCGGCGCGGCGGCGCCCTGCGCCACAGCCGCCAGTGGGAACGCGCCCAGCGCAAAGCCGGAGGCCGCCGTCACCTTGAGGAAGGTGCGGCGCGCCAGGCCTTCTGAAAAACCGGGGCCGGTGGATTCATCGGCGCTCTGCGCCTTCTCCATCAGGGCCAGAAGGTGCTTGGGCATGTGGGCCTGTACGGCCACGGGGTCGAAATGCATGGTGTGGTTCTCCTTCAGGCCAGGGTGCGGGCGGCATCGTGGATGGCCGCGCGGATGCGCACGTAGGTACCACAGCGGCAGACGTTGCCGGCCATGGCGGTGTCGATGTCGGCGTCGCTCGGCTTCTTCTTGCCCTTGAGCAAGGCCGTGGCGCTCATGATCTGGCCGCTCTGGCAGTAGCCGCATTGCGCCACGTCGTGCTTGACCCAGGCGGCATGCACGGCCTTGCCCACCTTGTCGCTGGACGCGATGGCCTCGATGGTGGTGATCTTCTGGCCCGCCGCCGCCGAGATGGGCGTGATGCACGAGCGGATCGGCGCCCCGTTCAGGTGCACGGTGCAGGCGCCGCACAGCGCAGCGCCGCAGCCGAACTTGGTGCCGGTCATGCCCAGCGTGTCGCGCAGGGCCCAGAGGATGGGGGTGGATTCATCGGCATCCACAGCCGTTTCTTTGCCATTGATGTTGAGGGTGGGCATCGTGGGTTCTCCGTGGGGGATATTTTTGAGGGAAAGCAGGTAGAACGGTAAGGCGGTGATGTGTCAGGCCGACAGGTCAGCGGCGCCATCGCCGTGGGTCGGGGCGCAGCAGGTACAGTTGAAATCGCGGCATTTTTAAAAGAATATTTATTCGATTAAAGCGCAAATCGGCGGTTTATGCTTTGAGTGCATCCCAGCACAGGCTGAAGGCGGTCTGGTGCAGGGCCTCGTCGTCGGGCAGGACGCCCGTGCGTATCAGGCCGGCGGTTTCGCGCACCGAGCCGATCAGGCTGGCCGTGAGCAGTGGCACTGGCACGGCCTTGAGGATCTCCTGCTGCTGGCCCTCCTGCATCAGCGCGAAAAAGCCGGCCATGAGGCGGGTGGAGAACTCGCGGTTGCCCTCGGTGAACCAGGGCGAGTTGTAGTACTGCTCCTGGAACACCACCTCGGCATGCTGGTCCAGCCGGTGGCGCAGCAGGTTGCCCCAGATGCGGCGCACCCGGGCACGGTAGGGCAGGCCCGCCACCACGCCCTCCATGATGCGCGCGGCGGTGACGGTCTTGGCGTCCTGGTAGAGCTGGCTGATGAGCTCGTCCTTGGACGGGTAGTAGACGTACAGCGTGCTCGTGGCAATGCCCGCAGCGCGCGCGATCTGGGCCATGGTGAGCCCGCTCAGGCCCGTCTGGCCCACCAGGTCGAAGGTGGCCTGCGCAATGGCGCGCTGCTTTTCGTCGTCTTTGGGTTTCATCGCCTCGCCAATATAAGCGAATTTTTATTCGGCAACAACAGCGCCCGCGCGGCCTGCCCTTTGCGGTGCTCCACCGGGTGCACAATCGTGTGCCATGACCACCTCCATCGCCGATCTGCGCAAGAGCTACGAGCGCGCCGAACTCAACGAAGACGCCTCGCATGCTGCACCGCTGCAGCAGTTTGATCAATGGCTCCAGGAAGCCATTTCCGCCCAGGTGCCCGAGCCCAATGCCATGACCCTGGCCACCGTGGGAGGCGACCTCAGGCCCAGCACGCGCATCGTGCTCATCAAGGGATTCGACGAGCGCGGCATCGTCTGGTTCACCAACTACGACAGCCGCAAGGGCCGCCAGATCGCGGGCAACCCGTTTGCGGCGCTGCAGTTTCACTGGGTAGAGCTCGAGCGCGTGGTGCGCATCGAGGGCGTGGTGGAAAAGGTCAGCGACGAGGAAAGCGACGCCTACTTTGCCAGCCGCCCGCTCGACTCGCGCATCGGTGCCTGGGCCAGCCCGCAAAGCCAGGTGATCCCGGGCCGCAGCGTGCTGGTGGCCAACGCCGCCAAGTATGGCGCGCAGTTCCTGCTCAAGCCCCCGCGCCCGCCGCACTGGGGCGGCTACCGCCTCAAGCCCGAGCAGTGGGAGTTCTGGCAGGGCCGCAAGAGCCGCCTGCACGACCGGCTGCGCTACCGGCTTGACGGTGCCGACTGGGTGCGCGAACGGCTGGCGCCCTAAACCAGAAAACGGGTTACCAAAATGATCACCAACGGCATGGTGATCAGTGCCAGTGTGGTCGACACGGCCACGCTGGCCGTCACCTCGTCCTGCGCCACCTCGTAGCGCTGCGAGAACAGGAACACGTTGGCCCCCACGGGCAGCGATGCGGCCACGATCATCACGGCCAGCGGCATGCCTTGAAGGCCCACGGCCCAGCCCACCGCCGCCATGGCCACCGGGTGCACCAGGCACTTGACCAGGGCGATGCGCATGGCCGCGCGGAAATGCGTGCCCACCTTGGTGAAAGCCAGCGTCACGCCCACCAGCAGCAGCGCCAGCGGCCCCAGCGCCTGGCCCAGCAGCTCCAGCGGTTTGTCGATCACCAGCGGGATCGGCAGACCCGTCTGTGCATACAGCAGGCCCGCGATGATGGGCATGGGGATGGGGTGGATGATGCCGTTGCGCACCGCCATCAGCACCGTGCGCAGCATGGAGCGGCCTTCATGCCCGGGGGTGCCGGCACGCTCGCGCGCCGCCGCCAGCTCGAACACCACGGTGGCGGCCGTGAGCAAAATCAGCGCGTGCAGCGAGATCAGGGTGAACAGTGTGACCAGGCCCGCCTCGCCGAACACCAGGCCCACCAGCGGCACGCCGATCATCACCGTGTTGCTGAACATGTTGGCCAGCGCCCGGGCCGCTGCCAGGCTGGTGAAGCCCAGCAGCGCCATGGTGCCGCCGAACACCAGGCCCGCCGCCGCGAAGTAGGCAGCGATGGGCGCAAAGTCCACATCGCCCAGGTGCACCGAACTCATGGTTCTGAATAGCAGCGCTGGGGTGAGCACCATGAACACCAGGTTAGAGAGGTCCTTGACCGACCCCGCCCTTATCCAGCCCTGCTGGCCCGACAGGAAACCGATGGCGATGAACAGGACGACGGGGATCAGGGAGGCGAAGACGGGGGAATTCACGAGAAAGCAGTTCGCGAGGGGAAGGCATCGAGTGTAGTCTTGCCAAGGGTTTTCCCTGAATCAGTCCAAGCCATCGAACACAGCGTCGTCCGGCCCCACGTGCGAGGGCGAGCGCCAGCCGGCATCGCGCATGGAGCGCGCCACCTGGTTCTCCACCCCCATCAGCACCGCGAACAAGGCCATGCGGATGGGGATGCCGTTGTCCGTCTGGCGGAAGATGGCCAGGCGCGGGTCGTGGTTGAGGTCGGTGGAGAGGTCGTTGGCCCCAGGGCGGCCGTCGCGCGGCAGCGGGTGCATGAGGATGGTGTCGGGCTTGCACAGCGCGTCCACCAACGCCTTGCGCACCTGGAATTCGGGCGTGTAGCCCTCGATGGCTTCGCCCACGAAGCGCTCCTTCTGGATGCGCGTGGCATAGACCACGTCGGCACCGCGCAGCCCCTCCTCCAGCGAGGCCGTCTGCTCGATCACATGGCCGTTGCGCGCCACCAGCTCCAGCAGGTAGGCCGGCATCTCCAGCGAGGGCGGAGCCACCAGGCTGAACTTGAGCCCCTTGTACAGCGCCAGCAGGCGGATCAGCGAGTGCACCGTGCGGCCGTACTTGAGGTCGCCGACCAGGGCCACATGCGTGCCGTCGACCAGCTTGCCCAGGCGCGAGAACTCGCGCTGGATGGTGTACAGGTCCAGGATGGCCTGGCTCGGGTGCTCGCCCGGGCCGTCTCCCGCGTTGATCACCGGGATGTTGGTGGCGCGCGCGAACTCGGCCACCGCCCCCTGCTCGGGGTGGCGCACCACCAGCGCATCCACATAGCCGGCCATCACCCGGCTGGTGTCGTAGATCGACTCGCCCTTGGCCATGGACGAGAAGGTGAATCCCGTCGTGTCGCACACCGTGCCGCCCAGACGGCAGAACGCCGCGCCAAAGCTCACCCGGGTGCGCGTGCTGGCCTCGAAGAACAGGCTGCCCAGCACCGCCCCTTCGAGCACCCGTGAGACCTTCTGGCGCCGGGCGATGGGCTGCATCAGGTCGGCGACCTGGAACAGTTCTTCCAGGCTGCCGCGGTCGAACTGGGCCACCGAGAGCAGGTGCGGCCGGCCTTCGGCCGCGATGCGCTGGGCCAGCGGCTTGGCTGCGGGCGCCCTGCCCGGCCCGGCCCCGGTGTCTCGCGCCTCGTGCGTGAGGATTTCGGAGACGAACTTTTCCACCATCTCCGGCATGCTGCGCGCCTCGCCCGAGTCGGCCGGCAGCAGCCAAGTGTCGAGCGCCCGGCGGCGCACGCCCAGCCGGTCGGAAAACGCGTCGCGCGTCAGGTTGAGGCGGCGCATGGCGTCGCGCAGGAAGTCTTGTTGGCTGTTCATGGCCATGAATTATACGCAATGAGTTTCCAAACAAACGCATTGCGTATATTTTCATTGAAAGAGTTTACGGATCCGGTGATCTTGAACTAAGGTAAACACGGGCCTCAACGAGCACCAGAGGAGTAGCATGCAAGCAGTTGTTACCGCCATCTGAAGAGCTTGGTGGCAGTTGCACGACATGCCACTCGATAGGGATGCCATGACCAACACAGCCCCCCACGCAGGAAGCAGCCGCCTTGCCCTCGGGATCTGCATGGCCGCTTGCCTGGTACCCAGGGCGCACGCCCAGGCCGATGTCGCCCAGTTGCCGCTGGAGCAATTGATGCAGATGGAGGTACGCACCGCGAGCCGCTACCTGCAGAGCGCGCTGGAGGCCCCCCGCCGCGGTCAGCGTGGTGACGGCCGAGGACATTCGCACCTTCGGGTACCGCAACCTGGCCGAGATTTTGGCCAGCATGCGCGGGCTGTATGTGTCCTACGACCGGTCCTACCACTACCTGGGCATGCGCGGCTTTTCCACGCCCGGGGACTACAACACCCGGGTGCTGCTGCTGGTCGACGGGGTCCGGTTCAATGACAACCTGTACGACCAGGCGCCGGTGGGCACGGATTTCCCCATCGACGTCGACCTGATCGAACGCGTCGAGTTCGTGCCCGGCCCCAGTGCGGCCGTGTATGGCGCGAATGCCTTTTTCGGCGTGCTCAACATCATCACGCGCGAGGGCCGGCAGTTCAAGGGCGCGCAGGTCAGCACCGAGCTGGGCAGCCACGGCCACGCCAAGCTGCGCTGGACGCTGGGCACGGTGGACGAACACGGTGGCGACTGGCTGCTGTCCGCATCGCGCTCCACCACCCGGGGCGATGACCTCTACTACCCCACCTACGATACGCCCCAGCAGAACCACGGGATCGCGCAAGGGCTGGACTACGACCGCAGCACCACCTTGTTTGCCAAGGTGCGGCGCGGGGGCGTGACACTCTCACTGTCGCATGGCGAACGCGTGAAGGGCCTGCCCACGGCCGCCTTCTCGCAGGTATTCAATGACCCGCGATCGCGCGTGGCCGACTCCAGCACGCGCGTCTCTGCGGAGTACGCAGGCCTGTGGAGCCCGGCCCTGCATTTCACGGCGCGCATCCATGGCGGCCAGTACCGGTATGTGGGCGACTATGTCTACGACTACCCGCCCGTCACCGCCAACCGGGACCTTGGCCGTGGCCGGTGGGTGGGCTCGGAACTGCAATGGGTCAGCACGGCGCTGCAGCGGCACAAGATCTCCTGGGGCGTGGACTACCGGCGCGACTTGGACATCACCCAGCGCAACATGGACCTGGCGCCCGCAGCGCAGTACCTGGACAAGAGCAGCAGCGGCGATGTCATGGGCATCTACCTGCAGGACGAAGTGGCGCTGCGCTCCGACCTGGTGCTGCACGCCGGGCTGCGCTGGGGCAAGCACTCGGACAGCAAGGGCAGCCTGCACCGGCGCCTGGGCCTGGTGTACCTGGTGGGGCCCGCCACGGCCCTCAAACTGCTGTATGGCACGGCCTACCGGCCCCCCAATGCCTATGAGCGCGACTACCGCGTGGAAACCCCTGGCGGGGTGGTGGGCACGGCCAGCCTGCGCTCGGAGCGCGTGCGCACCACGGAGCTGGTGCTGGAGCACGCCCCCTCGGGTGCCACGCGGGCACTGGTCACGGTGTTCAAGTCGCGCGTGTCGCACCTGCTGGCCATCGGCGATGCGCTGCAGGCCGACCGGCTCATGTTCAGCGACGCCCACAGTGCCGGCGTGTACGGGATGGAGGCAGAAATCGAGAGGCGCCTGGGGCCCGATGCCCGGTTTCGCGTGGCCTACAGCTGGCAGCGGGCGCGCGATGCCGTCACCCGCGAAACACTGGCCAATTCGCCCCGGCACCTGCTGAAGGCGCACTGGTCCAGCGCCATCGGCGGCGCCGACGCTGCCCCCTGGGCCCGAGGGCGCTACGGGGTGGAGGCCATCGCCATCGGCGCGCGCAGCACGCTGGCATCGCGCCTGCCCGCCCATGCGGTGGCCAACCTGACCTACACCACGCGGCTGGCGGGCACCGACGTCGCCCTAGGGTTGTACAACCTGTTCGACAAGCGGTTTGCCGACCCGGCGTCGTTCGAGATCCGCGGGGATTCGATGGCGCAGGACGGCAGAACCTGGCGCCTCAAGCTTACCTACGCGTTCTAGGCCATGCTGCACGTGTACCACCTGCACAAAGCCCTTTTGGCGGGCCTGTGCGTGCTTGCGTGCTGCCCCTGGGGCCGGACACAGGAGAAGGTCGGCGAAAACGAGATGAAGGCGGCCTATGTCTTCAACTTCATCCAGTTCATCGAATGGCCCCAGGGGGACGGCCGCGCCGGCAGCGACTGGACCATCTGCGTATCCCCCTTCAGCCCCCTGAAGCGCACCCTGCTGGCGCTGGAGGGGCGGCCCGCGCGCAAGGACAACCCCATCCGCATCCGGCTGTGGGAGGCCAACGAACTCGACGACTGCCGCGTGCTGGTCCTGCATGGCGCAGACACGGACCGCGCCCTGCGGGCCTTGCGCGCTGCGCCAGGCAAAACTGCGGTGCTGACCATCGCCGACGAACCGGCCACCGCCCCGGCGGAGATCATGATTACCCTGCACCGGGAGGGCGACCGCATCGTCTTCGACATCAATGCCGAGGCGATCGGCAAGGCAGGCCTCTCGGTCAGCTCACGCCTGCTGCGCCTGTCCAGGGGGGCCCGATGAATTTCGACAGCCCGGCCACCACCAACTCGGAGCAGCTGTCGTCGCGCGTGGTGGCGACCGGGCTGCTGGCCACCGGACTGGCCCTCTTGACCATGGTCCTGGCCCTCACGGCCTTCGACTACTGGAGCAGCCGCAAGGCCATGCTCGCAGACAGCCGGGTGGAAGCGGCCATCGTGGCCGACAACGTCTCCACGGCCGTGATGTTCCGCGATGCACACACCACCGAAGAGATGCTGGGCGCACTCAGGGCCTCGCCCATGGTGCTGATGGCCGGCATCTACGATGCGCAGGGCGTCCTCCTCGCCTCGTACCAGCGCGATGGCGACCAGGTGGCGCCCGGCACGCTGCCGGGTGGCGGCAACGGGGACTTCGAGTACCAGGGCCTGTACCTGCTGGAGATGGCCAAACCGGTGAAGTTCAGGGGCAAAAGCTCGGGCAGCATCTACCTGCGCAAGTCGATGGCCGAGGTCTACACCCACCTGGTCATCCGCTTCGGCGGCGCACTGCTGATCGCCGGGGGGACGATGGCGCTGGCCACCGCGCTGGTGCTGCGCAGCCGCGCGGCGGTCGGCGAGGCGGAAAACCGCCTGCAGGTGCTGGCCCACCAGGATGCGGTCACGGGGGTCGGCAACCGGCACTTCTTCAACGAACGGCTGGCGCATGAAATCGCCCGGGCGTCGACCCTGGGGAGCAAGCTGGCGCTGGTCTACATCGACCTGGACAATTTCAAGGCCTTGAACGACACCTTCGGCCATGCCGCCGGAGACGGCCTGCTGCGCCAGGTGGCGCAGCGCCTGCAGTCGGTGGTGCGGTCGGGGGACGACATCTGCCGCATGGGGGGCGACGAATTCTCGGTCATCCTGCGCCTGGACATGGACGAGGCAGCCCTTGGCAGCTACGCGGGCAGGATCGTCGCCGTGTTCGAGAAAGGCTTTGTCGAGTTGGACCAGGAGGTGATGGTGACCTGCAGCGCGGGCATCGCCACCTACCCGGGGGACGCACCGGACCGGGACAGCCTCATCAGCAGCGCCGACACGGCAATGTACCGCGCCAAGGACCTCGGCAAGAACCGCTGCGAGCGTTTCGACGCGTCCATGAACCTCGCTGCCGTGCGCCGGCATGCCATCGAGAAAGCGCTGCGCCAGGTGCTGGAGGACGGGCAAGGCCTGGCCCTGCACTACCAGCCGGTGTTTTCGGCCGGGGACCAGAAGATGATCGGTGCCGAGGCGCTCTTGCGCTGGTCGCATGACAGGCTGGGAAACATCCCGCCGCTGGAGGCAGTGATGGTCGCGGAAGAATGCGGCCTGATCGTGCACCTGGGCTACTGGGTAGTGCGCACGGCATGCCGGGACGCTGTGCGATGGCAGGCACAGAGCCAGGACCCCTTGCGCGTGGCGGTCAACGTCTCGGCGCGGCAGCTTAACGACCCGCAGTTCCTGGAGCGCGTGATGGACATCCTGCGCGAGGAAGGCCTACCGGCCCACCTGCTGGAGATCGAGCTGACCGAGACCGTGCTCATGGAGAACATGGACGCCTGCGCCAGCACGCTGCACCGCCTGAGCCAGCTGGGCGTGCACCTGGCCATCGACGACTTCGGCACCGGCTACTCGTCGCTGGCCTACCTGCGGCGCCTGCCGATGAAGCGGCTCAAGATCGACCGCAGCTTCATCCGCGACCTGCCCGAGCAGGAGCACAGCCGGATGATCGTCAAGGCCATCATCGCCCTCTCGCACGGCCTGGGCCTGGCCGTCACGGCCGAAGGCGTGGAGACCCAGGCGCAGATCGACTACCTGGTGGGCGCCGGGTGCGATGTGCTGCAGGGGTTTGCGTTTGCGCGGCCCATGCCGGTGGAGCAGTTCGAGGCGATGCAGGGCAGGCGGTAGACAAGGGCGCGGCAATGCCCTGCCCTTGCCTCGTCCTTCAATGGGACGTCCGCACGATCACCTTGCCTCGTGCATGACCGGTCGCCACTTTGTCGATGGCGGCATGCGCGCCATCCAGGGAATGGACCGTGTCCAGCACCACCTGCAACCGTCCAGCGCCAAAGCGCTCGACGATGCGGTCCAGCACCGATGCATCGTGCTTGAAGAAGGCGAACGCACCGCGCACCGCACCCTGATCTGCGATGGCATGGTCCACCAGCGACACCAGGGCACCTCCAGGGCGGATGAGAGGCCAGGAGCGCTCGGTGGCAAGGCCGCCTACTGTGTCGATTACCAGGTCCAGCCCATGCGCCTGCGCAGCGAAGTCGCCCGCCTGGTAGTCAATCACCTCATGCGCGCCCAGCCAGGACACCAGCTCTTGGTTGCGGGCCGATGCCGTGGCGACCACATAGGCCCTTGCCTGCCGCGCCAGTTGCACGGCGAAGCTGCCCACACCCCCTGCTGCGGCATGCACCAGCACGCGCTGCCCGGCCTGCAGCCGGCCCACGCCAAACAGCGCCAGCCACGCGGTGCCCGCTGCGGTGGGCAAGGCTGCCGCCTGCTCCCAGGCCATGCTGGCGGGCAGCAGGCAGAGCGCCTGCTCCGGCACCAGCGCGGCCTGCGCCAGGGCGCCACCCTTAGTGGGGTCCAGTCGGCCCACCACCCGGTCCCCGAGGCGGAACCTGCTGGCCAGCGGGCCGACTGCCTCCACCACGCCCGCGAAATCGGTGCCCAGGGTGTAAGGCAGCGCCACCGGAAACACGGATTGCATATGGCCGGCCAGGATCTTGAGGTCCAGCGGGTTGATGCTGGCGGCCTCAACCCGCACGGCGACCTGGGTGTCGACCGGTGAACGCAGCGCGGCCTCTTCCAGCACGGCCTGGTCCTGCCCGCCGAAGCCGTGGATGCGCAGGGCTTTCATGCGGCCTCCTTGACGGAGGGCTGGGCCCCTTCGGACGGCGGCGGAAAGCTGCCCATCTGCAAGAAAGCCCCGAACCAGTCTTCCAGATGCCAGGTGCGGCTGATGCGGCTATCGCGCAGCTCATGGAATTCATGAATGGGAATGGTCAGCCGCTTGCCCGTGGCCGCAATGCCGAACAGCGCACCGCGGTGCGTGCCCGTGATCTCGGCCCGCACAGCCACACGGCCCGGGAGCTGCAGCAGATCATGGATGGTGATCTGCACGTCCGGCAGGGCTTCGATGAAGCCCGCGATGACTGGCTTGAGCCCGCCGGGTCCGGGGCCCTGGCCGGGGGCCAGGGGAATGTCGTCCCAGTCCGGCGTCACGGCCTGGTCCATGAGATCGGGGTTCTTGTCGCTGAAGGCACGGTACAGCGTCTCCACGGCAAGGCGCTCCTGGCGCAGCTGCTCGGCATGGGGGAGGGTTTCGGTCATCGGTCGTCCTTTGAAAAAGGGGTTGCACAAGGGATAACGCGATTCTGTGGACGCCCCTAAAATCCGTCCAACAAATGAACGATATAAATAAATATCTGATTTATGAATTTTTATGGCGTCGACCTGAACCTGCTGGCCGCGTTTGACGCGCTGATGGACGAGCGCAACGTGACCCGCGCCGCCGTGCGCGTGGGCGTGAGCCAGCCGGCCATGAGCGCCGCCCTCTCGCGCCTGCGCAACTTGTTCGCCGATCCGCTGTTCCTGCGCAGCGCCGACGGCCTGCTGCCCACCCAGCGTGCCCGGGACCTGGCCGAGCCTATTGCGCAGGCGCTGCGGCAGATCCAAGCGGCTGTGCTGCCCCGGCCGCAGTTCGACCCGGCCACCGCCTCCTTCACCTTCAACCTGGGCCTGTACGACTACCCCGCCATGGTGTTGCTTCCAGCCCTGGTAGAGGCCCTGCGCCTGCAGGCGCCCGGTGCGTCGTTGAACGTGCATGCCGTGCGCGGCCGCGACAGCGCGGTGGACCTGCTCGATGCAGGCAGCATCGATGCGGCCGTAGGCGTGCCTCCGACCCAGCATGACGGGCGCATCCTCACCCGCCCCATCCTGCAGGACGAGTTCGTGACCATCGTGCGGCGCGGCCATCCGCAGGCGTGCCATGGCATGGACCTGGAGACCTACCTGGCGTTGTCCCACGTGCTGGTGTCACCCGAGGGGGACCGGCATGGCCTGGTCGACCAGGCGCTGGCGCAGCTCGGCAGGCGCCGCCACCTCGCCGTCACCCTGCCGCAGCTGTTTGCGGTGCCAGCGCTGGTGGCGCGCACGGACATGGCGGCCACACTGCTCAGACGCGTGGCGCTGCACTCGGCCGGACACCAGCAACTGGCGATATTTGCGCCGCCGGTGGCGCTGCAGCCCATCGCCTTCCACCTGGTCTGGCATCGGCGCGGCGATGCGCATCCCGCGCAGCAGTGGCTGCGGGAATTGATCGCCGACCAGGCGCAGTCGCTCTGAGCGTGCCCGCCCGGCAGTTGCCCTTTTCAGGCAATGGCCGGATAGCTCCCCGTGCCCTCAGGCCAGACAGTCAGCACCTCGAAACCATCGGCCGTCACGGCCACCATGTGCTCCCACTGGGCCGAGAGGGAATGGTCGCGTGTGACCACGGTCCAGCCGTCGGGCAGCTCGCGGGTTTCGCGCTTGCCGACGTTGATCATGGGCTCGATGGTGAAGACCATGCCCTCTTCCAGCGTGATGCCCTGGCCGCGCGTGCCGTAGTGCAGCACCTGCAGGTCCTCGTGGTAGATCTGCCCGATGCCATGGCCACAGTAGTCGCGCACCACGCTGAAGCGTTCGCGCTCGGCGACGCTCTGGATCGCATGGCCTACGTCGCCCAACGTGGCGCCAGGGCGTACCTGGCGGATGCCGGCGCACATGGCTTCGTAGGTGGTCTCCACCAGGCGCCGCGCCAGGCGGTTGGGCTCACCCACGTAGTACATGCGGCTGGTGTCGCCGAACCAGCCGTCCTTGATGACGGCGACATCGATGTTGATGATGTCGCCCTTCTTGAGCACCTTGTCGGCCGCCGGCACGCCATGGCAGACGACATGGTTGACGGAGGTGCACACCGTCTTGGTGAAGCCGTGGTAGCCGATGTTGGCCGGTATGGCCTGCAGCTCGTGCACGATGAATTCGCGGCAGCGGTCGTCCAGCGCTTCGGTGGAGACACCGGGCTGCACGTACGGGCCAATCATCTGCAGCACCCGCGCCGCCAACTGGGCGGCAATGCGCGACTGGGCGATCTCGGCGGGCGTCTTGATGATCACCTGTGGGGGCCTGGCTCCCATCACTGCACCCGCCTTACCTGAACGCTGGGCTTGCTGCCGCCATCGGCAGACGGCAAGGCCTGGGCCAGCACGGCCAGATCGAACCCGCCGGACTGTTCGGCGCGGATCAGCATCTGGCAGATCTGGCTGTGGCTGAGCTCGGGGTGCAGCTCGGCGAGCATGCCCACGCGCATCCAGTGCTCGGCCTGTGAATTGATGGAACGAGACAGCGCATTGCTGGCAATGCGCAGGTTCTCATGCATTTGGTCTGAAATTTTGACGATACCCATGGGCAGAATTATACGAAACATATACGTTTCGTGTAAACCCTGGGCCGTTGGGCCGGCCCTGCGGCCGGCCCAGGCATCAGAACGCGACCTTGACCCCCAGCGTCAGGTTGCGGCCCATCAGCGGTGCCGCGTTCTTGATGAACGAGGTATGGGCGTAAGCCAGGCGGTCCGTCAGGTTGTTGGCCTTGAGGTAGACCTGCCAGGGCGTCTCGCCGTTGACCTTGCCGCTGTAGCTCACGCCCAGGTTGAGCATGCCGTAGCCGGGCGTGGCCGACTCGAACTCGGCCACGCGGTTCTGGCGCGCCACCTGCACCCATTCGACCTGGCCGTCCCAGGCGTTCCAGTTCGCATCAAGCCGCACACCGGCACGGGTGGCGGGAATGCGCGGCAGCAAGCCGCCGCCGGCCAGCCGGGCACGCACGGTGTCGCCGAACAGCGTCACGCCCAGGTTGCGCGTGAGGCGCTGGCGCACCTGGCCTTCGATGCCGGTGAAGGTGGCGTCGGCCTGGGCGTACTGCAGCAGCTGCAGGCCATCCACCTCGTCGAGCGTGCGGCCGTAGATGTAGTTGCTGATGCGGTTGCGGAACACGCTCACGCCGAAGGTGGTGTCGCCGCTGGTCTTGCGCAGGCTCAGGTCGATGTTCTGCGAGGTTTCGGAGCGCAGGTCGGCGTTGCCACGCTCGTAGGTGCTGGTGGCCATGTGCAGGCCGTTGGCGTAGAGCTCCTCGGCCGAGGGCGCGCGGCTGGCGCGGGTCAGCGAGGTGCCCAGCTGGTAGCCCGGGGTGAACTGCCATACGGCGCCCAGCGATGCCGAGGTGCCGTTGTGGCTGCGCTCGATGCCCGAAGTCTCTGCCTCGGCCGTCTGGCGGTCATGGCGCAGCGCGCCTTCGAAGCGCCAGTCGCCCAGGCGGTATTCCTCGAGCACGAACAGGCCGGTCTTGCGCGTGGTGGTGGGCTGCACGTAGGCCTCCTCCCCCTCGGCGCTGAACTTGCGCTGCGATGTCTGCAGGCCGAAAACGCCCTTGAAGCCGGCAATCGGCTCGTGCTGCAGCTCAAGGCGGGTGTCGTAGGCCTTGTTCTTGAAGGTGGTGCTGATGGCACCGTCCTCCACCTCGTCGTGCACGTAGTCGGTCACGCCCGCGCGCAGGCGCAGGGCCGAGAAGCCGGCAAACGGGTTGCGCAGCTCGCCGCGCACGTCGAAGCGCTCGCTGCGCAGGTCCACCACCGGCACGTCGCCGGCCTCGGCGCCGTGGTCATGGCCTTCCTCTTCGCCGCCATGCTCGCCGCAGTGCAGGCTGTTGCCATGGGTGTGGCAACCCTCGAAGCTGTGGTTGTGGCCGGGCAGGCCGTAGCGTGCCGTCTGGCGCGTGTAGGCGGCGCCCAGGTAGCCTCGGTCGCCCACCCAGGACAGGCCTACGCTGCCCGTGTCGGTGCGATTGAAGCTGCCCAGCACCTTGCGCGCCGGCTCGCCATTGGGCGCCCAGCCCTTGCCCACGCGGTAGTCGCCGGCGTCGCGCGAAACGCCTTCCACGTGCACGGCCAGGTTGCCGGCGCCGCCGGTCAGCGAGAAGGCCCCTGCCCCCTCGCGCGCACCGGTGTTGGCACGCAGCTCGGCGCTGCCTTCATAGCCCTTTTCCGGGACGGCGGTGGGGATCTTGCCATCGAGCACGTTGACCACGCCGCCCACGGCGCCATTGCCATACACCAGGGCCGAGGGGCCGCGCAGCACTTCGATCTGCGTGGCCAGCAAGGGCTCCGACACCACGGCGTGGTCGGGGCTGATGGTCGAGGCGTCGTGCAGCTCGGCGCCGTCGGACAGCACCTTGACGCGCGGGCCGTCCATGCCGCGGATGATGGGGCGGCTGGCGCCCGCGCCGAAGTGGCTGCTGGTGATGCCCGGCTCGCTGTTGAGGGTTTCGCCCAGCGTGGCCTCGCGGCGGCGCACGAGTTCGTCGCCTTCGAGCACGCTCACCGGCGTGGTCATTTCGCCGGCGCCCAGTTGCAGGCCGCTGGCAGACACCGTGACGGAAGGCAGGGTGGATGCGTTGGTTGCGGCGCCGGGCGCTGCGGGCGGAGCCGTCTGGGCGAAGCTGCCGCCCGACGAGATCGCCAGCATGGCGGCCAGGGCCACGGGATGCAAGGTGGGATGCAGGGCAGTACGGCGAGGGGTGGAGTGGCGTTGTGGTGTCGTCATGGTGTTCGTAGGCAAAGGCCAGGCGCAGGTGCGCGCATTCATGCTGCTAGGCAGGCATGGAGAAAAAAGGGGACGCACGGCTGAGCCGCCTGGATTCAAGGCAGCTGCCGCTAGGGGATCAGGGGGATCAAGGGGAAGGGGGCCGGATGCACCCGCCAGCCCCTGCGCAGTGCGGCAGGGATGGCAAAGGCAGAGTCTTCAGCCCCGCAAGGCGGGCGGCCCGCGCGCCTGGAACAGCGCGACATGGCGCGCCAGCACGCGCTCGGCGTGCGTGGCCACCGGCGCCAGGGCCGGCAAGCTGGGCAGCAGCGCCGGTGCGGCGCTGTGCAAGGTATCACCCAGCGCGAGCTGGTCGAGCAAGAGGCAGTCCACCAGGCTGTGGCTGGACAGGAAGCCGCCGAGCATGCCCGGTGCATGGACGGACGCATGCTCCACCACGGCCAGCGCGCCATGGCCGGCATGGATCTGCGCCAGTGGCTGGGCATGGGCGATCTGGTGCAGGCGACCGATGGTGGGCACCCAGGCCAGCGCCAGCACCAGCCATACCAGCGCCGCATGGGCCGCCCACGCGCGCCCACCCTGCCGCTGACCGGGACGGGTGGCAGCGGCCGCAAGGGCAGTCGGCTGGATGCGCGGGTGGGTCACGACAAGGATGGTCTGCTTACTTCACCGGCACGGCTTCGACCACGCGGTAGTACAGGCCGTAAGGATCGTTCTGCAGCACCGTGAACCGGCCCTCGACCACCACGGGTTCGAGCGAGTAGCGCACGGGCGTCTTGGCCTTCACTTCGACCATGCTCTCGGGCCCGCCCGGAATGCAGAACGAGCATGTCAGCGGCACGGAGGTGAGCAGGAAGTGCGTCTGCGTGGCCTTGGCATCCAGCGGCATCATGAAGCCCTGGATGCGCTGCACCGTCTTGTCCATGCCCTGCTGCTGGGCGTTGAACACGGGCAGGATGCCGTCCTTGGTGGTCTTCTTGGTCAGGTCACTGAGCAACGACCATGGCACCACGTCGGTGCGCTGGGGCAGTGGCGCAATCGGGCTGTTGGGGCTGTGGTAGCCCGCGCCGGAGCCCGTGGGCGCCGTGCCCGGCATGGGCGAACTGAGCACAGGCGTGTTGTAGGGCGCTCCGGCCGTCGCCGCAGGCTTGCTTTCGGCATGGGCGCTGCCCACCCCCGCCAGGGCGCAGGCCAGCACCAGTGCGGCAGACTGGGCTGGCAAGGAACGGGACGAGAGAGGGTGGCGGTGCATGGAAAGTCCTTGGTGGCAGGGCTGGCGTATTTTCTTACAGATGCGCGGGCGTGGCGTGCAATGGGTCAGTGCACGTGGCGCATGCCGCAAAATTTACCGATACCTAGACCTTTGCAAGCGACCTGGAGTTCCTTCTGGCACTGGTCATGGCCCTTGCCCGATTCCAGGCACTTGGCTGCGGCCTCGTGCGCGGCCGCCATGGCGCGGTGGCGCTGGATGTCGGCCTTGGTTTCCTGGTCGGAGTGCGCGCCCTGGGCGTGCGCCAGGGCGCCAGCCAGCAGCAAGGGGGCCAGGGCCAGGGCGGTGAGCAGCTTTTTCATGGAAATCCTTTCGGGAGCAGTTGGTAATCAGGGTTGACTCAAGAGATCGGCCACTTCGGTGCGGTAGGCCTGCATGGCGGGCATCAGCGCCGCAAAGGCGGCCACGAGCACGGCGATCAGCGGCACGCCCGCCTCGGCTGGCAGCCACACCAGGCCGCTCACGGGCAACAGGCCCTGCGCCTGCAGCACCCAGCCCAGCACCTGCGCCAGGCCATGGCCCAGCAGCAGGCCCAGGGCCGTCGCCATGGCGGCCAGCCACAGCGCCTCGCACAGCACCAGGCCGGCGACGCGGCCCGGCGGCGCGCCCAACATGCGCAGCATGGCCAGGTCGGTGCGGCGCTCGCGCACGGCATTCCACAGGGCGATGAACACACTGAGCGCGGCCACGGCCAGCAGCACGCCGCCAAAGGCGCGCAGCACGTCGGCCCCCACGCCCAGCAGGCGCAGCAGGCGGGTGACCTCGATGGCGGGAGCGGCCGCCTGCATCGACGTGTCGGCATTGATCTGGCGCGGCAGCGTGACGGCGGCCATGGGCGTGCGGTAGCGCAGCAGGGCCACGGTCACCTCGCGCTCCTCCTTGAGCACCGCCAGGTCCTCGGGCTCGGTGGCGGTGGCGGTCTCGTGCACCATCCAGACGGACTCGGTGGAGGTAAGGATGAGCCGGTCGAGCACGCAGCTGCAGGCAGCCAGCACGCCGGCCACGCGGTACGGGTGCTCGCCATGGGCATGCCCTCCCCCGCCCAGGCCATGGCTGCCGATGAAGGTGGCGCCGACCAAGGGCGCGCCTGCATGCGCTGCGCCCACGATGCCGCGCGCCACCGTGGCGCCCAGCACCGCATCCATGGGCTGCTGCCAGGGCTGGCCCTCGGCCAGAGTGGCGCCATAGAGCGCCAGGTAGTCGGGCGTGGTGCCCACGATGCGAAAGCCCTGGTAACTGTCGCCCAGGCTCAGCGGGATCACCTGCGCCACCAGCGGGTTCTTCTGCAGGGCCTGCACCTCCTGCAGCGGGATGTTGCCGGTGGGCACATCGATATGGAACACGCCCGCCAGGATGAGCTGCAGCGGGCTGCCCTTGGCCCCCACCACGAGGTCGATGCCGTCCAGGTCGCGCTCGAAGGCACGGTCGAGCTGCGTGGCCACCAGCAGCACCAGGGTGATCGCCGCCAGACCCAGCGTGAGCACCAGCAGGTTGAGCACGGCGGCCAGCGGGCGCGCCCACAGGTAGCGCCAGGAAAGGGAGAGAAGCTTGGCCATCGGGGCGGTAGACGTCAGTCGGCACGCATGGAGTTCAGGTCGAGCTGCTGCAGACCTGGCGTGGCCGCCAGGGCCTGCACAACGCGCTGGTCGTGCGTGGCGATCACCAGGCTGGCATCGCAAGCGGTGGCGCTGGCCTGCAGCAGTGCCAGGGCATCGGCCGCAGCCTCGTCGTCGAGGCTGGCCGTGGGTTCGTCCGCAAGCAGGATCTGGGGCGTGAGCAGCACGGCCCGCGCCAGCGCCACGCGCTGCGCTTGCCCGCCCGAGAGCTGGTGCGGCCGGCGCGCGGCCAGCTCGGCCACACCCACCTGGGCCAGCGCGCGGTTGATGGCCGCATCGTCGCGCGGCAGGCCGGCCGCAAAGTACACCAGGGCCAGGTTATCGGCCACCGTGAGCGCGCTGCTCAGGTGCAGCTTCTGCGGCAGAAAACCGACGCTGCGCGCACGCCAGGCATCGATCTCGGCGCCGCGCTGCGTGCCCAGTTGCGTACTGGCCACGAACAGGTCGCCGCCAGCGGGCGAACGCAGGCCCGCCAGCAGCGCCAGCCAGGTCGATTTGCCCGTGCCCGAGCGCCCGCGCAGCAGCAAGGTGCCGCCCTGGCGCAAGTCCACGTCGGGAAAGCGCAGTGCTTCACTGCCTGCGGCATAGGCGTAGGAAAGGCCCCGTGTGCGGATCATGCGGCAGCCCCCTCGGCCGGATGCGCGCACCCGGCGCAACGGCCACGCACGGCAATCTCCACCGCCAGGCTTTCGTGCCCGGCCGTGGCCAGCGCCTGCAGCACCTGCTTCAAGGCGCTTTGCACGCGCGCCGAGCCCTGTGCCAGGCGAAACTGGCGATGGCAGTCACCGCACTCGAAGCGGGGAACAGCGCCCTCCCCGCCCTGCGGCGCCAGCGCAAAGCGCGTGACGCGGGCGGCATCCACCTGCCGCTGCAGCAGGCCGGCGGCGGCAAAGCGGTCGAGCATGCGGTAGACGGTGACCTTGTTGACCGGCGCCCCGGCAGCCGCCAGAGCAGATTCCACCTCGGCTTCGGACAGTGCGGCGTCGGGCCGCGCCTCGAACAGTTGCGCCAGCGCCCGCGTGGCGCGCGTGGCCCGCATGCCGGCGGGCAGGGTCCAGGCGCTTGGCGTGGCGGCGACAACAGAAAGAGGGGAGCGAATCGTGGGCATGAAAGGAATGGCTGACCAGCGCAGGCCTGGTAACGCAATCGATTTGCATTATGCATGCTGCATGCCGGTCACCGGCCATTTCCGGACGAACCCTGCGGTCAAGACCAGAGTCGATAGAACCAGTAGCTGTCGTCCGTGTCCACGCCGCGCGCCAGTTCGCCCGGGCTGTGGCCGGTGACCCGCTGTGTCTCGCGGCACAGGTGCGACTGGTCTGCATAGCCGGCGCCGGAGGCCACCTCCTGCCAGCGCGGCACCTGGCCGCTGCGCTCGCTGTCGGTGCGTGCCTGCAGCAAGGTCGATTCGGCGCGCGACAGCCAGGCCAGGCGGCGCACGGGCTGGCCTGCCCAGGTGCGGGCATGGCGCTCCAGGCTGCGCAGGCTGCCGCCCAGTCCGCTGGCAGCTGCATGGGCCTGCAGTTCCTGCAACCAGCGGGTGCCAGGGGCACCATCGGCAACCTGCGCGCCATCGCGGCTGCGCCAATGGGTGGCCACCGTGTCTTCGATCAGTGCCATCCTGGCGGCATCGTCCTGCGCCTGCCTCACGGCATCGCACAGCGCACGCCATGGTGCCGGCAGCACCTCCTGGGCGGGCAGCAGGCCATCCACCAGTGCGCTGATGGGCAGGCCGGTCAGCTGGTGGAAGGCATGGGGCTGGAACACCACCCCGAAGGTGCGCACCGGCCCGGGATTGCGCGTGGCCCAGGGGCGGGTCTGCGGACCCAGCAACAGCGTGGAGGCCAGGGGCTGGGGTGCGCCGCCTTCGGCATCGATGCGCTCGGAGCTGCCCTGTAGAAACCAGGCCACGCCGCAGTAGACCGATGCCGGGTAGCGGTTCAGGCGCGGAGCCTCCTGCGGGTGCTTGCCGCCCGTGGTGTCCTTGATGAGGTAGGCACGGATGCAACCCGCCAGCGCCAGGGGCGGCAGGGCGACGGTGGCAAAGGGGAGCTGGAATCGCAGGCGCACGCCCCGCATCGTAAACGGGTTCGCCAGGCACCCTCCCGGGGTGCCCTTGGCGAAATCGTTCAAGACGGCCGGGCGCGGACCTTTCAGAATCGCCTCCATGGCCCACAACCTATCCTCCATCTCCCCTGCCCTGCAGCCCCTTCTGGCCTCGGCCCAGCCCAGCCGCACGGCCTTGCTGTGCGGCATTGCCCGCGCCCGGCACCAGTTGCTGGACGGGGGTGAAGTGTTCGCCGACCCGCTGGCCCTTGAGATCCTGGGGCCTGAGCTGGGGGTGGCGGTGCGCCAATGGGCTATCGACCACGGACCCGGGGGGCACCTGAGCGACCGGGGCAGCTTCTCCGAAGCCATGCGCGGTGCCCTGGCCGCCCGCAGCCGCATCGCCGAAGACACACTGCGCGAAGCGGTAGCCGCCGGGGCCACGCAGTACGTGGTGCTGGGTGCGGGCCTGGATACGTTCGCCTTGCGCAGGGGCTGGCCCAAGGGGCTCGCCCGGGTGTTTGAGGTCGACCACCCGGCCACCCAGGCCTGGAAGCAGCAGTTGGCCGCAGGCGCCGGCCTGTGGATGCGGCCGGGGGCGACCCATGTGCCGGTGGACTTCGAGCGCCAGGACTTCATGCAGCACCTGGTAGCCCAGGGTCTGGACCCGCAAGAACGCACCGTGTTTGCCTGGCTGGGCGTCAGCATGTACCTGGCACCCACCGCCGTACGGGCCACGCTGGAACGCATAGGCACGCAGATGGCGCCGGGCAGCGTGCTCGTTTTCGACTACGTGCGGCGCCCTGCACCAAAGGAGCTTGGCCGGCGGCTGACCTTGGGTCTGATGGCACGCCGCTTTCGCCGCATGGGCGAGCCCTGGCATTGCTTCCTGGATGACAGCGAACTGCAGGCCATGCTCGCGGACTGCGGCTTTGCGCCCCCGGAAATCATCAGTGCGCAGGACATCATGCGCACCCTGCTGTCGGCACGCCCCGCCTCCCGGCTGCAACGGGCCATGGGCGGGCTGCTGGGCGGCGTGGTGCGCGTGCGGGTAGCGCCCGGGGCGGGTACCGTCAGTCCTCCTTGAGGTACTTGCGGAAGGTCTTGCGGAACTTGTCCACCTTGGGTCCCACCACGAAGGCACAGTAGCCCTGGCCCGGGTGCTTGGCGAAGTAGTCCTGGTGGTAGTCCTCGGCCGTGCTGTAGTTGGCCAGGGGCTGCACCTCGGTGGTGATGGGTGCGCCGAACAGCTTATCCTGCGACATCTGGCGCACCATGGCGTTGGCCAATTCGCCGTGGGCCGGATCTTCGTAGTAAATACCGCTGCGGTACTGGGTGCCCACATCGTTGCCCTGGCGGTTGAGCGTGGTCGGGTCGTGGGTGTGAAAGAAGATCTCCAGGATCTCTTCGAGGCTGATCTCGTCGGCATCGAAGGTCAGGCGCACCACCTCGGCATGCCCGGTGTCGCCCTGGCAGATCTGCTCGTAGGTGGGCTGGATGGTCTGGCCATTGGTGTAGCCGCTTTCCACGTCGGTGATGCCACGCACGCGGTCGAACACGGCCTCGGTGCACCAGAAGCAGCCGCCGCCCAGGGTGATGGTTTGCAGTTTGTCTGCCATGTGTTCTCCATGCAATGAAGGATTTCCATGGAATGGTAAGCGGCCTCGGGTGCCGCAGTGCCGGCGGGGCTATTCGTACTTCTTGCCCTGCTCCATCAACTCGGGTGTCCCGATCAGCGCATTGAGCCCATCGAAATCCAGCATGCGCTCCTTGAACGGCGCCGTGGTCTGGTGGGCCTGCAGGCTGGCGTAATAGCCCTGCAGGGTGTGGGCCACGGCGCGCGCCGTGCCGCCGGGGAAGATGGCGATGCGAAAACCGCGCTGCCCCAGCTCCTGCGCGCTTTGCACGGGAGTCTTGCCGCCCTCGACCATATTGGCCAGCAGCGGGATGCGGTGGGCAAAGCGCTGGCAGGCGGCGTCCATCTGCTCCGGGGTGCGCAGGGCTTCGATGAAGAGCGCATCCACCCCGCACTCCAGATAGCGCTCGGCGCGGTCGAACGCGGCATCGATGCCCTCGACCGCCAGCGCATCGGTGCGTGCCAGCACCAAGGTGTGGGAATGGTGGCGCGCGTCGAGCGCGGCGCGCAGTTTGCCCACCATTTCGGCGGCAGGCACCACGCTCTTGCCGTCCAGGTGGCCGCAGCGCTTGGGAAAGCCCTGGTCCTCGATCTGCACCATGGCCGCGCCCGCGCGTTCGAACCCACGCACGGTGCGCTGCACGTTCAGGGCGTTGCCGAAGCCGGTGTCGGCATCGACGATGACCGGCGTTCGCACCCGCTCGGTGATGCGCGCCAGCGTGTCCTCCACCTCGGTGTAGGTGGTCAGGCCCACGTCGGAACGGCCCAGCCGGGTGTAGGCGATGGAGGCACCCGAGAGGTACAGCGCCTCGAAGCCGGCCTGCTCGGCTACCAGGGCGCTCAGCGCGTCGTAGACACCGGGGGCCAGCAGGATCTGCGGCTGCTGCAGCCGTTCATGCAGGGATATCGTGCTCATGCGGTCGTGCTCTTGGTGGGTTCCAGCAGGTGGGCGGCGGTGTGGGCCGCGATGTAGCCGCCGGCCACCGCGCTCAGCAGGCCATTGCCCGAGAGGTAGCCCCAGACGGCATCGCCCGAGACGCCGCGCGCCGCGCCGCCGGCTGCCAGCAGGTTGGGAAACGGGCAGCCTGTAGTGTCGAGTACCCGGCATTGCGCGTCGATATCTAGGCCGCCCTGGGTATGGAACAGTGCTCCTGTGACCTTCACGGCGCAGAACGGTGCCTGCAGCGGCCGGGCTTCCGGACGCGGGTACGGGCCCTGCCCCCCGATGGTGGCCGCCAGCGCGGCCTCATCACAGCCGATCACGGCCGCGAGGGCCTGCACGCTGTCGCAATGCTTCACGGCGCCCGCAACCTCGGCATCCACGAAGTCCGGAAAGCCGCGCGCCAGCGCCAGGAGGGGCGCGTCGAACACATTCCAGGCCACACCACCCGGTTGCGCCAGCACATGCACCGAGGCCTCCGAGTAGCCCTGCGTCTCGTCGTGGAAGCGCCGGCCCAGCGCGTTGACCTGGATGCCCCCCTCCATCATCAGCGCCCAGGAGATCAGTGCACCCTGCGGGATGGCCCAGGAGCCATGGCCCTGGTAGCCGCCCAGGTCGGCCAGGCGCGCACCGAGGGCGCGGCCCCAGGCGATGGCGCTGCCGTCGTTGCCCGTGTGGCCGGCGAACAGGGCATCGCGCATATCGGGCAGCAACTCGCGCACCATGGCAGCATTGCCGCCAAAGCCGTTGCAGGCCAGGATGGCTGCGTCGCACGACAGGTGTTCCAGCCGGCCGCCGGGCCGCTCGTAACCCACGCCGATCACCAGGCCGGTGTCGTCGGCCCACAACTCGCGCACGGTGGCATCGGTCACCAGGGGGATGTCGGCCGCCGCGACGGCATTGGCCAAACGGCCCATCAGGCCCACCCCGGTCTTCTCGGGCACCGCATGCATACGGCGCACGCTGTGGCCGGGGTACAGAAAGCCGTCTAGCACCTGCCACTGCAGGCCGTGGCGCTGCTGCAGCGCATCGAGCGCGGGGCCGATGGCCCGGGCATAGGCCTGCACCAGCTGCGGCGCCGCCCTGCCCTTGGCCTTGGCGCTGATGTCGGCGGCAAAGCGCTCGGGGCTGTCGTCAATGCCCAGTTCCTTCTGCACCCGCGTGGCCGGTGCCGGGATGAAGCCCGAGGACAGGGCCGAGGATCCCGTGGGCGTGGCATCGCGCTCCAGTACGGCGCATTCGACACCCAGGTCGTGCAGCATCAGCGCGGCCGTCAGGCCGCAGGCGCCGCCGCCAACGATGGCCACGGGCACATGGTTGCCCTGCGCGGCCGCGGGCATCCGGTCGGCCCGGCGAATGGTCGGCAGCGTGCCCGTCATGGCGTGCCCGCCGCCAGCGCAGCCATGAACTCTGCGCAGCCCAGCACCTGGGCCACGGTGGCCATGTCGGCCAGCGCGGTGTCGTGCACGTCCTGGCGGAAGGCGGCGCAGCCGTCCGACAGCACCAGGGTGCGGTAGTCGCGCATGTGGGCATCGCGCACCGTGCTGGCCACCCCGCCGTTGGTGACGATGCCGCACACCGCCACGGTATCGATGCCTGCGCGGCGCAGCACCCAGTCGAGCTGGGTGTTGAAAAAGGCCGAATAGGCTACCTTGCACACCGAGAGGTCCACCCAGGGCGCGATCTCGGACACATGGGCCTGGCCCCGGCTGCCGGGCGCGAAGTCGCCGCGCCGCAGAAAGGGCCGCAAGGTCTTGAGGTGGGGCGAGACCATGGGCTCGCCCTGTGCGTCGGGCCACAGCGTGAACTGGCTGCCTGCGACCAGGCCACCCCCGGCCTTGACGGAGGTGGCCACCTGCGCCACGCGCGCCGGCAAGGCCTGCGCAGCCGGGCTCACCGCGCCACCGCGCGCATAGGCACCATCGGGCGCGAGAAAGTCGTTCTGCAGGTCGATGATGACCAGCGCCACGCGCCGGGTGTGCAGGGGGGATGCGGCGGCCGTCATGCGGAACGCACCAAAAGATTGCCCAGCGTGTCAACGATGGCGTGAAAGCCCGGCTCCAGCCACACCGTGGTGTCGGGTTGCTCCAGGATGGCCGGGCCGTCGATGCGGGCACCCACCGGCAGCTCCAGCCGCGCATGGCGCGCCGCATCCCACCACCGGCCGGCATGGAACACGCGCTGCACGCCCAACGAAGGGTTCAGCGTGGTCGACTGCGGGGCCAGCACCGTGAGGTCGAATTTGGGCCGCACGCCCACACGGGCGTAGCGAAGGTTCATCACCCGCACGGCAATGCCGTCGAGCACGCGGCCGAAGGCGGCGCGGTAGGCGGCCTCGAAAGCCGCCTGGATGCCCTCGCGGTGGAGTGCCTCCGTGGCGAGCGGCACCTGCACGGTGTGCGTCTGCCCGGCATAGAGCATATCCAGCGCAATGACCTCTTGCACCTGCACGAACTGCACGCCGGCCGAGTCCAGCCGCTGCTGGCAGGCAGCCGACAGGGCCTGCACGCGCTGTCGCAGGTCGGCCACGTCGAGGTCTGCCAGGGGTTTGTTCAGGGTCTGCACCGCGTCATGGCGCATGTCGGCCATCACGCAGCCGAGGGCAGAGGTGACGCCGGGGTAGCGCGGCACGATGCCCGTGCCCACCCCCACTTCGCGCATCATGGCGCAGACATGCAGGGCGCCACCGCCGCCGAAGGGCATGTAGGCGAACTGGCGCGGGTCGTGCCCGCGCTCGATGGACACCACGCGCACGGCGCCGGCCATCTTGGCATTGGCCACGGTGAGGATGGCCTCTGCGGCGGCCATCACCTCCAGGCCCAGGGGCTGGGCCACGTGGGTCTCGATGGCGTCGCGGGACTTGCCTGCATCCATGGCGGCGAGCAGCCCGCCACCCAGCGGCCGGTCGGCCGCGATGCGGCCCAGCAGCACGTTGGCATCGGTCACCGTGGGCCGGGTGTTGCCGCGCCCGTAGCAGGCGGGGCCCGGCACGCTGCCAGCCGACTCGGGGCCCACCTGCAGCATGCCGCTGGCGTCCACCGAGGCGATGGAGCCGCCCCCCGCGCCAATGGTCTCGATCTGGATCATGGGCGAGCGCACCACCATGCCGAACTCGATGGAGGTCTGCGCCGCCAGCGCCGCCTCGCCGCCTGCCACCAGCGACACGTCGAACGAGGTGCCCCCCATGTCACCCGTGATGGCATCAGGGAAGCCCGCCGCGCGTGCGATGGCCGCGCAGGCAATCACCCCCGCCGCAGGGCCCGACAGCGCCGTTCGCACCGGAACGTCGCAGGCGGTCTGGCGCGACATCACGCCGCCGTTGCTCTGCACAATGAGCAACTCTCCCGCGAAGCCCTGGGCGCGCAGGTCGCCCTCCAGCCGCTCCAGGTAGCTGCCCACCACGGGCTGCAAGGCGGCGTTGAGCGTGGCGGTGGAGCAGCGCTCGAACTCGCGGATCTCGGGCAGCACCTCGCTGGCCGCCGTCACATGCGCGTTGGGCCAGAGGCTGCGCACGGCGGCCACGGCCACCTGCTCGTTGGCCGGGTTGGCATAGGTGTTGATGAAGAACACGCAGACGGCTTCGCAGTCGGCATCGAGCAGTGCCTGGGCCTGGGCTTTCACCTGGTCCAGGTCGACCGGCGTGTGCACCGTGCCGTCGGCCAGCACGCGCTCGTCCACCTCCAGGCGCAGATCGCGCGGCACGATGGGCTCGAAGCTGCCACGCAGGCCCCAAGTCTGCGGGCGGTCGCGCCGGCGCATCTCCAGCACGTCGCGAAAGCCGCGCGTGGTGATGATGCCGGTGCGCGCCACCTTGCGCTCCAGCAGCGCATTGGTGCCCACCGTGGTGCCATGCACGATGGTGGCGATGGCTGCGGCCGAATCCGCCACGCGCGCCACGCCGTTCATGAAGCCGCGCGCTTCTTCACCCCGCGTGGAGGGCACCTTGACGATGCGCGCACTGCCATCGGCCTCGTCGAGAACGAACAGATCGGTGAAGGTGCCACCCACGTCCACACCCACCACAAAGGAAGCCTTGCCGCTCATGCTGCGCCTTTCACTGCTGCTGCGCTGTTGTCCGCCACTACATAACCCATCGCCTCATCGCTCTGGCGTGCTGCAGCCGACCGTGCCGCAGCCAGGCCGTAGCCGCCGCCACCAGGGGTCTCCAGGCGCACGCGCTCGCCCTTTTGCAATCGGATGCCGATCATCTTGGAACGCATGGGCGGCACCTTCCACGTGCCCGCGTTCTCGTAGCTGAAGACGTTCATGGCAGCCTCCCCGCCCCCGGCAATGCCCTGGGGCGCAGCCTTGCCGCGCTCGCCGAAGATGAAGACCTCGGCATCCTGCTCCAGCAATTCGATCTCGTAGATGGCACCCAGGCCCCCCCGGTGCTGCCCGTCGCCGCCCGAGCCCGGGCGCAGCGCCCATTGCGTGAAGCGCACGGGGTACGCCGCCTCCAGTATCTCCAGCGGTGGAATGGTCGCCGTGGAGATGGGCGCGTTGCCGTGGCTCATGCCATCGCCGTCCGAATGCCCGCCATGGCCGCCACCGAAGAAGCTGAACATCACCCAGCGCTGACCCTTGCGCGCGGCATCGGTGCGGTGCCCGGCGATGGACAGGGCATTGATGGTGCCGTAGGCCTGGGCCATGGCGCGCTCGGGCGCGGCCAGGGCCGTGGCGCTGAAGATCACATCGATCATGCGCAAAATGGTCTCGGTGTAGCCGCCCACCGGGCGCGGGCGCGCGGCGCTGATCACCAGGCCATCGGGCAGCACGAAGTCCACCGCGTCGAGCACGCCGGCATTGGCCGGCACATCCGGAAACAGGTGCTTGAGCGCCACGTAGCAGGCCGCGATGGCCGTGGCGCGCGAGATGTTCACCGGCCCGGCGCACTGGGGCGAGGTGCGCGAGAAGTCGAGCGTGAGCCGGTCGCCCTGCACGGTCATGTCCAGGGCGATGGTCAGCGCCTCGTCCTTCACGCCATCGTTGTCCAGCATGTCGCTGAAGCTGTAGCGCCCATCGGGCAGCGCCGCGATGTGCGAGCGCATCAGCCTGACAGCGCGCGTGCGCAGCTCGCCCATGGCCTGCACCACCACGGTGTCGCCGTACTGGTCGAGCAGGTCGTGCAGGCGGCGCTCGCCCAAGTCCAGCGCCGAGAGCTGGCCGTTGAGGTCGCCCCACAGGCTGTCGGGCAGGCGGGTATTGGCTTTCAGGATGGCCAGCACGTCCTCATCGAGCGCGCCGCCGCGCACGATGCGCACCGGCGGTATCTGCACCGCCTCCTGCCAGCACTCGGTCGCAGCCGGGTTGTAGTTGCCCGGCACGTTGCCGCCCACGTCGTGCCAGTGGGCTGCAGACGCCAGAAAGCAGTACAGCCTGCCGTCGCGAAAGAACGGCCGCACCAGCTTGAAGTCGTTGGCATGCGTGCCGCCCTCGTAGGGGTCGTTGAACAGCCAGGTATCGCCCTGTGCCATGCCGCCGCGCCCGGCTGCGATGCGCATGGCCGCGCGCACCGCGAAGGCCATGGCCCCCACGAACACCGGCAGGCCCGACTTGCCCTGCACCAGCGTGTCGCCGCTCGTGGCATCGTACAGGCCGTGGCAGGCATCGTGCGCCTCGGCGATGATGGGGTTGAACGCGCTGCGGTACAGCGTGGCGTCCATCTCGTCGGCGATCTGCTCGAGCCGCCCGCGCAGCACGGCCAGCGTGACCGGGTCCATCGACGTTGCTGTGGTGGTTGGGGTGTTTTCAGCCATTGATGGCCTCCTTGCCAAATCGGGCGCGCAGCTGGTTCATCAAGCCGCCAGCGCGCACCATGTCCATGAGAAACGGGGGAATCGGATCGCACGCCAGGCGCGTGCCATCCGCTGTGATCACGGCTGGGGCCTGCCAGTCCAGGGCAACGGCCTCGCCCTCGGCCACCTCGCCCGCCTGCGGGCAGGTCAGCAGCAGCAGGCCCAGGTTGAAGGCGTTGCGAAAGTACAGGCCGCTGAACGAGGGCGCGATGACCGCCACAACGCCCAGCCGCACCAGCACCGCAGCGGCCTGTTCGCGCGAGGATCCGATGCCGAAATTGGGGCCGGCCACGATCACGTCGCCCTTCCCTGCCCCGCCCACGAAGTCCGGCCGCACCGATTCCAGGCAGTGGCGGGCCAGCACATCGATGCCATGCTTCATCGCGTGGCCGGGGGCCAGCACGTCGGTGTCGATGTCGGCACCGAGCTTCCAGACCCTGTGCAGTGCGGCGTTCATGCCAGCACCTCGCGCGGGTCGGCAATGCGGCCCTTGAGGGCCGAGGCGGCCACGGTGTAGGGCGAGGCCAGGTACACCTGGGCCGTCGCCGAGCCCATGCGCCCCTTGAAATTGCGCGCCGTGCTGGAGATCACGGTGGTGCCGTCGCCCACGCTATCGCCATAGCCGGCGCAGGCGCCGCAGGTGGTCGGGAACAGCTCGGCGCCCGCCTCCTCCAGCACCTGCAGCACGCCTTCGGCCCGGGCGGCGGCCTGGTCCTGCTGGCTGGCGGGTGCCACCATCAGGCGCACGCCGCTGGCCACGCGCTGGCCGCGCAGCACACTGGCTGCGGCGCGCAGGTCGTCGAGCTTGGCGCCCGTGCAGGCGCCGATGTACGCCACGTCGATGCGCGTGCCCGCATGCTGGCCCACTGCGGCGGTATTGGCGGGGCTGTGGGGTGCGGCCACCTGGGGGGCCAGGGTGCCGGCGTCGAAATCATGGCGGGTGAGCGGCGCGCCGAGGTCGGTCGCCCAGGCGTCCAGGCCTTGCAGGTCGGCCTCTGGCACGCCGTGGGCGGCCAGCCAGTCGCGCGTGGTCGCGTCGGGTGCGATCAGGCCGGCCTGGGCGCCCAGCTCGGCGCTCATGTTCGAGAGCGTCATGCGCTCCTGCATCGACAGGGCCTGAACGGCCGGGCCAGCGAACTCCACTGCCTGGTACTGGCCGCCATTCATGCCGAAGCGGCCGATCATGTGCAGCATCATGTCCTTGGCGGTCACGCCAGCGGCGAGCTTTCCACTCCAATGCATCTGCAGCGTGTGCGGCACGCGCAGCCAGATCTCGCCGGTGACCACCACGCCCAGCATCTCGGTGCTGCCGATGCCGAACATGTAGGCACCGAAGGCCCCACCCGTGGGCGAATGCGAATCGCCCCCCACGCAGAACATGCCGGGGCGGATGTGGCCGTGCTGCGGCACCACCACGTGGCAGATGCCCTGGCCGTCGTACACGTGGGGCAATGCCTGCTCACGCGCCCAATCACGCGCGATGCGCACGATGCGGCGCGACTCCTCGTCGCGCTCGGGCAGGTAGTGGTCCATGACCAGCACCACGCGCGACTTGTCCCAGATGGTGGCGCCCAGCTCGTCGAGCATGGGTTTGAGGCGCCGGGGGCCGGACGAGTCATGGAACATGGCCAGGTCCACCCGGCAGTTGACGATGTCACCCGGCGCCAGGCCGGTGCGCCCGCTCGCGCGGGCCACCAGCTTCTGTGCCAGGGTGCTGGGTGCGGAGCTCATTCGGGCTTGGCTCCGGCAAAACGCACGACCTTGGCCCAGCGCGGGATCTCGGCCTGCACGAAGCGGGCGAATTCCTCGGGGCTGTTGCCCACGGGCACGGCGCCCTCGGTCTCCAGGCGCTTTTTCACCTCGGGCGTTGCGATGGCCTGGCGGGCTGCATCGCTCAGGCGCTTGGCCAGCTCGGGGGCCATGTTCCCGGGCCCGAACAGGCCGAACCAGGCGCTCGACTCATAGCCCGGCAGCACCTCGGCAATCGCGGGCACGTCCGGAAAGGCCGGCAGGCGCCTGGCACTGGTGACGCCAAGCGCGCGCAGCTTGCCCGCCCGCACCTGCGCCTGGGCGTTGCCCACGGCGGCGAACATCAGCTCCACCTGCCCGGCCAGCACGTCCTGCAGCGCCGGGGCCGTGCCCCGGTAGGGGATGTTGACGATGTAGGCGCCCGACTGCATCTTGAACGCATCGCCCGCCAGGTGCAGCGAGGAGCCCACGGCGCCAATGGCGAAGTTGAGCTTGCCCGGCCGCGCCTTGGCCAGCGCAATCAGCTCGCGCACATCCTTGGCCGGCACCGAGGGGTTGGCCACCAGGATCGAGGGCGAGGTGGCCACGCAGGTGAGCGGGGTGAAATCCTTGATCGGATCGAACGGCAGTGAGGGGTAGAGGCTGGCGTTGATGGCGTGGCTCGTGAAGCTCATGAGCAGCGTATTGCCATCGGGCGCGGCCTTGGCCACGGCATCGGCCGCGATGTTGCCACCCGCGCCAGGGCGGTTCTCCACCACCACGGTGCGGCCAAGCTGGCGCCCCATCTCGCTGGCCAGGTTGCGCGCCAGGGTGTCGGTGGAGCCGCCCGCAGGCGCGCCCACGAGGATGCGGATGGGCGCGTTCTGGGCCAGCACATGGCCCATGGACAGGGCCGCCGGCAAGGCCAGCAGCAGTTTTCGGCGGGGAACGGTCATGTGGTTGTCTCCTTCTCAAAGGCCCAGATAGGCCCGGCGCAGTTCGTCGCTGCGCAGCAGTTCGTCGGGGGCGCCCGAAAACCGGATGCTCCCGTTCTCCATCACATAGGCGCGGTCGGCGATCTCCAGCGACTGGCCCACGTTCTGCTCCACCAGCAGCACGGCCAGACCCGTGGAGCGCAGCTGGCGGATCAGGCCGAACATCTCTTCGACCAGCAGGGGCGAGAGGCCGAGCGAGGGTTCGTCCAGGATCAAGAGGCGCGGCTCGGCCATCAGGCCGCGGCCAATCGCCAGCATCTGCTGCTCGCCGCCGCTCATGGTGCCGGCCAGTTGGGTGGTGCGCTCCTTCAGGCGCGGGAAGGTGGCGAACACCTTGTCGATGTTCTCAGCCCGGCGCTCGCGGGCGCGCGAGAAGCTGCCCAGCGACAGGTTTTCGAGCACGCTCAGGTTGGGGAAGATCTTGCGCCCCTCGGGTACCTGGATCAGCCCGGCCTTGACGACCGCCGTGTAGTGCGCCCCGCTCAGGTCCGCCCCACCGAAGGCCACGCGCCCGGCCCAGGCCGGGTAGATGCCGCAGACCACGTTGTTCAGCGTGGACTTGCCCGCGCCGTTGCTGCCCAGCAGGGCCACGGTTTCGCCGGGGTTCACCTGCAGATCCACCCCGCGCAGCACCTCCACGCGGCCATAGCCGCCGCGCAGGCCGGCAATATCAAGCAAGGGCGCTGTGCTCATGCAGCCTCCTTCGCGGCCGCGGCACGCAGGCGCGCCGCCGTGCCGTGGCCCAGGTAGGCCTCGATCACGCGTTCGTCGGATGTCACCTTGCCTGGGTTGCCCTCGGCGATCAGTTGGCCCTGGGCCAGCACCCACACGTGCTCGGCCAGGTTCATCACAGCCTGCATCACGTGCTCGATCATCAGCACCGTCACACCGCCCTCTGCAATGCCGCGCACCACGGGAATCATCTCGGCAATCTCCTGGGGGTTGAGGCCGGCCAGCACCTCGTCGAGCAGCAGCAGGCGCGGCCGGGTGGCCAGGGCGCGTGCCAGCTCCAACCGCTTGCGGCCGGCCACGGTGAGGTCCGATGCCGGCTTGTCCAGTTGGGCCGACAGGCCCACGCGCGCCGCCACTTCGGTGGCCAGTGCAAGGGCCGCCGCGCGGCGCGGCTCGTGCAGGTGGGCGCCCACGGCGATGTTCTCGCGCACGGTCTGGGCGGCAAAGGGCTGCACGATCTGGAAGGTGCGCGCCATGCCCAGGCGGGCGTTGAGGTGCGGCGCCTGGCCGGTGATGTCGCGCCCGGCAAACTGCACCGTGCCCGAGTCGGGCTTGACGAAACCGGTCATCAGTGCAAACAGCGTGGTCTTGCCGGCACCGTTGGGGCCGATCAGCGCGGTCAGCGAGCCTTCGGGCACCGTGAGGCTGACGTTCTGCACCGCCTTGAGGCCGCCGAACGACTTGCCCAGCCCCGTGAGGGTCAAGAGATCATTGGCCATGGCGGCCTCCCGAGCGTTTCCACAAGTCCACCACCGACTGGCCCAGGCCCGCAATGCCGCGCGGCAGGAACATGACGATGAGCACCAGCACCGTGCCGTAGATCACCATGTTGATCCCCGGCAACTGGCCGAACAGATTGCGCGTGAGGTCGGCCAGCACATGCAGCACCAGGGCACCGAGCACCGGGCCCCAGACGGTGCCGATGCCGCCCACGATGGCCGCCACCAGCGCCTCCACCGAGGTCACCGACCCATAGGCAATGCCCGGGTCGATGTACTGGAACACCTGCACGTAGAACGCGCCGGCCGCGCCCATGAAGCCGCCCGACAGGGCGATGGCGCCCATCTTCACGGTGAACGGGTTGACGCCGATGGCGCGGGCCGCGTCCTCGTTGTCGCGCACGGCCTGCAGCCAGGCGCCGAAGCGCGAGTTGCGCAGCCACCAGCTCACCAGCAGCGCCAGGGTGACCAGCGCCAGGATCAGGAACACATAGCCCTTGCGCGAGCCGAACTGCATGTTCGCGAGCGACTCCCTTAGCGGCAGCATCAGACCCACGCCCGCCCCGGTGAACGGCACCGACAGCGCCAGGATGCGGAACACCTCGGCAAACGCCAGCGTGACCAGCGCGAAGTACGAGCCCTTGAGCCCGTAGCGGAACGACAGCCCGCCCACGAAAAGCCCCACCAGCGCGCTGCCGGCCACCGCCATGGGCAGGGCCAGCCAGGCGTTGATGCCGCCCTGCATCTGTGCAATGGCCTGGATGTAGGCCCCCGTGCCGAAGAACAGCGCATGGCCGAAGGAGAACTGGCCGCCAAAGCCGCCCAGAATGTTCCAGGCCTGCGCCAGCAGGGCCGCGTACAGCGCCATCATCACGAAGTTGAGCAGCACGCCCGAGTCGGACCAGCCCGTGAGGGCCGCGATGGCGAGTGCGAAGAGGGCGATGGCCCAGAGTTGCTTGTTCACTGCCTGGCTCCAAAAAGGCCCTGCGGGCGAAACAGCAAGACGGCGATGAAGATGGCGAAGATGCCGATCTGCCCCAGCGATTCACCCAGGAACAGCCCCCCGAGCGACTCCACCACCCCGATCAGCAGCCCGCCCACCAGCGCGCCGGTGAAGCTGCCCATGCCGCCGAGCACGACGATGGTGAAGGCCACCAGCACGAAGCCGCTGCCCACCTGCGGATTGACGTAGTAGGCCGGCAGCAGGAAGCAGGCGGCAGCCCCCAGGCAGGCCAGGCCGATGCCGAAGCTCATGGCGTAGACATGGTCGACATGGATGCCCATGAGCTTGGCACCGTGCTTTTCGCGCGCCACGGCGCGGATGGCCCGGCCCAGGTCGGTGCGCCCCACGATCCACAGCAGCAGGCCTGAGACCACCAGCGCCCCGGCGAACGACACCAGCTTGGGCAGCGCGATCATGGCCGGGCCGATGGCCACGGTGGTCAGGGTGTAGGCGGTCTCGATGGTGCGCGTGTCGGACTTGAAGAACAGCAGCGCCAGGTTCTCCATGACGATGGAGATGCCCAGGGTGACCAGCAGGATGTTCTCGTCCTTGCCGTGGCTGGCGCGATTGATGACCACGCGCTGCAGCACATAGCCCAGGGCGAACATGCCGGGCACGAGGATGGGCAGCGCCAGGTAGGGATCGATCCCCCAGTGCTGCTTGAGCAGGTAGACGGCGTACAGCGCCAGCATCAGCGACGCGCCATGCGCGAAGTTGATGATGTGCAGCACGCCGTAGATCAGCGTGAGGCCCAGCGCGATCAGTGCGTAGACCGCGCCGGTCGTCAGGCCGTTGAGGACCGAGGGGAAGAGGATGCTGAGCTCGAACATGGGTGGTGTGTGCGGCAGTCAGGCAAAGGCGCGGCCTGGCACCAGAGGGTTCTGGCGCCGTGCAGACCTGTGCATGGCCGCAAAAGTGGGAGTTGTCAGCCGCTCAGGCCTTCAGCGGAAAGAGCGGGTCCGCTTCGCGGTAGTCGCGCGGGATGATGACCTTGATGTCCTTGTTCAGCACCTGGGTCATGAGCGGCTGGGCGCCCTGGTTCTGCCCGGCCACGAACTTCGTGGCACCGTACGGCATGATGTGGTCGGCAAAGGTGCTCTTTTCCAGCGCGTCGATGATGGCGGCGCGGTCCACCGATTTGGCACGCTCCAGCGCATCGGCCAGCAGCCACATGGACGTGTAGGTCATGAACAGCTCGTAGCTGAAGAACAGGCCCTTGGCCTCGACGCGCTTCTTGAGGTCCTGCGCCCGCTTGTCCTTGGGGTTGAACCAGTGGTTGCAGTCGATGATGCCGTTGGCCGCGTCCGGAAACTCCTTGACGAACTTGTAGCTCGACGCGGCGCCGCCCAGCACCGAATAGATGGCCTTGGGTGTGACCTTTTGCTGCTGCATGGTGCGCACCAGCAGCGCGTACTCGTTGTAGTAGTTGGCGGGGATCACGATGTCGGGGTTGATCGCCTTCATGCGCAGCACGATGTTGTTGAAGTCGCGCGTGGGGTTGGCGTGCTTGACGACCTCCTTGACTTCGTAGCCGTAGCCGGGCAGCTCGCGCGCCAGCAACTGCGCAGTGCCGGAGCCGAACAGCGACTCCTCGTGGATGATCATCACCGTCTTGGCCGGCTTGCCGGCCGCGGTGTTGAGCACGTGCAGGTTGGCCACGGCGGTTTCGGCGCATTTCTTGTAGCCGGGGCCGAAGCGGAAGGTGTTCTTCAGCCCGCGCTCCACGATCTGGTCGGCCACGCCCACGTCCACGATGTGCGGCAGGTTGTACTTGGCGGCCGCCTGCGTGGTCGCCAGGCAGATGGCCGAGGCAAACGCCCCGACCACGGCGGACACGCCCGCCTCGTTCATCTTCTCGACCTCGGCCGCGCCGGCCTGGGGCTGGGATTGCGCATCGCCCAGCAGCGCCTCGAGCTTGGCGCCGCCCAGGGACTTGATGCCGCCGGCCTTGTTGATGTCCTCGATGGCCATCATCGCGCCTTCGCGGCATTGCTGGCCCGAGTAGGCCAGCGCGCCCGTCACGGGGTGCAGCACCCCCACCTTGACCGCCTTGGCCTGTGCGCCGCCCACCAGGGGGAAGGCCAGGGCCGATGCGGCGGCGGCCGACTGGGATAGGAAATGGCGGCGGTTGCTCATGGGCGTTCTCCTTGGGGGATGGTCGAAGGGGGGTCGTTGAAATCAGTGGAACTGGGCCGACAGCTCTTTGCTGACCCAGACCTTGGCATCGATGCTGCCCACGCGGGACAGCTGCATTTCGTATTCATAGCGGTCTGGCCGGTACAGGCCGTGCAGCCACTGCACGGGCCGCTCCTGGTCGTCGTAGATCAGGCGCCGCACGGCCAGCAGAGCGGAGCCCACCGACACATCGAGGTGGCGGGCCACCACGGCATCGGCCAGCCTGGCGGAAATGGTCTGGTGGGCGCGACCGACCTTCACGCCGGATTCCTCCAGCAGCACCAGAATGGGCTTGCGCGCGAGTTCGCGGCGGCCGAACTGGCGGGCGATGTCGGCCGGCACATAGGTGGTGATGTGCGACAGCGGGCCTTCCCGCGTGCTGCGCACCCGCACCGCCTTCTGCACCGAATCACCGACGGTGATCTGCAAGGCCCCGGCCACCGCGCGGGATGCCGTGACCGTCTCCACGTCGAGCACCTTGACGGACGTGCGCAGGCCCATGCTGACCAGGTTTTCGAGCAGGCCGGTGAGCTGGGCGCGGTTGCTGTGGGGGTGGCTCTCCTGGCCGCCCTGCCCTGCGTCGGGCTGGGGCACGGGCCGGGTGCCCCTGCCGGGCTGGCGGGAGATCAGGCCCTCGCCCTGCAGCAGCTCCAGCGCGCGGCGTACCGTCACGCGCGCCACGGAGAACTGCCGCATCAGCGCCAGCTCGCCCGGCAGGCCCGCAGCAAAACAGCCTTCCTGCAATTGCTCGCGCAGCACCAGGTAGATCTGGTGGTACTTGGGCAGTGGCAGCTTCGGCGACATGGGCCCATCGTCAAACATCCTTAATGTCCTGTCAATGAGACATTTGAGGCTATTTGGTCCTGTTTTAAGGACATTTGTCCCCGAGAGCGACTGGCTGCAAGGCGCTCCCATTTTTGGAGCATGATCGCGCACCTGTTCGGGGCCTGGAGAGGCAGCATGCACCGCCGTGGAGCACCTCGTCGCGGCGTTCGCCACAGCGATTGGGGGTAAAGCATGCGTCGCTCCCAGGGTTTACCCCCAGAAGGCAACAGCGCTCGGTCTTTTGTCTCGTTCGCCCACCGATCAATTGACTGGCGCAGGCGCAGTTGCTATATTACTAACCAGTCAGTCATTAACTAGAAAGCCTCTTGAGCACTGTCCCCACCACCCCTTCTGCCGGTACCAAGCGTGAGCGCCGCAAGGAAGCGCGCCCCGGCGAACTGCTGGAGGCTGCGCTCGACCTGTTCGTCGAGAAAGGCTTTGCCGCCACCCGGGTGGACGACGTGGCCGCGCGTGCCGGGGTGTCCAAGGGCACGCTGTTCCTCTACTTCCCCAGCAAGGAAGAGCTGTTCAAGGCCGTGGTGCGCCAGAACATCGTGGGCCGCTTCGAGGAATGGAGCCACGAGCTCGAAGCCTTCGAGGGCACGACCGGCGAACTGCTGCGCCACTGCTACCAGGTCTGGTGGGAGCGCATCGGCGCCACCAAGGCCTCGGGCATCACCAAGCTGATGTTCAGCGAATCGCAGAATTTCCCCGAAATCACCCTGTTCTACCAGCAGGAAGTGATCCAGCCCGGCCAGGACCTGGTGCGCCGCATCCTGCGCCGCGGCATGGACCGCGGCGAATTCCGCTGCGTGAACCTCGACTACGCCGTGCACGTGGTGATGGCACCCATGATCTTCCTGATGCTGTGGAAGCATTCCATGGGCGCCTGCATGCCCGATGCGCTGGAGCTCGGGCCCGAGAAGTTCATCGATGCGCAGGTGGACAACGTGCTGTACGGCCTCTGTGCCCGCCCGGAGACGGGGCCTTTCGCCCCTGCCCCCGCTTCCCCTCCTCCCTCTTCTTCTGCGGCCTGACCCATGAAACGCTGGATTCCCTGGCTGGCTGCGGCCGCCGTTGTCGTGCTGGTCGGCGGGGGCGCGTGGCGCGCCATGGCCGCACGCCAGGCGCAGCAAAAAGCCCTGGCGCAAGCGGCCACCCAGCGCGCCGAGGCGCCCTTGCAACTGGCCGCCAGTGAACTGGTGGGCGTACAGCGCAGGAGCCTGGTGCTGGGCGTGCCGGTGTCGGGCTCGCTGCGCGCGACCGAATCGGCCATGGTCAAGGCGCGGGTGGCGGGTGAACTGCAGGGCCTCACGGTGCGCGAAGGCGACAGCGTGCGCGCCGGCCAGGTGCTGGCCCGCATCGAGGCCACCGAGTCCCAGGCCCGCCTGCGCCAGGCGCAGCAGCAGGCCGACGCGGCCAAGGCGCAGGTCGACATCAACCAGCGCACGGTCACCAACAACCAGGCCCTGGTGAACCAGGGCTTCATCTCGGCCACGGCCCTCGTCACCTCGCAGGCCAGCCTCGAATCGGCCCAATCCACCTACCGTGCGGCACTGGCTGCCGCCGATGTGGCCAAAAAATCGCTCGACGACACGGTGCTGCGCAGCCCCATCAGCGGCCAGGTGTCACAGCGCCTGGCCCAGCCCGGCGAGCGCATGCCCATCGATGGCCGCGTGCTGGAGGTAGTCGATCTGTCGCGCCTGGAGCTCGAAGCCCTGCTCAGTCCGGCCGACTCGCTGGCCGTGCGCGTGGGCCAGAAGGCCCAGTTGCAGATCGAAGGCAGCACCGAGCCCGTGGTGGCCGCGGTGGCACGCATCAACCCCAGCGCCCAGGCCGGCAGCCGCACGGTGCCGGTGTACCTGGCCATCGCGCAGAACCGCGGCGCACCCGCGCTGCGCCAGGGCCTGTTCGTGCAGGGCCTGCTCGACACCGGCCGCGCCGACGTGCTGACCGTGCCACTCGATGCGGTGCGCACCGACAAGCCCGCGCCCTATATACAAGCGGTACAGGGTGGCAAGGTGGCCTACCTGCCGGTCAAGACCGGCGCGCGCGCCGTGGTCGACGGCCAGACCCTGGTCGCCATCGAGGGTGCGCCCGAAGGCACGGTGGTGGTCTCCGGCCGCATGGGCCAGCTGCGCGAAGGCACGGCCGTCACCACGGCTGCAGCGCCCTCGGCAGCGGCTTCCGCGGCGGCCCCTGCATCGCGCACCGCGCCCTGACCCGCCATGTGGTTCACCAAGGTCAGCCTCAAGAACCCGGTGTTCGCCACCATGGTGATGCTCGCCATCGTGGTGCTGGGCCTGTTTTCGTACCAGCGCCTGAAGGTCGACCAGTTCCCCAACATCGATTTTCCGGTGGTGGTGGTCACGGTGGACTACCCCGGCGCATCGCCCGAGATCGTCGAGAGCGAGGTCACCAAGAAGATCGAGGAAGGCGTCAACTCGATTGCCGGCATCAATGCCCTGACCTCGCGCAGCTATGAAGGCACGGCCGTCGTCATCATCGAGTTCCAACTGCACATCGATGGCCGCAAGGCCGCCGAGGATGTGCGCGAGAAGGTGGCCACGGTGCGCCCCCTGCTGCGCACCGAGGTCAAGGAGCCGCGCGTGCTGCGCTTTGACCCCGCCAGCCGCGCCGTGTGGTCGCTGGCCGTGCTGCCCGATGCACAAGACGGTGCCCCTGCGCGCAGCGCCGTCGAATTGACCACCTGGGCCGAGCAGATCCTGAAAAAGCGCCTGGAGAACGTGCGCGGCGTGGGCGCCGTGAACCTGGTGGGCGCCACCAAGCGCGAGATCAACATCTACCTGAACCCCCAGGCGCTCGAGGCCTTCGGCGTCACGCCCGACCAGGTGGCCAGTGCCGTGCGCAACGAGAACCAGGACCTGCCCGTGGGCGCCATCCGATCGCTGGCGCAGGAGCGCGTGGTGCAGATCGACGCACGCATGGAGCGGCCCGAGGACTTCGGCCGCATCATCGTGGCGCGCAAGAACGGCGCCCCCGTGCGCCTGGACCAGGTGGCCCGCGTCAACGACGGCGCGCAAGAGGTCGATAGCCTGGCGCTGTACAACGGCCAGCGCACGCTGCTCTTGTCCGTGCAGAAGTCGCAGGGCGAGAACACCATCGAGGTGGTGGACGGCCTGAACGCGGCCGTGGTCGAGCTGCGCAACCAGCTGCCGCCCGGCGTGCGCCTCGAAACCATTGGCGACAGCGCGCGCCCCATCCGCGTTGCGGTGAACAACGTGCGCCAGACGCTGATCGAGGGTGCCATCCTCACGGTGCTGATCGTCTTTTTGTTCCTGAACTCCTGGCGCTCCACGGTGATCACGGGCCTCACTCTGCCCATTGCGCTGATCGGCACCTTTCTGTTCATGAACATGTTCGGCTTCACCATCAACATGATCACGCTGATGGCGCTGAGCCTGTGCGTGGGCCTGTTGATCGACGATGCCATCGTGGTGCGCGAGAACATCGTGCGCCACGTTCAGATGGGCAAGTCCGCCTACAACGCGGCCATGGACGGCACGCAGGAGATCGGCCTGGCGGTGCTGGCCACCACCTTGTCCATCGTGGCGGTGTTCATGCCCATCGGCTTCATGGGCGGCATCATCGGCAAGTTCTTCCACGAGTTCGGCATCACCATCGTGGCTGCGGTGATGATCTCGATGTTCGTCAGCTTCACACTCGACCCCATGCTGTCGAGCATCTGGCACGACCCGAGCATCCACAGCCATGGGCAGAAGACGGGGCCCGTCACCTTCTACGACAAGACCATCGGCCGCGTCACGGGCTGGTTCGACCGCGCCACCGACGCCCTGGCGGAGGGCTACCAGCACATCCTGCGCTGGGCCCTGGTGCACAAGCTGACCACCATGGCGATTGCCCTGGCCATCTTCGTGCTGAGCATCTTCATGGTGCCGCTCTTGGGCACCGAGTTCGTGCCCAAGGCGGATTTCTCCGAGACCTCGATCAATTTCTACACCCCTGTGGGTTCGTCGCTGGAGGCCACCGAGGCCAAGGCGGCCCAGGTGGAGGCCATCCTGCACGAGCTGCCCGAGGTGCGCTACACGCTGTCCACCATCAACACCGGCAGCGCCCAGGGCAAGATCTACGCCAACATCTACGTGCGCCTGGTGGACCGCAAGGACCGCAGCCGCAGCGTGGACGCCATGTCCGACGTGCTGCGCGAGCGCTTGAAGACCGTGCCCGGCATCACCGTCACGCACGTGGGCCTGCTCGACGCCGTGGGCGGGCAAAAGCAGGTGGAGTTCTCGCTGCAGGGCCCGGACCTGCAGGAGCTCGAACGCCTGACGGCCACCGTGACCGCGAAGATCCGCGGCATCCCCGGCCTGGTGGATCTGGACACCAGCGCCAAGCCCAACAAGCCGGTGATCGCCCTCGATATCAAGCGCGACGCGGCCTCGGACCTGGGCCTGTCGGTGGCGCAGATGGCGGCATCGCTGCGCACCCTGGTGGCCGGCACCACGGTGGGCAACTGGCGCGCGCCCGACGACCAGACCTACGACGTGAACGTGCGCCTGGCGCCCGAGGCCCGCACCGCCCCGCAAGACCTGGAGCGACTGCCCTTTGCCATGAGCGCCGCCGATGGCACGACGCGCATCGTGCGCCTGAACCAGGTGGCCAGCGTGACCGAGTCGACCGGCGCCAACCAGATCAACCGCCGCGACCTGACGCGCGAGGTGGCCATCAACGCCAACGTGTCGCAGCGCTCGGCCGGCGAGGTGTCGGCCGACATCAAGACCGCGCTGGAAAGCGTGAACTTCCCGCCCGGCTACCGCTACCAGTTCGGCGGCTCCACCAAGAACATGGCCGAATCCTTCGGCTACGCCATCTCGGCGCTGGTGCTGGCCATCGTCTTCATCTACATGATCCTGGCCAGCCAGTTCCGCAGCTTCTTGCAGCCGCTGGCGCTCATGACCTCGCTGCCGCTCACCTTGATCGGCGTGGTGCTGGCGCTGATGATGTTCCGCTCCACGCTGTCGATGTTCTCCATCATCGGCGTGGTGATGCTCATGGGCCTGGTGACCAAGAACGCCATTTTGCTGGTGGACTTTGCCATCCGCGCCCGCGAGGAGCACACCGACGACACCGGCGCCACCGTGCCCGGCCTGCCGCGGGCCGATGCCCTGCTGCTGGCCGCCCGCGTGCGCCTGCGCCCCATCCTCATGACCACGCTGGCCATGATCTTCGGCATGGTGCCGCTGGCCTTCGCTTTGTCGGAGGGTTCCGAGCAGCGCGCCCCCATGGGCCAGGCCGTGATCGGGGGGGTCATCACCTCCTCGCTGCTGACCCTGGTGGTGGTGCCGGTGGTGTATTGCTACATGGACGATCTGGCGCGCTGGGCCCTGGCGCGCATGGGTCGCGGCCAGAAGGCGCCCGAGGCCCGTAAAATCGAGGGTTTGTCCTGACACCCGCCCCACGGAGAACTTCCATGAACATGCCACTGAACACGTCTGCCAACATCAGCGACCCTGTCGCCCAGGCCCGCTACAACATGATCGAGCAGCAGATCCGCCCCTGGAACGTGCTCGACTTCGACATCCTGGAACTGCTGGCCGTGGTGCGCCGCGAGGAATTCGTGCCGCCGGCCTACCGCAGCCTGGCCTTCATGGACATCGAGGTGCCGCTCCTGGGCAGCGATGCCGAAGACGCCGTTCGCCTGGGCCACAGCATGCTGCAGCCCCGCGTGGAAGCCCGCATCCTGCAGGACCTGGCGATCAAGCCCACCGACCGCGTGCTCGAAATCGGCTCCGGCTCGGGCTACATGGCTGCGCTGCTGGCCGCCCGCGCGCAGCAGGTGGTGTCGATCGAGATCGTGCCCGAGCTGGCCGAAATGGCCCGCGAAAACCTGCTCAGCGCCGGTGTGCAGAACGCCGAAGTCCGCCTGGCCGATGGTGCCAACGGCACGACCGATGGCCCGTTTGATGTGATCGTGCTCAGCGGCTCCGTGGCCGAAGTGCCTGCGGCCCTGCTCTCGCACCTGCGCGACGGTGGCCGCCTGGGCGCCATCGTGGGCAACGATCCCGTGATGCGTTTCACCCTGACCCGCCGCACCGGCGACCGTTTCGAGACCACGTCGCCCTGGGACACCATCGCGCCGCGCCTGGTGGGCTTCCCTGAACCCTCCGGCTTCACTTTCTGACCTGCCTTCTCTGGAGTTTTTTGCATGATCGAGCACATCCGCCCCGCCCAACTCGCCGCCTGGTTCGCCACCGCCCCCGCTGGCAGCCGGCCCGTGGTGCTGGATGTGCGCGAGGCCTGGGAACTGCAGACGGCCAGCGTGCGCGCTGAAGGCTTCGAGCTGGTGGCCATCCCCATGGGGCAGCTCACGGGCCGCCTGGCCGAGCTCGATGCCGCCCGCGATGCCGGCACGCCCATCGCCTGCCTGTGCCACCACGGCGCACGCAGCCTGCGCGTGGCGGCGTTCCTGGAGCAACAGGGTTTCGAGCGGCTGGCCAACATCAGTGGTGGCATCGACGCCTGGTCGCATGAGAACGACCCGGCCGTGCCCCGCTATTGAAGGTTCCCGGTCTCTTTCGTCCCATCCCCGACATGCAGCTACTCCTGAAAGGCATCCATGACATCGTTCCGGCTACTTCCCCTGTCACTGGCGCTGGGCGCTGCCTTGTGCGCCCCCGCACAGGCCCAGAGCCTGACGGAGCTGTTGGAGTCTGCGCGCACCTATGACACGGCCTGGCAGTCGGCCCGGCTGCAGCTTGATGCCTCGGCCCGCCGCGCCGACCAGGCCCGCGCCGGTCTGCTGCCCAGCGCCGGCCTGTCGGCGGGTGTCTCGCGCGCCAACACCGATGTGAGCCGCCCGCCCATCGAGCGCACCGCCACCACCCAGACCCTGGGCGTGAATGCCTCGCAGCCCCTGTACCGCCCGGCCAATCGCATCAACCTGGAACAGGCCCAGCGCGGCGTGGACGTGGCCCAGGCCCAGCTCGACGCCGCCAGCCAGGACCTGCTGGTGCGCGTGAGCCAGGCCTATTTCGACGTGCTGGCCGCGCAGGACACGCTGACCTTTGTGCAGGCGCAAAAGGCCGCCGTGTCCGAGCAACTGGCGTCTGCCAAGCGCAACTTCGAGGTCGGCACCTCTACCGTGACCGACTCGCGCGAAGCCCAGGCCCGCTACGACCTGGTGATCGCCCAGGAAATCGCGGCCGAGAACGACCTGCGCGTGAAGAAGCTGGCGCTGGACCAACTGGTGGGCATCACGGGCACCCAGCCCAAGCCCCTGGCACTGCCCTTGCAACTGCCCCCGGTGCAGCCCGACAACGTGATCACCTGGGTGGACACCGCCCGCGAACTGCAGCCCGGCGTGCGCCAGGCCGCGATTGCGCTGGACATCGCGCGCCTGGAGACCAAGAAGGCCGAAACCGGCCACCTGCCCACGGTGGACCTGCAGGCCGGCTACAACATCCAGCGCAACCCCACCGGCACCATCACCGCGCCGGGCATCAACAGCCGCACCAACAACGCCAGCCTGGGCGTGGCCTTCAACCTGCCGCTGTTTGCCGGTTTCTCGGTGCAAAACCGCGTCAAGGAAACCCTGGCCCTCGAAGAGAAGGCCAGCGCCGACCTGGAGACCACGCGCCGCAACGTGGCCCAGGCTACCCGCGCCGCCTTCTTCGGCGTGCAGTCGGGCCAGGGCCAGGTGCAGGCCCTGCAGGCCGCCGAGGCATCGAGCCAAAGCGCGCTGGATGCCAACAAGCTGGGCTACCAGGTGGGTGTGCGCATCAATATCGACGTGCTCAATGCCCAGAGCCAGCTGTTCCAGACCAAGCGCGACCTGGCCCAGGCGCGCTACAACGTGCTGCTGGGCACGCTCAAGCTGCGCCAGGCCGCCGGCACGCTCACCATCGAAGACGTGCAGGCCATCAACGCCCTGCTCACACCCTGACAAAGGGCTCAGAGGCTGGGAGTTTTTTGGCCGTGTCCGAATGGCGCGTCAAAACGCCCTGGATCTAGGCGCAAAGCACAGCCATAGCGCGGGCTATGGCGAGCATTTCCAACGACGAACCGGGGTGTTTTGGCGTGCAAGGCGGGCATGGACGAAAGATTCTCAGCCTTTCAGAGCTTGCGAAAGCGCGGGCCCTCTCCCATCCGGGAGAGGGCCTTTTTCGTGGCCTTGACGGACTGCTCGCGCCGCGCCGCAAGCCAGCCCACGCCGAACCAGGCCTTGGGGTCCTTGGTTGCCATGCTGCGGTAGAGCTCGCTGGCCACCTGCTCGTCGTTGAGCCGGCCCAGTGCAGACAGGGCCGGCTGCAGGCTGGCCAGAAAATCGTCCGCCCCGCCCTCGAGTGCCGGCGCGACGAACTCGGTCAGGAAGCGCAGGCGCTTCAAGCGCTTGCGCACGCGGTGCTGCGCCTCGACCGACAGGGATTCGAAGCGGCGCGCATCCCGGTGGACCTTGGCATGCAGCGCCTGCAGGCGCTTGTGCAAATACCGCCGCACCTTGGCTGCGCCCAGTGCGCCATCATCCTCGGCCGCAAGGGCCTGGGCCGTGAAGCCCATCAGGCCGATCAGCACGGCCTGGAAGGCAGGCGTGCTGACAATGGTGAGGGGCGATGCCTTGGCACCCGCAGGCCGGGCTGCCGATTTCGGCGCCCCCGCCTCGCGCAGTTCGGCGCCAATGGTGTCCAGCGCCTGCTCCCGGTCGCGCAGCTGGCCCAGGCGGCGGAACACGTCGACCAGCGGTGGCTCCCAGGCGGGATCGAAGCGGCCCGGTGCCAGGGCATCGAGCTCGCGCAACGCCGTGCGCAGGCGGCGGATGCCGATGCGCAACTGGTGCACATGCTCTTCGCCGCCCGAGCCTTCCACGATCTCGCTGGCATTGGCCAGGATTTGCGCCAGGCAGTTGGCCAGGGCGACGCGCTGCAGGTTCGGCCCTTTGAGAAACTGCTTTTTACGGCTGCCGGCGGCCATGGGCCGGGCCTTGGCCGCGGGCCTGGCCCATTGCGCGGCCATGAGCCGCTCGCCGCGCTCGGCCTTGGACACCGTGTTCAGCACCAGGCCATGCTGGGCCGCCCACTGCGTGGCCACTTCGACCAGGCCCACCACCGGACCCTCCTTGAGCTCCAGTTCCAGTTCGCACACCGGTGCCTGCTTTTCCTGCGCCGTGCCGCCATGGGCCACGATGCGGCCGAGGTCGAACGCCAGCTCGACCACACCGCCCCGAAAGGCCAGGTCGCGGGTGACGCGGTCGATCTCGGTGCGGTAGGTCTCCACCAGGGGGCCCTGCGCGCTGTCCATTGCCGCGCGCAGCCGCTCACCCGCCTTGGTGCCGGCATGCAGCGCCGGGCGCGCCAGCGGCGTGGCGCCATCGACGCTGACGTTGTGCTCCTCCCGGTCCAGGGGCCCATCGCCCATGGCCTTGACAGTCTGCACCCACTGCCCGCCCTCGTTGCGCAGGCGCAGGGCGATGCCGCGCGAGGACAGCGCCTTGTCGGCCGTGTCGAAATAGCGCGCCTCCAGCCGGATGGCGCTGGACGTACCCCGGCGGGCCGCTGCCTTCACGGCGGCCAGGCGCCTGGTGGGGATGGTGAATTTGAATTCGACTTCCATGCTTTCTTTTCTCGGTGATCGGGCCAGGTCGTGTGCCTGTCATCAAACCGCCATCTTCGCACCCTAAGGTGCTGGCGCCAGGGCGCTTGGCGTGGCCTTGCTCCATTGCAGCCAGAGCATCGGGGCCCTTGCTGCGGCATTGTCCCCTCACCGGCAAAAACAATCCCCCTCCCCCACCGAAAGATTCTCATGGCCAAGGACTTCGCCACGATGGAAGACAGCAACCGCTCGGGCAACCCCAGCATCCATGAGGTGTCGGCACTGCGCCGGCGCACGTTGCTCAGCGGTGGCCTGGCCTCGGCCGTCGGCGGCCTGCTGGCGCCGCTGGCTGCCGTGGCGCTGCCTGGCTGCGCCACCAGCGCAAGCAGCACCGGCATCGCCAGCGGCCCGCTGCTGGGCTTCAAGAGTGTGTCCATCGGCACGGCAGACCGCGTCGTGGTGCCAGAGGGCTATGTGGTCCAGATCATCGCCCCCTGGGGTGACCCTGTTGGCCTGTCGGGCGAAAACCCGGCCTTCAAGGAAGACGGCTCCAACACCGCCGCCGAGCAGGAAGCGCAGCTCGGCATGCACCACGACGGCATCCATTTCTATTCGCAGGAAGGCAGCCGCCAGGGCCTCTTGGTGATGAACCACGAGTACACCGACGACGGCCTGCTGCACGCCGACGGCATGAAGACCTGGACGGCCGAGAAGGTGCGCAAGGCCCAGGCCGCGCACGGCGTCTCGGTCATCGAGGTGGAGCAGAAGGCCGATGGCCAGTGGGATATCGTGCGCCCCTCGCCCTGGGCCCGCCGCATCACCGCGCGCACGCCCATGGCATTTGGCGGCCCGGCCGCCGGCCACGCCCTGCTGCGCACCGCAGCCGATCCCGCCGGCCGACAACCCTTGGGCACGCTGAACAACTGCGCCAGCGGCATCACGCCCTGGGGCACCTACCTGACCTGCGAAGAGAACTTCATCAACTACTTCAAGGGCCCGGACGCGCCCAATGCCCACGACACCCGCTGGGGCCTGCGCAAGGGCGAGCCCGCCGGCTACCGCTGGGCCGAGCACGATGCACGTTTCGACGCCACCAAGAACCCCAACGAACCCAACCGCTTCGGCTGGATCGTGGAGATCGACCCGTTCAACGCCAGCTCCACCCCGGTCAAGCGCACGGCGCTGGGCCGCGCCGCGCACGAAGGCGCCACGGTTGCCGTGACCCGGGACGGCCGTGCCGTGGTCTATTCGGGCGAAGACTCGCGCTTCGAGTACATCTACAAGTTCGTAAGCCGGGACGCGATCCGCAAGGGCGGCGCGCGTGAAAACGCCGACCTGCTCGACCACGGCACGCTGTACGTCGCCCGGTTCAACGCCGATGGCAGTGGTCAGTGGATCGCCCTCACCCATGGCCAGGGCCCGCTCACCGCCGCCAATGGTTTTGCCGATGCCGGCGAGGTGATGGTCAAGACGCGCCAGGCCAGCGACCTGCTGGGCGCCACAAAAATGGACCGCCCCGAGTGGATTGCCGTGGGCAAGGACGGCGCCGTCTACTGCACGCTGACCAACAACAGCAGCCGTGGCACGGCAGGCCAGCCTGGCGTCGATGCAGCCAACCCGCGTGCCAACAACAGCATGGGCAACATCATCCGCTGGAAGGAAGCCGGCGACTTCGATGGCGCCCGCTTCCAGTGGGACCATTTCATCCTGGCCGGCGATCCGGCGAACGAACGCGCAGATGCCAAGGGCAGTGTCAAGGGCGATATGCTCGCCTGCCCCGATGGCTTGTGGGTCGACGGCCGCGGCGTGCTCTGGGTGCAGACGGACATGTCCACCTCGGCCATGGGCAAGGGAGACCTTTCGCGCATGGGCAACAATGCCATGCTGGCGGCCGATCCGCGCACGGGCGAGATCCGCCGCTTCCTGGTCGGCCCCTCGGGTTGCGAGATCACCGGCGCGACGATGACGCCCGATGGCAAGACCATGTTCATCAACATCCAGCACCCTGGCGAGAGCCCGAGCGAGCGCAGCGACCCCAGCGAGCCGCGCAAGTTCTCGAATTGGCCTGACCAGCGCCCCGCTGGGCGCCCGCGTTCGGCCACGGTGGTGATCCGCAAGGCGGATGGAGGCGTGGTGGGGACGTAAGGCAATCAAGGCCTTTACTTTGCGCAGCCCCAGGCAAGGTCAGCCAGATTCCTGGGCGCTCAAGCCGGCATAGCGTTTGAGAAAGCGCCGCTCATCCGGCGCGTAGCCCTGCGCCGCATAGAAGGCATGCGCTGCAGGCCGGTGGTCGCCGCTGGTCACTTCGGCGCGCACGCAGCCCTGTCCGGTGAAGGAGCGGTCGGCTGCGGCGACCAGTGCCTCCCCTACCCCGCGGCCCCGGTGCCCGGCATCGACCACCAGCGAGGTGATGCGGCCGATGCGGCCTTCGGCGTGGAAAAGCTCCATCACGTGCAGGCTGATGACGCCGGCCACACAGCCATCGACCTCGGCCAGCAGCACGCTGTCACAGGTATTCGCGACGAGGATCGCGAGCTTGCGGACGATCAGCGCCTCATTGGCCTCGTAGCCCAATTGCCCCATCAAGCCAGCGATGGCCGGCGCGTCGGCCGCCACCGCCGTGCGGATGTGCGGCGGAGACGGCTGCGGCTCAGGCATCGACGTCTTCTTCATGCCGCCCCACCGTGCGCTGGCGCACCAGTTGCAGCAACTCCCGCACCGTGGCGCGGGCGGCACCCCGGTGCTGGCGCGCAAAGCGGGCCGCGCGCTCGCTGGCAGCCGCCTGCTGCGCGGGGTCGCGCGCCAGTTGCATGGCTTGCGCCACCCCGGCCGTGAGGTCGGGCACGCGCTGTGCCGCCCTGGCGGCGCAGGCCAGTTCGGCGGCCTCCGCAAAATTGAAGGTGTGCGGGCCCAGCACCACGGGGCAGCCGCAGGCGGCGGCCTCGATCAGGTTCTGTCCGCCCAGGGGGGCGAAGCTGCCGCCCAGCAACGCCACGTCGGCCATGCCGTAGTACAGGGACATCTCGCCCAGCGAGTCGCCCAGCCACACGTCCGCCGGTTCGGGTTGCAGGCTCCAGGTGCTGCGCCGCGACACCGTGAGGCCGGCGCCCTGAAGGAGTTGCTGCACTTCATCGAAGCGCTGCGGATGCCGGGGCACGACCAGCCATTGCACGGGTTGCGCCGCATCTGCGCGGGAGGTGATCCAGGCGCGCACCGCTTCCAGCCACAGCGCCTCTTCGCCTTCGCGGCTGCTGGCCAGCATGGCCACCGGGCGCAGGGCCTGCACGCGCCAGGCACGCCCCAGCTCCAATTGCGCCGCATCGGGCACCACGTCGAACTTGAGGTTGCCGAACACCCCATGCACCTGCGCGCCGATGGCGTGCAGGCGCTCGGCGTCGTCCTCAGTCTGGGCGTACACGGCGGTCAGCGCGGCATAGGCCGGGCGCGCCAGCGGAGACACGCGCCGGGCCTTGCGCAGCGAGTGTTCGTTGAAACGGGCGTTGGCCAGCACCAGCGGCACACCACGCTGCCGGCAGGCGGCCACGAGATTGGGCCAGACCTCGGTCTCCATCAGGATGCCGATGGCCGGGCGGAACTGGCGCAAAAAGCGCAGCACGGCCCCCTGGGTGTCCCAAGGCTGCCACACCTGCACGTCACCCGCCTGCAGCAGCTTTTCCCCCTCGGCACGGCCGGTGGCGGTGCCATGGGTGAGCAGCAGGCGCATGCCGGGCAACTGGGCACGCAACTCGGTCAGCAAAATGGCCGCTGCGCGTGTCTCGCCCAGCGACACGGCATGGATCCAGACGAACTGGCCCAGGGGGTCGGTGCTGCTGTGCAGCACCAGGCTGTCGATGGGCTGCGGGTAGCGGCCAAAGCGCTCACCCACGGCTACGGCATAGCCGGGCTCGGCAGCGGCGCGGCGGCGCAGCTTGCGCCGCAGCAGGGGCTGGGCCGCCCAGGTGACCATGGAATACAGGGCGCGTGCGGTGGTCATTCGGGGTCTCATTGCGCAACGACGTCGACCACGCGGCCCTGCCATGCCAGGCCCTGGCGGGAAGCAATGACCAGGCAGGCCCCTGCCCCCGGTGCGGCCACGACTGCCCCGCCCCCCGGCGCCCAGAAGGCGCTGCGGCCTGCGCAGGTGTAACCCCCCGTGGGCGCGCCATGGTTGGCCATGAGCACGGCCAGGCCCAGATCGGCCGCGTAGCCCTGCAACTGGCTGGAATCCCTGGCATACCCGCCCTCGGAGATGACCGAACCGCAGGCATACAGGGCCGCCCCGCCATCCCGTGCCGCCAGGGCATGTTCGGGGTGCGTGGTGTCGGCACACACGGCCAGCGCCGTGGACTGGCCCGCGAGCCTGCGCAGGTGGACATCTTCGCTGCCCGCACTGGCAAACTGCTCTTCGCCAGGGTGCAGGTAGCGCTTGCGGTACAGGGCAGCGCTGCCATCGGCCCCGAACACCCAGGCGCCGATGGCCGGCTTGTCCCCCGCCACCACCGGGGCCACGGGTGCGCCCACCACCAGCGCCATGCCGGTGGCGCGGGCGGCGTCGCGCAGCGGCGCGAGCAAGGCATCGTCCGCATCCAGCACCAGGCCGGCCACCAGCGAAGGCTCATAGCCGGTGAGCGACAGCTCGGGAAACACCAGCAGCTGCACGCCATGGCGGGCTGCTTCGTGCACCATGGACAGGTGCCCCTGCACATTGGCCCGTACTTCACCGGGAGCGGAAATCGACTGCGCTGCGGCGATGCACAGCAAGGAAGGCATGGGGGTGGTCAAGGAGAACGCGTTCGCAAAAATGGGATAGGGTCTGTAAATCAGTGGGCAGCCGCGCCCAGCTTCGCGTCGGGCTTGACCCGGTGCAGCAGCGCCAGCATGGCCGCCTCGATGCGCGCCAGCGCCTCCTCGGTATGGCCCTCGAAGCGCAGCACCAGCACCGGCGTGGTGTTGCTGGCGCGGATCAGGCCAAAGCCGTCCGGCCAGTCCACGCGCAGGCCGTCGATGGTGTTGACCTTGGCAGGTTCACTGAAGGTGCCGGCCGCCAGGGCCTGCAACTCGGCCGTCAGGCGGTGCGGTTCGCCCTCGGCGCAGGCCACGTTGAGTTCGGGCGTCGAAAAGCTGGTGGGCAGTGCATTGAGCACGGCGCTCGGGTCGGCATGGCGGCTCAATATCTCGAGCAGGCGGCAGCCGGCGTAGGTGCCGTCGTCAAAGCCGTACCAGCGCTCCTTGAAGAAGATGTGGCCACTCATCTCGCCGCCCAGGGGCGAGTCGAGCTCCTTCATGCGCGCCTTGATCAGGGAGTGGCCGGTCTTGAACATCACCGGCACGCCGCCCGCAGCGGCAATCGCCGGGGCCAGGCGCTGGGTGCACTTCACGTCGAAGAGGATGTTGCCGCCGGGCACGCGCGAGAGCACGTCCTGGGCGAACAGCATCATCTGCCGGTCGGGGAAGATGTTGACGCCGTCGCGCGTGACGATGCCCAGGCGGTCGCCGTCGCCGTCGAAGGCCAGGCCCAGCTCGGCATCGCTGCGCTGCAGCGCGGCGATCAGGTCGCGCAGGTTCTCGGGCTTGCTCGGGTCGGGGTGGTGGTTGGGGAAATTGCCGTCCACCTCGGAAAACAGCTCGATCACCTCGCAGCCCAGGGCGCGGAAGATGCCCGGTGCTGTGGCGCCGGCAATGCCGTTGCCGCAGTCGACCACGATCTTCAGGGGGCGGGCCAGCTTCACATCGCCGATGATGCGCTCGCGGTAGGCGGGCAGCACGTCCACATGGCGCACGCTGCCGCCGGCCGCGAGCTGCCAGCTTTCCTGCTCCATGGTGCGGCGCAGGGACTGGATCTCCTCGCCATAGATGGCGCGGCCGTTGAGCACCATCTTGAAGCCGTTGTAGTCGCGCGGGTTGTGGCTACCCGTGACCTGGATGCCGCTCTTGCACAGTGTGCTGGCCGCAAAGTACAACAGAGGGGTGGTGACCATGCCCACGTCGATCACTTCAATGCCCGCCTCGACCAGGCCCTGGATCAGCGCAGCCGACATGGCCGGGCCGGACAGGCGGCCGTCGCGCCCCACGGCCACGGCCGTCTGGCCTTCGGCGCGGGCTGCCGTGCCAAAGGCGCGGCCCAGGCCCAGGGCGACTTCTTCGTTCAGGGTCGACGGCACGATGCCGCGGATGTCATAGGCTTTGAAAATGGCAGGCGTGGGTTGCACGTGGGGGGCCTTTGCTGTGAGCGTTGGAACGGTGCGCTGGATTGTAGGGGGCACCCCATGCTGCGCCGGGGATGCCCCTCAACGGTAGACCAGAGCGCTCTGAGGCACATGTCCGAAAACGGCCAGACTGCTTGTAGGCGGGACCTATCATTCCCCCATGCCCCAGCCACCCAGCCCCCTCGCCCCGCCATTGCCCGCCGCTCCAGCGGTGGAGGACGAGGGCCGCTACCTGGCCCTGCAGACCCGCGATGCCCGGTTCGACGGGCGTTTTTTCACAGGCGTGACGTCCACTGGCATCTACTGCCGCCCCGTGTGCTCGGTGCGCACGCCCCGGCGCGAGAACTGCCGCTTCTTTGCCATGGCAGCCCAGGCCGAAAGCGCGGGTTTTCGGCCCTGCCTGCGCTGCCGGCCCGAGCTGGCGCCGCAGTCCCTGGCCTGGTCGGTGCAGGACGCCTCGGGCATCCTGGTGCAGCAGGCCGTGCGCCTGCTCGACGCTCCCGAAGGCTGGGCCCGGGACAACACCCAGGGGGCCACCGTTGCCCGGCTGGCCGAGCGCCTGGGCGTGAGCGACCGGCACCTGCGGCGCATCTTCGAGGCGGCCCTGGGTGTCTCGCCGCTGCAGTACCTGCAGACACGGCGCCTGCTCACCGCCAAGCAGCTGCTGACCGATACCCCCCTGCCCATCACCCAGGTGGCGCTGTCCAGCGGCTTTGGCAGCGTGCGCCGCTTCAACGCCGCGTTTGCAGAACACTACGGGCTCAACCCCACCCAGTTGCGCAAGAGCGGCAGCGTGGAAGGGGCCGGCAGCACCGGCACGCTGCGCCTGGCCTACCGCCCGCCGCTCGACGTGGCGGCGTTGCTTGCCTTCTTCGAGCGCCGTCGCTTCCTGGGGGTGGAATGGGTGCAGCAGGAGGGCGACGGCGCCCCCGCCCTGCGCCGCACGGTGCGCCTGTCCCCCGCCGTGACCGGCGGGCTGGAAGCCACCGGCTGGCTCAGCGCCCGCTTCGACACCACCCGCCACCAGGTGCTGCTGCAGACCAGCGACAGCCTGTACCCGGTGCTGCCCGTGGTGATCGCCCGGGTGCGCGCCATGCTCGACCTGGATGCCGAGCCCAGCGCCATCAACGCGGTGCTGCACGGGCGCTTCCCCGACGGCGACGGCCTGCGTGTGCCCGGAGCCTTCGATGGCTTCGAGCTGGCCGTGCGCGCCGTGCTGGGCCAGCAGATCACCGTGGCCGCCGCCCGCACGCTGGGCCAGCGGCTGGTGGAGCGCCTGGGCGAGCCGATTGCCACACCCTGGCCCGAGCTTACCCGGCTGTTTCCTCCACCCTCCGTGCTGGCGCGGGCCGAGGGCGACGTGCTGGGGCAGATGGGCATAGTGCGCCAGCGCCAGGCGGCCATCGTGGCGTTGGCGCAGGCGGTGGACAGCGGGGACCTGTCTCTTCACGCCGGTGCCGACGTGGCCAGCACCACGGCGGCGCTGTGCGCCCTGCCCGGCATCGGCGACTGGACGGCCCAGTACATCGCCATGCGCGTGCTGCGCTGGCCCGATGCCTTCCCGGCGGGCGACGTGGCATTGCACAAGGCCCTGGGCGTGCAGGGCCAGAAGAACCCGGCCCGCGCCGCCACCGAGGCGTCCAATGCCTGGCGCCCCTGGCGCAGCTACGCCGTGCTGCGCGCCTGGGCAGAACTGCCCCTGCCCGGCGCTGCCGCGCAAAAACCGCTTTGAATCGGCCCTTCCCATGCAATTCCATCCCGCCACGGTGCAATCGCGCACCCCTTCTCCCCTCGGCCCCGTTCGCCTGGCTGCCTCCCCCCAGGGCCTGGTCGGCCTGTGGTTTGACGGCCAGCGGCACCAGCCCACCGCCTTGCTGGACGGGCCCGGAGCCTGGCCCGAAGCGCCCGGCCATGCCCTGATGCAGGAAGCCGCCACGCAGCTGCAACAGTTTCTGCACGGCAAGCGCAGGGGCTTCGACCTGCCGCTGGACCTGTCTGGCGGCACGCCCTTCCAGCAGGAGGTCTGGCGCGCCCTGCTGGCCATCGGCTGCGGAGCCACCACCACCTATGGCACCCTGAGCCACGACCTGGGCCGCCCGCGCGCGGTGCGGGCCGTGGGCGCGGCTGTCGGGCGCAACCCGGTCAGCGTGATCGTGCCCTGCCACCGGGTGCTGGGCGCCGACGGCAGCCTGACCGGCTATGCCGGCGGCCTGGACCGCAAGGGCGCCCTGCTGGCCATCGAGGGCGCGCGCCCGCTGGCGGCATGAGCGATTCCGGATCGAAACCCGTCTCCGCCTGGATCGGCGAGTTCGTGCTGCTGGCCTCGCTCTGGGGCGCGTCCTTTCTGTTCATGCGCATGGGCGCCTCGGAATTCGGGCCCCTGCCCACGGCCGGGCTGCGCGTGGCCCTGGCGACCGTCTTCCTGTGGCCCATCATGCTGCGCCAAGGCCATTGGCCCGCCTTGCGCCGCCACTGGCGGCCCATCATGGTGGCCGGCATCATCAACTCGGCCATTCCCTTCGCGCTGTTCTCCTGGGCGGTGCTGCACATCGCCACCGGGCTCAGTTCCATCCTGAATGCCACCGTGCCCCTGTTTGGTGCACTGATCGCCTGGCTGTGGCTGGGCGACCGCATCGGCCGCCTGCGCTGGGTCGGGCTGGCGCTGGGATTTCTCGGCGTCGCCCTGCTGGCCTGGAAGGCCCCGGCGGGCACGGGCTTCAAGAGCGACCAGGCGCTGTGGGCCATCGGCGCCTGCCTGCTGGCGTCAGCGTTCTATGGGCTGGCGGCCAGCTTTGCGCGCACGCGCCTGGTCGGCATTCCCCCACTGGCCACCGCCACGGGGAGCCAATTGGGCGCGGCGCTCGGGCTGGCGCTGCCCACCTTCTGGTTTTGGCCTGCGCAGATGCCGGGACCCCGCGCCTGGGGCGCCATCATCGCCATCGCCGTGCTGTGCACAGGCATTGCCTACATCCTGTATTTTCGGCTGATCGCCCATGCCGGTCCGAGCCGGGCTCTGGCGGTGACATTCCTGACCCCGGTGTTCGCCATGCTCTACGGCGCCCTGTTCCTTGAGGAGCGCATCACCGCATGGACGGTGGGCTGCGCACTCGTGATCGTCACCGGCACGCTGTTGTCAACCGGGCTTGTCAGGACGCGCGGCCCCGCCGTGGAGGCCCCGGAACGGCCCTAAACTCGATGCATGCTCTTAGTTGCGTCGGTTTTCAGCACGCTTTCACATGCCACGGGATCGCCGTGCAAGCCTTACGCCACCGGCAAGGCGGCGGGCGCAAGCCTGCATGCACACAGACCAAGCCATGGGCACCATGGCGCATAACACCCTGCTGGCGGGCAGCCTGCTGTTGCTGCTGGCCGTTCTGGCGCTGGCCCTGCTGCCGCCCATGGAGGTGCTGGCCCCTTCGCGGCGCACCGAATGGCTGGCGGGCGTGGCCGGCGGCCTCGTGTCGGCGGCCATGCTGGGCATGCTCAATTTTCAGGCGCCGGGCCCCGGCATGGTGGTCTACCCGACGGCCACGGCCTTCGTGGCCCTGTGCTTTGGCGCCCGGGCAACCGCACTCACCGCAGGCCTGGCCCTGCTGGCAGGCACCTGGATACAGGGCTCAGCTTCGCTTGTCGGCGCCTGGGTGCTGGCCGGCGCCTGGGCCACCGGGTCCTTGTGGCGGCAACTGGCGCTGCGCAGCGGGCGCAGCAGCTGGCGCGAATTGCTGGGCCTGGCACTGACACTGCCCGTGGTCAGCGGGCTCGTGCTGGCGCTGGCGGGCATCCCCTCTCCCAGCCCTGCCACGGTGGACTGGTGGACGAATCTGCCCTGGAACCATGGCGTCGGCATCGTGGTGCTGGGCGCCTGCCGGCTGCTGCTGATCAGCAAGGCCCAGTCGCTGGTGGCCACACAGTCCGCCCTGCACGCCCTCGGCCAGCGCGAGCAGCAGTTGCGCATGGCGCTTGAATCCCTCAACGGTGGCCGCTGGGAGTGGGACGTGGACACGCGCCAGTTCCGCTGCGAAGGCAGTTTCTACGACCTGTTCGGCATCACCGCAGCCGATCGCGCGGCGCCAGACCTGTGGCAACGGTGGTACGACCTGCGCCACCCGGTGGACAGGGAGCGCAACGCCGCCCGGCTGGCCCGCGCCATGGATGGGCTGGAGGAATCCTACGAAGCCGAGTTCCGCGTGCGTGATACCGCCGGGCGCTGGCGCTGGCTGATGTCGCGCGGCATGGTGGCGCTGCGCGATGCCAAGGGCCAGCCGCTGCGCATGATCGGCATGGACGTGGACATCTCCGCGCACCGCGAAGCGCAGCAGGCGCTGCGCGACTCCGAGGCCAAGTACACCTCGTTCTACCAGACGCTGCCCGATGCGGCGGGCATCAGCCGCATCTCGGACGGCCGCTACGTCGACGTGAACCCCGCGTTCTGCGAGTTGCTGGGCTTACCGCACAGCGAAGTGCTGGGCCGCACCTCGACCGAGCTCAGGATCTGGGCCACCGACGAGGAGCGCAAGCGCCTGCTGGACGCCTTCCAACGCCACGGCCAGGTGGACCGGCTGCCCCTGGTGGCGCAGCGGGGCGGAGTGCGCATTCCGGGGCTGATGTCGGCACGGTCCGTGCTTGTGGATGGGGAAGACTGTTTCGTCTTCGTTTTCCACGACATGACCGAAGCCCAACGCACCAGCGACGAGTTGCGCGCACTCAACGGGCTCCTGCAGCAGGCCGGCCGGCTGGCACGCCTGGGCGCCTGGGAGGACGTGCGCGGCCAGGGCCTGGTCTATTGGTCGGACGTGTGCTTCGACATCCACGGCATGCCCCCCGGCTCGCCCCTGCCGAGCGACTACATCGACCGCATGGTGGCACCCGCCTACCGCGAGACGCTGCGCAACCACTTTCGCTCCAGCATCCTCGATCGCGCCGAGTGGAGCATGGAGCTGGAAGTGCACCATACCGATGGCCGGCTGGTCTGGGTGCGCGCCCGCGGCGAGCCCGTCGTCGAAAACGGCCGTGTCACCCGCGTGCGCGGGGTGATGCAGGACATCGACGAAGCCAAGCGCGCCAACGAGCGCCTGCGCCAGTCGGAGGAGCGGTTCTCGCGCATCTTTCAGCTCATGCCCTTTCCCATGGGCCTGTCGCGCCGCAGCGATGGGCAGTACCTGGACGTGAACCCGGCCTGGGAGGCCCTGCTGGGCATACCACGCGAGGAGGCCGTGGGCCAGACGGCCGTACAACTGGGCATCTTCACGGCAGAGGACCGGCGACAGCTGATGCAGGCCTTCGAACAGAAGGGCCCACAGGCCAGCCATGAGGTGACCCTGCATGGCCGGCCCAACACCCGGCTGACCGTGCTGCAGTCCATGCGCGCCATCGATTTCGACGGCGAACCCTGCTGGCTGTTCTCGGTGCATGACATCACCGACCGCAAGCGGTACGAAGAGCAGATCCGCGAACGCGAGGAACTGCTGTCGCTCACCATCTCCGCCGCTTCCCTGGGCCTGTGGGACTGGGACATGGCGCGCGGCACCATCACCGGTGACAGCCGATGGGCCACCATGCAGGGCAGAACGCCGGGCCCCATCGCGCAGACTTCGGTACGCTGGACCAGCGCGGTGGCGGCGGACGACATCGACCGCATCACGGCCGAAGTGGCGCGCCATGCGGCACGGCCGGCCACGCCCTTCGATGCCACCTGGAAAGTACCCGCCCCCCACGAGGGCACGCGCTGGGTGCGCAACCTGGGCAAGATCGTGAGCTTTGGCGCCGACGGTCAGCCCCTGCGCATGCTGGGCGTGGCGCTGGACGTGACCCCCCAGCGCGAGCAGGAGGTGCTGCTTCACAAGCTGGCGCACTTCGACGCCCTTACCGGTCTGCCCAACCGCGTGCTGCTGGCGCGCAGGCTGCAAGAGTGCCTGGACCAGGCGCGCGAACATGGCACCCAGCTCGGGGTGGGCTACCTGGACCTCGACGGTTTCAAGCCCGTTAACGACCGCCTGGGCCATGGCGCGGGCGACCGCCTGCTGGTGATGGTGGCGGGCCGGCTCTCGCGCGCCCTGCGCCCCGGTGACAGCGTGGCCCGCCTGGGCGGCGACGAGTTCGTGATGCTGTTGCCCGACCTGGCCGACACCGCCGAGTGCGAGCGCATGCTGGGCCGGGTGATGGAGAACATCTCCGCTCCCTACGCGCTGGACACCGAGCGGGTGGTGGTCACCGCCAGCATCGGCTACACCGTGTACCCGCTGGACGAGGCCGACGCCGACACCCTGCTGCGCCATGCCGACCAGGCCATGTATGCGGCCAAGCAGGCCGGGCGCAACCGCTTCCATCAGTTCGATGCGGCGCAGGAGCGGGCCCTGGTGGCGCAGCGCGAGCAAGGCAAGCACCTGCAGGACGCCATTGCGGGCGCGCAGTTCATCCTGCACCTGCAGCCCAAAGTGGACATGCGCAGCGGCGCCATCGTGGGCGCCGAGGCCCTGGCCCGATGGCAGCACCCCGAACGCGGCCTGCTGCCGCCCGGTGCCTTTTTGCTGCTGCTGGAAGGCACGGAGCTGGAGATCGGCTTTGGTCAATGGGTGGTCGAGGCCGCCCTGACCCTGCTCAGGCGGCTGAACGGCCACGGCCTGGCCCTGCCGGTGAGCATCAACATCTCGGCCCTGCACCTGCAGCATGCCGGCTTTGCCGACTGGATGGCGCACATGCTGGCCGAGCGCCCGGACATCGACCCGCGCCAGGTGGAGATCGAGATCACCGAGAGTGCCGCGCTCTACGACATCAGCGCCGTGGCCGCCACGCTGACACAGCTGCGCGAGCTGGGCGTCACCGTGTCGCTCGACGACTTCGGCACCGGCTATTCATCGCTGACCTACCTGCGCCGCCTGCCCATGGACACGCTCAAGATCGACCAGAGCTTCGTGCACGGCATGATGGGCGACCCCGGCGACCTGGCCATCGTGCAGGGCGTGATCGGCCTGGCCCGCTCCTTCGGCTACCGCGTCATCGCCGAGGGGGTGGAAACCATCGAGCAGGGCCAGATGCTGCAGCAGTTGGGCTGCGCCCAGGCCCAGGGCTATTGCATCGCCCGGCCCATGGCCGTGGAGCAGTTCGTGGACTGGGCGGCCCAGTGGCAGACGCCGGTTGGCTGGCAGCGGCCGCGGCCGCATTGACACGGGGGCATCTGGCACACTCCAGCCCATTTCGCTGAGCCCTGCATGCCATGCCCCTGGAAACCACCCTGCACTACCACCCCGACCTGGTGCGCCATGCGGTCGTCTGCTTCTGGCGCCGCTCCACGGGCCGGCGCACGCTGCTGGTCAGCGCGGCGCTGGCCCTCTGGTTCGCGGTGCTGGTGGCGCGCGGCGACCGGTCTTGGCAGATAGGGATGACCGGTGCGGCCGTGGCCATCAGCCTGCTGGCCTGCGCCACCGTGTATGGGGTGCACTACCGCAATGCCATGGGCAAGCTGCGCGACATGGGCGGCACGCCAGAGGCCACGCTGCGGGCGGACGAGCACAGCTTCACGCTCGCCTCGGCTGCGGGCCTGGCCACCTTGCCCTGGTCCAGCGTGAAGGAGGTCTGGCAGTTCGAGCGCGTCTGGCTGCTGCTCTTCTCTCCGGCCCAGTTCAGTACCCTGCCGGTGGCCGACCTGTCGCCCGAGATGCAGGCCCTCATCGAGGCCAGCGTGCGCGGCACCGGTGGCAAGGTCCACCGGCTCTGAAGAAAGCGCCCCGCGCTATCCCACCAGTTCCCGCACCTGCTGCAGCGCGGCCGGGTCTTCCATGGTGGTCAGGTCGCCCGGATCGCGCCGCTCTGCCACGGCCTGCAGGGCACGGCGCAGCAGCTTGCCGCTGCGCGTCTTGGGCAACACGGTGACGAAATGCACGCGCGACGGCCGGGCCACGGCGCCCAGCTGCCGGTCCACGCGCTGCATGACCTCGCCTTCGAGCGCGAGGCGCGCCGCCGGGTCGTCGAGCCCGCTGGCATCGCGCGCCACGGCAAAGGCCATGGCCACCTGGCCCTTGAGTGCATCGGCCACGCCCACCACCGCCACCTCGGCGATGTTGGGGTGCGAAGCGATGCTCTCCTCGATCTCGCGCGTGCCCAGGCGGTGGCCGGCGACGTTGATGACGTCGTCGGTGCGGCCCAGGATGAAGTGGTAGCCATCGGCATCGCGGATGCCCCAGTCGAAGGTGCTGTAGATGAGCTTGCCGGGGATGCTCTTCCAGTAGGTGTTGACGAAGCGCTCGTCGTCGCGCCACACCGTCTGCATGCAGCCGGGCGGCAGCGGCCCCTCGATGGCGACCACGCCCTTCTGGTTGGCACCAATCAGTTCCTCCCCCGTGGATTCGTCGATCAGCTTCACGGCATAGCCGTACATGGCCTTGCCCGGGCTGCCGAAGCGCGTGGTCTGCTGCTCGATGCCATTGGCCAGCGTGAGGATGGGCCAGCCGGTCTCGGTCTGCCAGTAGTTGTCGATGATGGGCACCTGCAGCGCATCGCTGATCCACTGCGCCGTAGGTTCGTCCAGCGGCTCGCCGGCCAGCCACAGGGCCTTGAGGCTCGATACGTCGTACTTGCGCAGCCAGCTCGCGTCCTGCTTCTTGAGCACGCGCACGGCCGTGGGGGCCGAGAACATGTGCGTGACCTGGTACTTCTCGACGATGCTCCACCACACACCCGCATCGGGCCGGATCGGCAAGCCCTCGTACATGATGGTGGCCATGCCCGCGATCAGCGGGCCGTAGACGATGTAGCTGTGGCCCACCACCCAGCCGATGTCGCTGGTGGCGAAGTAGGTGTCGCCGGGCTTGGCGTCGAAGATGTGCTTCATGCTGGCAGCCAGGGCCACCGCATAGCCACCCGTGTCGCGCTGCACGCCCTTGGGCTTGCCGGTGGTGCCGCTGGTGTACAGGGTGTAGCTTGGGTGGGTGGATTCCACCCACTCGCAGGGCACTACGGCGTTCAGGTGCTGCGCCCGCAGAGCGGCCCAGTCATGGTCGCGGCCGGGGTGCAGCGGCATGGGCGCCATGCCCCGGTTGACCATGAGCACGGCGGCCGGCTTGTGGCGTGACTGGGCGATGGCCTCGTCCAGTAGCGGCTTGTAGGGCACGACCTTGCCGCCGCGTGAACCAGCATCGGCGCTGACCACGGCCACGGGCTCGGCGTCCTCGATGCGCGAAGCCAGCGAGCCCGATGCGAAGCCGCCAAACACCACCGAATGCAGCGCCCCGATGCGCGCACAGGCCAGCATGGCAAACGCCGCCTCGGCGATCATGGGCATGTAGATCAGCACGCGGTCGCCCTTCTTCACGCCCAGTGCCCGCAGCACGGCCGCCATGCGCTGCACCTCGGCATGCAACTCGGCAAAGCTGTAGCTGCGCTCGCTGTCCGTCTCGGTGGAGATGGCCACCAGCGCCGGCTGGTCGGCCCGCGCTGTCAGGTGCCGGTCCACCGCGTTGTGGCACAGGTTGGTGGTGCCACCCACATACCAGCGCGCAAAGGGCGGGTTGCTGTAGTCGCAGATCTGCTGCGGGGGCGTCTGCCAGTCGATGAGTTTCGCCTGCTCGGCCCAGAAGGCATCAGGCTGCTCAATGGATTGGCGGTAAAAATCTGCGTAGCGCGTCATGGTGTGTCTCCAGCATCTCGTCTGCGCACCCTGCATGGAGCGCATTTCTGAATTCATAATTATTCATGACGGGCTTGCTGGAAGCTGACGCAGGCACCGAACGATGTTCAGGGTGTCTGCCCTTCCAGGCGCTCGCGCACCCGCTTGCTCGGGTCCTGCAGCAGCAGGCGCACAAGCTCGGACCGCAGAGGCTCGGCCAGGTCCTCCACTTCGCAGGCGACCCGAAACCGCACCGTGGCACTGCGGTGGGCCGCCAATTCGGTCCACAGCTGCTGGGTGGCCGGATACCCGGCACCCAATTTGCGCAGCCAGCTGCCGGCCGACTCCCAGGTGCCCGACTTGCCCTCGACCAGCGCCGTGCGCAGGCAGGCCAGTACCGCTTCTTCGGAGCCCTGCCCTTCGAGCAGGTCATGAACCGCATCGATCACCGCCACCACCAGGGTAGCCTTTTCCGGCGACCCGATGAAATGCACCGCATGCTGGACCTCATGGGCGCGGCCGAAGGTGAACACGGTGTGCGCCTGTGCCTGTCTCTTACTTGATCAGCGCCAGCACGTCCTTGAAATCAGGGTGCTCGCAGCTGCCCAGCCATTCGAAGGCCACCATCTCGGTGGTCACCAGCTCGGCGCCCGCGCCGGCTAGGCGGTCGAAGGCGGCGTCGCGGTTGCGGTCGGTGCGCGAACCGCAGGCATCGGTCACGACCCAGACCTCGAACTCGTCCTCGATCAGGTCCAGCGCGGTCTGCAGCAGGCAGACATGGGCCTCGCAGCCGGCGATGACGATGGTGCCGCGCTCGGGTGCCTGCTGGGCAGGCTTTTGCAGGTGCTTGGGCAGGCTGCGCGCATTGCCTCCCTGCTGGGCCTTGGCGGGGGGGCGCAGCCATTCGCCCAGGCCTTCTTCGGCGGCGCTGAAGTGCATCTTGGCCAGGGTCTTGGCGCACAGCGCGCGCAGCGCCGGGTCATTGGGACCCAGGCGCGAGGGGTTCTGCTCGGTGCCCCAGACCGGCACCTCCAGCAGCTGCGCGATCTGCGCCAGGCGGCGGGCATTGGCCAGCACGGCGGCGCCTTCGGCAATGGCGGGCATCAGGCGTTCCTGGTAATCCACCAGGACGAGTTGGGATTCGGAGGCGTCGAGCAGCATGGCGTGTACCGGGAATTCAATGGGAATGCTCCATTGTCGCAGCCCCAGGCCCCTGAGCGGAGCTTCAGGGCGCCGGTGCCAGCCGCAGCAGGCGCCCCTGCGGGCTGTCGGTCAGCAGGTAGAGCCAGCCATCGGGACCCTGGCGCACATCGCGGATGCGCTCGTTGTTGCCCTGCAGCAGCTTCTCCTCGCGCTGCACTTTGCCGCCCGCCACTTCGAGCCGGTGCAGCGTGCCGAACTTGAGCGAGCCCACGAACAGGCTGCCGCGCCAGGCGGCGCCATAGCGGTCACTGGTCAGGAAGGCCATGCCCGAGGGCGCTATGGACGGCACCCAGTAGTGAACCGGCTGCTCCATGCCCGCCTTGGCCGTGCCCTCGCCCACCTTGCCACCGCCGTAGTTCTCGCCATAGGTGATCACCGGCCATCCATAGTTGCGACACGGCTGGGGCAGGTTGATCTCGTCACCCCCCTGGGGGCCATGCTCGTGCATCCACAGCTTGCCGTCCGGCGCCAGCGTGGCACCCTGGGCATTGCGGTGGCCGTAGCTCCAGATCTCGGGCAAGGCGCCTGCGCGCTCGCGAAACGGGTTGTCGGCCGGCACCGCACCATCGGGCGTGATGCGCACGATCTTGCCGTGGTGGTTGTCGAGCTTTTGCGCATCGTCCTTGCGGTGGTAGCGCTCGCCCAGGGCCAAAAACAGGTTGCCGTCGCCCGCCTGCACGATGCGGCAGCCAAAGTGCAGGTTGCTGGCCACCTTGGGCTTCTGGCTGAAGATGACCTTCACCTCCTGCAGCGAGCGGTTGTCCGGGGCCAGGGTGGCACGTGCCAGCGCCGTGCTGTTGTCCGAGGTGCCCGCGGCGCCGGGCTCCGAATAGCAGAAGAAGATGCGGCGGTTCTTCGCAAAATCGGTGTCGATCACCACGTCGAGCAGGCCGCCCTGCCCTCCTGCGGCAATGCTCGGCAGGCCCGCCAGCGCCGGGCCGAGCTGGCCATTGGCCTCCACCACCCGCATGCGGCCAGGCCGTTCAGTGACCAGAAAGCGGCCTTCAGGCAGAAACGCCACGGCCCACGGGTTCACCAGACCGGTGGCCACTGACGCCAAGGTGACAGCCTTGGCGGGCGCGGAGGTCGCCTGGGCATGGACGTTCCCCACGCCTGCGGATGCTACGCAAAAAAGAGCAAGAAACCCCACGGCGCGCGCAGAAATGCGGCATTTCGATGTCAGATACATGTCAACCTTGGTGGCCCTGGGTTCCATGCAACCCACTGGTATAAGGGAACGGAGAAGGCAAGTCCAGCACACACATGCAGGCATACGTGACTTCCCTCACAAAACGGGCAATTTAGCGTGGTACCCTTCGCCCCCATGTCCAAATGGTTTTGCACCCTCCTCATGGCTTGCGCTGTCAGCGCACAGGCTGCACCATCCACCGGTCAAGCGGATGACATGGAGCGAATACTGATGGACAAGGGGCTCCTGTCCCAGCTCAAGGACATGCAGCACACCGTGGCCGACAAGGCCCACACGGTGGCGGACAAGGCGTCCGATCTGGTGGGCAATGCCATGGGCTTCCTGGGCGTCCGCTACAAGCGTGGCGGCAACAGTGCCGAGACTGGCTTTGACTGCAGCGGTTTCGTGCGCGCCATGTACGAGCAGACGGTGGGACTTTTGCTTCCCCGCCGCGCAGACCAGCAGGCCGCCACCACCACAGTGATCGACAAAAAGGAACTGCAGCCCGGCGATCTGGTGTTCTTCAACACCATGCGCCGTGCGTTCAGCCATGTAGGTATCTACGTGGGTGATGGCAAATTCATTCACTCTCCTCGCAGTGGATCGGAAATCCGGGTCGAAGACATGCGTATTTCGTATTGGCAGCGTCGCTTCGATGGGGCGCGCCGCGTCACTCCCGAAGCCAGCGCGGTCGAAACCAGCGCACCTGCCGCAAAGTAAACCGCGTCAGTGGCTACGAAAAAAGCGCGCCTCGGCGCGCTTTTGCGTTGGGTCATGGCTTGACCACATAGGTGGATTCCGTGCTGCGAATGGGGCCGCCCATCACGTTCACCGGCCGTGCATTCGGGTTGCGCAGGAACTCCTTGGCGGCCGCCATGTCCGCTTGGTAGCGGGCCCGGGCCTGCGCCTCGCACGGGCGCCGCTCGGCAGCGGCCAGGGTGCGGCACTCCTCCAGCGCGACCTTCATTCCGCCACCCGCCTCGCGGATGGCCGTGTTGTAGCGCTGCTGCGGCGTCATGTCCGCCACGGCACCACGCTGCAGCGATGCCTCATCGCCCTGGGCGTGCGCAGTGGTTGTGGAGGCACAAAACACCCCGACCAGGAGCGCGATGGCAACCATGAGGGAAGTGGGAGAAATGGGAGGGATCAATGGACGCATGGCGGGCCTCTTTCTGGCGGTGCTGGGCATGTCCATGACTTTAGGCACTTGCTGTCCCGGCCGTCATCAGCGCTACGCGCGCCAGCCTGTGAGACAAGTCCTACATGGCGCCCCGGCATTGTGAACAATGTGGCACCAACTCGGGCCAAGGCATCCCGTCCGACAGACGGGCATCCGTGGTGCAGCTACAGTCGGGCCATTCTTTCACCTGCATACAAAGCGACAAACCATGTTCTCACTGATAGGAACGCTGTTGATTGGACTGGTCGTGGGCTTCATCGCGCGCGCCATCAAACCCGGAAACGACTCCATGGGCTGGATCATGACGGCCCTGCTGGGCGTGGCGGGCTCCTTCCTGGCCAGCTATGTGGGCGTGGCCATGGGCTGGTACCAGCAAGGCGACGCAGCCGGCTGGATCGCGTCCATCGTAGGCGCCATGGTGCTGCTGTTCATCTACAGCCTGATCAAGGGCAAGAGCTGAGCGCTGGCCTCTTGCCCTGGGCCGCGGCGGCCCCAGATCAGAGCCAGCACTTTTTCAGGACCTGACCGATGCCCACTGCCCAGACCATGGCCGCTGACGACCCCGCCCTGGCCGCTGCCGTGCAGCGCAGCCGGCGCCTGCTACACCGGCGCGCGCTGGTGGCGGCCGCTGCCAGCACCGTGCCCGTGCCGGGCCTGGACTGGGCGGTGGACGCCGCCCTGCTCTCGCGCCTGCTGCCGCAGATCAGTTCGGAGTTCGGCCTGTCGGCCCAACAACTCGACCAGCTCGACCCCGAAAAGCGCGAAAAAGTGCAAAAGGCCGTGGGCTTGGTCGGCTCGGTGCTGATCGGCAAGCTCATCACCCGTGAACTGGTGATACGCGCCACGCAGACCGTGGGGCTGCGCCTGACCACCAAGCAGTTGGCCAAATACGTCCCCCTGGCCGGTCAGGCGGTGTCAGCGGCCATCGGCTACGCCACGCTGCGCTACCTGGGCGAGCAGCACATGCAGGACTGCGTGCGTGTGGCCAAGGAAGCCCAACTGCAACTGCCCGCCCCCAGGAAATAGGCGCGGGCAGTCGTCACCAGTTCACTATTGAACGGAGCAGACGAAACTGCCGGCATCCTCCACACTGCCCGTCCCTTTGTACTTGGCGAATTGGGGATAGGGGCACAGTGGCCGCGTGCGGTTCGGGTAGTCGGCCTGCGTGGGCAGCGCCCGGGCCGCGATCGTGTCGGGCGCCACGCCCTTCTCCACCCAGTCCACCATGGTCTGTATCGAGTCGAAGCTGTCCGTAGCCGGCCCGCCCGAGCAGTGGTTCATGCCCGGCACCAGAAAGGTCCGCGCAAAGCCCTGGGTGTTGGCCATGCTGCCATTGTTGGCCGCCAGCCGCTCGTAGTAATCCACCGTGTCCTTGGCCGAGAAGATGGGGTCGGACATGCCGTGGATCAGCAGCAGCTTGCCGCCGCGCTGGCGGAAGGCCGTAAGCTTGTCGTCGGCGTAGGTGTCATAGATCGCGGAGTAGGCGGTCATGCGCGCCGGGTCGGTGTCGAAGTTGAAGGCCAGCGGGTTGAAGCTGAGGTCCGGCGGGGTGAAAAACTCGTTGATGAGCGCGTCCACCATCAGCGTGATGTAGCGCGCGTCCGGCGTGGCGGTGGTCGAGCTGCCCAGCGTCCAGGCGCGCCAGCCGGGGGCCGCCAGGCCCGGATCCCAGGGCTGGCCGGCGTACAGCGCCTGGCCGGCCGAGTTGCGCGGCCCGGTGAAGACCTTGGCGAGCGCATCCACCTGCCCCGCCGAGAGGCAATCCGCCCCCTTGGCGCCGCTGCACTGCAGCACGGCCGGGTTGAACTGGCAGGCCTTGGTGTTGTTCACCATGCCGTCGGCCACACCGTCGGCCGAGTCGCAAGACGATTTGACCGCATTGGCTACCAGGTTCAGGTCGGCGTTGCTGAAGGCCTGTGACAGGATGCGGTTGCCCGAAGCGTCCTGCGGGGCTATGGCGTTGAAGGCAATGGTGTTCCACATCGCCGCCACCGTGGCACCGCTGGATACGCGCATGGCCGGCGCGCCCGCCGTGATGGCGTCGAAATAGTCCGGAAAGCGCTGCGAGAACACCATGCCCTGGCGCCCGCCGCCCGAGCAGCCCGAAAAATACGAGCGATCCGGCTTGCGGCCATAGTGCGTGGCGATCAGCGACTTGGCCGATACAGCCGTCTTGTCGTAGGAGTTGTACGCATGGTCGATGCGCGCCTGCGGGTCGGCGCCGAAGCTGGCGGTGGTGCCGATGTGGCCGCCGTCGGTGGACACCACCGCGAAGCCCTGCCCCAGCGGCGAGGGCGTGCCGCCCGAGATGCTGGAGCTCAGCGAGGTATCGCGCAGAACGCCATCGTTGCCGCCGCCCCCCACGAACAGGAAACGGCCATTCCAGTTGTCCGGCAGGCTCAGTTGGAAGCCGATGGCGTAGTTCTTGCCATCCACGCCGACGCGCGGATTGATGCTGCCCGTGACCACGCAATGGCCGGGCAGAAAGGCGCCGGTGGCGGCTCCGCCGGGGCGTTTGCTGTCGGGCGCCACATAGCTGGTGGCCAGCGTGGTGCCCGCCAGCTTGGCACTGGCCACCAGGCCGGTACAGGCGGCCGAATAGGCGCCATTGGCCGGGGGCCACATGGGCCCGTCATTGCTGCCGCCGCAGGCGGCCAGCGCGATGGGCAGCAGCACGGCCGCGGGCAATGCAGCGCGGCGAGGGATCAGCGCCCGGGATGGAATGGATGGCATGGGGTTTGTCTCCTGTTGTGTGTTGGTTTCTCTTGCCTGCGGTCCTCAATCCGCCTTGAAGCCAGTGGCCGCCACGGCCTTGCCCCAGGTGACCGTGTCGGCGGCGATGATCTTGGTGAACTCCGGCGACCCCGTGCCCGTCACGCGAAAGCCGGCTTCTTCCATCTTGGCCTTGCCCTCGGGCGACTGCACAGCCTTGACGATGTCGGCGCTGAGCCTGGCCACGATCTCGGGCGGCGTCTTCGCCGGCGCCACGATGCCGAACCAGGACGAGAACTCCAGGTTGGCGTAGCCCTGCTCCTTGATGGTGGGCACATCGGGCAGCGCGTTGGTGCGCGTGGCGCCGGTGCTTCCCAGGGCCGCGAGCTTGCCGGCCTTCACATTGGGAGCGGCCAGGCCCACGCTGGCGAACACGCCCTGCACGTCACCGCTGAACAGGCCGCCCAGGGCGTCGGCCGTGTTCTTGTAGTGCACAGGCTCGGGCTTGAGCTGCACTGCATCACCGAACATGAAGGCGCCGAAATGCCCCGGCGTGCCCGCGCCAAAGGTGGCCAGGAACAGGCCCTTTTGCTGCTTGGTCCATTCCACGAAGTCCTTGACGTTGCGCGCGGGCACCTTCTGCGGGTTGACCAGCAGCACGAAGTCCGAGGTGACCACCTGGCTCACCGCCACGAAATCCTTTTGCGGCGAGTACGGCAACTTGCTGTAGCTGCTGGGCGCGATGCTCAGTTGGCCGGTTTCGCCCAGCATCAGCGTGTAGCCATCGGGTGCGGCCCGGGCTGCTTCGCTGGCGGCGATCAGGCCACCGGCGCCCGGCTTGTTGTCCACGATGACCCCCATGTTGCCCCAGCCCTCGGAGAGCTTTTGCGCCAGCAGGCGCGCCACGATGTCCGGCCCCGTGCCGGCCGGAAAGCCGACGATGATGCGCACCGGCTTGTTCGGGTAGGCGGCGGGCTGCGCCTGTGCGCCGGCCCACGGTGCGGCCAGGCCTGCAGCCACGGCCGCAGCCAGCAAGGCGCGCCGCACGGGTTTGAAAGAAGTGTTCATCATGCTTGTCTCCAGGGGTTCTTGTGACGGAAAGTCGGGGAAGAAAAAATGGGAAGCTCAGGCCAGTTCGAAGAAGCGCATCGCCACCGCATCCGGGTAGCGCGCGCCCGAGCCCACGAACATGCGCTCGGCGATCCAGGCCAGTGCAGGCGAGGCGGTCTCGAAACTCGGGCTGCAGCGGAAATAGATCTGCCCCGGGTCCACCGGCTCGCCACGCACCAGGCGCGCGATCAGCTCGGGCGGGCCCGAGCGCACCGCCCGGTTCTGCACGTAGATGAAATCGCCGCCATCGGTTTCGAGCACGTAGCGCGCATCGAGCTCGGACAGGCGGTCATTGACGATGAGCTGAAAGTCCGCTCCACCCGGGAGCACGCGGGCTGTCCAGCCATCGCCCGTGGCCGTGCCGCCGGTGATGGGGATCAACCGCCGCAGGCCATGGGCGGTCTGGCCCACCTCCTGCGGCACCCCGACCTGCACGCGCAGGTCGGCAAAGAATTTCAGGCGGGGTTCGGGCAGGGGGGGCAGGTCGGACATGGGCGGTGTTGGCGGCAAAATTGGTTATGAACCTAGCGTAAATCCGGTTGTGCCTACCACCTGTCATCCCTGAGGATGACAGCGCTATGACACGGATCTCCCCCACCCCATGAGGCAATGGCTTCCCCCTGTGCCGCCCGCATCGGGCAGGCAACCCGCCAGCGGCCAGGCCCTGGCCGGCATGGTGCAGCGCCTGGGCGAGTCCGGTTTTGCATCCGGCCTGCTCGACGACCTGGCGCCGGTGCTGCCTGCGGCCTCCTGGTCGGTGTACCGCACGGGCCAGCGCTGCAAACCCACCCTGTTCATGTCCGCCAGCCGCGGCGTGCCCGACACCACACAGGACTGCTGGTGGGCGTACCTGTCAGGGCCCTACCGCCGCGACCGCACCTGGGGCCGCTCGTTCGAGGACGCCCCCGCCGAACCGCTGACGCGGCTGTGCCATGTGACGGCCACCGAGGTCGAGGGTGAGCACCGCGCCCGCGTCTACGAAGCGCATGGCGTGGCCGAGCGCGTCTCGGTGGTGGACTATGAAAGCGACGGCTCGGTGTTCGCGGTCAATTTCTACCGCCACCTGCACCAGCCGCCGTTTCGCGATGGCCAGATCAGCGGCTTCGAGAGTGTGGCGCCCGTACTGCTGGCCCTGGCCCGCAAGCACATCGCGCTGGCGCGCCCGCAGGCCATGGTGCCGCTGGTGCAGGAGGAAGACACGGACCATGCCGTGCTCCCTGCCCTGGTCGCCCTGCCCCAGGGCCTGCCGGCGCTACGCGAGCGGCTGCTGCGCCTGCAGCATGACCTGACAGACCGCGAACTCGACGTCTGCGCGCGCGTGCTGCAGGGCATGACGCACGAGGGCATCGCCGCCGACCTGGGCCTGGGCGTGCCCACCGTCAAGACCTACCGCAACCGCGCCTTTGCCCGCCTGGGCATTCACTTTCGCAACGAGCTGTTTGCGAAAGTGCTGGGGCGGTAGCGTTCAGCCGCCGAAATTCCAGGGCGGCGGCCGGCGCCGGATGGTCTGCGCCTTGACGATGGCGGTGCTGGTCTGGGCCTTGTCGGCGATGCGGTCCAACACGCCATCGAGCTGCTCGATGGAGCGCACATAGACCCGCGCCACAAAGCAGTCGTCACCCGTTACCTTGTCGCATTCGCAAAACTCGGGCGTGTCGCGTATCAGTTGCTCCACCGCTGCCAATTGCCCCGGCAGCGGCTTGATGCGCACGATGGCCTGCAACTGGTAACCCAGCGCGCGCGGCTCGATGTCGAGGGTGAAGGCGCGTATCACCCCGCGCTCCTCCAGCCGTCGCAGCCGCTCGGACACGCTGGGCGCCGACAGGCCCACGCGCTCGGCCAGCAGTTTGAGCGAGGTGCGCGAGTCCGCGTGCAGCACGGACAGAATGGATTGATCGACCAGGTCCATGGAAAATTGCTCCAATTTCAAGCCATGCCTTTGATTATGAGGACTATCTGAACAATCGGCTTGTTTTGACCATTCACCTGGCATCCCCATTTTTCTACACTCGGTGCATCTGACTACAGGGGTTGAACGGTGATGGACAAGAAGACGCAGGGCACGCTCGAAATGGGCGGTGCGATGGCCATTTCGGGCACGATCGGCTGGTTCGTCGTGCAATCGGGGCAGGCCGCGCTCGACGTCGTGTTCTGGCGCTGCGCCTTCGGCGCGGCCACGCTGGCGCTGGTCTGCGCGGCCATGGGGCTGCTGCGTGGCGTGCTGACTTGGCGCCAGGCGGCCTGGGCCGCGCTCGGCGGCGTGGCCATTGTCACCAACTGGCTGCTGCTGTTCGGCGCGTACTCGCACGCCTCCATCTCCATCGCCACGGCGGTCTACAACACCCAGCCCTTCATGCTGGTGGCCTTCGGTGCCCTGCTGTTCGGCGAGCGCGTCACCCTGCCCAAGCTCGGCTGGCTGGCGCTGGCCTTCGGCGGCATGCTGCTCATCGTGCAGGCGCGCCCGGGTGCCGGCGATGCGGGCAGCCACTACGCACTGGGCATTGCCATGGCGCTGGGCGCGGCCTTCTTCTGGGCAGTGGCCTCGGTGATCGCCAAGCGGCTCACGGGCACACCGCCGCACCTGATCGCGCTGGTACAGGTCTGCGTGGGCGTGCTCATGCTGGCGCCGTTCGCCAACTTCGGGACGCTGCCCCAGGATTCGCGCACCTGGCTGCTGCTGGTCACCGTGGGCGTGGTGCACACCGGGCTGATGTACATCCTGCTCTACGGCGCGGTGCAGAAGCTGCCCACCTACCTGCAGGGCGCGCTGTCTTTCATCTACCCGGTGGTGGCGATCGCGGTAGATTTCATCGCCTTCGGCCACCGGCTGCAGCCCGCGCAGTGGCTGGGGGCCGCCGCCATCCTGCTGGCCGCCGCCGCGATGAACCTGCTGGGCAGCCGGCCGCGGCCATCCGCTGCAAAACCTGCGGTGCAGGGTGGCAGATCCTGATCGATAAGCACAAAATATCAAAACCAGCCGGCAGCAATGGGCACCATCGGCAGCTTCTATTCACCCCAAGGAGCACTCATGGACCACGCACTGCAAACCACCTGGGAGACCTACGTCGCCTCATGGAAGGCCACCACGCCCGCTGAAAAGCAGGCCCTGTTCGCCGCCAGCCTGGACGAACACTGCACCTATACCGACCCGCTGGGCGTGGCATCGGGCTGGGAAGCGCTGGCGCAAACCATGCAGGGCTTTCACCAGCAGATACCCGGCGCCTACTTCGTGACCGAGCGTTTCGCCAGCCACCACAACGTCTGCATGGCCCAGTGGAAGATGCACGACGGCAGCGGCGCAGTGATGGGGGAAGGCGTGAGCTTTGGCCAGTACAACGGCCAGGGTAAGCTGGTGGCCATGACCGGCTTCTACGACACCCCCTGAATCTCGTACAGCATGTTCTACCTGCACCGCATCCAGCGCGGCATCGACTTCATCGAAGCGCACCTCGATACCGACATTGCCCTGTCGGAGGTGGCGCAGGCGGCGGGGCTGAGCCAGTGGCACTTCCAGCGCATCTTCAAGGCCCTGACCAACGAGACGCTGAAGACCTATATCCGCTCGCGGCGCTTTGCCAAGGCGCTGGACCAATTGCTGAACACGCACCTGGGCATCCTGGACATTGCCCTGGCGGCCGGCTACGACACGCAGGAGAGCTTCACGCGGGCCTTCAAGGCCTGCTTCGAGCTCACGCCCAACCAGTACCGCAAGTTCGGCAGGCGCAGCCTCTTCGTCAAGAAGATCCAGTTCGACGAAGACTACCTGCGCCAGTTGGACCGCAACCTGTCGCTCACCCCCGACATCCGCGAGCGCCCGCCCCTGCAACTGGTGGGGCTGGCCACCCATTTCTATGGCGCGGATTCCGACAAGGACAACCTGGGCCAGAAGCTGCCCCCGCTGTGGGCGAGCTTCATGCCCCGGCTGGCAGAAATCCCCCACCGGGTGCCCGGGGTCTGCTACGGCGTGGTGAGCCAGACCGCGAGCACCTCGGACCTGCTGCTCTACCACGCCGCCATCGAGGTCTCGCAAGCCGGCGCATTGCCCGAGGGCATGGTGCACTTTGAAGTGCCCGCCTCCCGCTACGCCACGTTCGAGCACCGGGGTGCCCCGGAAAACGTGAACCACACCGTCAACTATATCTACGCCAACTGGCTGGCAGGGGCCGAACAGCGCCACAGCGGCGGCGCGGACCTGGAAATCTATGGGCCGGGCTACCAGGGCGGATCGGACGCATCCGTCATGCACTACGCCGTTCCCGTGCTTGGAGACTGAGGGCACAATCACCGCCCAGTGACACGCCCCGGTGACCCTCCCTCCTATTCCGCAGAACCCGTCCCACCGCGCTTTGACCGCCAGGCGGTGGTCGCTGCCTGGGTGGCCGCCCTGCGCCGCCAGGCCGATGCCGCCGCCCTGAAGGCCCTGCCCCCGTTGACGGACGCCGAGGCCGCCAGGGTGATGGGGCTGATGCGTGGAGACGGGGAGGCCAGCACCGAGGCGATCCCATCCAGGCGCCCCACCCTGCCGCCCGGCATTGCCGCCGGCCACTTCCAGCCGCGCATCACGCTCATGACCCTGGGCCGGGGCGAGGGGCTGCTGGGCCTCAAGCCCCAGGGCAAGATGGGCCCACGCGGCGACAGCGTGACGCTGGCGCAGATCGACTGGACCTACCGGCTCGAAGACACGCCCCAGGCCACCATTGCCTGGCAGGCGCCGGCGCCCACCTCCATCCTCAACTCGCGCCCGGCACCGCTGCAGGATCTGTACGACACCGGCGGCCCCGTGGTGCGCATGCAGCGCGACCTGGCGGGTGAGGCCGACGCCATGGACCTGGTCTGGGACCTGGGCCTGCAGCCCCTGGACGCCCGCACCCTGCAATGGCGCAACCGCGATGCCGCGGCCAACCTGGGGCCCCTGTGGACGCTGGCGCAGGAGGCCTTCTTCGGCGACTTCTGGGCCGAGCAGGTGCCGCGCCTCTCAGCCAAGGGCTGGAGCGTGGTGGTGCGGCCCGGCTTTGCGCACGAGAGCGTGCCCGTGCAGCGCTGGAAGCTCATCATCGCCCCCGACACTGGCGAGGTGCTGGGCAAGGAGGTGGCCGGCCCCGTGGGCCCGCGCGAGCGGCCGGTGCAAAAGCTGCAGTTGCCCGCGCGCGAAGGCGCCTGGCTGCTCAGCCTGGGCATCGAGATCGACGGCGAGACGCTGGACCTGGCCCCCATGCTGGCCGACCTGCTCAAACGCGACGCGCGCTGGCTCATCGCACGGCGCATGGCGCGCATCGACGACCTGGAGATCATCTCGCTGCGCGCCCCCGGCGGGCGGCGCATCGACGCGCCCGCCGGCCCGCTCAAGGCCATCGTGGGCGCCATGGTCGACCTGCTCACCGACCCCGAGCGCAAGCAGCGCCAGGAGGGCGACCCGCTGCGCCTGGGCGTCTGGGAATTGCGCCGGCTCGAAGCCCTGCGCGCCGGCCTGGTGCAGGTGCATCGGGTGGATGGCGCCAATGACTGGCAGCTGCAGGGTGATATCGGCCTATCCCAATTGGCCAAGCGCCTGAAGGCCATCGGCACGCCCGAGCCGGTCGCCGCACCCAAGGGCTTGCAGGTGCAGTTGCGCCCCTACCAGCTCGAAGGCCTGGCCTGGCTGCAGTACCTGCGCGCGCAGGGCCTGGGCGGCATCCTGGCCGACGACATGGGCCTCGGGAAGACCGCGCAGGCGCTGGCCCACATCCTGGTGGAAAAGGAATCCGGCCGCCTCGCGCGCCCGGCCCTGGTGGTGCTGCCCACCTCGCTGCTGTTCAACTGGCAGGCCGAGGCCCAGCGCATGGCGCCCGGCCTGCGCCTGCTGGCCCTGCACGGGCCCGAGCGGGGCAAGCTGTTTGCCGAGATTGCCGAGCACGACCTGGTGCTCACCACCTACCCCCTGCTCTGGCGCGACGTGGAGGCGCTGGCAGCACAAGCCTTTCACCTCCTGATCCTGGACGAAGCCCAGATGGTCAAGAACGCCGGCAGCCGCAGCGCGCGCGCCCTGCGCCGCCTGCAGGCCCCGCACCTGCTGTGCCTGACCGGCACACCGCTGGAAAACCACCTGGGCGAGCTGTGGGCGCAGTTCGACTTCCTCATGCCGGGTTTCCTGGGCGACGTGCGCAGCTTCAACGCGCGCTGGCGCAAGCCCATCGAGGAGAACGGCGAGACCTTGCGCGCCCAGTTGCTCTCGCAGCGCGTGCGCCCCTTCATCCTGCGCCGGCGCAAGCAGGACGTGGCCACCGAGCTGCCCCCACGCACAGAGGTCATCCAGCGCGTGCAGTTGCAGGGCAAGCAGCGCGAGCTGTACGAGGCCGTGCGCGCCACCGCCGACAAGCAGGTGCGCCGCGTGCTGGAGCGCGAGAGCTTCGATGGCGCGCAGATCACCATCCTCGACGCCCTGCTCAAGCTGCGCCAGGTGTGCTGCGACCCACGCCTGGTCAAAGGCAGCAAGACAGCAGCCAGCATGGAACGGGCCAAGCTCGAACTGCTGGCCGACATGCTTCCCGCCCTGGTCGCCGAGGGCCGGCGCGTGCTGGTGTTCTCGCAGTTCACCGAAATGCTCAACCTGGTGGCCGGGCAGCTGCAAGCGCTGGAGCTGCCGTTCCTGAGCCTCACGGGCGAAACCCCGCCGCGCCAGCGTGGCGCCGTGGTGCGGCAGTTCCAGGCGCAGGACGAGACCAGCCCGCCCATCCTGCTGGTGAGCCTCAAGGCCGGCGGCGTGGGCCTGAACCTCACCGCGGCCGACACCGTGATCCACATGGACCCGTGGTGGAACCCCGCCGTGGAGGAGCAGGCCACGGCCCGCGCCCACCGTATCGGGCAGGACCAGCCGGTGTTCGTCTACAAGCTGGTGGTGGAAGGCAGCATCGAGGAGCGCATGCTGGAGCTGCAGGCCCGCAAGGCCGCCCTGGCCCAGGGCGTGCTGGGGCACGACGCCGAGGGCGCCGTGAAGTTCAGCGAGGCCGACCTGCACGCCCTGCTGGCGCCGCTGTCGGAGCCGCAGAACAACCCGCTGGCGATACCGGGCGAGGATGCGAGGCGCTGGGGCGGCACGGGCCTGCGCAGGGCGCGGCCCTTTGTGCCTGATCCCTGACCCCACAGCCCCCCTGCCATGCGGCATGGGTGCAGAATTCAAAAGCAAGCTTCGGGGTGCGTGGATCGCAGGCTGTTTCTACAGTCAGGCCATCTCCATTCCCTTTGCGAGGCCACCCCATGCATTCCACCGCCACCGCTGACAGCACCATGCCGCCAACCCGCCGCTCCAGGGCCACCAAGGCCGCCCAGGCCGCAGCCACCCTGGCCGATCCGCGCTGGGCGGCGGTGCGCACGCGCGACGCCAAGGCCGACGGCACGTTCTACTACTCGGTGCAGACCACCGGCGTCTACTGCCGCCCGAGTTGCGCCGCACGGCCGGCGTTGCCAGAGAACGTAAGCTTCCATGCCACCGCTGCCGATGCCGAGCAGGCCGGCTTTCGCCCCTGCAAGCGCTGCAAGCCGACCCAGGCATCGCCCGTGGCGCACCATGCCGCCCTGGTCACCGAGGCCTGCCGCATCATCGAGGCGGCCGAGACGCCACCCACGCTGGACGAACTGGCCGCCCGTGTGGGCATGAGCGCCCACCACTTCCACCGCATCTTCAAGCAGGCCACGGGCCTCACGCCCAAGGCGTACGCCGCAGCCCAGCGCGCCCGGCGCGTGCGCAGCGAACTGGCGGCACCGGTCGCAAGCGTCACCGATGCCATCTTCAACGCCGGCTACAACACCGCCAGCCGCTTCTACGAAGAGGCCGATGGCGTGCTGGGCATGACGCCCACGCGCTACCAGGCAGGCGGCAAGCAGGTCACCATCCGCTTTGCGATTGCGCAGTGCTCGCTGGGCGCCATCCTGGTGGCGCAGAGCGCGCGCGGCGTGTGCGCCATCCTGCTGGGCGACGATGCCCAGGTGCTGGCCCAGGACCTGCAGGACCGCTTTCCCCAGGCCCACCTGGTGGGAGACGACCGCAGCTTCGACACGCTGGTGGCGCAGGTGGTGGCCTTTGTCGAGGCGCCCGGCCTCGGCCTCGCCCTGCCACTCGATGTGCAGGGAACGGCCTTCCAGCAGCGGGTATGGCAGGCGCTGCAGGCCATCCCCGCCGGCGCAACGGCCAGCTATGCAGACATTGCCCAGCGCATCGGCTCCCCCACCGCCGCCCGCGCCGTGGCCCAGGCCTGCGCGGCCAATGCCCTGGCAGTGGCCATCCCCTGCCACCGGGTGGTGCGCAACGATGGCGCCCTGTCGGGCTACCGCTGGGGCGTGGAACGCAAGCAGGCCCTGCTGGAGCGTGAGCAGCGGCAGGCCACGCATGGCCAAACAGAGGGCCAGCCCGCATGAACGCCCGCCTTCCCGAACAGACGACCGACTGGGCGGCCCGCGCCAGCGCCATCGACTGGCCTGTTGTGACGGACACCTTGGACACCGAGGGCGCGGCCATTCTCTCCGCCCTGCTCAGCCCAGGCGAGTGCCAGACCCTGGCCGGCCTGTATGCAACAGAAGGCCTCTTTCGCAGCCGCGTGGTAATGGCCCGCCACGGCTTTGGCAAGGGCGAGTACCAGTACTTCGCCTACCCGCTGCCGCCGCTGGTGGCCGGGTTGCGCGAGGCGCTGTACCCTCACCTGTGCCCCACGGCCAACCACTGGAATGCGGTGATGGACATCGCCACCCGCTATCCAGCCACGCATGCCGAGTTCATCGACCGCTGCCACGCGGCCGGCCAGGTGCGCCCCACGCCCTTGCTGCTGCAGTACGAGGCGGGCGACTACAACTGCCTGCACCAGGACCTGTACGGTGAGCATGTGTTTCCGCTGCAGGTGGCGATCCTGCTGTCGGAGCCGGGCCGCGACTTCACGGGCGGCGAATTCGTGCTCACCGAGCAGCGCCCGCGCATGCAGTCGCGTGCCGAGGTCGTGCCCCTGCGCCAGGGCGATGCCGTGGTGTTCGCGGTACACCACCGCCCGGTCAACGGCACGCGCGGGCCTTACCGGGTGAACATGCGCCACGGGGTGAGCCGCCTGCGCTCAGGCATGCGCCACACCGCCGGCATCATCTTCCACGACGCGACATGACCCTGAACCTGTTCAGCGACGACGAAGAGGCCTTGCTGCTGGCGCAGCAGGCCGGCACCCGCGAAGCCCTGGCCCCCGGGGCGGCGCTGCTGCGCGGCTTTGCACTCGGCGTGGCGCCTTCTCTGCTGCAGGCCGTGGGCGCGATCACCGCCCACGCCCCATTCCGCCACCTCGAAACGCCCGGCGGCCAGCGCATGTCGGTGGCCATGACCAACAGCGGCCCGCTGGGCTGGATCTCCGACCGCAGCGGCTACCGCTATGGCCGGGCCGACCCGCTGACCGGCCGCGCCTGGCCACCCCTGCCCACCGTGTTCGCGACCCTGGCGCGCGAGGCAGCCGATACCGCAGGCTTTGGCGGTTTTGAGCCCGACGCCTGCCTCATCAACCGCTACGCCCCCGGCACGCGCCTGTCGCTGCACCAGGACAAGGACGAGAAGAGCCACGAGCACCCTATCGTCTCGGTGTCACTGGGCATCCCTGCCGTGTTCCTGTTCGGTGGCGACTCGCGGGCCGACAAGCCGCAGCGCATTCCCCTGGTCCATGGCGACGTGGTGGTCTGGGGTGGCCCGGCGCGCCTGCGCTACCACGGCGTGATGCCGCTGGCCGAGGCCGTGCACCCATTGACGGGGGCCTTTCGGATCAACCTGACCTTCCGCAGGGCGGGGTGAGGCTCGCCCCTCAATCCAGCGCCGATCCCTTCGTGTAGCCCGTCTGGCGGCACAGCGAGGACAGCAGTTGCTGCGCCGCCGCCCTGCCGCGCAGGCTGTCGGCCACGGTGATGCCCTTGCCGCTGGCCAGCACTGCCTGCAGGCGGTAGTAGGTCTCCCTGTTGCCGCCCGTGGTGGTGGAATAGCTTTCCTGGATCTCCAGGCGCGCCACCTCGCTCGCCGAAGCCGCGCTCTTGAAGCTTGCAAGGCCGAGCAGCCGCCGCTCAGTCCGCAGGCCGTGGCGGTCCATCTGCACCGTGAGGCTGTTGCCCATGCCATAGATGGCGCCCAGCACCACCAGCCAGCCGATGCCGCCAAAGAGCACACCGAACAGCAACGGTGCATCGCTGCTCCACAGCAGGGTGCCCGCGCCCGCGAAGATGGCACCGAACACGAGCAGCGCCAGCATCTGCTTCCAGCGCCGCCCATAGGGGAAGTACAGCCGCACACCGCCGGCCACCTGCTCCACATCGGAGACGTCCTCCTCGTCCGTCTTGGCCACCTCGCCCAGTTGCGGGTGCTGCGCCGCATCGTGCTGCAGCCAGACGGATTTCTGGTTCGTGAGGTACACCGGCACGTCGAAGCTGCACCCGAACCCCGGTGCCAGGTTGTCGCCCGAGGTGCCCGGCACGCTCTTGACCTCGAGCTCCCAGCGGTGGTACTCGCTGCCAGGGTCTTCCGATGCGGGCAGGTGCGCCGGCAGGTCGAAACGCCAGGCCAGGCGCACGCCCTCGCCCTGCGCCTCCACCTGCGGCAGGCCGCGCACCTGCCACAGCGTGCGGCTGTCGTAGCTGGTCTTGCCGCCCGAGCGGGAGCGGGTGTGCTGCACGCACTGCAGGATGGCCAGAAAGCGCAGCCCCGAACTGTAGGCCACAGGCAGCGCCAGGATGGCACCGAAGTGCCCACCGATGGAGCCCGGAAACGGGTCGAGTTCCAGCCGTACATCGCCATAGCGGCGTGCATGCAGAGCGCTGCGCAGTGCCCAGACCAGCAGCGCCAGCCCGACCAGCGGGAACAGCAGCAAAGCGCCCGCCAGCAGATGGTCGCCACGCTCCAGCGTGCGCGGCACCACCATGGCGGCCATAGGGAAGGCCACCGCATTCCACACCAGGGCCAGGACCCAGAGCACCCACCGCCCGATGCGCCGGCGCGCCCGGATGCGGTTGTCCTTCCATTGCGCGCGGGACTCCCAGGGGCGTGCTTCCCAGGTCCGCTCTGCCACCCTTTCCTCGCTGGACAGCACGGACCGCATGCGCCATGCGAACAGCATGATGCCCAGGCCCGCCCCGCCAAACACCAGCGCAAACACCAGCTTGAAGGCCAGCATTCCAGGCCGCAGGCTCCTGTCCAGCACCGCTTCGGCAGGGTTGTCGGGGTTCACCCAGGCCTGCACCGGTGTGCCGCTGCGCTGCGCCTCTTCCAGCCGGGCGCCCAGTTCCTTCTGGAACTCGCCCACGTTGTCGCTGCCCGAGCCGATGGCCACGCGCCGCCCGGTGTACTCCTGCCCCGCCACGCGGTACTGGTACTCGGCTTTCACGCTGTAGGTGGTGGACTTGCTGCTGCGGCTGGCCACCGTCTCGGCCGAGGCCAGCGTGGCCTGCACCGGCTGCCAGCCCTGCATGGTCGACCAGTCGACCAGCGTGGGCAGCACGCTCAGCAGCAACAGGCCCAGGCCCGCGGCCGCAAAGGGCAGCCCGAACAGCGCCAGCACCCAGGTGCCGGGGCCTTTGCTCTTGCGCTTGGATGGTTCAGCCATTGCTTGCTTCGCCACGGCCCATCTGGACCGCAGCGCCTTTCCCCTCACGGACGTTGTTTGCGTCGGCCCCCGACTCTTTGCCAGAATGGTGCCATGACATCCCCCTCCAGCGCCACCCCCCGCCACTGGCTCATGAAATCCGAGCCCGAGGAATGCTCCATCGACGACGCCCTGGCCGCCCCCAACGCCACCGTGTCCTGGACCGGCGTGCGCAACTACCAGGCGCGCAATTTCATGCGCGACGGCATGCAGGTGGGCGACGGCGTGCTGTTCTACCACTCGAGCTGCGCAGAGCCCGGCATCGTCGGCATTGCCCGCGTAGCCTCAGGCACGCGGGCCGACCCCACGCAGTTCGACCCAGAATCGCCCTACCACGATCCCAAGTCGCCACCCGACGCGCCGCGCTGGCTGCTGCTGGACGTGCAGGCCGTGCGCAAGACGCGCCTCTTGGGCCTGCCCGAGCTGCGCCAGCACCCCGAGCTGGCCGACCTGCGCGTGCTGCAAAAAGGCAGCCGCCTGTCCATCACGCCCGTGGATGAATCCCACTGGAACCGGATCGTCGCGCTGCTCGACGGCAAAGGCTGACACCGGGCATCAGACGGTGCTTTGCGCAAGCACCAGCGCCACATGCTGCAGCAGCATGATGGTCTTGCCGTCCTGGATGCGCCCCGAGGCGATAGCCGCCAGCGCCTCGGTCAGGGGCATCTCGATGACCTCGATGTCCTCGCCCTCATCCACCACGCCGCCACCCGCGCGCACCCGGTCGCCTGGCTCGTACTCGGCGATGAAGAAGTGCAGCTTCTCGGTCACCGAGCCCGGGCTCATGTAGGCCTCGAACAGCTTGCGCGGTGTGCGGATGCGGTACCCAGTCTCTTCCTCGGCCTCGCGGCGGATGCAGGCCTCGGGCTCGTCGCCATCGAGCAGGCCGGCGCAGGCCTCGATCAACTGGCCATCGGGTGAGCCATTCAGAAAGGCCGGCAGGCGGAACTGCCGGGTCAGCACCACCGTGCTGCGGCGCGGGTCCCACAGCAGCAAGGCCGCGCCGTTGCCCCGGTCATAGGCCTCGCGGCTGAGTCGCTGCCATTGGCCGTCGCGGCGGCGCAGCTCGACGCTGATCTTGCGCAGGGTGTACCAGTTGTTCGACAGCACCTGGGCATCCACCAATCGGACATTGTCCGTATCGCCCGGCAGTGGCATGGGCTGGGGCCGCTTCATGCCGCTGCCCCCTCTGCAGCCTGGTGCAACGGCAGTTCGTCGATATGGTGGTAGACCGGCAAACCCAGGGCCTGCGCCCGTGCCACGTCCATATCGGCACCGCGCGATGCGCCCGGCAGACGCAGCACCGCATCGCAGCGCGTGAGCAAGCGTTCGGCTACCGGGTACTGGTAGGCATGGAACACCGCATCGCCCTGCTCACGGCCGCCGGCCGCGTGGATGATGGGCAGCGCCAGCCATTCACCCAGCATTGGCAGGTGGCCGCGCTGGTAGATGGGCAAGGCGGCGGCCTCCAGCCGCTCGCGGTTGGCGGCGATGCGGACGGGGTCGCCATCGGTGCCCGAGAGATAAGGGCCGGCGATGAGCACAAGCAGGGGGCGGTCAGCCGCCATGGGATCGGGCATGGGTTTCTCCAAAAACGCATTCGTGCAGTATCATGCATTTTCATAGAATTTCATGCAATCGGCCAGCCCATGCTCACCACCCAGCGCAAGCAACTCATCCTCCAGCGCCTCGCACAGGAGGGCCAGATAGTGGCCAAGGCGCTCAGCGACGAATGGGGCATCTCCGAAGACACGGTGCGCCGCGACCTGCGCGAACTGGCCGCCGAGGGCAAGCTGCAGCGGGTGCACGGCGGCGCCCTGCCCGCCTCGGCCGCCGTGGGCGACCTGCGAGTGCGCCAAGAATTGGCGCCCGACGAAAAGCGCCTGCTCGGCCGCGCCGGGGCGGCCATGGTGCGCCCGGGCCAGGTGGTCATTCTGGATGGGGGCACCACTTCGCTGCAGGTGGTTCAGCACCTGCCTTTGGACCTGCGCGCCACGGTGGTGACCCACAGCCCCGTGGTGGCCGCCGCGCTGGCCGGGCACGCGCACATCGAGGTGCTGAGCCTGGGCGGGCGCCTGTACCGGCACTCGATGGTGAACGTGGGCGCCAGCGTGGTGGAGGCGGCCGAGCGCCTGCGCGCCGACCTGTTTTTGATGGGCGTGACGGGCGTGCACGCCGAGGCAGGGCTCACCACCGGCGACTTCGAGGAGGCCGCCGTCAAGCGCGCACTGCACCGGCGCGCGGCGGAAACCGTGGTGCTGGCGTCCACCGACAAACTCGGCGCCGCATCGCCTTTCACCGTGGCGGCGCTCCGCGAGCTGGCCACGCTGGTGGTTCCGAGCACGGTGCCCGCCCGCATGCGCAAGGAGCTGGAGGCCGCAGGGGTGAATCTGATCCTGGCCTAAGCGGGCCCAGAGGCACCGCTGCGCCGCAAATGCGCCACCAGTGCCGCCGCAAAGCCCGAAGGCTCCGCGCCCCTGCGCACGCAGATCTGCAGGTCACGCCGGGCCCAGGGTTCGTCCATCTCGACGACAACCGGCGGGTCCACCAGGCCAGCCATCTTGACCGCGCTGCGCGGCACCAGGCCGATCCCCACGCCGGCCCCCACCATGCGGCAGACGGCCTCGAAGCTGCGCACCTGGATGCGCACATCCAGGTGCCTGCCCAGAGCGGCGGCGGCATTCATCGTGAAGGTGTGGATGGCAGACCCCGCATGCAGCATGACGAAGGCGTGGTCCAGCACCTCGGCAAAGCCGACCTGCGTGCGAGACGACAGGGCATGGCCGGTGGGCACGATCAGCACCAGCCGGTCCTGCCGGTAGGGGGCCAGCTCCACGCCCGCGCTGTGGCCGCTGTCCGCCAGCACACCCACTTCGATCTCGCCACTGGCCACGGCCACCACGATCTCGGCACTGGTGCGCTCCTCCAGTGTCACGCTGACCTGCGGGTGCTGCTTGAGAAAGCCCGCCAGATCGTCCGGCAGAAAGGTGTGCGTGGCATGCGTGTTGGCCCACAGGCTCACATGGCCGCGGATGCCGGTGGCAAAGGGCGAGAGGTTGGCATGCATCTGCTCCAGGCTGGCCAGCACCTGGCGCGCATTGCGCAGCAGCGCTTCGCCGGCTCGGGTGAGTTGCACGCCGCGCGTCTGCCGCTCGAACAAGGTGGTGTGGAGTGCCTCTTCCAGCCGGCGCAGCCGGTGGCTGGCCGACGATGGGGCCAGGCAGGCGCGGGCAGCCCCGCGGGTAAGGTTGCGTTCTTCGGCAATGGCGACAAACAGGCGCAGGTCAATGAGGTCGTAGTTCATGAACAAAGGCCCCGCCATCGTTCGGCAAAAACGAACGCAGGCTTGCGGGAATAGCAATTGTGCACCGCGACATCGTCGGGCAACATGGCCTCACCGATTTGCCCTCCCCCTATCGCATGCATGCATAACGTTCGCAGTAGCCGCATGCACCATGTCACAAGACTTCCCCATGCCTTCCTGGAAACACTGGCCCGCCGAACGCATCGGCCTGGCCCTGGCCGTTCTCGCCGCCCTGGGCTTCTCGTTCAAGGCCATCTTCGTCAAGCTGGCCTATGCCGTGCCGCAGGCCACGCCGGTCGATTCGGTCACCCTGCTGGCCCTGCGCATGGCGTTCTCGCTGCCGGTGTTTGCCTGGGTCGGCTGGCGCGCCAGCCGCAGCCTGGCATCGCTGGCCAGGCGCGACTGGCTGCTGGTCATCGCGCTGGGTCTGCTGGGCTACTACGGCGCCAGCATTCTTGACTTCATCGGCCTGCAGTACATCACCGCCAGCCTGGAGCGGTTGATTCTATTCACCTACCCCACGCTGACCATCGTGATCGGTGTGCTCTTCATGGGCAAACGGGCATCGCGGCGCGAAATCGGCTCGCTGCTGCTGTCGTACGCGGGCATCGGCCTGGCCTTTGCGCACGACCTGCATGTGGCCGGCGATGCCCGGGCCGTGCTCATCGGCGCGGGCTTCGTCTTCGGCTCTGCCGTGTCGTACGCTTTCTACCAGGCGGGCAGCGAGCCGGCCATTCGCACCCTGGGCGCGGCGCGCTTCACCGCGCTGGCCATGCTGGTGTCCACCGTGGCCACGCTGGCGCACTTCATCGCGACCCAGCCCGTAGCGGCCCTGGTGCAGCCCGCCCCCGTGTACCTGCATGCCCTGGGCATGGCCCTCTTCTCCACGGTGCTGCCGGTGTTCATGACCTCCGCCGCCATCCGCCGCATCGGCGCCGCCCGCACCGCGCTCATCGGTAACCTGGGCCCCATGCTGACCATCTTCTTCGGCTGCTGGCTGCTGAACGAACCCCTGTCCTGGTGGCAGATGGCAGGTGCGGGGCAGGTGCTGGCCGGGGTGCTGCTGATCAGCAAGCGCAGCAAGGCGGTGGCAGGGGCCGCCGTGTCGCCGCCGCAGGGATTGGCGGCCAGCAAGGCCGGCTGAAGGCCGCAGGCCTGCCCGCCTCCCAGCCATCTCGAATGGGTACCACCTGGCCCGTATGGGTCCGACCGCCCTCAGGCCATGTCGTCATCGGCGCTGCGCCGCCCGCGCTGGCGGTCCGCACCCACATCCAGCACGATGGAGCTGTTCACCACCTCGGCGTGGCGCGTGAGCACCGACAGGATCTGATCCAGCGCCTTGACCTGCCCTGCATCGAGCACCGACACCACCCCCCGATTGATGTCGGCGATCTGCGGAAACAGCTCCTTGTGCAGCGCCACGCCTTCGCGGGTGGCTGCAATGAGCGCGAACCGGCGGTCGCCACTCTGCACCTCGCGGCGCACCAGCCGCTTCCTGGCCAGTGCCGCGATGACGCGCGACGCGCGGGCCGGGTCCAGGTGCGCCAATTCGCTCAGGCGCGACGGCGATACGGGGCCGCCGTCGACCACCAGGCACAGCAGGCGGAATTCGCGCCGTGTCACACCGTAGCGCCCTTCGCACAGGCGCACGACAGGTGCGCCCGCCAGTGCGAACAGCCGCAGCAATCGATAATTCACGAAATCGTCCGGCACACGGGGATTGCGCAACATCAGGGAATGTCTCCTCTTTTCTTCATTAGATGAACCATCGGCTGAGGCCCAAGAATTCTCCGCAGAGTTCCATATGCCGTCGGAGTCAGCCCTTGCCCATTCGTACATTCATCCTCTTCGCGGCCCTTCAGGTGACCACCGCCCACGCGGACGTCGTCATCGCCCAGGTCTCGCCCACCAAGGGCCCCCTGGCGGTGACAGCCGTGGGCAACTACGAGGGGGCCATGGCGTATTTCAACACCGTGAATGCCAAGGGCGGTGTCAACGGGCAGAAGGTCCGCTTCGTGCACGAGGACGACCAGTACAAGCCAGAGGATACCGTGCGCCTGGTCGAGATGATCGCCGGGCGCGACAAACCGCTGGCCTTCATTAACCTGTTCGGCTCGGCCAATGTGCTGGCACTGCAATCGAGCAAGGTGCTGGAGCGCATCAAGACCCCGGCCGTGGGCGCCACCCCGGGCGCGGAAGCCATGCGCAACCCCGGCAGCCCGTGGATCTTCCATGTGGGCGCGGGCGACCGCGCGCAGATCCGCCACATCCTGCAGCACCTGTCCACGCTCGGTATCCGCAAGGTGTCTGTCGCCCACCAATACAACCCCATGGGCAAGAGCGGCTTGGGCCACTTCAACGAAGCGGCTGCGGAGTTCAAGCTCGAGGTCGTCGGCCGCGTGCCCGTGCCCCCAGTCGGAGAGCAGCTCGCGGCCACGGCCAAACAGCTGCAGGCAACAGGCGCGCAGGCCTATGTGATGGTGCTGGTGCGCAACAGCGGCGCGGCGCTGGTTCGCGACGTGCGTGCAGCCTCTGACCGCACGCCGATCTATGGCATGTCCTACGTGCCGGCAGAAGCCATCATTGAAAAGACGCCACTGGAATCGGCCATCGGCGTGGGGGTGGCGCAGGTGCTGCCCAATGCCTCTGCCGACAAGACCCGCCTGACGCGGGACTTCCGTGCCGCAATGCGCACCCACTATCCGAAATCCGAGCCGTCCAACCCGCACCTGACCGGCTACGTGGCCGCCCAGGTCGCAGTGGAGGCCATCTCTCGCGCTGGCGCATCCCCCACGCCCGAGAAGGTAACGGCCGCGCTGCGTCAGTTGCGCATGGACCTGGGGGGCCTGCCGCTCGATTTCACCGATGGCCAGAACATCGGCACGCAGTGGGTGGACATCGGCGTCGTGAACCGCCGCGGCCAGCTGATGTACTGAGCTTCGACAAGGAGTAACCATGGGCATTTTCAAGACGATCCGCAGCGCCGGTGCCATCGGCCTCATTGCGCTGGCGCCCTGCGCCGCGCTGGCACAGGCCTGGCCCACCGGACCGGTGCGCCTCTTCGTGGGCTCGCCGCCCGGCGCCCCGTCGGACATCACGGCGCGGCTGTTCGCCGACCAATTGGGCAGGCTGGTCAAGCAACCCGTGATCGTGGACAACCGCCCTGGCGCCGGCAACAACCTGGCTGCCATCGCGGCAGCCAAGGCGGAACCCGACGGCGCCACCCTGGTCCTCAGCCCTGATACCGTGCTCACGGTCAACCCGCATATCTACAAGAACCGCGATTTCGATCCCAAGGCCGATCTGGTGAACGTGTCCATCATCGGCAGCTTTTCGCAGATGCTGGTGTGCCACCCTTCGGTGGGTGTGAAGACGGTCAGCGAATTGGTGGCCAAGAGCAAGACCGAGCGCATCCTCTACGGATCCGGTGGACCGGGGGTGCCCGGGCACCTGGCGACCGAAATGTTCCTGGATGCGGCGCACGCACGCATGGAGCACATCCCCTACCGCGGGCCCGCGCCCGCTACGCAGGCGGTGCTGGCCGGCGAAGTGCAATGCGGCTTCCTCGCCACGCCCACCGTGCTGCCGCATGTGCGGGCCGGCAAGCTCACGGCACTGGCCGTCTCCTCGGCCACGCCATCGCCGCTGGCGCCCGAGGTTCCCACGCTGGCCCAGGCCCTGAAGCAGCCAGGCCTGGACGTGAGCTTCCGGCTGGTGCTGCAGGCCCCCAAGGGCACGCCGCCCGCCGTCATCGCCGAACTGGCGAAACGGGCGCAGGAGGTGATGAAACTGGCGGAGGTGCGTGCCAAGCTGCAAAACAGCGATGTGACGGCCCTGGGGACCACCAGCGCGCAGGCGCAGACGACGCTGACCCAGGAAATGGCCCGTTGGGAACCCGTTGTGAAGCGCCTGGGGCTGACGGCCGATTGAGAACCGGGGGGGTGACGACCTGCGCCCTTCGCAAAGCATCCATGGGGCTGGCTGGGGCGCCGGCCTACAGGGCGGCAGCCGGCTTGCCTTTAGGATGGGCGCACCGTTCGCCCTCAGCTTTCCGCATGCGCAACCTGCTCGACTTCACCTCCTGGTCCACCCTGCTCACCACACTGATGGGCCTGCTGTTGGCCACCCTGGTCATGGTGGGCACGCGCCTGGTGTTCATGCAGACCATCCAGAAGCGCCGCGAGCGCGAGAACCGGCAGATCAACGAACGGCTCAAGACGCTGATCGCTGCGTACAAGACACTGGGTGGATCCTTCACCGGGCAGTTGCAGGTGCACCCCACGCACATGCGCGACCTGCATCGGCAGCAGGTTCAGCAAAGCGCCGTCCAGATGGCCTTGGCGGATGGCAGAGCCACCGAGGCCGATGAATCCGAGCCCGCCGAAGCCGCGCCCTTCCCCACCTTGACCAGCACCGAGCGCCAGCGCCGCGTGCGCGACGCCGTGGAGGCCGCGCTGTCGGACGTGATCCTGCTCGGCACCGAGGAACAGGTGGAACTGGCCGCCAAGGCCGCGCAGGACATGGTGGCCGGCCGCAGCATCGAGACCGCGCAGCTGGTCGTGTCGCTGCGCCACTTCATCCGCTCGGCACTGGACCTGGAGCCCATCCCGGCTGCAGTGGCCATACCCAACCAGGGCCCTCTGCGCCCGGCCGCAAGTGGCGGGGCGGCGGGCAAGCGAGCGGGAGGCGCAGGCAATGCCGAGGCCGGCGGCGGGCGTGGAGGGGGTGCAGGCGGTGGTGGCTCCGGCGGGGCCGGCATGGGCGGCATGGCCCTGGGTGTCGGGGTGGGCTCACACCGCGCAGACGGCGACACGATCGACGGCCCGGGACGCTAAACCGGAGGGCGTTATCAGTCTTCGTTCTCCTCGAACAACGCATACAGCGCCACCGCCACGCTCAGTGGGAGCCCTTCGTCAAAGCCGTCCGGGTCTTCGGAGACCTCGACCAACTCGCTGCCGTTGACCGGCTCCAGCATGATGGCTGGCACAGGCCGCACCACCGGCACCTTGGGGTAGTCATCGGGCCGGCCGCCTTCGGAGGTGTGCGGGTCGAACCAGATATTGCCGGCTTGATAAAAACCCTCCGCATAGCGCTCCTCGATCAGGCGCAGCAGGTCAAAGGTGTCGGGACTCAAGGCCTGCTCTGCCGAGGTGAATTGCACATGCCACGCGGCCCCCAGGTACCAGTAGATCAGCAACGCGGTGCCTCGGTCCAGCGTGGGCTGATCGAGCAGCCAGCGCAGGGCCTGCTTGTTGCCGTCGTAGTTGGAGCGCGCGGCGAATACATGCCAGGCAGCCGGCGAGGCATCGGCCAGGTAGGCATGCACCAGGTTCCAGGCGCGGGATTCGATGTCGTTGTCGGAAGTCATGCAAAAGCTTGGTTGGATCAGGCGCCCAGTGCAGGCGGCCGCTCGATCAGGCTGTGAAGGATGGCATCGAACAAGGCATTGCCATCGTTGCCGCAGACGGGCTTCCACTGCACGTGCTGCGTCACGCGCTGGCGGTGGCGCAGGGTTTCGACCCAGACATCGCGCAGGGATGTCTTGCAGTGCAGCGCCAGCACCAACAGGGCCATCTGCTCCTGCAGGTAGAACAGACCGTGCACGCCGCTTTCGCCGTCCCTGAGCACACGGCTGACCTGGTCCACCGAGAGCAGCAGCTTGCCCAGGGCCGCCATGTCCTTGGGCGCATCCTGCCAGAGGATGGCGCGCTCGGCGGCCCAGAAGGCCAGGGCCTTGGCAAAGTCGTCCAGGTCGTGCGCGCTGCGCAGGTCGTTCTGGCCCAGGCGCGGGTTGCGGTGCCAGGGGATCTGCTGAAAATCGTTCAGGGTTCGTTCGTAGTCGGGGATGAAGGCCTTGATGCGGCCGCGCAGTTCCAGCCCGCCAATTTCGTCCAGGCGCGCCAGCCAGGCCTCGCGCACGCTGGGCAGCCACCAATGCACGGCGCAATGGATGTACTGCCGGTCATGTTCCGGCTGCACCTGTATGAAAAATGCCTGCACCGTGGGGCCATGGCTGCGCTGCACCAGGCGCGCGCGTGAATTCACCGGATGGGGGTGGACCTCAAAGCCCAGGGGCGAGAGGCGCTCCATCAGCGCCCCGCACAGCACGTCCAGGCTGTGCGGCACCCGCGCCGGGGCAAAGCTGCCGGGCGCGGCCTGCACCCTGGGCGGCTCCACCCGCACCGAGCGTTCGGCAAAGGGCTCGACCGTGCCGTCCTCGTAGACCACCTGCCGGTCCAGACGGTACAGCGCCCCGCCCTGCGGCTCGAACAGTTGCAACCCCGCATCGGCCGCCACATGGCCCAGGGTGGAGAGCACCGTGGCGTCGAGCGCCTGCACATCGACACCCAGGTTCAGGGGCCACCGGTCCAGCGGTCCGAACGGCAGGCCCTCAGTCCAGATCAGGGGCTGCTCCACGCCGTTGGCACCGGCTGCCAGCGGGTAGTGGCACTGCACCTCGCGCAGGAACTGGTCGAACATGGCCACCACCCGGGGCGTGGCCCGCTGGTCGCGCTGGCACGCGGCCAGGGCGGTGGGCACGTCGGTGGCCGTGATGCGGTCGAAGATCTGGACGATGAAACTCATGAAAGCGGCAGGCACCCGAATATGTAACGGGATCAGCGGATTGTGCGCAATGGCGCGCCGGGCGGCTACCGGAAAACCCCGCCTGCATGGGACTCGATGCATTCGCACAACGGCTTGTAGAAAGCCACGTTGTAGCCGCGCACGCCGATGCCTGGTAGATCAGTGCGTAGCCGGGCACAAAAAAGCCGCACGTGCCCGAAGGCATGCGCGGCTTTTGCTGGAGTGAGCGGCTCGTCTGCCTACTTACTTCTTCTGCGGCGGCACATCCGTGCAGCTGCCGTGCGCAATCTCCGCCGCCATGCCGATGCTCTCGCCCAGCGTCGGGTGCGGGTGGATGGTCTTGCCGATGTCCACTGCGTCCGCGCCCATCTCGATGGCCAGGGCGATCTCGCCGATCATGTCGCCGGCGTGGGTGCCCACGATGCCGCCGCCCAGGATCTTGCCGTGGCCGTGGGCCTCGGGGCTGTCGTCGAACAGGAGCTTGGTGTAGCCCTCGTCGCGGCCATTGGCGATGGCTCGGCCCGAGGCCGTCCAGGGGAACAGGCCCTTCTTGACCTTGATGCCCTGGGCCTTGGCCTGGTCTTCGGTCAGGCCCACCCATGCCACTTCGGGGTCGGTGTAGGCGACGCTCGGGATCACGCGGGCGTTGAAGGCGGCGCTGGCCAGTTCCTTGTTGCCCTGGATTTCCCCGGCGATGACTTCCGCCGCCACATGCGCTTCATGCACCGCCTTGTGCGCCAGCATGGGCTGGCCCACGATGTCGCCGATGGCGAAGATGTGCGGCACGTTGGTGCGCATCTGGATGTCGACGTTGATGAAGCCGCGGTCCGTGACCGAGACGCCCGCCTTGTCGGCGGCGATCTTCTTGCCGTTGGGGGTGCGGCCAACGGCCTGCAGCACCAGGTCGTAGACCTGGGGTGCCGGCGCGGTGCCGCCCTCTTCCGCCGCGGCAAACGTCACCTCAATGCCTTCGGGCGTGGCCTTGGCCCCCACCGTCTTGGTCTTGAGCATGATGTTGTCGAAGCGCTTGGCGTTCATCTTCTGCCAGACCTTGACGAGGTCGCGGTCGGCGCCCTGCATCAGGCCGTCCAGCATTTCCACCACATCCAGGCGCGCGCCCAGGGTGCTGTACACCGTGCCCATTTCCAGGCCGATGATGCCGCCGCCCAGGATGAGCATGCGCTTGGGCACTTCCTTCAACTCCAGCGCGCCGGTGGAATCCACCACGCGCGGGTCATCGGGCATGAACGGCAGGCGCACGGCCTGGCTGCCGGCCGCGATGATGGCGTTCTTGAAGGCGATGACCTTCTTGCTGCCCGTCTTCTCCTGGCCGGTGGCGCCGCTGGTTTCTTCCACTTCGAGGTGGTGGGCGCCGACGAATTGGCCGAGACCCCGCACGGTGGTCACCTTGCGCATCTTGGCCATGGCGGCCAGGCCACCGGTGAGCTTGCCGATGACCTTCTCTTTGTGGCCGCGCAGCTTGTCGATGTCCAGGCTGGGCTCGCCAAAGCTCACGCCCAGGTCGGCCATGTGGCTCACTTCGTCCATGACGGCCGCCACGTGCAGCAAGGCCTTGGAGGGGATGCAGCCCACGTTCAGGCACACGCCGCCCAGGGTGGCGTAGCGCTCGACCAGCACGACCTTGAGGCCGAGGTCGGCCGCGCGGAAGGCGGCACTGTAGCCGCCGGGGCCGGCGCCGAGCACCAGCACGTCGCATTCGAGGTCGGCGCTGCCGCCGAAGCTCGATGCCTGGGGCGCGGTTGCAGCGGGGGTTGCCGCAGCGACCGGTGCGGCGGCCGCGGACGAAGCCGCAGGTGCGGGAGCTGCGGCACCTGCGTCCGCTGCCTCCAGCGTCAGCACCACGGCGCCCTGGGCGACCTTGTCGCCGATCTTGACCTTGAGCTCCTTGACCACGCCAGCGTGGCTGGAGGGGATCTCCATGGAGGCCTTGTCGGACTCCACGGTGATCAGGCTCTGCTCGGCCTTGATGGTGTCGCCGGGCTTGACCAGCACTTCGATGACGCCGACTTCGTCGAAGTCGCCGATGTCCGGAACCTTGATATCAATGATTGCCATACCAGGGTCTCCTCGTTACAGCAGGATGCGGCGGTAGTCCGCCAGCACCTGGCCCAGATAGGCATTGAAGCGCGCAGCGCTGGCACCGTCGATCACGCGGTGGTCGTACGACAGCGACAGCGGCAGCACCAGGCGCGGCACGAACTGCTTGCCATCCCACACCGGCTTCATCTGGCCCTTGGAGAGGCCCAGGATGGCTACTTCGGGCGCGTTGATGATGGGGGTGAAGTGCGTACCGCCAATGCCGCCCAGCGAGCTGATCGACATGCAGCCGCCCTGCATGTCGGCCGAGCCGAGCTTGCCGTCGCGGGCCTTCTTGGCGAGGTCTCCCATTTCAGTGCTGATCTGCATGATGCCCTTCTTGTCGGCATCCTTGAGCACGGGCACCACCAGGCCATTGGGCGTGTCCGCCGCAAAGCCGATGTTGTAGTACTGCTTGTAGACCAGGGTGTCGCCGTCCAGGCTGGTGTTGAACTCTGGGAACTTCTTGAGTGCGGCCACCACGGCCTTGATCACGAAGGCCAGCATGGTCACCTTGACGCCGCTCTTCTCGTTCTCCTTGTTGGTGGAGACGCGGAAGGCTTCGAGCTCGGTGATGTCGGCCTCGTCGTTGTTGGTGACGTGGGGAATCATCACCCAGTTGCGGTGCAGGTTGGCGCCGCTGATCTTCTTGATGCGCGACAGGTCCTTGCGCTCCACGGTGCCGAACTTGCTGAAGTCGACCTTGGGCCATGGCAGCAGGTCCAGGCCTGCGCCGGAACCACCACCGCCGCCTGCGGGCGCCTTGGCGGCCTGGGCTTTGGTCTGGGTGGCGCCGCTCATCACCTGCTTGGTGAAGGCCTGCACGTCGTCCTGGCTGATGCGGCCCTTGGTGCCGGTGCCCTTGACTTCTTCGAGCGGCACACCGAGTTCGCGGGCGAACTTGCGCACGGAGGGGGATGCGTGGGGCAGGCCTGCCGTGGGGGCGCCTGGCTGGTGGGCCGGCACTGCAACGGCGGCTGCTGCGGGCGCTGGGGCCGCTGCGGCCTGGGCCGGCGCTGGGCTTGCTGCAGCAGGCGCAGCGGCGGGTGCCGGTGCGGGCGCGGCTGCAACCGGGGCAGAGCCTTCGAGCACGGCGATCAGGTCGCCGATGTTCACGGTGTCGCCGATCTTGACCTTGAGTTCCTTGAGCACGCCGGCGGCGGGGGAAGGGATCTCCATGGAGGCCTTGTCGGACTCGACCGTGAACAGCGACTGCTCGAGCTTGATGGTGTCACCCACCTTGACCAGCATCTCGATGACGGCCACGTCCTTGAAGTCGCCGATGTCGGGCACGCGCACTTCCACCGGGCCTGAGGCTGCTGCAGGGGCAGCAGCCGCTGGGGCGGGCGTCGCAGCGGCGGGGGCCGGTGCGGGGGACGCCGCGGCTGGCGCGGGTGCAGCAGCAGCAGGCGCCGCGGCCGCTTCGCCCGCCACTTCCAGCGTGAGCACCACGGAGCCCTGCTTGATCTTGTCGCCGATGGCGACCTTAACCTCTTTGACCAAGCCAGCGTGGCTCGACGGGATCTCCATCGACGCCTTGTCGGATTCGACCGTGATCAGCGACTGCTCGGCCTTGACCGTGTCGCCGGGTTTGACCAGCAATTCGATCACGCCGACTTCGTCGAAGTCTCCGATGTCCGGAACTTGAATGTCTACCAATGCCATTGTTGTCTCCGGTTCTTTTATGCGTACAGCGGGTTGACCTTGTCGGCCTGGATGTTGTACTTGGCGATGGCCTCGGCCACCTTGGAAGCAGGCACCTTGCCTTCTTCGGACAGCGCCTTCAGGGCCGCGACGACGATGTAGTGGCGGTTGATCTCGAAGTGCTCACGCAGCTTGCTGCGGAAGTCGCTGCGGCCAAAGCCGTCGGTACCGAGCACCTTGTAGGTGCGACCGGCAGGGATGAACGAGCGGATCTGGTCCGCATAGTTCTTCATGTAGTCGGTGGAGGCGACCACGGGGCCTGCGGTCTTGCCCAACTGCTCGGCCACGAAGGAGACGCGTGGCGTTTCGGTCGGGTGCAGCAGGTTCCAGCGCTCCACGTCCTGGCCGTCGCGGGCCAGTTCGTTGAAGCTCGGGCAGCTCCAGATGCCGGCGGCCACGCCCCAGTCCTTTTCCAGCAGCTCCTGGGCGAAGAACGATTCGCGCAGGATGGTGCCGCTGCCCAGCAGCTGCACGGTGGGTGCATCGGCGGCCAGGGCGGGCGCCTGCTTGCACAGGTACATGCCCTTGATGATCTGCTCTTCCGTGCCGGGCTGCAGGCCGGGCATGGGGTAGTTCTCGTTGAGCAGCGTGATGTAATAGAAGACGTTTTCCTGGCGCTCGACCATGCGCTTGAGGCCATGGTGCATGATCACGCCGACTTCGTGGGCGAAGGTCGGGTCGTAGCTCACGCAGTTGGGGATGGTGCCCGCCAGGATGTGGCTGTGGCCGTCTTCGTGCTGCAGGCCTTCGCCGTTGAGCGTGGTGCGGCCCGAGGTGCCGCCCAGCAGGAAGCCGCGGGCCTGCATGTCGCCCGCTGCCCAGGCCAGGTCGCCGATGCGCTGGAAGCCGAACATCGAGTAGTACACGTAGAACGGGATCATGATCCGGTTGTTGGTGCTGTAGCTGGTGGCGGCTGCGATCCAGCTGGCCATGCCGCCGGCTTCGTTGATGCCTTCCTGCAGGATTTGGCCGGCCTTGTCTTCGCGGTAGTACATCACCTGGTCGCGGTCGACCGGGGTGTACAGCTGGCCCTTGGGGTTGTAGATGCCGATCTGGCGGAACAGGCCTTCCATGCCGAAGGTGCGGGCCTCGTCCACCAGGATGGGCACCACGCGCGGGCCCAGGGCCTGGTCTCGCAGCAGCTGCGTGATGAAGCGCACGTAGGCCTGGGTGGTAGAGATCTCGCGGCCTTCGGCCGTGGGCTCCAGCACCGCCTTGAAGGTGTCGAGCGAGGGCACGGTGAAGCTCTCTTCGGCCTTGGGCAGGCGCTTGGGCAGGTAGCCGCCCAGGGCCTTGCGGCGCTCTTGCAGGTACTGCATTTCTGGCGTGTCGTCGGCCGGCTTGTAGTACGGGATGTCGGCCAGCTGGCTGTCCGGGATCGGGATGCTGAAGCGGTCTCGGATGTACTTGATGTCCTCGTCCGAGAGCTTCTTGGTCTGGTGCACGGTGTTCTTGCCTTCACCGGCCTTGCCCATGCCATAGCCCTTGACGGTCTTGACCAGCAGCACGGTGGGCTGGTTCTTGTGCGCGTTGGCGGCGTGGAAGGCGGCGTAGACCTTGGCGGGCTCGTGGCCACCGCGGCGCAGCTCGAAGATCTCGTCGTCGGTCATGTGCTCGACGAGCTTAAGCGTCTCGGGATGGCGGCCGAAGAAGTTCTTGCGCACGAAGGCACCGTCGTTGGCCTTCATGGCTTGGTAGTCGCCGTCCAGCGTCTCCATCATCAGTTGCTTGAGCTTGCCGGTCTTGTCGCGGGCCAGCAGGGTGTCCCAGCCATTGCCCCACAGGAGCTTGATGACGTTCCAGCCGCTGCCGCGGAACTCGCTTTCGAGCTCCTGCACGATCTTGCCGTTGCCGCGCACCGGGCCGTCCAGACGCTGCAGGTTGCAGTTGATCACGAAGACCAGGTTGTCCAGGTTTTCACGCGCGGCCAGGCCGATGGCGCCCAGCGATTCGGGTTCGTCCATCTCGCCGTCGCCGCAGAACACCCAGACCTTGCGGTTTTCGGTGTTGGCGATGCCACGGGCGTGCAGGTACTTGAGGAAGCGGGCCTGGTAGATGGCCATCAGCGGGCCCAGGCCCATCGACACCGTGGGGAACTGCCAGAACTCGGGCATCAGCTTGGGATGCGGGTAGCTCGACAGGCCCTTGCCGTCCACTTCCTGGCGGAAGCTGTCGAGCTGCTCTTCGGTCAGGCGGCCTTCGAGGTAGGCGCGGGCGTAGATGCCGGGCGAGCTGTGGCCCTGGATGTACAGCAGGTCGCCGCCGTGGTCTTCGCTCGCCGCATGCCAGAAATGGTTGAAGCCGGCACCGAACATGCTGGCCACCGATGCGAACGAGCCGATGTGGCCGCCCAGGTCGCCGCCGTCAGCGGGGTTCAGCCGGTTGGCGCGCACGACCATGGCCATGGCATTCCAGCGCATGTAGGCGCGCAGGCGCTTTTCAATGGCGATGTTGCCGGGGCAGTGGGCTTCCTGGTCGGCCTCGATGGTGTTCACGTAGGCCGTGTTGGCCGAGAACGGCATGTCGATGCTGCTCTGGCGTGCATGTTCCAGAAGCTGTTCCAGCAGGAAATGGGCACGCTCGGGGCCCTCTTTGTCGATCACGGCGGACAGCGCATCCATCCATTCGCGGGTTTCCTGCTGATCGACGTCGGTACCGAGGCCAAAAGCGGCCTGAGGGTCGGGCTGAGCTGACATGCTTTGTCTCCTATAGGTGTGGCAGCAATTTAGAACACTGCCCCTAGTTTCGCACAACTTTTTGCGAATTTCAAATGGTGCCCATTGATATCACATTATGAGAATTTGCTGCAAACGCACAAGAACGAGCGTTCGCAAATGATCCGCGGCCTGTCCGAAAAACGCACTGCCAGGGATCGTGGACAGGTTTGTCCCTGCTGTCCGTTACCAGGTGTGCGCCTCCTCTACACTTGAGGGACATGCATCCCACCGACCCAGCGCCCCCCACCACGGTCTCGCCCATCGCGGCCCCTGCGCGCTGGTGGCGCAAGTGGTGGCGCAGCCTCTCGCCCACCCGGCAGGACCGTTTTGCCGCGCTCGCGCCCCTGGCGGCGGTGCTGATGTTCCTGGCGGCCATCGTGGCAGCCTTCTGGTACCTGCGCGCCGAAGAAGCCGAGCGCGAGCAGGAAGCCCTGCGGCGTGACGTGGAATACGCCCAGCAGCGGGTGCGCCTGCGCCTGCTGGAGCGCCAGGAGCAACTCATGCGCATTGCGCGCGACCTGTCCAACCAGGAGCTCGAAAAATCCGAGTTCGTGAGCCGGGCCGAGACGCTGATCAGCCAGTACCCCGAGCTGCAGGCCATCACCTGGATCGACGAGCGCCGCCGCATCCGCGCCAGCCACGCGGCACCCACCCTGGCCAGCAGCGAGCTGCGCATTGCCGGCGAGGTGCTCAAGGCCGGCGACACGGCCGACACCTATGGCCTGGCGCGTGACCTGCAGCAGCCCGTGTATGCCCAGCCGGCCGCGACGGCGGGCGACATCACACCCCTGCTGCAACTGCAGGTGCCGCTGAACAACCAGGGCAAGTTCAGCGGCGTGGTGCTGGGCGAATACTCCATCGACAGCCTGCTGCGCTACGGCACGCCCACCGAGGTGCTGGCGCGCTACGCCGTGACGCTGCTGGACAGCAAGAACCAGGTGCTTGCGGGCACCCCTCTGGGCCCGCGTAACCCGGCCACGCAGCTGCTGCCCTGGAGCCCGCGCGCCAACGAGTACGAGGTGCCAGTCTCGCCCGTGGGCAACGGGCTGGTGCTGCGCGCCCAGGCCTACCGCACCTCGCTGGGGGTGGTGGGCAGCGGCCTGTTCTGGCTGGTGGGCACGCTCTCCGCCATGACGGCCTGGATGCTGATCGCCACCTGGCGCCACACGCGCCGGCGCATGCAGGCCCAGCAGGCCCTGGTGGCCGAGACCAACTTCCGCCGGGCGATGGAGAACTCCATCCTCACCGGCATGCGCGCGCTGGACATGGAAGGCCGCATCACCTATGTGAACGCCGCCTTCTGCCAGATGACGGGCTGGAGCGAGGCCGAGCTGGTGGGCTTGAAGGCGCCCTTCCCCTACTGGCCCGACTCGGACCACGAGGCCCTGCACGCCAAGCTGCGCGACGAACTGAGCGGCAAGACCATCGTCGGCGGCTTCCAGGTGCGGGTGCGGCGCAAGAGCGGCACGCTGTTCGATGCACGCCTGTACGTGTCGCCGCTGATCGACGCCCATGGCCACCAGACCGGCTGGATGACGTCGATGACCGACATCACCGAGCCCAACCGGGTGCGCGAGCAGCTCTCGGCATCGCACGAGCGCTTCACCATCGTGCTCGAATCGCTCGATGCCTCGGTGTCCGTGGCGCCGCTGGGCAGCGAGGAACTGCTGTTCGCCAACAAGCTGTACCGCCAGTGGTTCGGCTCGCAGACGGGCGGCCACCTGCAGTTGGTGGCCCAGGCCGGCGTGGTGCCCGTGGCGGGCAGCACTTCGACGGGCGTGGACGACGAGGACGGCCTGATGGGCCTGCCGACCGATACGCTCACCAGTGCGCGCACCGAAAACGCCGAGATCTACCTGCCCGACCTGGGCAAGTGGCTGGAGGTGCGCTCGCGCTACCTGAACTGGGTGGACGGGCGCCTGGCACAGATGGTGATCGCCACCGACATCACCCCGCGCCGCCAGGCGGAAGAGCAGGCCTCGCGCCAGGCCGAGCGCGCCCAGTCGGTCAGCCGCCTGATCACCATGGGCGAGATGGCCTCCAGCGTGGCGCACGAGCTCAACCAGCCGCTCACGGCCATCAACAACTACTGCAGCGGCATGGTCTCGCGCATCCAGAGCGGCCAGTTGACCGAGGAGGCCCTGCTCACGGCCCTGCAGAAGACCGCCCACCAGGCGCAGCGCGCCGGGCAGATCATCCAGCGCATCCGCGCCTTCGTGAAGAAGAGCGAGCCCAACCGGGCCCTGGCCGATGTGCACCTGATGGTGACCGAGGCCGTGGAGCTGGCCGACATCGAGCTGCGCCGCCACCACGTGCGCCTGACGCTGTACATCGCCGCGCGCCTGCCGCCCGTGATGGCCGACACCATCCTGATCGAGCAGGTGCTGGTGAACCTGATGAAGAACGGCGCCGAGGCCATACAGCACGCCAACCGCCCGACGGCGGGCCGCAGCGTGGAGCTGCGCGTGGTGCCCAAGACCATCGAGGAGCGCGAGGTGGTCGAATTCTCGGTGCTGGACACCGGCAAGGGCCTGGCGCCCGAAGTGCTGGAGCGCCTGTTCGAGGCCTTCTTCTCCACCAAGCAGGAAGGCATGGGCATGGGCCTCAATCTTTGCCGCAGCATCGTCGAGTCGCACCACGGCCGGATGCAGGCGGAGAACATCTACAATGGTTCAGACGTCACGGGCTGCAGGTTCTCCTTCTGGTTGCCGCTTGCCAAGCCTGCCGATGACACTACAAATTCTGTAGCAAACGCACATACTCCAAGGACAATTGCATGAGCTTGATTCCGAAAAAAGGCACCGTATACGTCGTGGACGATGACGAAGCGGTCCGCGACTCCCTGCAATGGCTGCTGGAAGGCAAGGACTACCGGGTGCGCTGCTTTGATTCGGCCGAGACCTTCCTGTCGCGCTACGACCCCCGCGAAGTGGCCTGCCTGATCGTGGACATCCGCATGGGCGGCATGACCGGCCTGGAGCTGCAGGACCGCCTGATCGAGCGCAAGTCGCCCCTGCCCATCGTCTTCATCACCGGCCACGGCGACGTGCCCATGGCCGTGAACACCATGAAGAAGGGCGCGCTCGACTTCATCCAGAAGCCCTTTGACGAGGAAGAACTGGTCGGCTTGGTCGAGCGCATGCTGGACCATGCCCGCGAGGCGTTTGCCGGCTACCAGCAGGCCGCCAGCCGCGACGCCCTGCTGTCCAAGCTCACCAGCCGCGAGGCGCAGGTGCTCGAGCGCATCGTCGCCGGTCGCCTGAACAAGCAGATCGCCGACGACCTCGGGATCAGCATCAAGACGGTGGAGGCGCACCGCGCCAACATCATGGAAAAGCTCAATGCCAATACCGTGGCCGATCTGCTGAAGATCGCACTAGGCCAGAACGCGCCCAAAGGCTAAGCCCGCCCGCCGACCACCCCCCCACACCAGGGCGCCACCCGGCGCTCTTTTCGATCCGTATTCCAGCCATGACAGCCCACATCATCGACGGCACCGCCCTCTCCCGCCAACTGCGCAGCGAAGTCGCCCAGCGCGCCGCCGCCCTCACCGCGCGTGGCCACCAGCCCGGCCTGGCCGTGATACTGGTGGGCGAAGACCCGGCCTCGGCCGTCTATGTGCGCAACAAGGTCAAGGCCTGCGAAGACAGCGGCGTGCGCTCGATCTTCGAGAAGTACGAGGCCACGCTGAGCGAGGCCGACCTGCTGGCCCGCATCGCCGCGCTGAATGCCGACCCGAGCGTGCACGGCATCCTGGTGCAGATGCCCCTGCCCAAGCACATCGACCCGCACAAGGTGATCGAGGCGATTTCCACCGCCAAGGACGTGGATGGCTACTCGGTGCTGTCCGCTGGCGAGCTGATGGCCGGGCTGGAGGGCTTTCGCCCCTGCACACCTTATGGCAGCATGAAACTGATCGAATCCACCGGCCTGTCGCTCAAGGGCAAGCATGCCGTGGTGATCGGGCGCAGCAACACCGTGGGCAAGCCCATGGCCCTGCTGCTGCTGCAGGCCAATGCCACCGTGACCGTGACACACAGCGGCACGCCCGACCTGGCCTACCACACGCGCCAGGCCGACGTGGTGGTGGCGGCCGTGGGCCGCGCCAACACGCTCACGGCCGACATGGTCAAGCCCGGTGCCATCGTGATCGACGTGGGCATCAACCGCAACGCCGAAGGCAAGCTCTGCGGCGACGTGGACTTCGAGGGCGTCAAGGAAGTGGCCGGCTGGATCACCCCCGTGCCTGGCGGGGTTGGCCCGATGACCATTACCATGCTGCTGGTGAACACCATCGAGGCGGCCGAGCGCACGGCTGCACGGTAAAAAAACCCTTGAACCAACGCCCCGAGGCGCCATCTACACCGCATGAGCAACGCCCTTCTCGAATTTTCCGGCCTTCCCCAGTTTGACCGCATCACGCCAGGCGACGTCGCACCCGCCGTCGACGTGTTGCTCGAGCACGCCAACGTGGCGCTGGAGACGGTGACCGCCCCTGACTTCCCCGCCCGCTGGGACGCCATCGCCCAGGTGCTGGACGTGGCCACCGAGCAACTGGGCACGGCCTGGGGCGCGGTAAGCCACCTCAACAGCGTGGCCGACACGCCCGAACTGCGCGCCGCCTACAACGCCGCCCTGCCGCGTGTGACCGAGTACTGGACGCGCCTGGGCGCCGACGAGCGCCTGTATGCCAAGTACAAGGCCATCGACTCCTCCACCCTGAGCGTGGAGCAGCGCCAGGCGCACAAGAATGCCGTGCGCAACTTCGTGCTCAGCGGTGCGGAGCTGGCCGGCCCGGCCAAGGAGCGCTTTGCCCAGATCCAGGAGCGCCAGGCCGAGCTGAGCCAGAAGTTCAGCGAAAACGCCCTGGACGCGACCGACGCCTTTGCCTACTACGCCACCGACGCCGAGGTGGACGGCGTGCCGGCCGACGTGCTGCAGGCCGCGCGCGACGCCGCCCAGGCCGAGGGCAAGGACGGCTACAAGCTCACATTGAAGATGCCGTGCTACCTGCCGGTGATGCAGTTCGCCCACCACAGCGCACTGCGCGAAAAGCTCTACCGCGCCTACGTGACCCGCGCCTCCGACCAGGCCGAGGGCGATGCCCGCAAGTACGACAACACGGCGTTGATCGGCGAGATCCTGGCGTTGCGCAAGGAAGAGGCACAGCTGCTGGGCTACGCCAACTTTGGCGAAGTCTCGGTGGTGGCCAAGATGGCCGATTCTCCCGCCGAGGTGGTCACCTTCCTGCGCGACCTGGCGCACCGCGCCCGCCCCTATGCCGAAAAGGACGTGGCCGACCTGCGCGCCTTTGCTTCTGGCGACCTGGGGCTGGCCAATCCGCAGGCCTGGGACTGGCCCTACGTGGCCGAAAAGCTCAAGGAGGCGCGCTACGCCTTCAGCGAGCAGGAGGTCAAGCAGTACTTCACGGCGCCCAAGGTGCTGGCCGGGCTGTTCAAGATCATCGAGACGCTGTTCGAGGTGGCGATCCGACGCGACAGCGCTCCCGTGTGGAACCCGGCCGTGGAGTTCTACCGCATCGAGCGTGGCAACACGCTGGTCGGCCAGTTCTACCTGGACCAGCCGGCCCGCACCGGCAAGCGCGGCGGCGCCTGGATGGACGACGTGCGCACCCGCTGGCTGCGCCCCGACACCGGCGTGCTGCAGACCCCGGTGGCGCACCTGGTGTGCAATTTCGCCAGCGGCGTGGACGGCAAGCCACCCCTGCTCACGCACGATGACGTGATCACGCTGTTCCACGAATTCGGCCACGGCCTGCACCACATGCTGACCCAGGTGAACGAGCGCGACGTCTCGGGCATCGGCGGCGTGGAGTGGGATGCGGTGGAGCTGCCCAGCCAGTTCATGGAGAACTTCTGCTGGGAGTGGGATGTGCTCAAGCACATGACCGCCCATGTGGACACGGGCGAGCCCCTGCCGCGCGCGCTGTTCGACAAGATGATCGCTGCCAAGAACTTCCAGAGCGGCATGCAGACCCTGCGCCAGATCGAGTTCTCGCTGTTCGACATGCTGCTGCACACCGAGCACGACCCGGCCAAGGACATCATGCCGCTGCTGGACCAGGTGCGCGCCGAAGTGGCGGTGCTGCAGCCGCCGGCGTTCAGCCGAACCGCGCACACCTTCAGCCACATCTTCGCGGGCGGTTATGCTGCGGGTTACTACAGCTACAAATGGGCCGAGGTGCTGAGCGCCGACGCCTATGCAGCCTTTGAAGAGACCGTGGGCAGCGATGGCCAGCCCAGCGCCGAGACCGGCCGCCGCTACCGCGAGGCGATTCTGGAAGCCGGGGGCAGCCGCCCGGCGATGGAGTCGTTCAAGGCATTCCGGGGCCGCGAACCGCGCCTGGATGCCCTGATGCGCCACCAGGGTATGGCCGAGCCTGCTGCGGCCTGACGCGCCCCACAACAAACCGACCCCGAGGAGAAAGACGATGCGCAAAAACCTGCTGTCCCTGCCCATGCTGGCCCTGCTGGCCTGTACCGCCGCGCAGGCGCAAACGGTGTACCGCATTGTCGGGCCCGACGGCAAGGTCACCTTCTCGGACCGGGCGCCCGACAATGCGACCAAGTCCACGGCCACCACCACCAACCCGGCGACGGGTGCCGTGGGAAGCACAACCGGATTGCCGCTGGAGCTTTCGCGGATCGCCCAGCGCTTTCCCGTCACCCTGTACACCGGCAGCGACTGCGCCCCCTGCACCAGCGCACGCAGCCTGCTGGTGAACCGGGGCGTACCCTTCACCGAGCGCACCGTGAGCACCAACGAGGACCTCGACGCACTGCGCAAGCTCAGCGGAGACACCTCGCTGCCCTACGGCACCATCGGTGGCCAGCGCATGGTCGGCTTCCAGGACACGGAGTGGACGCAGTACCTGGATGTGGCGGGCTATCCCAAGGCATCCCAATTGACGGCCAGCTACCGGCGCCCTGCAGCCACGCCACTGACGGCCGCCGCCCCGGCAGCAGCAGCCCCTGCAGCCGCCGCCTCGGATGTGCCTGCAGCAACGGCGTCGCCACGTGCGCGCCCGGCACCATCCACTGAAGGGCCATCACCCACCAACCCGCAAGGCATCCGGTTCTGACCAGCCACACTCCGACATGACAATGGGCCGCAACTGCGGCCCATTTTTTAATCGATGCCGGCAGTGCCGTCTTTGCTCAATAGTTCAGCGTCTTCACACCCTGCGCCGTACCCAGCAGGCAGACCGAGGCCTTCTGGTACGCAAACACACCCACCGTGACCACGCCGGGCCACTGGTTGACATCGGATTCAAAGGCCAGCGGGTCGGTGATGGACAGGCCCGTGACGTCAAGGATGTGCTGCCCGTTGTCGGTCACCAGGGGCTGACCGTCTTTCTGGCGGATGGAGGCCTTGCCGCCCAGGGCCGCGAAACGGCGCGCAATGTTCTGGGCCGCCATCGGAATCACCTCCACCGGCAGGGGGAATTTGCCCAGTGCAGGCACCAGCTTGGACTCGTCGGCGATACAGACGAAGCGACCAGCCAGCGCCGCCACGATCTTCTCGCGCGTGAGTGCGGCGCCGCCGCCCTTGACCATGTGGCCCTGGCCGTCGATCTCGTCGGCGCCGTCGATGTAGACCGACAGGGCCTCGACCTCGTTGGCGTCGAACACGGGAATGCCCAGGGCCTTGAGGCGCTCGGTGCTGGCCACCGAGCTCGACACGGCGCCCTTGATGTCGCCCTTCATGCTGGCCAGCGCGTCGATGAACTTGTTGACGGTGGAGCCCGTGCCCACCCCCACAATCTCGCCAGGCACCACGTATTGCAGGGCTGCCTGGCCTACGAGGGCCTTGAGTTCGTCTTGGGTCAGGGGAGTGGATGTCGTCATGGGGGAAAATCGGAGGTAATTGCGCAATTATCCCTTGTCATACCCCCATGTCCCTGATCCCCTACGCCCTCGCCCGCCCTTTCCTCTTCGGCCTGGATGCCGAAGCCGCGCATGAACTCACCATGGACATGCTGGCGCGCGGGCAGCGCACGCCGCTGCAGTGGGCCTGGTGCAATACGCGGGTGGACGACCCGGTGGAGCTGGCCGGCCTCGCCTTCCCCAACCGCGTGGGCATGGCCGCCGGGCTGGACAAGAACGCCCGCGTGATCGACGCCCTGGGCGCCATGGGCTTCGGCTTCGTGGAGGTGGGCACGGTCACCCCCAAGGCCCAGCCCGGCAACCCCAAGCCACGCATGTTCCGCCTGCCCGAGAAGCGCGCCCTCATCAACCGCCTGGGTTTCAACAACGAAGGGCTCGACGCCTTTTTGCGCAACGTGCAGCAATCGCGCTTTCGCGACCAGCAGCGCAGCGGTCCTCGCATGTTGCTGGGGCTGAACATCGGCAAGAACGCCACCACCCCCATCGAAAACGCCACCAGCGACTACCTGACCTGCCTGGACGGCGTATACCCCCATGCCGACTACGTGACGGTGAACATCAGCTCGCCCAACACCCAGAACCTGCGCGCGCTGCAAAGCGAAGAGGCGCTGGACGGCCTGCTGGGCGCCATTGCCGAGCGCCGCGAGGTGCTGGCCAGGCAGACCGGCAAGCGCACGCCCATCTTCGTGAAGATTGCCCCTGACCTGACCGAGGAGCAGGTGTCGGTGATCGCCGCCACACTGCAGCGCCACGGCATGGACGGCGTGATCGCCACCAATACCACCATCGGCCGCGATGCCGTCAATGGCCTGCGCCATGCCGAGGAGACCGGTGGCCTGAGCGGCGCGCCCGTGCTGGAGGCCAGCAACCAGGTGATACGCCAGCTGCGTGCCGCGCTGGGCAGCCGCTTCCCCATCATCGGCGTGGGCGGCGTGATGAGCGCCGAGGACGCGGTGAGCAAGGTGCGCGCAGGCGCGGACGTGGTGCAGATCTACACCGGGTTGATCTACGAAGGTCCGGCGCTCGTGACCCGGGCGGCACAGGCCATCAAGGCCATGCGCTGAAAGCAGCGCTGCTGGCGGTTAACATTCCACCAAGTGGTAAAACTTGGGATGTCGCAATGCATGGACGCCAAGACCATGGCATAGTCGGTGTGATACCAGATGTGTCAGCCGATGGCAATCCAATCCATTTTGACTGTGCATGCCGCCTTGGTGGCGTCACGGCGATGCCCCGTATTCCCATCCCATGAATGTTCTTGTCATTGACGATCACTCCCTGTTTCGAGAGGGGCTTCGCCTGCTGCTCGCCGAGCTCGGCTTCGGCATCAACACCCAGATCGCCGGCAGCTGCGAAGAAGGCCTCGAAAAATTGCGCCAGCAGCCTGCGAACATCGTGCTGCTGGACTGGCACATGGACGGCCTCTCGGGCGCCGAGGCCATGGTGGCCATCCGTGAACTGGTGCCCCAGGCACGCCAGATCGTGCTGTCGGGCGAGAAGAGCGCCGCCCTGGTCCGCACAGCCATCGACAACGGCGCAGTCGGCTTCATCGCCAAGGACTCCGAACCCGAAACTCTGCTGCTGGCCCTGAACACCATCGCCTCGGGTGGCATCTACCTGCCTGCCACCCTGCTCTCAGGGCCTGGCAGGACGGCCGCGCCCTCGGACACCAACCTGCCCAGCGATCTTACCCAGGCGTTCCCCGAGCTCACCCAGCGCCAGGGGGATGTGCTGGCCGCCATCCTGCGCGGTTTGCCGAACAAGGTGATTGCGCGCGAACTCAATATCAGCGACCAGACGGTGAAGTCGCACCTGAGCGTCATATTCCGCCAATTGAACGTCCAAAGCCGCACCGAGGCCGTCTACGTCTGCGCACGACAAGGCGTGCGCATCGCCTGAGTCCGCCCAGCGGCCTCAGTCGACCTGGGCCGGAGCCGGAACCACGGCCTGCTCACTGAGTTCGGCCAGCCAGTCGATGAGCAGTGAGGGCAGAACCGGTTTTTGCCACATCGCAATATTGCCCAGCCGCTCGACCTCGTGGAGGTTGATGCCGGGGTCCCCGGTGATGATCGCCACCGGCAGCCCGGGCCAGCGCGAGCGCAGCCGCTGCGCCACGTCCAGACCGGTGGCATCACCCGCGAGCCGGTAGTCCGCGATCAGCGCATGCGGGGGCGTGGTGATCGCATTCATCGCGGCATCCGGGGGCATGCCCTCCCATTGCGTGACCTTGCAGCCCCACGACTCCAGAGCCTGCGTGGTTGCCATCCGCACCAGGGCATGGTCCTCGACGAGCCAGACTTCCACGGCCGTGGTCAACGCGGGCTGGGCGGGTGCGGAAACGGCCCCCATGCCCATGTTTTCAAAAATCGGCGCCTGGGGCAAGACGAGGGTAAACGTGGTTCCCTGGCCAGCATCGGACCGCATGCCCATTTCGAGCCCGAGCAGGTTGGCAAGGCGGCGCACGATGGCCAGGCCCAGGCCACTGCCCTGCCCCGGGTCGCGCGACGGATTGCCGACCTGGAAATACTCCTCGAAAACGCGGGCCTGCGATTCGCGGGCGATGCCGATGCCGGTATCGCGCACCTGCAGCTGCACCACGCTCTCCTGCGCCAGCACCGAGACCACCACGCCACCTTCGTTGGTGTACTTCACCGCGTTGTCCACCAGATTGCGCAGGATGCGCTCCAGCAGAAACGCGTCGCTCAGCACCCACGCTTCATCGGCCCCTTCGGCCTCCATGGAAACCCCTTTGGCGGTGCATCGCGGCTGGAACTCCTTGACCAGGTCCCGGACCATGGCGGCGATGTTCAGGGCCTGCATCTGCGGCACGATGGAGCCGGTCTCCAGCTTGGAGAGGTCTAGCAGGCCCGAGAAGAGCTTGTCCAGCGATCCCGCTGCGTCGCGGATGTGGGCGATCAGTTGCGAGGTCTGCGGCGTCTCATGGCGGTGCAACAGGGACGAGAAGACCAGCAAGGCATGCAGGGGCTGGCGCAGGTCATGGCTTGCCGCAGCAAGAAACCGCGACTTGGCGGCATTCGCTTCTTCTGCCACCTGTTTCTCCTCTCCCAACTGGCGCAGCAGATCTGCATTTTCGAAGCGGATCTGCAGCGAATCACGAAAGGCCTGCGCCGTCTGCCGCGACGAGGCGGCGATGACCAGGCCCACACCGAACAGTGCCAGCGCCAGCGGCAGGCCATTGGTGCCGCCCTGGGTAAGCCAGAAGAGCGCCGCAAAAGCGAGGTTGATCCACGCGCCCGCAATGAAGGTCGGCGGGTGCGTCGAAGCATTCACCAGCGCCCCCCCCAGGTAGATGAGTTGCAGCGCGGTGGCAAACGTGGCCGAACCTCCGGCGCTGCCATACCCGATCCACCAGACCGTCACCCCCATCAGGGTCTGGTTGGCCACGGTGATCCACCAGTGGTGGGTTTGTTGTTCGGTCAGCGCTGCTGCGTCTGACGTATCAAGCGCTGCCAGCGCGCGCGCGCTGAGCACCGCATTGATCTGGGCCATGAGCAGCACTGGAAACATCCACGCCAGCACGCGCCAGACCGGGGTGGTGAAGCCAAAACAGATCGCAGCAACCACAGCCGCCACGACCACCATGCTGCGCGCTTTCACGGACTGCAGTGCGCGCAGCCGCAGCGACTCGCGCGCCATGGCTACATCCAATGGGTGATTGGCATCAACGGGAAAGGGCGGTAAAAGACGCATGTAAGTAATTGTTACCCAACAACGGATATCCACGGAAAGGCACCATGGCGACCCATTCTCGCTGGTCAGAGTCCATCGAAACGATGTTGCAGGCCCACCCGGCGCCCCAATGCGACGTGCTCATTGTCGGTTCTGGCTACGGGGGAAGCTTCGCGGCACGTGAACTGGCCGGTCCCGGCGTGGAAACCTGGGTCGTCGAGCGCGGCAAGGAATACGCCCTCGGTGAGTTCCCTGAAGACATCGGCCACCTCCCTGGCCACCTGCGGATGCAGCGCGGCGCCAGCGGAAAGGCCCTGGGCAACGCGCAGGCACTTCTCAACGTCCGCAATTTCGACGAGGTGGCGGTGCTGACCGGCAGCGGCCTGGGCGGCGGCTCCCTGGTCAACGCGGGCGTGGCCTTCAAGCCGGCGGCAAAGACCTTCGACCAGGAGCACTGGCCCAGCATGTACCGACACGGTGGCGCACGGCGGGAGGCCCTGATGGAGGCCCTGGACGAAGTCGTATCGGCGCTGCAAGCGGCACCACTGGAGCGCGCGGCAGACCTCTCCAAATTCCAGGCGCTGTCGCGCCTGGGAGGTGCGCTGCACGCAGGCGGCGCGCAGCCGGTCCCCCTCACCATCTCGAACACGCAGCACACCAACGCGCACGGGGTGGAGATGCAGGCCTGCGTGCGCTGCGGCAACTGCTTCACCGGCTGCAACATCGGCGCCAAGGGCACGCTGGCCACCAACCTCATCCCGGCGGCGCACGGTCGTGGCGCACGTTTTTTCGTCGGCGGCAACGCTTTGCGGGTGGAGCCCCTGGAGACACCCGCACGCAGTGCGAACGGGCGCAGCCTGCGTTGGCGTGTGCACTTCCAGTGTTCAACGGGCAGCCGCAACACAGCGCCCGTCGAGTTCAGCATCGACGCCCACACCGTCATCGTCAGCGCCGGCAGCCTGGGCAGCACGGAGTTGCTGCTGCGGTCCTTCCATGTACCGCACTCCGAGGCGCTGGGCTCGGCCTTTTCCACCAATGGCGACGTGCTCGCGATGGGCTGGCGACAGCACCGGGCCGTCAATGCCGTCTCGGCCCCCGAAGCGGACAGCACGGCACCCAGCCGTGACGTCGGACCGACGATCTGTGGAACGCTGCGCGTGCCGCTGGATGTGGAGGGCGTAGGGCAGGAAATCCTGGTGCAGGACGGCGCCATCCCTTCTGCGCTCGCCCAGGCCACGAGCACACTGGGCCACGCGCTGTCGACCCTGCACCGCTATGTGCACGATGTGGACGCGCGGTTTCCAGGCACCGACGACCCCTTGGCCCTTCCACGTGGGGCGGCGCGGCACGCGCAATTGCTGTTGGCCATGGGCCATGACGCATCGAACGGGACCATCTCCCTGCGCCCGCCCTCCGGTACCAGCCCCGGGGATCCAGACACCCTGGAACTGGATGTCAGGTGGCCCTCCAGCAGCTCCAGCTCCACAGCAGGGCATGCCGACTACTACCAGGCTGTGCACCGGGCATTCAGCCAGGCGCATGCGGCCGGCGGCTTCGATGGGGGCGACTACCTCCCCAACCCCTTGTGGCACCCGACACCCGAGGGGTTTTCCGACATCATCGCAGGCGGCCAGGGAGAAAAATCGATCACGGTCCACCCGCTCGGCGGTTGCCCCATGGGCGACGATGGCACGCAAGGGGCCGTCGACTGGCGCGGTGCAGTGTTCAAGGGCCGGGGGAATGAAGTCCACGCGGGCCTGCATGTGTTGGACGGAGCCATCGTTCCGCGCGCCCTGGGTGTCAACCCGTTCGTCACGATCTCCGCCCTGTCCATGCTCGCGGCCCGGGACATCGCCAGCGGGCTGGCGCAACCGAACGCGGACAGCGCAGCGCCTGTTGCGGCGGCACAGGGCTCCAGGTCGCAGCCCCGTGTGGCAGATGCTGGACAGAAAGCATCCGACACAGGGGTGGTGCTTTTTCGCATCCACGAGCACCTGCTGGGCAGCACCGACAAAGCCCACCTGCCCGACTGGGCCCAGCGGCTCCTGTCCCGGCACGACACACCGCTGCCCCCTGGGGCGGCCACGCAGCCGCGCGCGTTCATCGCAGCCGTCGAGGTCACAGTCGACCTGCACCAATGGCTGGCCAACCCCTCGACCCCATGGGATGCTTCGTTGGCGATCTATGCCAACCCCATCCCCGGCTGGCCGGCAATCCACGCCGACGCCTTGAAGGGCGAACCCCTGCTGCGCGGCACGGGGCAAGTGTCCCTGCTCGCGCTCGAGCATGCCGGCTTCCTGCGCCGGGCCTGGCGCGGCGTGCTCGCATTCAGCGCCTATCTGAAACGCCGGCCCGGCGGCATTTCCCAGCATGTGGGCCCCGACTGGCGCAAAAAACTGCTCGGCTTGACCCGTGCGGGCTGGCTGCATACCCAATACCGCACGCTCGACTACCACTTCACGCTGGTACCCCAAGGCGGTGCCGCAGGCCAGGCCATGGCGGTCGTCGCCCAGGGCCGCAAACTGTTGGCCTACCGGAATGGCGCGCGCACGCTGTGGGACGCCCTCACGATGCTGGACCTGGACCTGAGGTGGCAGGACAAGGCGCCCTGGAAGCTGGCGCTGCGCGTCGATCTGGCAGACCTCGTGAGCCGGCTGCGGCTGCAGGTCCGTGAAGCATCGAGCACGCCAGCCACCATCGTCGCGCTGGTGTCGTTCGCCTCCCTGTGGCTGCGCGCCGTGATGCAGACGCACTTCTGGTCGCTGCGCGGCCTGGACTACGCGAAGTACACGCGCCCTGCGCTGCCGCCGCATCCTTCGCTGAAAACAGCCGGGGGCGTTGATGTCCGGCCGCAGGCCGAGGTGCTGAAGGTGGCGCGCCGCAGCGGAGAAACGGACCAGATCGACCTGCAGCTGACGGTCTACCGCCACCCTCAGGGCGAGCGGCACGTCCTCTTTATCCACGGGCTCGCCCACGGCAGCGGCGTGTATGCGACCGACACCGTGGACACCAACCTGGCCGGCCACTTCCTGCGCGAGGGCTATACCGTCTGGCTGCTGGACAACCGCATGTCCAACCGCCTGGGCTACGCGCGCGATGCGCACACCATGGACGACATCGCGCACACCGACATTCCGGCAGCCATCAACCGCGTCCATGCCCAGGCAGGCGGCCAGCCCATCGACGTATTCGCGCACTGCGTGGGCGCGGGCGCCTTCGCCATGGCGGCGCTGCAGGCGCGCTTTGACACCGCCAAGGTGCGCGCGGCCATCATCCATGCGGTGCACCCCTGGGTGGTGCCGTCCGTGTCCAACCGGTTCTCGGGAGCGCTGGCCGCGCTCTACCGCAACCTGCTCACGGGCCGCGAACTGATCGACCCCCTCCCCCCGGCCAAGCCGGGTGCAGCAGATGAACTGCTGGACCGGTTCGCGGCCACCCTGGCCTGGTCGGATGAAGAGCGCAGCCTGCACGAAGCGCACCGCGACTCGCCTGGCGCAGGGTGCGCCATCTGCAACCGGATGACCGCTTTCTACGGGCGCGAGTGGGTGCATGCCAATCTGGATCCGCGCACGCATGAGCGGCTGGGCGAACTCGTGGGGGCGGCGGGGGTCGAGGTGTTCCGCCAGCTGTACTTCATCGTGCTGCGCGAGCGGCTCACCAACCGCGATGGGGAGAACAGCTACCTCCTGGAAGACAACTTCCTCAGGAACTGGCGCTTTCCCACGCTGTTCGTACACGGCCTGGACAACCAGGTGTTCGATCCGCGCGGAGCGGCACGCACCTGGAACCGGTTGCGCAGGGTCTTCGCGCACCAGCCCGGGCCGGTGGTCCGCACCTTCATCCGCAAGGGCTACGGTCACATGGATTTTCTGTTCGGCAAACATGCCCATACGGACATTTACCCGCATCTCACAGACTTTCTGGAGAATCCCGCCGCGTTCAAGGACATCGCCGATGGCTGCCACATCGACCCCGACCTGCCATGCCCGGATGGTCAGTCCAGCGACACGGATCTGGCCGACCGGGACTTCATCGCACCCATCCGGCCACTGACCGGCCCCATGCTGCAGACGGAACGCGAACCGCACGGGAAGCGCCGGCTGGTGGTCTGGGTGGAACAGTATTTCGACACCACCAGCACACCGATGGTGCCGGAGGTCCGGATCGGCGGCGCGCTGTGCGACTCGGTAGAGGTGGAAGGATTTCCCGGCGTGCTGGAACCCAGCTCCCCACCGGCCCTGCCAAGCCCCCCGCCCACCGGGCAGGGCTACTACTGGACCTGTGTAGTCGAGGAAAGCGAGAAGCTGCGGTTTGCCGATCTGCCGCAGATCAGCCTCACGCTGCGCTGCAGTCCACAGGAATCGAGCACGGCCCGGCCCATGGAAACCGACGGCCCGCCGCCGGGCGCTGCGCCAAGCATGTCGCTGCCCATCGTTCTCGATCTGGCCGAGCTGCCCTGGTGGCAGCGCTGGACCGCAGATGACCAGGCGCACGCCAGCACCAGTTTCCTGGCCACCTCCTGCCGCTGGCCGGGCCTGGCCTTCGAGCGCCGCGCGATCGACGCGCTGGCCGGCGACATGGAGCAGCACATCGCCCACACCCCAGCGCCTGTGCAGGCCCTGCTGCTGCTGGGCGACCAGATCTATGCCGATGCCACGGCCAATATTGCAGAAACCACGGAGCGCGATGAGCGCGGCGCACAGCGCTACCGTGAGAGCTGGGGCAGCGCTGCCACGCGGCAATTGTTCGCGCGCCTGCCCGTCTGGCTGGTGGTGGACGACCATGAGTTCGAGGACAACCTCGATGGGGCCGACAGTGCCACGGCGGACTCCCTGCGTGGGCAGCGCTTCTACAGCGGATTCCTGGCGGCCACAGCCTACCAGTCGCGCTTTCACCGCAAGGAGCTGCCCAGGCTGTCCCTGACCCCCCAGGGATGGACCGTGGAACACGGCCTGTGGCATGCGTTCGAGGTCGGCGGCATCCCCGCCTTCGCCGCCGATACGCGCACCGAACGCGCACCCCGCACGCTGCACGACTGGAAAGGTGTGCCCATCATGCGCGAAGAGCAGATGCAGGCCATCGAAGGCTGGCTGCTGGCCCACCCCAAGGGGCCCAAGCTGCTGTGCAGCGGCAGCGTCTTCGCCCTGCCCGAGAACCGTTTCGTTGCCGAACCGGCGACCTGCATCGCTGCGGACAACTGGCTCGGCTATCCGGCCAGCTGGCGCAGGCTGGTGCGGTTCATTGTCGAGAACGACGTCGAGGGGCTGATCTTCGTGGCTGGCGACTACCACCTGAGCGCCCTGGTCGAGCTCGAACTCACAAGCCAGGGCAAGTCCGCGACTGCGCTCAATCTCGTGTGCTCGGCGTGGAATGCCAGCCTGCCCTTCGCCAACGCGCAGCAAGCCGATTTCACCTTCGACACACCGGTGCGCGCGCCAGGCAGCGACGCGGATGCAGCCGTGGTTTCCACCGCGCGCTTCGCGTCAGGTGCCCTGCGGCAGTTCTCCAAGATCACGATCACACAAGACCCTGCGGCCAGCGGCACCGCAACCGTCGCCATGGGCATTTACGAGCCTGGCAATGTCCTGGTCAAGGAACTGCAGGCGCAACTGTCTGTCGGGAGTGTCTCCCCCACTTTTCGCTAGCGTGCGAAAGAGCCCCGGACCTGTTCCGAGGCCACCTGAGGGAGACCGTCAGGCCCTGCGCGCCAGAAAGGGCCGCAGCCGGGTGACCAGCGGCATCGCCAGGCCCACCCATCGGACCAGGCGGCGCGGCCCCGCCACCAGGGCCACACCCACCAGGGCAGCCACCGCTGCCGGGTGCTGCTTGGCAAAAGCCGCAGCCCGCAGCGCAAACGGCTCCTCCGACGAGGCCTGCTGCGCGGACTGGGCCAGCGCCACCGATTGGGCGCGTGCGATGCGCCGCGCGCGGATGCGCTCGCGCTGCTTGGCAATGCGGTCGAGCACGCGCTGCTGCTCGGCCGTGGGTTCGGGAACAAAGGCTTGGTTGTCGGCAGCCATCACAGGCGCTCCTTGATGTCGCGCCAGTCCTGGGCCAGCTCCTGGCGGGTCAGCGCAAAGCCGTTGCCGGCCCGTTTTGCAACGGACACGAGGCTGAGCAGCGTGCCACCCCAGCCCAGCAACCAGGCCCCGGCCACCAGCCAGCCCACCAGCACGCGGTGTTCGGTATCCCAGAAATGCACCAACACCGCCATGGACAGCATGATGAGTGCCACCACCGTAAGCCCGCCGAGCAGAATGGTCAGCACCAGCAGTTGCTGCAGGCGCTGCTTCTGGTCCCGCCATTCCAGGCGGGCCAGATCCATCCGGTCTTCGGCTGCAATGGCCCCTTCTATGACATTAGCGCGCCAGCGCGCCACCAGCGCATCCAGGCCCAGAAGAGCAAGCCAGTTCATCAGTGTCCTTGGGTTCTACGAAGTGGAGACAAGCGGTGTCTGTGCAATGTCAGAGCGTCGTCGTTTCAGCGGCGGGCCAGCACGAAGCCCACCAGCGCACCGACAGCCAATGCTGCACCGGCGACACGCCACGGCTCGTCGTGAGCATAACGGTCTGCCGCGAGCGCTGCGTCCTTGGCTTGGCGGGCTGCGTCCTGCGCGGCACGCACTGCCGATTCGCGTGCAGTCTGCAGGCCATCGTCCAGCTTCTGGCGCAACAGCTTGATGTCTGGCACGGAATCAAGGTCCTTGCTCGACAGCAGGCCGCGCAGATCAGAGACGAGTTTTTCCAGATCGGCCTGGGTCGTGGAGATGGAGTCGGAAACGCTCATATGGCAAACCTTTCTGTGTACAAAAGAAAAAATCACATCCCCTGTCCGCCTACCGGCCAATGATGTGGCGCTCAGTACCATCTTAGCGGACAGATCGCCAAAACCCTTGTAGGACTTGGACGCAATGGCTTACGACTGGCATGGAGTTGACACGCATCACAGCGCTGCCACGTGCGCGCCGATGGCCAGTGAACTGGTCAACCCCGGCGACTCGATGCCGAACAGGTTCACCAGGCCCGGCACGCCATGCACTGCCGGCCCCTGGATCACGAAGTCGGCCGCAGGCTCGCCCGGGGCACTGATCTTGGGGCGCATGCCGGCATAGGCTGGAACCAACGCGCCGTCCTTGAGGCCAGGCCAATACCTGCGCACCTCGGCGTAGAAGGCATCGCCCCGGGCAGGGTCCACCTGCAGGTCGGCCGGGTCGTCCACCCACTGCACGTCGGGGCCGAAACGGGCCTGCCCGCCCATGTCGAGCGTCAGGTGCACGCCCAGGCCGGCGGCCTCGGGCGCGGGGTAGATGAGGCGGCTGAAGGGCGCCCGCCCGGCCAGGGTGAAATAGCTGCCCTTGGCGTAGTGCGGCGTGGGCACATGGCGGGCGTCCAGGCCCTCTAAGCGCCGCGCCAGGCCGGGTGCGGCGAGGCCCGCCGCATTGACCACCGTACGTGCCAGCAATTCGGTGCCGTCGGCGGCCTGCAGGTGGATGCCTTGGGCCGTGCAGCGGGCATGGGCCAGCGGCGAGTTGAGCGCCACCAGGCCGCCCGCATGCTCCAGGTCGCCCTGCAGGGCCAGCATCAGCGCATGGCTGTCGACGATGCCCGTGCTGGGTGAGTGCAGCGCCGCCACGCACTGCAGCGCGGGCTCCAGCGCTTGCGCGGCCTCGGCATCGAGCCATTGCAGGTCAGTGACGCCGTTGGCACGGGCGCGCACTTCGATGCCCTGCAGCGCAGGGATCTGTTCTGGGGACGTGGCCACGATCAGCTTGCCGCAGCGCCGGTGCGGCACGCCGCGCTCAGCACAGTAGGCGTACAGCAGATCGCGCCCCTGCACGCACAGCCGGGCCTTGAGCGAGCCCGTAGCGTAGCGTGGATGACCTCGCTGTTGCGCGAGCCAGGGCCCTGGCCACCGCCAGGCCCACCACGCCGGCACCCACCACCACGCAGTCGACGGTATCGCTCATCGCGCCGCTGCGTGATCGAAGCCGTCGAGCACGTTCACGGCGTTGTTGCCCAGTTCCGCCGCCGCGTACCCCCCTTCCAGCACGAACACCGTGGGCAGCCCCAGGGCCGCCAGGCGCTCGCCCAGGCGCGTGAAGTCCGAGGTCTTGAGCGCGAACTTGGAGATCGGGTCGTCCTCGAAGGCATCGAGCCCGAGCGAGACCACCAGCGTGTCCGCCCGGTACTGCGCGATGCGCACGCAGGCCTGCTCCAGCGCGGCAAACCATTCATCAGCCGTGGTGCCTGCGGGCAGCGGCAGGTTGAGGTTGAAACCTGCGCCCTCGCCGTCGCCGGTTTCGTCGGCATGGCCCAGGTAGAACGGGTACTCGGTCAGCGGGTCACCATGCATGCTGATGAACAGCACGTCGGCACGGTCGTAGAAGATGCTCTGCGTGCCGTTGCCGTGGTGGTAGTCCACGTCCAGCAGGGCCACACGCTGGCTGCCCTGGTTGCGCAGCCACTGGGCCGCCACGGCGGCGTTGTTGAGGAAGCAGTAGCCGCCCATGAAGTCGGGCCCCGCATGGTGGCCCGGCGGGCGGGTACAGCAGAACGCGGCCCGCGCGCCCTGGGCCACGCGGGCCGCTGCGCTGGCAGCGGCGTCGGCCCCGGCCTTGGCGGCCTCCCAGGTCCCCTCGGCCATGGGCGTGCCGTTGTCCATGGAGTACAGGCCCAGTTTGGCCACGAAGTTGTCCGGCTCCACGTCGCTGCGCAGGCTGCGCACCGGCCACACCGAAGGGAAGGGCTGGACCGAGGCGTTGGCCGCATCCAGCGCCAGCCACTGCGACCATGCGTTCTGCAAGAAAGCCAGGTAGCGCGGCGCATGGACCTGGGCCAGCACCGGCGTGCTGTCCACGTCGGGCACCAGCAGGCCATGGCCGCGCTCCAGCAGGGCGTCCTCCACATATTGGGCACGGACCGGCTTCTCGAAGCACGGCACGCGCTCGCCACGGTAGAACTCATGGACCGGCGCATGCCGGTAGTGCAAGGGGTTGTGGAAGGAAATCATGCGGGCACAGACAGGAAATGATTTTGCCCGCGTCCGTCGATGCATCCCACGGAGGCCGGCAGGGCTCACCACTTTAGCGCGTCCCACACCGCTCGAAACGCTGCCCATGCACCAGACCGCAGCAAAAGCGGGCGCCCGGCAGCGCCGGCAGCCGGCCGCATGTGCCGCGCCTCACGCGCCGGCACCAGGCCTGGTCCGGGCGCAAAAGCCACGGGCTTCCCTTTGAGCGCTAGGCGGTTCTTGCCGGACTTCCCCCCTTGCGGCACATGGACCTGACCGATCCGCTGCGGACCCGGCCGCCCTGGCACAGCGCTTGCATCTCTTCTTGTATCCAAGATTGAATTCTTCAAAATGGTGCAAGCAACTAACTCCCTGGTGGCCGAATTTCCTCCTGTGCCTGACGGTTCACCGCCCCTCCCGCTGGCTGAGCAGGCCTGGCTGGTGCGCTGCGAGCCCGCCGTCGCCGGCAGGCCTGGCGGCCCGCTCAGCGGCCTGCGCTTTGCGGTCAAGGACAACATCGACGTGGCGGGCTACCCCACGTCCGCCGCCTGCCCTGCCTTTGCCTACATGGCCACAGCCCATGCGGCGGTGGTGCAGCGCCTGCTCGACGCCGGCGCAACGCTGGTGGGCAAGACGAACCTGGACCAGTTCGCCTGCGGGCTCAACGGCACGCGCTCGCCGCACGGCGCGGTGCCCAATGCGCTGGACCCGGCCTACGTGTCGGGTGGCTCCAGTTCAGGCTCGGCCTACGTGGTGGCCACCGGGCAGGTGGACTTCGCGCTGGGCACCGACACGGCCGGTTCGGGCCGGGTACCGGCCGGGCTGAACAATATCGTGGGCATCAAGCCGACCAAGGGTCTGGTCAGCGCCCGCGGCGTGGTTCCGGCCGCGCAGAGCGCCGACTGTGTCTCCATCTTCGCGCGCACGGTGGACGTGGCGGCCCGGGTGCTGCAGGTCGCACAGGGCTATGACGCGCAAGACCCCTATGGGCGGCAGCTCACCCTGGCCACCAAGCCATTGCCCGCCAGCTTCCGCTTCGGCGTGCCCGATGTGCTCGAGTTCTTTGGCGATGCAGCGGCCGAGGCGGCATTCGCCGAGGCCGTGGCCCGCCTCAAGGCCCTGGGCGGCACGCCGGTGCCCATCCCCTACGCGCCGCTGGCCCAGGCCGCAGCCCTGCTTTATGAAAGCGCGCTGGTCGCCGAACGCTATGCCGCCGTGCGCAGTTTCTTCGACCAGCACGAGAACGAGGTGGTGGAGCCGGTGCGCAGCATCCTGGCCAGCGGGCGCCGCTACAGCGCGGCCGACCTGTGCGATGCACAGACCCGGCTGCGCGCCCTGGGCCAGCAGGTGGCACCGATGTGGCAGGGCCCCGAGGCCATCGACCTGCTGCTGGTGCCCACGGCCCCCACCCACTACACCATTGCCGCCATGCAGGCCGACCCGGTGGTGCTCAACCGCAACCTGGGCGCCTACACCAACTTCGTCAACCTGCTGGACTATGCCGCCATCTCGGTGCCCAGCAGCCTGCGCGCCGATGGCCTGCCCTTCGGCATCACCCTCATCGGCCCCTGCGGCAGCGACTGGCAACTGGCCGAGCTGGGCCAGCGCTACCACCACGCCACCGGCCTGCCCCAGGCCGCCGGCAGCACGCCCTTGCCCGCGCCCCAACCCATCGCCGGGCTGCAGGCACCCGCCACAGTACGGGTCGCCGTGGTCGGTGCCCACCTGAGCGGCATGCCACTCAACGGTCAGCTCACCGAACGCGGCGCCACGCTGGAGCTGGCGACCGAAACGGCCGCCGACTACCAGCTCTACGCCCTGCCCGGCACCGTGCCGCCCAAGCCCGGCCTGCTGCGTGTGGCGCCGGGCCAGGGCAAGCGCATCGCGGTCGAGGTGTGGCGCATGCCCGCCGCGCACTACGGCAGCTTCGTCGCGCTGATCCCGCAGCCGCTGGGCATAGGCACGCTCACACTGGCCGACTCCAGCAGCGTGCAGGGCTTCATCTGCGAGCCGCTGGCGCTGGCCGGTGCGCGCGACATCAGCAGCTTCGGCGGCTGGCGGGCGTACATCACGTCGCTCAAGGCCGGCAACTGACGCATGCCCCTTTCATCCCCTCACCTTTCAACCTTGCTGCAGGAGCCTGCCATGACATCCCACAGTTCCATCCCCTCCACCGGCACTATCACCAGCACTTCGCGCCGCCGCGTCCTCACCGCCTCGGCCGCCACGCTGGGCATGCTCGCAGCCCCTGCCCTGGTGCGCGCCCAGTCCGGCCCCAAGGTCCGCATCGGCTTCTGGCCCGTGGCGGCCGGGCTGCCCTTCTTCGCAGCGGTGGAGAAAGGCTATTTCAAGGAGGCTGGCCTGGACGTGGAAGCGCTCAAGTTCGCGGGCGCCCAACAGGTGATGGAGGCCATGCTCTCGGGCCGCTCCGACGGCAGCTCCAACGGCACCGGCTCGGCCAACCTGGCCATCGGCGAGATCGCCCAGCCGGGCCTGTTCAAGATCTTCGCCACCAACCCGAGCAACGCCAAGTTCGTGCTCGACCAGTTCATCACCGGCAAGGACAGCGCCATCAAGACCATGGCCGACCTCAAGGGCAAGAAGGTCGCCTCGGGCCCCGGCATCCAGAACATGACGCTGTGCAAGACCATGCTGGAGCGTGCCGGCGCGACGGGTGCCACCGTGACCGAGCTGCCCATTGGCCAGCACATCGCCTCCATCGTCGCCGGCCAGGTCGACGCCTGCTACACCCTGGAGCCCACGGGCACCATCGGCCGCATGAACGGCACCACGCGCATCATCGAATCGGGCGTGGTCGCCAAATACATCCTGGGCGACGCGATGGCGCCCTGGCACGGCGGCGCAGCCAGCCTGACCAGCGAATTCATCAAGAAGAACCCCGAGGTGGCCAAGAAGTTCATCGCCGCCTACGCCCGCGGCATCGAGCTGGTGCGCACCAAGCCCGACGAGGCGCGGCAGTTCATGAAGGGCTACACCGCCATCGAGGGCGCGCTCACGGCCGAGGTGCCGCTGGCCTCGTACATGCTGCACAACGAGTTCAAGCCCAGCGACCTGGCGTACTTCCAGAAGTTCTACGACCTGTTCACCGAAAAGGGCATCTTCGAGAAGAAGGTCGTGGTCGACAGCCTGATCTACAAGGCCTGAAGGGGCGCGCCATGGCCGAAACCACCTCCACCACCGCCGGCGCCTGGTCGCCGCCCGCGGGCAAGGCGGCATCCGCTGCGCCCAAGACGCCCGCCTGGGACAGGCTGCTTCCCTTCGTCGGCCCCCTGGCCCTGTTCATCCTCTGGGACCTGGTGGTGCGCCTGGGCTTCATCAAGCCCATCCTGCTGCCACCACCCGGCGCCACCGTGCTCACGCTGGTCACCGGCCTGGCCGGCGGGCCGCTGCTGCTCGACTTCGCGGTGACCGTCTGGCGCACGGTGCAGGCCTTCCTGATCGCGGCCGTGATCGGCGTGCCGCTCGGCGTGCTGCTGGGCAGCAACGAGCGCGCCTACCGCAGCGTGGAGTTTCTGATCGACTTCTTCCGCTCCACCCCCTCGTCGGCACTGATCCCGCTGTTCCTCCTGATCTTCGGCGTGTCGGACGTGAACAAGGTGGCCATCGCCGCGTTCGGCGCCTTCCTGATCGTGATCTTCAACAGCGCCTATGGCGTCATCAATGCCCGCAAGCAGCGCGTGATGGCGGCGCGCGTGATGGGCGCTTCGCGCTGGCAGATCTTCAAGGACGTGCTGGTCTGGGAAAGCCTGCAGCCCACCTTCGTCGGCCTGCGCTCAGCCGTGTCGATGGCGCTGGTCATCGTCATCGTGGCCGAGATGTTCATCGGCTCCGACAACGGCCTGGGCCACCGCATCATCGATGCGCAGCAGGTGCTCAACGTCAAGAGCATGTACGCCGCCATCCTGGCCGCAGGGGCGCTGGGCTATGCGCTGAACATCCTCTTTCTGATCGCCGAACGCAAGATCGTTCACTGGAGCGGCCGATGAACACCGTCGTCAATGGACCCGTGTACGCCGACGTACCCCAGCGCGCCTTCACACCCGGCCCGGCAGGCACCCACATCACCATCCGCGGACTGACCAAGTATTTCGCCGGCTGGCCGCTGTACGAGGACTTCGACCTCGACATCCCCAAGCACAAGATCGTCTCGGTGTTCGGCCCCAACGGCTGCGGCAAGAGCACGCTGATCAACATGATCGCCGGCCTCGTGCCCATCGACAGCGGCGAGATCCTGTTCGACGGCAAGAGCCTCAAGGACACCAAGATCGGCTACGTCTTCCAGAACTACCGCGAAGCGATGTTTCCCTGGATGCGCACCATCGACAACATCGCCTACCCGCTCAAGCTCGAAGGCAAGAGCAAGGCCGAGGTGGACCGCCGCATGGCCGAGCTGGTGGCCTCGTTCGACGTGAAGTTCGACCTCAACCGCTACCCCTACGAGCTCTCGGGCGGGCAGCAGCAGACCGCCTCCATCATGCGGGCGCTGGCACCCAACCCCGAGGTGCTGTTCCTCGACGAGCCCTTCTCTGCACTCGACTTCGAGATGACCCTGTTCATCCGCGAGAAGCTGCAGGAGGTCTTCATGCAGACCGGCACCACCATGCTGCTGGTGTCGCACGACCTCGAAGAAGCCGTCTACCTGGCGGACGAAGTGCTGCTGCTGACCAAGCGCCCCACCCGTGTGGCCGAGATCCTGCACTACGACGATGCCCGCCCGCGCACGCTGGCCACCCTGAGCGAACCGAGCTTCGTGGCGATGAAGAAGCTCAGCCTGGAGATCTTCCAGCGCGAGGTGCGCCGATGAACGCCGCGGAACTTGAACGCTACATGGACGCCGCAGCCACGGCCATCGGCCTGCCCATCGCGGCCGAGCACCGCCCGGCCGTACTCGGCTACCTGGCGCTGGCCAGCGGTTTTGCCGACACCGTTAATGCCGTGCTGCTGGACGCGACGGACGAGCCCGCCATGGCCTTCGTCCCGGTGCTGCCTGCCGGGGGAGGCCGCGCATGACGGCGCACTGGTGGCAACAGGACGCCGCCGGAATGGCACAGGCCGTGGCGGCGCGCGACGTATCCGCCACCGCGCTGGTGACGGCCTGCCTGGACCGCATCGAGCACACCGACGCCCGCGTCAACGCCTTCACCGCCGTGCTGCGGGCACGGGCCCTGGCGCGCGCCGCCCGCATCGATGCCGGCCTGGCTGCGGGGACGCAGGCCGCCCTGCCCCTGCTGGGTGTGCCTTTTGCCGTGAAGAACCTGTTCGACGTGGCGGGCCTCACCACGCTGGCTGGCTCCAAGATCGAGCGCGACCGCCCGCCCGCCAGGGCCGACGGCCTGCTGGTGCAGCGCCTGGAGGCAGCGGGGGCCATCCTCGTCGGGGCGCTCAACATGGACGAGTACGCCTACGGCTTCACCACCGAGAACAGCCACGAGGGCGCCTGCCACAACCCGCACGACCTGGCCCGCATCGCCGGTGGTTCGTCGGGCGGCTCCGGCGCGGCCGTGGCCGCAGGCCAGGTGCCCATCACGCTCGGGTCGGACACGAATGGATCGATCCGCGTGCCCTCTTCGCTGTGCGGCGTGTTCGGCCTCAAGCCCACCTTCGGGCGGCTGCCGCGCACAGGCAGCTTTCCCTTCATCTCCAGCCTGGACCACCTGGGCCCCATGGCACGCAGCGTGCGCGACCTGGCGCTGGCCTACGACGCCATGCAGGGCCCCGAGGCGCCTGGCACGCACACCGATGCCGGCTGCGCGCAGCGGCCGGCAGAGCCAGCGGCCCAAGACCTGGGCCAGGGCGTGGCCGGCCTGCGCATTGGCTTGCTGGGCGGCTACTTTGCCGACAACGCCCTGCCCGAGGCCCGCGCCGCCGTGGCCCGGGTGGCACAGGCGCTGGGCGCACAGGCCGAACCGGTGGAGCTGCCGCTGGTGGAGGCCGGCCGTGCGGCGGCGTTCCTTATCACCAACGCGGAGGCCGGTGCCCTGCATCTCGACAACCTGCGCACGCGCGCAGCCGACTTCGAGCCGCTGTCACGCGACCGCTTCCTGGCCGGCGCGCTGATCCCTGCCGCCTGGGTGGCACGCGCCCAGCGCGTGCGCAGCCGCTATGCCCACGAAGCCGCACGGGTGCTGTCGCGCTACGACCTGCTGCTGGCCCCCGCCACGCCCTGCGCGGCCACGCCCATCGGAACCGAGCGGTTCGACCTGAACGGGCGCGACCTGCCGCTGCGCCCCAACATGGGCCTGCTGACCCAGCCCCTCTCGTGCATCGGCCTGCCGGTGTGCGCCGTGCCGGTGTGGGGCGGGCACGCAAGCCTTCCCATCGGCGTGCAGATCATCGCTGCGCCCTGGCGCGAAGACCTGGCGCTGCGCGCCGCCGCCGTGCTGGAGGCTGCGGGCATCTGCCGCGCGCCCATCGCCACTTTGTGAAAGCCATCTTTTCATGCCCTACACCATCAACCAGCCCGAGGTGCTCGCCGAGGTCGAGGCCGTGTTCGCCCGTTACGAAGACGCCCTGGTGCACAACAAGGTGGAGGTGCTCGACGAACTCTTCTGGGACAACCCCCACACCCTGCGCTACGGCGCCACCGAGAACCTCTACGGCTACGCGCAGATACAGGCCTTTCGCGCCGGGCGCCCGGCCCAGGGGCTGCAGCGGCGCCTGCTCAGGACCGTGATCACCACCTATGGCCGCGACTTCGCCACCGCCAATGCCGAGTTCCAGCGCGAGGGCAGCGCCCGCACCGGCCGCCAGAGCCAGACCTGGCTGCGCACCGAGGCCGGCTGGCGCGTTGTCGCAGCCCACGTGAGCCTGCTCGACTGACCCCGATCCTCTTTCCCCCTTGCAAAACCACCCTGCCGAAAGGACCGCCATGAAACACGAGAAACCCATGTCCCGCCTTGCCAACCCGAACCGCCGCGAATCCCTGCAAGCCCTTGCGGCGCTGGGCGCTGCAGGCACCCTGGGCGGGTGGGCAATGCAAGCCAACGCGCAGGCCCCGCTCACCGTGGGCGTGATCTACGTCGGCCCGCGCGACGACTACGGCTACAACCAGGCCCATGCCCAGGCCGCGGCCGAGCTCAAGAAGATGCCCGGCATCAAGGTGGTGGAAGAAGAGAACGTACCCGAGACCGCCGCCGTGCAAAAGACCATGACCGGCATGATCGCGCAGGACGGCGCCAAGCTGCTGTTCCCGACCTCGTTCGGCTACTTCGACCCGCACCTGCTGGCACTGGCCGCCAAGTACCCCGAGGTGCGCTTTTCGCACTGCGGCGGCATGTGGACCGAAGGCAAGCACCCCAAGAACGCGGGCAGCTTCTTCGGCTACATCGACGAATGCCAGTTCCTCAACGGCGTAGTGGCCGGCCACATGAGCAAGAGCGGCAAGATCGCCTTCATCGCCGCCAAGCCCATCCCGCAGGTGCTGCGCAACATCAATGCCTTCACGCTGGGGGCGCGCTCGGTCAAGCCGGGCGTCACCTGCAGCGTCATCTTCACGGGCGACTGGTCCATGGCCGTGAAGGAAGCCGAGGCCACCAACAGCCTGGCCGACCAGGGCTGCGACGTGTTCACCATGCACGTGGACGGGCCCAAGGTCATTGTCGAGACCGCGGCCAAGCGCGGCAAGATGGTCTGCGGCTACCACGCCAGCCAGGCCAAGCTGGCGCCCCAGGCCTACCTGACGGGGGCCGAATGGAACTGGCTCACGGCCTACACCACCATCATCGAGGCGGCCCGCACCGGCAAGCCGCACCCCAACTTCCTGCGCGGGGGCTTGAAGGAAGGCTTTGTGAAGATGTCCGCCTACGGCCCGGCCGTGAGCGACGCCGCCAAGAAGCAGGCCGACGACACCAAGGCCAAGATGATCGCGGGCGGCTTCGACATCTTCAAGGGCCCGCTCAAGAACAACAAGGGCAAGGAGGTCATCGCCAGCGGCAAGTCGTTCAAGCAGACCGACCTGGAGCTGGAAAAGATGGACTACCTGGTCGAAGGCGTCCTCGGCTCGTTCTAAGCAAGGGACTGCCATGCACTCGGCCGCCAAGGACGCCCTTTTGCCTATCGCCGCCATCGGGCTGGCGCTGCTGCTGTTCGGCGGCTTCGTCGGCTTTGCAGGCGTGAACCCGATTGACGTGTGGACCACGCTGTTCAAGGGTGCGTTCGGCGACTGGTTCTCGTGGCAGAACACCCTGCAGCGCTCCGCACCACTCATGCTCACGGCCCTGTGCGTGGCCCTGCCCGCGCGGGCGGGGCTGACCATCATCGGGGGCGAGGGCGCACTGGTGCTCGGCGGCCTGGCCGCCGCGGCGCTGCCCATGGCCGTGGCCTTGCCCGGCAATGTGGCGGGCACGGCGCTGGCCTGCGCCGCAGGCGCCGTGGCCGGTGCGCTGTGGATCATGCTGGCGGGCTGGCTGCGCCAGTACCGCGGCATCAACGAGACCATCAGCAGCCTGCTGCTGTCGTACGTGGCCATCGGCCTGTTCAAGCACTTCGTGGAGGGCACCCTGCGCGACCCTGCCAGCCTGAACAAGCCGGCCACGCCCAGCCTCGATCCGGGCCTGCTGATCGGTGGCATAGCCGGCTCGGACGTGCACTGGGGCCTGGTGCTGGGCGTGCTGGCCTGCGTGGCGCTGGGCCTGTGGCTGCACTGGACGGCTTCGGGCTTCTCGATCCGCGTGGTGGGCGGCAACCCGCGCGCCGCGCAACTCGTGGGCCTGCCGGCCACCCGGCTGATCCTGGTGGCCTGCGCCCTGGGCGGCGCGGCGGCAGGCCTCGCCGGTGCCGTGGAGGTGGCGGCGGTGCACACCAATGCCAACGGCGCGCTGATCGCGGGCTACGGCTACGCCGGCATCCTCGTGGCATTCATCGCGCGGCACAACCCGATCGCCATCATTCCGGTGGCCATCCTGTTCGGCGGCTTCGGCGCGGCGGGCAGCCTGCTGCAGCGCCGCCTGGGCCTGCCCGATGCCTCGGTGATGGTGCTGCAGGGCATTGCCTTCGTGCTGATCCTGGCCAGCGAGGCGCTGCGTGACGTGGACTGGCGGGCCCTGTGGGCCCAGCGGCGCAGCCGGCCCGCCGAGGCGACGACCCCAGCCGCCCCTCCCACCGCGAATGTGGAGCCCATATGACCGCAGACCAATGGATTGCCCTGGTGGCCGGCATCGTGGGCGGAGCCCTGCGCGTGGGAGTGCCCTTCCTGTTCGTGAGCCTGGGCGAGTGCCTGACCGAAAAATCCGGCCGCATCAACCTCGGGCTGGAGGGGGTGCTGGTGCTGTCGGCCATGACCGCCTTCGGCGGCGCCTACCTGACCGGCTCACCCTGGCTGGGCGTGTTGGCAGGGGCCACGGCAGGTGCCCTGCTGGCCACGCTGCACGGCGTGCTGTGCTCGCTGCCCCGCGTGAACGACGTGGCCACCGGCATTGCGCTGATGCTGCTGGGCACGGGACTGGCTTTCTACCTGGGAAAGCCGCTGATCCAGCCGCAGGCACCGCAGATCCCGGCGCTGGCGCTGGGCGGCTGGAGCGATTCGCCGGTCGTGCAGTCGGCCCTGCAGGTCAACGCCCTGCTGCCGCTGGGCATCGTGCTGGCCGTGGCCCTCTGGTGGGCCTTTGCGCGCACCCGCTGGGGCCTGCTGGTGCGGCTGGCGGGCGACTCGGCCAACGCCACGCGCGCGCTCGGCTATTCGGTGCCCGGCATCCGCATCGCGGCCACGGCGGCGGGCGGCTTCATCGCCGGGCTGGGCGGCGCCTCGCTCACCCTGTTCTACCCCGGCAGCTGGAATGAGGGCATCTCCAGCGGCCAGGGCCTGATCGCCGTGGCACTGGTGATCTTCGCGCGCTGGAACCCGCTGCGCTGCATGGTCGCCGCCCTGCTTTTCGGCGGGGCCGGCGCCATCGGCCCGGCGCTGCAGTCGGTGGGTGTGGGCTGGGGCTACCACCTGTTCAACACCGTGCCGTATGTGCTGACCTTGCTGATCCTGGTGCTGACCTGCAAGCCCGGCAGCGTGGCCGCTGGCAGCCCGGGCGAACTCTCTTCCAGCAAATAACCCTCCGAAGGAACCGCCCTCGTGACCACCCCAACCACCCGCCATGTCCAGGCCAACCCCTATGCCTGGCCCTACAACGGCGACCTGCGCCCGGACAACACCGCGCTGATCGTGATCGACATGCAGACCGACTTCTGCGGCATCGGCGGCTATGTGGACGTGATGGGCTACGACATCGCCTTGACGCGCGCGCCCATCGCGCCGCTGCAGCGCCTGCTGCCGGCCCTGCGGGCGCAGGGCTACCGCGTCATCCACACCCGCGAGGGGCACCGGCCTGATCTCGCCGACCTGCCGGCCAACAAGCGCTGGCGCTCGCGCCAGATCGGCAAGGAGGGCCTGGGCATCGGCGACGCCGGGCCGTGCGGGCGCATCCTGGTGCGCGGCGAGCCGGGCTGGGAGCTGATCCCGGAACTGGCGCCGCTGCCCGGCGAGGTGGTGATCGACAAGCCCGGCAAGGGCTCGTTCTACGCCACCGACCTGGACATGGTGCTCGGCCTGGCAGGCGTGCAGAACCTGGTCCTCGCCGGCATCACCACCGATGTCTGCGTGCACACCACCATGCGCGAGGCCAACGACCGCGGCTACGAGTGCCTGCTGCTGTCCGACTGCACGGCCGCCACCGACCCCGCCAACCACCAGGCCGCATTGAACATGGTGACCATGCAGGGCGGAGTGTTCGGTGCACATGCCCCCTCCAGCGCGCTGCTGGCCGCATTGGCCTGAAGGAAAAGGAAGCTCCCATGCCCGAACAACCCATAGGCGCCCTGCCCACAGGCACCGGTGCATTGGCGCTGGAGACCTGGAACCTGACCAAGCGCTTTGGCAGCTTCACCGCCATGGACCGCGTGAACATGCGCGTGGAACCCGGCAGCGTACACGCCCTGCTGGGCGAGAACGGCGCGGGCAAGAGCACGCTGGTCAAGTGCGTGGCGGGCTTCCAGAGGGCCGAGGAAGGCGCCATCCTGCTGGACGGGCGTGAACAGGCCATCGCCAACCCCATCGTCGCACGCAGCCTGGGCATCGGCATGGTCTACCAGCACTTCACGCTGGCCCCGGGCATGACGGTGGCCGAGAACCTGCTGCTGGCCGGCGGCCAGACCCCCGCACTGATCGACTGGCGCGCCAAGCGCGCCGAACTGCAGGCCTTCCTGGCCACCACGCCCTTCCAGCTGGACCTGGACGCACGCCCCTCGGAGCTGGCCGCCGGCGAAAAGCAGAAGCTCGAGCTGCTCAAGCAGCTGTACCTGCGCCCGCGCCTGTTGATCCTGGACGAACCCACCTCGGTGCTGACCCCGCAGGAGGCCGACGAGGTGCTGGGCCATGTGCGCGCCTTTGCGCGCAGCGGCCAGTGCAGCGTGGTCATCATCACCCACAAGTTCCGCGAGGTGATGGCCTATGCCGACGCGGTGACCGTGCTGCGCCGTGGCCAGGCCGTGCACCACTGCCGGGTTTCCGACACCGGCCCGCAGGCGCTGGCCCAGGCCATGATGGGAGACAGCATCGCGCCGCCAGGCGCTCCCACGCAAAGGCGGGACGCTCCCGTACCAGGGGCGGCGCCGGCAGCGACTGAACCCGTGCCGCCCGGCGAGGTGGCGCTGCAGGTGGAAGGCCTGCAGGCCCTGGGCGACCGTGGCACCTTCGCCCTGCATGGCCTCGCGCTGTCGGTGCGCAAAGGCGAGGTGCTGGGCGTGGCCGGCGTCTCGGGCAACGGCCAGCGCGAACTGGTCGAGGCGCTGGTGGGCCAGCGCCCGCGCCTGACGGGCCGGGTGCAGGTGCTGGGCCGGGACTACACGGCCACCCGCGCACAGAACCGTGAGCTCAAGGTGCGCAGCCTGCCCGAGGAGCCGCTGCGCAATGCCTGCGTGGGCGACCTCTCGGTGGCCGAGAACATGGCCCTGCGCGACTTCGACCAGCCGCCGCTGTCGCGGGGCGGCGTGCTGCGTTTTTCGGCCTGGCGCAGCCGGGCGCGCGAGTGGATCGCCGGCTACGGCGTCAAGACCCAGGGCGAGGGCGCCCCCATCCGCAGCCTGTCGGGCGGCAACGTGCAGCGCGCGGTGCTGGCGCGCGAGCTGGCGGGCGAGATCAATGTGCTGATCGCCGCCAACCCGGTATTCGGCCTGGACTTCGCCGCCGTGGCCGAGATCCACAGCCGCATCCTCGGCGTACGCGAGCGCGGCGGCGCCGTGCTGCTCATCAGCGAAGACCTGGACGAATTGCTGGAGCTGGCGGACCGCATCGTCGTCATGAGCGAAGGCCGCATCGTCCACGAGACACCGGCCGCCACCGCCGAGCGCCATGTACTGGGCGCCTACATGGGCGGCGGGCACGATCACACACCCCACCAGGAAGCGGCATGAGCCTGACGACCATCCACGCCAACCCTTTCGCCTTTCGCTTCGCGCTGGCGCACACCGCGCTGGTGATCATCGACATGCAACGCGACTTCATCGAACCCGGCGGCTTTGGCGAGACCCTGGGCAACGATGTGTCGCTGCTCGAAGCCATTGTGCCGGCCTGCCAGGCCGTGCTGCAGGCTTGGCGCACCGCAGGCGGCCTGGTGGTGCACACGCGCGAATCGCACCGGCCCGACCTCTCCGACTGCCCGCCCGCCAAGCGCCTGCGCGGCAACCCGCAGCTGCGCATCGGCGACGCGGGGCCCATGGGCCGCATCCTGGTAGCGGGCGAGCCAGGCAACCAGATCATCCCCGCGCTGGCCCCGGTCGATGGCGAGATCGTGGTCGACAAGCCCGGCAAGGGCATGTTCTACGCCACGGGGCTGCAAGAAGTGCTGCAGGCGCGCGGCATCACCCACCTGGTCTTCATGGGCGTGACCACCGAGGTCTGCGTGCAGACCAGCATGCGCGAGGCCAATGACCGCGGCTATGATGGCCTGCTGCTCGAAGACTGCACCGAGAGCTATTTCCCCCATTTCAAGGCAGCCGCCATCGAGATGCTGCGCGCCCAGGGCGCCATCGTCGGGTGGACCGCGCCATCGGCCGCGCTGCTGTCGGCATTGGCCGACGCGGTACTGGCCCCGTAGTTGCTAAAGTCGCCTTGTGCAGACCCCTCTCCCCGCCCCCCCTCCTTCCAAGACGAAACCGGTGCGCAGCTCGCGCGCCGACGATGTGTACGCCCAGCTCAAGCGCGACGTGGGCGAGTTCAAGCTGGTGCCGGGCGACCGCTTCACCGAGAACGAGATCTGCGAACGCCTGGGCGTCTCGCGCACGCCCGTGCGCCAGGCCCTGGTGCGCTTGCAGCAGGAGGGGTATGTCGAAGTGCTGTTTCGCAGCGGCTGGCGCGTGCTGCCCTTCGACTTCGACCAGTTCGAGCAGCTTTACGACCTGCGCATGGTGCTGGAGACCACGGCCGTGCACCGCCTGTGCGACGAAGGCACAGGGGCGCTCAAGTCCATCCAGGTCGACCACCGGTTGCTCGACGAGCTCAACACCATCTGGCTCGTGCCGCCGGACCAGCGCAGCACCGACACCCTGCAGGTGGCGGCCTGGGACGAGGCCTTCCACTGCGCGCTGGTGCGCGCCGCCGGCAATGCCGAGATGACGCGCGTGCACCGCGACGTGACCGAGCGCATCCGCATCATCCGCCGGCTCGACTTCACGCAGCAGGCGCGCATCGATGCCACCTACGACGAACACGCCACCATCCTCAAGGCCATCCGCGCGCACCGCGGCGACCAGGCCGCCATGCTGCTGCGCGCCCACATCCAGACCAGCCAGGCCGAAGTGCGCAAGATCACGCTGCACCAGGTGCACATGGCGCGCAACGCCCCGCTCGCCGCAGGTTAGACGGGCCTGCGGCGTCCGCCCGGCCTATGCCGGCCGGGCGCTCTGCGCCAGCCCGCGCACATCCGCCAGATGGCCGAGCTGCCAGCACGAAGCGATCAACTGAACCGAGCGCTGCGCGCCGATGACGGCAGCGGCCAGCTCATTGAATTTGGCTTCGAGGTCACCATCGGTCATGGGCCGCTGCAGCGAGCCAATGGCATGGTCGACGCGCACATGCACGCGGCGGCCATCCCGCAGCACCGCCGTCACGTCCGCCGCAGCCTCGTCGATGGAGTCGTCCACGGTGGCCAGCACCTTGCGGCGCAGCGCCACCAAGTCCTCGCGGTTGACGATGGCGTCGTCGTACTCGCCCTCGCCGGCCTTGCCGAAGAGCAGCCCGGCCGCGCAGCCGTGGTACACGCTGAACTTGGCAGCCAGGCCGTTGGCGGGCTCCTTCTTGCCGGTCAGCTCCAGCACCAGCGAATGCACGCGCAGCTCGATGCGCTCGACGTCGGCTGCCCGCACGCCCTGGGAGCGCAACTGCACGCAGGCGTCGATGCTGGGGTGGATCACGATGCCGCAGGCAAACGGCTTGTAGGCGTTGAACGAGATCTCGAAGCGCTGGCCCAGCTCGTCGGTCACTTCCGACCAGGTGGCCTTGGGCGAGATCACCTGCACGAAGCCGCGCGGTGCCTCCAGCGCCCGCTCGCTGGCGGTGAAGCCCTGCTGCGCCAGCAGCGCGGACATCAGGCCCGCGCGCGCTGCGGCGCCTGGGTGGAACGGCTTGGTCATGGTGCCGAACTGCTCGCGCAGGCCCACGGGCTGGGAGGCGGCGATGCCCAGGGCCATCTGGGTCTGGCGCACGTCCAGCCCCAGCAGGCGGGCACAGGCCGCAGCGGCCCCCAGCATGCCGGTGGAGCCGGTGATGTGCCAGCCGCGGTCGTAGTGGTCCGGGTAGATGGTGTTGCCCACGCGGCAGGCCACATCGATGCCGAGCACCAGTGCGTCGATCAGCTGGCGGCCGCTGGCACCGGTGTGCTCTGCCAGCGCAAACGCCGCAGAAGCCACCGGGCCTGCCGGGTGGATGATGGTCTTGAGGTGGGTGTCATCGAAGTCGAAGGTGTGCGAGGTGATGCCGTTGACCAGCGCCGCGCTGGCGATGTCCACGCGCTCGCTGCGCCCGGCCACCGTGGCCTGGGGCGCGGGCTGCAGCACGGCGATGGCGGCCAGCGCCATGTCGGCGGTTTCGTGGCGCGCAGCACCGATGGCGCAGCCCAGCCAGTTCAGGAAGGTGCGGTGCGCTTCGTGTTCCACGGCGTCGCTCCAGCCGCGCGAGGGATGCTGCGCGACGTACTCGGCCAGGATGCGGGTGATGGGAGGGGCGTTGTGGTCGGCGGCGACCTGGGTATTGCGTGCCATGGTATGTGTGACTTGGGATTGGATGAAAAAACGGGGCCGGTGCGCCAGGCACTCAGCGGCATAAGCCGGGTTCCCGCAGGCAGTCGCAGTCGGAAGCGCTGCTCATGCGTCCAGCGAAATCTTGCGTTCCCTGGCCAGGGCCGTCCAGCGCGCCACGTCGTTGCGGATGTAGGCGGTGAACTCTGCGGATCCCATGGGCGATGGCTCCACGGCCTCGCCAGCCAGCTTGTCGAGCATTTCGGGGGCGCGCAGCACGGCGCCCAGGGTCTCGTTGAGCCGGGCGACGATGGCCGGGGGCAGGCCTGCGGGGCCGACCACGCCGTACCACTGCACGGCATCCAGGTTCTTCAAGCCCAGTTCCTCGAAGGTGGGAATGTCCTTGATCTGCTGCGCCCGCGCCAGCCCGGTGACGGCGATGGCCCGCACCCGGCCCGAGCGCAGGTGCGGCAGTGCGGCGGCCAGGCCCGGAAAGCAGGCCTGCGTCTGGCCACCGATCACGTCGGTGATGGCGGGCGCCACGCCGCGGTAGGGCACGTGGGTCAGCGGCGTGCCGAGCTGCTGGGTCAGCAGCTCCATGGTCAGGTGGGTGAGCGAGCCGGCACCTGCCGAGCCGTAGCTCACCTTGCCGCGGTTGTCCTTGAGGTAGTCGACGAAGCCCTTGAAGTCCTTCACCGGCAGGTTGGCATCCACGATCAGCACGTTCGGGGTGGCGCCGATCATGCCGATGGCCGTGAAGTCCTTGACCGGGTCGTACGGCAGCTTGCGCGTGGCAGGGCTGGTGCCGTGGGTGGCGACGTAGCCCTGCATCAGCGTGTAGCCGTCGGCGGGCGCGCGCGCCGTGTTCTGGCAGGCGATGACGCCGCCGCCACCGCCGACGTTCTCCACCACGAACTGCTGCCCGAGCGAGCGGCCCCAGCGCTCGGTGACGGTGCGGCCGATCAGGTCGCTGCCGCCACCGGCCGCCACGGGCACGATGTAGCGGATGGGCTTGTCCGGGTAGGCCTGTGCCCGCGCGGCCTGCCAGCCCAGCCCGGCCGGGACGATCAAGGCAGGGGCCGCCTGCAGAATGCGCCGTCGTTGCATGCTCATGTCTGTCTCCTGTGGTGGTTCTGCGTGGCGGCCTTGCAGGGCAGACTGCCATCGCGGGGAGGCTGTGCCCTCAGCCCGTGCGTCGCCGAGGTGCCCGAACAGGCAGCACCTTTTCTTTCCATCCACCAGAGGCCCTGGCACGCCGCGTGGCGCGCCAGGCACCTGGCTCCATCAGCTGTCTTCGAAGAAGGCCATCAGCCGCACGCGCCCCGCCTGCACATGGCGCTCGGCAGCGGCGCGGGCCCGCGCGGCGTTGTTGGCCGCGATGGCGTCGAAGATCGCGCGGTGCTCGACGTTGGAGCGCCGCATGTTGCCCGGCGCATTGAAGTAGCGGCGCCGCACCAGGTGCAACTCCTTGACATAGTCGTCATAGGCCTGCTGCGCACGCCGGTTGTTCGACAGCTGCATGATCAGCGCGTGGAACTGCAGGTTGAGCTCGTAGTAGACGGTGCCCTCCCCTGCCTCGCAGGCCTGGTCCATGCCCGCCAGCAGCGCCTCGCAGCGCTGGCGGTGTTCTTCGGTCATGTGGTCGCATGCGCGCTCGGCCGCATAGCCGAACACCAGGGCGCGCAGTTCGTACAGTTCCAGCGCTTCGCGCAGCGTGAGCTGGCGCACGTACACGCCTTTGTTCGGAACTGCGGTGACGATGCCCAGCCCGGCCAGCACCCGCACGGCTTCGCGGATGGGGCCGCGGCTGGTGCCCATGCGCAGGGCCAGCGCCGCCTCGTTGAGGCGGTCGCCCGGCTTGAACTCCCCCGTGTAGATCAGCTGCTTGAGCTGCTCCACGATGGAGTTCGAAAGGCCTGCGCCGCGGGGGACCGAAGGGGATGTCGTCATGGGGGTGGATCGTACCTGCGCCCGTTGCGGAGACCGTGCGCTCATTCGACCTTCACATTGGCGCTCTTGACCAGGCCGACCCAGAACTTGCCGTCCTCTTCGAGGAACCGGCCGAAGTCCGCCGGCGAGCCGGACAGGGACACTTCGGTCCCGTCGCGGGCGAGCGCAGCCTTGACCGACGGCTTCTGCATGGCCGCCACGGTGGCCGCGAACACCTTTTGCAGGATGGGCGCGGGCGTGTTGGCCGGCAGGAACATGCCGTACCAGAACTCGAGGTCGTAATCCGGCAACCCGGCTTCGCGCATGCCCGGCAACTGCGGCACAAGCGGCGAGCGCTCCCGGGTGCTCACCGCCAGAGCGCGCAGCTTGCCGCTGCTGGTCATGGGCAGCACCGACGGCGAGGTGCCGAACGTGACCTGGGTGTCGCCGGCCATGACGGACTGGATCGCCAGGCTGCCGCCCCGGTAGGGCACGTGGGTCATCTCGGTCTTCGTCACCTGGCTGAACAGCGCCGCACCCAGGTGCGGGGCCGAGCCATTGCCCGACGTGGAATAGTTGAGCTTGCCCGGGTCCTTCTGCGCCGCCTTGATCAGGTCCTGCACCGAATTGATGCCGGTGGCGGGATGGACCGCCAGCACCAGCGGCGAGGTCGTGATGCGGGTGACCGGCGCCAGATCTCGGGCGGTGTAGGTCAGCTTGGGATTGAGAGCCGGGTTGACGGAGATGCTGCTGGGGCTGGCAATGAGCAGGGTGTAGCCGTCGGGCGACGACTTGGCCACGATGTCCGCCGCGATGCTCGATCCATTGCCCGGCTTGTTGTCGATGACGACGGGCTGGCCCAGCTCCTTGGAAAAGGCGTCGCCCATCGCGCGGGCGACGTAGTCGGCCGCGCCGCCGGGCGCAAAGCCCACCACCAGCCGGATCGGCTTGGTGGGGTAATTGGCCGGCGTGGACTGGCCGATGGCGCTGGTGGCGCAGGCCACGAGCGCCAGCGCCAACAGCAGCTTGTTGTGGTTCATTGGTTTGTCTCCTGGTGTACCGTTGCGGAGGTCTGCGTGGGCATGCGCAGAACGATCTTTCCGGCATGCGCGCCCGCTTCCATGCGCGCCTTGGCCTGCGCCAGGTGGGCGAAGTCCACCACCTCGTCGATCCGGGGGCGGATGCGGCCGCTGGCGAACAAGGGCAGCACCTCGGCCACGAAGCGCGGAACCGCGGCGGATTTCTGTGCCTTGCTGCGCAGCTTGTTCGATACGCCGAAGACGGTCAGGCGCCTGGCATGCAGCGCGCCGAGGTCGATGTCCCCATGCACCACGCCATCCACGTAGCCCACGGTTGCCAACTTGCCCTCGAAGGCCAGGCAGCGGATGCTCTCCGCGAAGACCGTACCGCCCACCGTGTTGATGGCGAGGTTGACACCTTTGCCTGCGGTCGCTTCAAGCACCTGTCCAGAGAAATCCGGGGCCCGGGTGGGAATGCCCAGGTCGAGGCCGAGAGAAGCCAGAAGTTCGAGCTTTTCCCTGGAGCCGGAGGTACCGATGACCTGGGCCCCCAGCGCCTTGGCCAGCTGCAGCGAGGCGACGCCCACGCCGGACGACACGCCGTTGATCAGCACCCACTGGCCTGCTTCGAGCCCGCCCTGCAATACCAGCATGTCGTAGGAAACGAGAAAGGTCAGCGGAATGCTGCCCGCCTCCTCCCACGACAGGGCGGCCGGCACGTGCATCGCCTCGGCGGCATCGATCAGCGCGTACTCCGCGAAGGCCCCCGCACAGCGGCCCATGCTGCGGTCGCCGATGGCAAAGCCGGTGGTGCCTTCCCCCAGCGCCACCACCTCGCCCGAACATTCGCCGCCAATGGCCTTCCAGCTGCCGAGCGCGCCGTGCAGCCCATGGCCGGCAACGAATTCACCGCGGTTGAGCGATGCGGCACGCACGCGCACCAGCAGTTGCCGCGCACCCGGCACGGGCACGGGCACGCTGCGCTGCTCCAGCAGCGACGCGTCCTCGTTCTGCTGCATCCAGTAGGACTGCATCTGGTTCTGGTCCATGGGTCGGCTCCTTGCGGTAGAAGATTGGTTCAGCGGCCGGTAAAGACCGGCTTGCGCTTTTCCATGAAGGCCGTGCGGCCCTCGGTGTAGTCGGCACTCTGAAAGCACCCTTGGATCAGCGATGTGCACAGCAGCAGGTCGATGTCCGTCGAGGGCTTGAGGATCTCGCGCGTGATGGCCTTGCCGGCGGCGATGGTCAGCGGCGCGTTCTGGCCGATGGACCCGGTGTATTCGGCCAGCAGCGCGGCCAGCGCTTCGACAGGGGCCGTGCGGGTGATGAGGCCGACGGCACGGGCCTCTGCCGCGTCGATGCGGCGGGCGGTGAAGAACAGATCCTTCGCTACGCCCGGGCCCACGAGGTCGACCAGGTTCTTCATGGCCGAGTAGCGGTAGCCCAGGCCCAGGCGGGCCGCCGGCACGGAGAACACCGCATCGTCGGCCGCAATGCGGATGTCGCAGCTGATGGCCACGTTCACGCCGCCGCCGATGCAGTAGCCTCGAATGCTGGCCAGGGTGGGCTTGGGAAAGTCATGGATGGCCATGAGCGCCTCTTCGGCCATGGCCTCGTAGCGCGCCACGGCCTCGCGGGCCGCCCGCATGTCCTCGAACTGCGAAATGTCCGCCCCGGACACGAAGGCCTTGTCGCCCGCGCCCGAGAACACCACCAGGCGCACGCGGTCGTCGCCCTGCGCTACGTTCAGCAGCCGGGGCACGGCCTCCCACATGTCGACGGACAGGGCGTTGTGCCGTGCCGGGTTGTTGAACTGCACGTGCAGCGCATTGCCGTCGAGCCAGGAAAGCACCCGCTCGGTGCCGGATTCATAGAGGGGTTCGGACATCAGAAAACTCCCTGTTCCTTCATCTGGGCGATGTGCTCTGCCGAGAGCCCCAGTTCCTGCAGCACCTCCTCGGTGTGCTGGCCCCGGCGCGGCGCGGCGCGCACGATGGTGCTGGGGGTGCGTTCGAGCTGAACCGGTTGGCCCACCAGCCGCTGCGGCCCCAGGCGCTCGGACACCACCTCCTTGACCATGCCAAGGTGCTCGATCTGCGGCTCGGCAAACACCTCGCGCATGTCGCTGATCAGGCCGCAGGCCACGCCGCCCTCATTGAACTTCTCGACCCAGTGTGCGCGGTCCTGCGCGGCCAGGCGCAGGTTGATCTCGGCGTTGAGGGTGTCGCGGTTGACCGAGCGCGAGGGCTTGTCGTGGTAGCGCGGGTCCGCGATCCACTCTGGCGCACCGAGGATGTTGCAAAAGCGCTCCCAGATCTTGGAGCCGAAGACGGCGATGTTCATGTAGCCGTCGCGGGCCTTGTAGACCCCGGTGGGAATGCTGGTCGGGTGGAAATTGCCGGCCTGCGTCGCCACCTCGCCATCGATGAGAAAGCGGGAAGTCTGGAAATCGAGCATGTAGACCATGGATTCGAGCAACGAGGTGTGCAGCCACTGCCCCTTGCCCGACGCTCCGCGTTCGAGCAGCGCCACCAGGATGCCCTGGGCCGCAAAGATGCCGGCGCACAGATCGGCGATGGGGATGCCCACGCGGATCGGCCCTTCGCCGGGCAGGCCGGTCACCGACATCAGGCCGCCCATGCCCTGCGCGATCTGATCGAACCCCGGGCGCTGCGCCAGCGGCCCGGTCTGGCCAAAACCCGAGATGCTGGCATAGATGAGGCCGGGATGGTCTTTGGCCAGGCTGTCGTAGTCGATGCCCAGGCGGTACTTCACGTCCGGCCGGAAGTTCTCCACCACCACGTCCGCAGTGGCGATCAGGCGCTTGAGCGTGGCGATGCCCTCCTCCTCCTTGAGGTTGAGCGTGATCGAACGCTTGTTGCGGTGGGTGTATTGGTAGTCGGATCCATCCTGGCCACCCAGCGTGTCATCACCGCGCATGTGCTCGGGCATCTGCACCTGCACCACATCGGCGCCCCAGTCGGCCAGTTGGCGGCAGGCGGTGGGTCCGGCGCGGACCTGGGTCAGGTCAATGACGCGAAAGCGCGATAGCGCAGCAGATGCGGGCAAATGGGGCATTGCAATTCCATAACAAGAGGGTCAATTGTTTTCACCAAGCCGCTAGACTGTCAACACTTTTGATGTTTTAGTTGACTTAGGGTTATCCATTGTTTTCCGTTTTCATGCCCGGCGACACAATCCGTCGGCCATGTGTGCGCCAACCCGGCGGCCCATCGCCATCCGACCAAAGAAGGAGCACTGCCTTGCCTCTGCCCAGCCCGCTCGCCCGTCTCCCCGTACCGCAAAGCCTTGCGCCGCTGCTGTTCGCAGCCCTGTTGGGGGGCTGCGCCACCCCGGCGCCCACCGGGTCGCCGTCCTCCCCGCCCATGTCGGCGGAAGCCATCCGGGCACTGGCGCCGGACGGGACGCTGCGGGCCTCAATCAACCTGGGCAACCCGGTGCTCGCCTCGCGCGATGCGGCAACGGGTGCGCTCAAGGGCGTATCCGTCGATCTGGCGCAGGAGCTCGGGCGGCAACTCGGTGTTCCGGTGGAGCTCAAGGCCGTGGATGCGGCCGGCAAGTCGGTGGAGGTGGTGCGTGCGGGTGCGGCCGACGTCGGCTTCTTCGCCATCGACCCGGTGCGCGGTGAAGGCGTGTCGTTCACTGCGGCCTATGTGGTGATCGAGGGCGCCTACCTGGTGCGCGCCGATTCGCCGCTGGCGGCCAACGCCCAGGTCGACCGGCCGGGCACCACGGTGGTGGTCGGCAAGGGCAGTGCCTACGACCTGTTCCTCACCCGCGAGATCAAGCAGGCCACACTGGTGCGGGCTCCGACCTCGCCCCAGGTGGTCGACGAATTCATCTCGCGCAAGCTCGACGTTGCGGCCGGTGTGCGCCAGCAGCTGGAGGCCGATGCGCAGCGCGTGCCCGGCGTGCGGCTGCTGCCCGGCCGCTTCATGGTGATCGAGCAGGCCATGGGTGTGCCGGCCAGCCGCCCACCGCTGGCGCGGGCCACGCTGCATGCCTTCGTGGAACGCATGAAGGCCAGCGGCTTTGTCGCCGCGGCGCTCAAGCGCCATGGCATCGAGGGCGCTGCCGTCGCCGACCCGGCGCCGCAGCGCTGACCCTTTCCCATCCCCACTTTCAAGGAGACCCCATGCGCCTGACATGTTATGCCGCCGCCCTCTTGCTGGCCACCACCCTTTCGGCCCAGGCCCAGACCGTGAAGGTGACGCCCTTGGGAGGCATCGAGGGTGAGCTGTGCCCGCAGGACCGGGCCCTGGTCTTCGAGGACCCCAACGGCACACGCGTGCTGTACGACCCGGGCCGCACGGTAGCCGGTGCCAATGACCCGCGCCTGGGCAAGATCGACATCATCCTGGTGAGCCACATGCACGGCGACCACATCGGCAATGCGCACAACAAGGCACCCAATTCCGGGACCTGTGCCAGCCCCGACATGTCGGTCTCGGCCCTGCCCAACTCCAGCGCGGTGAACATCGCGCTGGCCAAGAAGTCCAAGATTGTGACCGGCAGCGAGATGCCGCCCTTCTTCGCGGCCAAGCTCAAGGCCAATGGCGGCGACCCGGCCAACTCGATGCTGGCTCGCTTCGGCGGCAGTGTCACGGTGGGGGGCGTGCGCATCGCCACGGTGACGGCAATGCACAGCAACGGCGTAGACCCGGACTACATCGGCGGCCAGCTGGGCGATGCGATGAAGGCGGCGGGCATTGCCGGTGACGTCGGCCTTGCAACCGGCTATGTGCTGACCTTCAGCAACGGGCTGGTGGCCTACCTGTCGGGCGACACGGGCATCACCGCCGATCAGGAGCGCGTGGTGCGCGATTACTACAAAGCGAAGCTGGCGGTGATGAACATCGGCGACGGCTTCAGCACCGGCCCTGCCGAGGCCGCCTACGTGATCAATGAGCTGGTCAAGCCAGCGTCCGTGATCGCCTCCCACGTCAACGAGGTCGGCACGGTGGATGGCATGGTGCGGCCGGGCAGCAAGACCGAGGCCTTCATCAAGGCCTCGCGCGTCCCGGTCATCGTGCCGCTGTCTGGCCGAACCATGGAGTTCACGGCGGCCGGCAACTGCGCGACGGGCTGCGGCAAGACGAGTAACTGAACCGAAACGAAAAAACCCTTGCAGACCGCAATCTGCAAGGGTTTCGAATTGGTGGGAGATGCAAGTTTCGAACTTGCGACCCCTGCAGTGTGAATGCAGTGCTCTACCCCTGAGCTAATCTCCCGCAGCGCCATCCTTCGTGCGAAGGATTTTGCTGTGGCCTGTCTGCGAGCGTGGGTGGTGGGAGATGCAAGTTTCGAACTTGCGACCCCTGCAGTGTGAATGCAGTGCTCTACCCCTGAGCTAATCTCCCTTTGTCGCTGCGACAAGCCTTCGATTATAGCCCAACTTTTCAGGCCGTCTGGAATTTTCGCCAGATTGTCTTGCCGCCGCTGGCCTTGTCGATCTGCGTGAGCACCTCGGCGTGCGATACCACCTCCTGCTCGCTGGCGGGCAGCACGGGCAGCACCAGGGCGCTCAGGTCGATGGCAGCCACGCTGATGCCGCCGGCGCTGTCGTCCGTGTCGTCGATGACCAGCAGCGCATCCTGCCCGCGCGTCATGTTGATGTACACGTCGGCCAGCAGCTCGGCATCGAGCAAGGCGCCGTGCAGCGTGCGGCCCGAGTTGTCCACCTCCAGCCGGTCGCACAGCGCGTCCAGCGAGTTGCGCTTGCCGGGGAACATCTCCTTGGCCATGGCCAGGGTGTCGGTCACGCTGCCGACATAGGTCTTGAGCGGCGGGCGGCCCGTGAGTTCGAGCTCCTTGTTCAAAAAGCCCACGTCGAAGGCCGCGTTGTGGATGATGACCTCGGCGTCCTTCAGGTACTCGAGGATGTCGGGCGCCAGCTCGGCGAACTTGGGCTTGTCGCGCAGGAACTCGTTGCTGATGCCGTGGACCTTGAGCGCGTCCTCGTGGCTGTCGCGCCCCGGGTTGAAGTAGAAATGCAGGTTGTTGCCGGTGAGCTTGCGGTTGAACAGCTCCACGCAACCGAGTTCGATGATGCGGTCGCCACCTTCGGCCGAGAGGCCGGTGGTTTCGGTATCGAGAACGATCTGCCGTGTCATGTCAGTGATTCTCTTTCGCGTGATTGATCGTGTACTTGGGGATTTCCACGGTCACATCGGTTTGCGCCAGGATGGCCTGGCAGGACAGGCGCGATTGGGGTTCCAGGCCCCAGGCGCGGTCCAGCAGGTCTTCCTCTTCTTCTTCGGCATCGTTGAGCGAGGACAGGCCCTGGCGCACGATGACGTGGCAGGTGGTGCAGGCGCAGCTCATGTCGCAGGCGTGCTCGATGTCGATGTGGTTGTCCAGCATGGCTTCGCAGATCGAGGTGCCGGCGGGCGCCGTGATTTCGGCGCCGGCAGGACAGTATTCCGGGTGGGGCAGGATTCGGATGACGGGCATGGCGGGCGTCTTGTTCTTGTAAGGGATGAAAAAGGGGCGGTCATAAGGACTGCACGTTGCGGCCGGCCAGCGCCTGCTGGATGCCGCGGTTCATGCGCTGCGCGGCAAAGGCTTCCGTGCCCTTGGCCAGGGCTTCGGTGGCGGCCTCGATCACGGCGGCATCCTCGGCTTCGCGCTGCCCGCGCAGGGCCTGCATCAGGGCTTCGATATCGGTGCGCTCTGCGGCCGACAGCACGTCGCCGTCGGCATCGAGTGCGCTCTGGGTGGCCAACAGCATGCGGTCGGCGTCCACACGGGCCTCGACCACGGCGCGGGCACGCATGTCCTGCGCAGCGGTGGCAAAGCCGTCCTGCAGCATGCGGGCGATCTCGTCGTCCGACAGGCCGTAGGAGGGCTTCACGTCGATGCGTGCTTCCACCCCGCTGCCCTGCTCCTTGGCGCTCACGCTCAGGAGGCCATCGGCATCGACGGTGAAGGTCACGCGGATGCGCGCCGCGCCGGCCGCCATGGGCGGAATGCCGCGCAGCTCGAAGCGCGCCAGGCTCCGGCAGTCCTGCACCAGGTCGCGCTCGCCCTGCAGCACGTGGATCGCCAGGGCGGTCTGGCCGTCCTTGTAGGTGGTGAAATCCTGCGCCTTGGCGGTGGGGATGGTCTCGTTGCGCGCCACGATGCGCTCCACCAGGCCACCCATGGTCTCGATGCCCAGCGACAGCGGGATCACGTCGAGCAGCAGCAGGTCGCCCGCCGTGTTGTTGCCGGCCAGCTGGTTGGCCTGGATCGAGGCGCCCAGGGCCACCACCTCGTCGGGGTTCAGGTTGGTCAGCGGCGTGGTGCCGAAGAAGTCGGCCACGGCGCGCTGCACCTGCGGCATGCGGGTGGAGCCACCGACCATGACCACGCCCTGCACTTCCTCGCGGGTGAGCTGCGCATCGCGCAGCGCACGGCGCACGGCCACCATGGAGCGCGCCGTGAGCGGCACCGTGGCGGCCTCGAAGTCCGCGCGCGACACGGCGTGCTGCACGCCCTCGCCTGCCAGCCGTGCGGTGAAGGTGGCGCTGTCGGCGGCGCTCAGCGCCTCCTTGCAGGCACGGGCCGCCATGCGGGCCGCGACCTTGTCGCCGGGCGCCTCCACCGTGCGGCCCAGTTGCTGCAGCACCCACTCGGCCAGGGCGGCGTCGTAGTCGTCGCCGCCCAGGGCCGAATCGCCGCCCGTGGCGATGACCTCGAACACGCCCTGCGTCAGGCGCAGGATGGAGATGTCGAAGGTGCCGCCACCCAGGTCGTACACGGCGTAGACGCCCTCGCTGGCATTGTCCAGCCCGTAGGCAATGGCGGCGGCCGTGGGCTCGTTGATGAGGCGCAGCAGGTGGATGCCGGCCAGTTGGGCCGCATCCTTGGTGGCCTGGCGCTGGGCGTCGTCAAAATACGCGGGCACGGTGATCACGGCACCGTACAGGTCGTCGTTGAAGGTGTCTTCGGCGCGGTAGCGCAGCGTGGCCAGGATCTCGGCGCTCACCTCCACCGGCGACTTCACGCCGCCCACGGTGGCCAGGCTCACCATGCCCAGGGCGCTGTCGGCCGGGGGCACGAAGTCGTAGGGCAGCTTGGCGGCATCGGCCACGTCGGCCAGGCCCCGGCCCATGAAACGCTTGACCGAGGCAATGGTGTTGCGCGGGTCCTCCACCTGCGCGGCCACGGCGTCGTGCCCGATCTGGCGGCCACCCGCCTCCAGGTAGCGCACCACCGAGGGCAGCAGCACCCGGCCCTGGTCATCGGGCAGGCATTCGGCCACGCCGTTGCGCACGGCCGCCACCAGGGAATGCGTGGTACCGAGGTCAATGCCCACGGCAAAGCGCCGCTGGTGCGGGTCGGGGGACTGGCCGGGTTCGGATATCTGCAAAAGCGCCATGGAGTGATTCTTGTCGTCGTGTTCTGCGTTGTCTGCAAGCCCGCCGTGCGGCTCGCAGGAAAGAGGGCAACCCCTATTGTCCCAGTTGATCCCGGCGGCGTTCGATGTCGTCGGCAAATCGCGCAATGAACATGAGGGCTCTGACCTCGCGCGCCGCGCCTGCGGCATCGCCCTCGTCGTCCAGCAACTGGCCGCAGCGGGCCAGCGCTGCGCGCCGCGCCTGCTGCACCTCGTCGTCCAGCGCCTCCAGAGCGGCCTCGTCCTCTGCGTCTTCGAGCGCTTCGCGCCATTCCATCTGCTGCATCAGAAAGGCCGCCGGCATGGCCGTGTTGTCCTCGGCGCGGATCGGCGCATCGCGCAGCTCACACAGGTAGGCGGCACGGCGCAGCGGGTCTTTGAGGCGCTGGTAGGCCTCGTTGATGCGCACCGACCACTGCATGGCCACGCGCTGGGCCGCAGCACCCTGGGCGGCGAACTTGTCGGGGTGGGCTTCGCGCTGCAGCTCCTTCCAGCGCGCATCAATGGCGCTGCGCTCCTGCGCAAAGCGCTGCGCGAGGCCGAACAGCTCGAAATCGTCGGATTGCAGGTTCATGGAGGGGAAAGGGTCAAGAAAAAACCGCCAGCACGGGGGTGCGATGGCGGTTTGGCTGGGCGCTCAACACAGGCACAGGGGCCCGCAAATGATCAGACGCGGAAGCTCTCACCGCAACCGCAGCGGTCGCGCTCGTTGGGGTTGTTGAACTTGAAGCCTTCGTTCAGGCCCTCGCGCACGAAGTCGAGTTCGGTGCCGTCGATGTAGGCCAGGCTCTTGGGGTCGATCAGCAACTTCACGCCGTGGTTTTCGAACACCACGTCTTCAGGCGCGCTGTCGTCCACGTACTCGAGCTGGTAGGCCAGGCCCGAGCAGCCCGTGGTCTTGACGCCCAGGCGCACGCCCAGCCCCTTGCCCCGGCGGGACAGGTAGCGGGTCACGTGCCGCGCAGCGGCTTCGGTCAGCGTGATGGCCATGGTCGATCAGGCAGCCACTGCGGCAGCGTGCTTGGTCTTGTAGTCGAGCACTGCGGCCTTGATGGCGTCTTCCGCGAGGATGGAGCAGTGGATCTTGACGGGCGGCAGGGCCAGCTCTTCGGCGATCACGCTGTTCTTCAATGCAGCCGCTTCGTCCAGCGTCTTGCCCTTGACCCATTCGGTCACGAGCGAGGACGAGGCGATGGCCGAGCCGCAGCCATAGGTCTTGAAGCGTGCGTCTTCGATCACGCCGGTTTCGGGGTTCACCTTGATCTGCAGCTTCATCACGTCGCCGCAGGCGGGCGCGCCCACCATGCCGGTGCCCACCGAATCGTCACCCTTGTCGAACGAGCCCACGTTGCGGGGGTTCTCGTAATGGTCAACCACTTTGTCTGAATAAGCCATGATGTGTACCTCTTCAATTCTTCAAAATGCAATTCGGTCAGTGCGCAGCCCACTGGATGGTGCTGATGTCGATGCCGTCCTGGTACATCTCCCACAGCGGGCTCAGCTCGCGCAGGCGGGCGACGTTCTCGCGGATGGTGCCAATGGCGTAGTCGATCTCTTCCTCGGTCGTGAAACGGCCGATGGTCATGCGCAGGCTGCTGTGGGCCAGCTCGTCGCTGCGGCCCAGGGCTCGCAGCACGTAGCTGGGCTCCAGGCTGGCAGAGGTGCAGGCAGAGCCCGACGACACGGCCAGGCCCTTGATGCCCATGATGAGCGATTCGCCTTCGACGAAGTTGAAGCTCATGTTCAGGTTCTGTGGCACGCGGCGTTCCATGCTGCCGTTGATGAACACCTGTTCGATGTCCTTCAGGCCATTGAGCAGGCGCTGCTGCAGAGCAAGCGCCTTGGCATTGGACTCGGCCATTTCTTCCTTGGCGATGCGGAAGGCCTCGCCCATGCCCACGATCTGGTGCGTGGGCAAGGTGCCCGAACGCATGCCGCGCTCATGGCCGCCACCGTGCATCTGCGCTTCCAGGCGCACGCGGGGCTTGCGGCGCACGTACAGGGCGCCCACGCCCTTGGGGCCGTAGGTCTTGTGCGCGGTCATGCTCATCAGGTCGATGGGCAGGGTATTCATGTCGATCTCGACGCGGCCGGTGGCCTGCGCGGCATCCACATGCAGCAGCACGCCCTTTTCGCGGCACAGTGCGCCGATGGCCGGGATGTCCTGGATCACGCCGATCTCGTTGTTCACGAACAGGATGCTCACGAGCACCGTGTCGGGGCGGATGGCGGCCTTCAGGGCCTCCAGGTCCACCAGGCCGTCTTCCTTGACGTCGAGGTAGGTGGCTTCAAAGCCCTGGCGTTCGAGCTCGCGCACGGTGTCCAGCACGGCCTTGTGCTCGGTCTTGAGCGTGATCAGGTGCTTGCCCTTGCCCTTATAGAACTGGGCCGCGCCCTTCAGGGCCAGGTTGATCGATTCCGTGGCGCCGCTGGTCCAGACGATCTCGCGCGGGTCGGCGTTGATCAACTCGGCCACCTGCACACGCGCCTTTTCCACGGCCTCTTCCGCTTCCCAGCCCCAGGCATGGCTGCGCGATGCCGGGTTGCCGAAGTGCTCGCGCAACCAGGGGATCATGGCGTCCACCACGCGGGGGTCCACCGGCGTGGTCGCGCCGTAGTCGAGATAGATGGGAAAGTGTGGAGTCATGGCGTGGCTGGCTCAGGAAGGTTGCTGGCTTGCAAACAACAAGGGGCAGTACAGTAAAAAACGTTCAGGGCGGTGCCGACCCCAGGGCCGGCATGATCGACCTGGAGGTCAGGACTTGGCGAACACGTTGCCGAGTGCGAACACCGAATTCGGTGCATTCACACGGATCGGCTTGACCACCGGGGTGGTCGAGATGGCGCGGCGCACGATCGGCTTGTCTTCGATCTGCACACCCTTGGCCAGTTGCTCTTCCACCAGCTTTTGCAGCGTGACGGAGTCGAGGAACTCGACCATGCGCTGGTTCAGCGAGGCCCACAGCTCGTGCGTCATGCAACGGCCGGCTTCGCCCAGGCAGTTTTCCTTGCCGCCGCACTGGGTGGCGTCAATGGGTTCGTCCACGGATACGATGATGTCGGCCACCGTGATGTCGCCCGCCTTGCGGGCCAGGGTGTAGCCGCCGCCGGGGCCACGGGTGGATTCCACCAGTTCATGGCGGCGCAACTTGCCGAACAGCTGTTCCAGGTAGGACAGCGAAATCTGCTGGCGCTGGCTGATGGCAGCCAGGGTGACGGGTCCGTTGTTCTGGCGCAGGGCCAGGTCAATCATGGCGGTGACCGCAAAACGGCCTTTGGTAGTGAGACGCATCGCAAGCTCCTTGTGCTAAGGCTTGTTCGTTGTAGAAACTGCCGACTGCTGACTGTTGGCCAGCAACGACACCGTCTCCGCCCCTTACTCCGCACCGTTGTCCGCTGCGGAGCCCTTCATCGCTGGGCTTTGTTCTTGAGTAGTTTGTAGGAGTATAGCACAAATCCCTATCGAATCAGTCGGGATAAGAAACCATCGGGTCACTATTTCCCCATACGCGTTTTTACTGACCGCCCAATTCGCCAGGAATGCGCTTCCCCGTCCTCATGTCGGGGTGCAAACTCGCTTTCACAAGGCCACGGAATCATTGCCATGCGCACCGAAGGCCTGGTCCTTGAGGCGCGTGAGCTGGTCCCGCACACGGGCCGCCTGCTCGAACTCGAGGTTGCGCGCATGGTCGAGCATGGCCTTCTCCAGCCGCTTGATCTCGCGCGCCACATCCTTCTCGGACATGTCCTCCACCTTGGCGCGCTGCATCGTTTCCTGCTCCAGGCGCTCGGCATCCTTGCCCGCTTTCTCGCTATAGACGCCGTCAATCAGGTCTCTTACCCTCTTGACAATGCTGCGCGGCGTGATTCCGTGGGCCTCGTTGTGTGCGATCTGTTTGATGCGCCGGCGTTCCGTCTCTCCCATGGCTTTTTTCATGGAGTCGGTGATGCGGTCGGCATACAGGATGGCGTGGCCATTCAGGTTGCGCGCCGCACGGCCTATGGTCTGGATCAGGCTGCGCTCGGCCCGCAGGAAGCCCTCCTTGTCGGCGTCCAGAATGGCCACCAGCGACACCTCGGGGATATCGAGCCCTTCGCGCAGCAGGTTGATGCCCACCAGCACATCGAAGGCGCCCAGGCGCAGGTCGCGGATGATCTCCACGCGCTCCACCGTGTCCACGTCGCTGTGCAGGTAGCGCACCTTGACGCCGTTGTCCGTGAGGTAGTCAGTGAGCTGCTCGGCCATGCGCTTGGTCAGCGTGGTGATGAGCACGCGCTCGCGCTTCTCGGCGCGGATGCGGATCTCCTGCAGCACATCATCCACCTGGTGGGTGGCGGGGCGCACCTCCACAATAGGGTCCACCAGGCCCGTGGGGCGCACCACCTGGTCCACCACCTGCCCGGCATGGGTTTTTTCGTAGTCGGCCGGCGTGGCCGAGACGAACACCACCTGGCGCATGCGCTGCTCGAACTCCTCGAACTTCAGCGGCCGGTTGTCCAGCGCCGACGGCAGGCGAAAGCCATACTCCACCAGCGTGTTCTTGCGCGATCGGTCGCCGCTGTACATGGCGTTGAGCTGGCCGATCATCTGGTGGCTCTCGTCCAGGAACATCAGCGCGTTCTTGGGCATGTAGTCGGTCAGCGTGCTCGGCGGGTCGCCCGGCGCGGCGCCCGACAGGTGGCGCGTGTAGTTCTCGATGCCCTTGCAGTGCCCTACCTCGCTGAGCATCTCCAGATCGAAGCGGGTGCGCTGCTCCAGGCGCTGGGCCTCCACCAGCTTGCCATCGGCAAGCAGTTGCTTCAAGCGCTCGGCCAGCTCGATCTTGATGGTCTCCACGGCCGCCAGCACCTTGTCGCGCGGCGTCACGTAGTGGCTGCTGGGGTAAACGGTGAAGCGCGGGATCTTCTGCTTGACGCGGCCCGTGAGCGGGTCGAACAGCTGCAGGCTCTCGATCTCGTCGTCGAACAGCTCGATGCGGATGGCCAGCTCCGAGTGCTCGGCCGGGAAGACGTCGATGGTGTCGCCGCGCACGCGGAACTTGCCGCGCGAAAAATCGGCCTCGTTGCGCTGGTACTGCATGCGGATCAGCTGGGCGATCACGTCGCGCTGGCCCAGCTTGTCGCCGGTGCGCAAGGTCATCACCATGCGGTGGTAGCTCTCGGGCTCGCCAATGCCGTAGATGGCCGACACGGTGGCCACGATGACCACGTCGGTGCGCTCCATCAGGCTCTTGGTGCATGACAGGCGCATCTGCTCGATGTGCTCGTTGATCGCGCTGTCCTTCTCGATGAACAGGTCGCGCTGGGGCACATAGGCCTCGGGCTGGTAGTAGTCGTAGTAGCTCACGAAGTATTCCACGGCGTTCTTCGGAAAGAACTCGCGGAACTCGCTGTACAGCTGCGCCGCCAGGGTCTTGTTGGGCGCGAACACGATGGCCGGACGGCCCATGCGGGCGATCACGTTGGCCATGGTGAAGGTCTTGCCCGAGCCGGTCACCCCGAGCAGGGTCTGGAAGGCTTCGCCGTCGTTCAGCCCCTCGACGAGCTTTTGGATGGCCTCGGGCTGGTCGCCCGCAGGAGGGTACGGTTGGAACAGCTCGAACGGCGAATCGGGGAAGCGCACGAACTCGCCGTCTTGCTGATCCGGTATGACTTCTGATATTTCCAGCATGGGGTAGGTCAACGGTTGGTGGGGGCTAGCCGTTAAAATCGGCGGAACCTGGCACGTTACACCACGCCCGGATTCTTCGCTACTGACAACCTTTCAAGGATTTTCATGTCTCTGTTCACCGCCGTCGAAATGGCACCCCGCGACCCCATCCTGGGCCTCAACGAGCAATTTGCTGCTGACACCAACCCCAACAAGGTCAATCTGGGTGTGGGCGTGTATTTCGACGACAACGGCAAGCTGCCCCTGCTGCAATGCGTGCAGGCCGCTGAAAAGACCATGATGTCGACCCCCACGGCCCGCGGCTACCTGCCCATCGACGGCATCGTGGCCTATGACAATGCCGTCAAGGGCCTGGTCTTCGGCGCCGACAGCGAGCCCGTGACCTCCGGCCGCGTGGCCACCGTGCAGGCCATCGGCGGCACCGGCGGCCTGAAGATCGGCGCTGACTTCCTCAAGAAGGTGAGCCCGAACGCCAAGGTGCTGATCTCCGACCCGAGCTGGGAAAACCACCGCGCGCTGTTCACCAACGCGGGCTTCGAAGTCGACAGCTACGCCTACTACGACGCCGAAAAGCGCGGCGTGAACTTCGAAGGCTTCCTGGCCAGCCTGAACGCGGCCGTGGCCGGCACCATCGTCGTGCTGCACGCCTGCTGCCACAACCCCACCGGCTACGACATCACCGCCGACCAATGGGACCAGGTGATCGCCGCCGTCAAGGCGAAGAACCTCACCCCCTTCCTGGACATGGCCTACCAGGGCTTTGGCCATGGCATCGCCGAAGACGGCGCCGTGATCGGCAAGTTCGTGGCCGCCGGCCTGAATTTCTTCGTCTCCACCTCGTTCAGCAAGAGCTTCAGCCTGTACGGCGAGCGCGTGGGCGGCCTGTCGGTGCTGTGCGCCAACAAGGAAGAAGCCAGCCGCGTGCTGAGCCAGCTCAAGATCGTGATCCGCACGAACTACTCCAACCCACCCATCCACGGCGGCGCCGTGGTGGCCGCCGTGCTGGGCAACCCCGAGCTGCGCGCCCTGTGGGAGAAGGAACTGGCCGAAATGCGCGTGCGCATCAAGGCCATGCGCCAGAAGCTGGTCGACGGCCTGAAGGCCGCCGGCGTGAAGCAGGACATGTCCTTCATCACCACCCAGATCGGCATGTTCAGCTACTCCGGCCTCTCCAAGGACCAGATGGTGCGCCTGCGCACCGAGTTCGGCGTGTACGGCACCGACACCGGCCGCATGTGCGTCGCCGCCCTGAACAGCAAGAACATCGACTACGTCTGCCAATCCATCGCAAAGGTTGTCTGAGTTGAATGATGAAGCGGCGCTGCGGCGCCGCTTCGTGAGCCAGGCGCTCCAGAACCCGCACAACGCGGCCATTCTGGGGCGTTTGCCGCTGCTGGGCCTGCCCGATGCCTGGCTGGTCGCGGGCTGCCTGTTCCAGACGGTGTGGAACCTGCACGCTGGCCACACGCCCGAGGCGCGCATCAAGGACTACGACCTGTTCTACTTCGACGCGGGCGACCTGTCGGCCGCCGCCGAAGAGGCCGTGCAGGCGCGTGCTGCAGCCCTGTTCGCCGACCTGCCCATCACCGTGGAAGCCAAGAACCAGGCGCGCGTGCACCTGTGGTACGAGGGCTGGTTCGGCTACCCCTACACCGCCCTCACCTCGGCGCGCGAGGGCATTGGCCGCTTTCTGGTGCCCTGCACCTGCGTGGGATTGCAACCGACGCCTTCAGGCCCGGTACTGCATGCGCCTTACGGACTCGATGAGCTGTACGCGGGCATCCTGCGGCCCAACCCTGCCTGCCTGCACCTGCCACTGTTCGACGCCAAGGCCGCGAGCTATCAGCAGCGCTGGCCTTGGTTGCAGATCGTGCGGGAATTCACCCCCACAGCACCGAGCGCATCGATATAGACGCCGACTGGAAGCCGGTGTTGAAGAAACGCGGCATTTCGGTCGATTGCACCGCTCCGGCTGCATACAGCAGCGGCAGGTAGTGCTCGTGGGTGGGGTGCGCCTGCTTCGCCACGGGGCCCAGCTTCAGAAAGTCCGCCAGCGCACCGAGTTGGCCCTTCTTGATCTGGTCCTGCACCACGACATCGAACTCCTGCGCCCAGTCGTAGGCCTCGTTGGCCGCCGTGCCCCGGCGCGTCACGCGCAGGTTGTGTACCACGTTGCCGCTGCCCACGATGAGCACGCCGCGCTCGCGCAGCGCCGCCAGCTGCCGGCCGAGCGCATAGTGTTCGGCCGGGGCACGGCTGTAGTCCATGCTCAGCTGCAGCAAGGGGATCTGCGCCTTGGGGAACATGGGCTTGAGCACCGACCAGGTGCCATGGTCCAGGCCCCAGTCGCCCTCGTCCACCCCCAGCGCCGCGCCGGTGGCCGGTGATTTCAGCTCTCGGGCCAGGCTGCGCGCCACGGCCGGTGCGCCCGGCGCGGGGTACTGCTGGTCGAACAGCGCCTGCGGAAAGCCGCCGAAGTCGTGGATGGTCTTGGGGCTGGCCATGCCCGTGAGCTGCCAGCCACCCTGCGTAAGCCAGTGGGCGGAGATGCACAGGATGAGCTGGGGTTGCACCGCGCGCGCCATCAGCTCCGTGCCCAGCGCCTCCCAGGCACGGCGCCAGGCGTTGTCCTCGATGGCGTTCATCGGGCTGCCATGGCCCACGAACAGCACCGGCATGCGCGGCGACGGCTTGAGGGATTGCAACGCGGGCAAGGCGGCGGCACTGCTGAGCGAGGTCACGGTAACTCCCGGAAAAGCAGCCAACCCTGCGAGGGTGGCCAAAGAGGTTCTGCGGTGCATGAATGGGAGAAGGTAACAAATTTTGTATAACGCAGGGAGTGAGCGCTCGGCCTGGCCAAAGTTCCGGCCATCGGGTGCCTGCGCATCGCCGCCCTTCCATTCCCATAAAGAGACATGACCACCACCACCCTGCCCCAGCCCCTGCGCAACACCCGCGTCCTGAGCCTTGCCCTGAACCTGCCCGGCCCCGCCGCGCTGATGCGCTGCGCACGCATGGGTGCCGAATGCACCAAGCTCGAACCGCCACCGGTGGCCGGCTACCCAAGCGCCGACCCGATGGGCATCTACAGCCCGGCGGCCTATGCCACGCTGCACCAGGGCGTGCGCGTGCTGCACGCGCACCTCAAGACGGCCGAGGGCCAGGCCACGCTGCACGAGGAACTGGCGCGCACCGACGTGCTGATCACCTCGTTTCGCCCCTCGGCCCTGGCCAAGCTGGGCCTGGGCTGGGAGGCGCTGCAGGCCAAATACCCGCGCCTGTCACTGGTGCGCATCGTCGGCGCCGCCGCCGAGCGGGCCGAGGAGCCCGGCCACGACCTCACCTACCTGGCTGATGCCGGCCTGGTCACCGGCACCGAGATGCCGCCCACCCTGTACGCCGACATGGGCGGATCGCTGATGGCCAGCGAGGCCGTGCTGCAGGCCCTGCTGGAGCGCGCCCACACCGGCGCCGGCGTGTGCATCGAAGTCGCGCTGGCCGACGCCGCCGCGTGGCTGGCCCAGCCGCGCGACTGGGGCCTGACCACGCCCGGCGGCGACGTGGGCGGCAACCACGCCGGCTACCGCATCTACCCCTGCGCCGACGGTCGTGTGGCCGTGGCCGCGCTGGAGCCCCACTTTGCTGCCAGCCTGTGCGCAGCCGCCGGCCTGCCCGCCACGGGTGATGCCCAGATGCTGCGTGCCCCCGTCACCCACGAGGCCGTGGCCGGTTTCCTAAGAACGCAGACCCGTGCGCAGCTTGATGCGCTGGCGCAGGCGCAGGACATCCCCCTGCACACCTTGGCCTGACGGAGTCATCCAATGCAAAAGCAGGGAACGGTGGCGCGCTGGAACGCCGAGCGCGCCTTTGGCTTCATCCGCAGCCCGGACACCGATGCGGATGTGTTCTTCCACGTGCGCGACTTACGCGGCGGCGGCGCACCGCGCGAAGGCCAGGCCGTGGTGTACGAAGAGATCCACGTCGGCGGCAAAGGCCCCCGGGCCATGGCGGTGCAGCCCGTGGGCACGCAGGCGGCGGCCGGCACCACGGCACGCGGCAAGGGCACCGCGCCGAAGGCACCGCAGGCACGCCAGCCGAGCAAGGCACCAGCGCCCGCACCCCGCCGTCCGCAGCGTATGCGCACAAACCACGCGGGCAGCGCGGCATCCACCGGGCCTGCGCTGCTCCTGATGGTGCTGTGGGTCGCCCTGCTGGCTTGGGGCGTCTGGAGCGCACGGCTGCCCCTGTGGCTGCTGGGCGCTGCCGCCGCAGTCAATCTGCTGACCTATGTCGTCTACGCCATGGACAAGGGCGCCGCGCAAAGAGGCCAGTGGCGCGTGCCAGAGAAGAACCTGCACCTGCTGGCACTGGCGGGCGGATGGCCCGGCGCCTGGGTGGCGCAGCAGACACTGCGACACAAGTCGAGCAAGGCCGAGTTCCGGGTCGTTTACTGGGCAACGGTGGTGCTGCACTGCGCAGGCCTTGCGGCCTGGGTGATGCGCTGGATCGGCTGAAGGAACAGCCCCAATGTGTGATGACAGGTAAATTGTCCCTGGGACTACACACGGCGACATTGCCAACGGCTCCAATGGAAGAAGTATCCACCCCTCCAAAGGAGACGGCCATGAAGCCAATGATTCTTGACTCCACCATGACCAATATGGGCGGCGTGTTCTATCCCACAGGGCATGTGTTCGCCCTGTTCCCCGACGAGGACTGCGTGCGCCAGGCGGCGACGGCACTCGAAGCTGCCGGCCACAAGGGCGAACTGGCCTATGCCAGCCCCGAGGCCATCATGGCCGACATCGTGCGCACACTGGGCACTGCCGATGCGCCCCTGCCCTCCGTAGGCGCCGAAGGCGACATGGTGCGCCGCATTGCCGACCTGGCAGGTACCGGCCACCACGGCCTGCTGATCCAGATGGACAGCAAGGACGAACCCGATACGGTGGTCGCGGCCATCGCTCCCGAAGGCGCTGCCACGGCCTTCTACTACCGCACCTTCATCATCGAAGACCTGGTCACGCCGCCGGTGCCGGACGAGAAGACCCAGTCTGTGGTGGTAGGGACGCACGCAGCGACGAGCTGATCCCTCCCCCGGCCACCCCACCCCGAACCCGCGCTCCGCAAGGCACGCGGGTTTTTCCACATCTGCGGCCGCAGTGCCTGCAGCCAAGGATTTGGTGCCAAGCCGACCGGTTGCCGATATAGTGGTCTTGCGCGGCCAAGGCTCGCACGCTCGCTCACCCACCGGCTCGGTGGCCTGGGGAGCAGATGTAGCCCACCGCATGGGAGGAACCGGTATGGGATTGTCCAGCCACACAAGCCCGCTCCAGGCGCACCGGGCCGCAGGGCCCTGAAGCGCAACAGCAGCCGCCGTGCATGACCAACGCGCGCGAGCCACCAGGCCAAGGACCGCTGCGTTCGACGCTGCGGATCACCTGGCCTTTCCTGCTGATGGTGCTTTTGCTTGCCGCTTGCGCCTCGGGTAGCCTGTATGTGCTGTCCGCCGTGCGGGCCTTCGTGGCCGGCGAGAGCCTCTGGACCAAGGGGCAAAAGGACGCCATCTACTACCTGGACCGCTACGCCGCTACCGGCTCCCCAGACGCCTACGCGCAGTACCGCAAGGCCGTCGAGCCCCCCCTGGGCGACAAGGCGGCCCGGCTGGCCCTGCTGGAATCACACCCCATCGACCTGAACGCCGCACGCGAGGGATTCGCCCGCGGCGAGAACCACCCCGATGACATCGACAGCCTGATCTGGCTGCTGCGCTGGTTCCACCACTTCGAGATCATGCAGCAGCCGCTGGCCCACTGGCTGGTCGGAGACCAGCACATTGCCAGCCTGCAGCTGCTGGCCGAAGAGATTCGGCAGGGCCATGCCGCAGGGCTGGTGGACGCTGCCACGCGCCGCGGCTGGCAGGCCAGCATCCGTGCCATCAATGCGGGCGCCACGCCGGCCGCCCGCGCTTTCAGTACATCACTGGGAGACAGCTCCCGGCGCATCGTGCAATGGCTGCTCTGGGCCAACATGGGCATGGCCGCCGTGCTGATTCTGCTGACCACCTGGCACACCAGGGCGCTGCTGGCCCAGCGACAGCGTGCGGAGCTGGCACTCGACGCGGAGCGCGAGCAGGCGCATGTCACGCTGGCAGCCATTGGCGATGCCGTAGTGACCACCGATCTGCATGGCAGGGTGCTGTACCTCAATCCCGCCGCCGAGGCCCTGGTGGGCATGGCGGCGCAGGAGGCCACCGGTCGCCCCCTGGCCCAGGTGCTGCAGCTCAATGACGGCACGGGCCCGCTGGGCGCCGACCAGTTGGTGGAGCGGGTGCTGCGCGGCGGCCCCACGCACCGCGATGGCTTCACGCCGACCGTGGTGCGGCCCGACCAAAGCCTGGTGCCCATCAAACTGGTGGGCTCGCCCATCCACCACCAGGCCCAGCCTCGCGGGGTGGTGCTGGTGCTGCACGACGTGACGCGCGAACAGCACTATGTGGAGCAGCTGTCCTGGCAGGCCAGCCACGATGCACTCACGGGCCTGGTGAACCGGCGCGAGTTCGAGCGCCGGCTGGAGGCCCTGCTCGCCCAGCCGCGTGCCATGGGGCGCGAAGGCGCCCTGCTCTACGTGGACCTGGACCAGTTCAAGCTCATCAACGACACCTGCGGCCACCAGGCTGGCGACGAGATGCTGCGCGGGGTCTGCCGCATGCTGCAAAGCCACCTGCGCGAGGGCGACACGTTGGCGCGGCTGGGCGGGGACGAGTTCGGCATCCTGCTCAAGGACTGCCCGCCCGGCCCCTCGGCACGCATTGCAGAGCAACTGCGCCAGGCCGGGCACGAACTGCGCGTGCTGTGGGAGGGGCGGCAACTCTCCACCGGCCTGAGCATCGGCATGGTGCAGCTGATCCCCGCGCTCAGTACCATCCAGGAAGCCATGCGCGTGGCCGACATGGCCTGCTACCGCGCCAAGGAGGGCGGGCGCAACCAGGTCTTCATCTACCAGGCGGAAGACATCGAGATGAGCCGCCGTGAAGGCGACATGGATTGGGTGCGGCGCCTGCGCCTGGCGCTGGAGCACGACCGCTTTCGGCTGTATGCGCAGACCATCACGGCCCTACAGGGTGCCAGCATGGGCATGCACCTGGAGGTGCTGCTGCGCCTTGCCGAAAACCATGAAGAGCTCGTATCCCCCGGCTGCTTCATCCCCGCAGCAGAGCACTACGGCATGATGCCCGCCATCGACCGCTGGGTGGTAAGGCACACGCTCGCCCTGCTGGCGCAGCACCAGGCCACGGGTGGCCCCCAGGTGCACACCTGCGCCATCAACCTCTCGGGTACCAGCCTGGGCGACGAGAGCCTGCTCAAGTACATCCACACCGAAATCGAGCAGTCGGGGGTGGATGCGCACCGGCTGTGCTTCGAGATCACCGAGACCAGCGCCATTTCCCACCTGCCCAGCGCGGTGCGGCTGATGAAGGACCTGCAGCAACTGGGCTGCCGCTTTGCGCTCGATGATTTCGGCGTGGGCATGTCCTCCTTCACCTACCTCAAGCACCTGCCGGTGGACTACCTCAAGATCGACGGCAGCTTCGTGCGCGACCTGCTGGACGACCCGACCAACCGGGCCATGGTGGAGATGATCAACCACATCGGCCATGTCATGGGCAAAGAGACCATCGCCGAGTTTGCCGAGTCGATGGACATCGTCGACGCGCTTCGCGCCATCGGCGTGGACCATGCGCAGGGCTATGCGCTCTCGCGGCCCGTCCCGCTGGCCGACTGCCTGCGCAAGGGTTGAGCCAGAGCCCCGCTACCCAGGGCCACGCCAGGCACCACCAGCAGCACGGCAGCCAGCAAGGCACCCGAGACCGGCTCGCCCAGCAGGCAGGCGCCACCCGCGGCCGTGAGCAGCGGCACCAGCGCCGCCGACAGGGCAGCCCGCGCCGGGCCCAGCCGTGCAATCGCCACGCTGTAGACCACCAGGCCCAGCAGCCCGGCCGCCACGCCCTGCCCCAGCGCCTGCCAGGCCACATCGCTCCAGGGTGCCGAGAGCAGGCGCGGGGCGCCCGCTACCAGCAGCACGGGCAGCAACAGCAGGGCCGAGCCCAGATTCACGACGGCCGCGCCCTGCCATGGCGTGAGGCCGCTGCTGCGGAACGCCAGCGTGTACACCGCCCACAGCAGCGCCGCCAGTAGGAACAACAGGTCGCCGCGCCAGGCACCCTCCACCGTGCGCCAGCCGGCGGCCCCGAAGGCCGCCATGCCCGCCACGATCAGCGCCAAGCCCAGTAGGCGCGAAGGCGCCGGCCGCTCCCCGGACACCAGCCAGCCACCCAGCGCAGTGAACACCGGCAGGCTGCCCGCCACGAAGATGCCCATGTGCGCCGCAGGCGCCCACTGCGCGCCGGCCAGCACCACCAGCCCGAACGGCAGGCCGCCGCACAACACCAGCAGCGCACAGCGCCTGTACGACAGGCCTGCCGGCCACCCGCTGCGCCGCAGCCACAGCGGCGCCAGGACCAGCGCAGGAATGGCATAGCGCAGCACGGCCAGCTCGACAGGCCCCAGCGTGGTGGTGACGCCGTGGCGCGAGGCAAGCTGCCAGCCACTGCCGACGAGCGCGGCAGCCAGAGCCGCCAGCCAGCCGACTCAGGGCGACGGAATCGAGGAACACAAGCGGCGAAACGAGAAGGCGAAGACTGGCATGCCCGCAGTCTGGGCGCGCAGCACCCCCGCTGCGGATATCAGAATCCTGCGGAGATCATCAGCCCTGCAGTGCCTGCCGGGCCTGCGCCGGCGTCACGCCGACTGCGCGGCGGAACGCAGTGCCCAAGTGGCTCTGGCTGCTGTAGCCCAGATCGTGCGCCAGGGCCGCGAGGTCGCCCTCCCCCTCGTCCAGGCGCTGCAGCGCCGCGGCCAGCCGCAACTGCTCGCGGTAGGTATGCAGGCCCAGGCCGGTGTGGGCGCGGAACAGGCGAGCGAGATGGAAGTAAGAGCAGCAAGCCGCATCGGCCACGTCGTGCAGCGACCAGCCCAGGCCGTCTGCCGCCGCCGTGCGCGTGGCCATGAAGCGCCGTGCGCGCGCCACGGCCGCATGGGCCATGCCGCTGTCGCACAACACACCCTGCCCAAGCAAAGGCCCAATGGCCTGCTCACGCCCCTGCGCCAAGGCGCGCCAGTGCAGGCGCAACTGCCACAGGGCGCGGGGAGGCAGCACCCAGGCGCGTGCATTGCCAGGGCTGCCGACAGATGCGCTGCCCGGCTGCATGCTGACCACCATGTGGCTGCGCGGCGCGGCCTGCCATTCGTTGATCTGGTAAGGCAACCCGGTGGGCAGGGCCACCACGGTCAGCCCGTCGAGCAGCACCTGCCACCCCTGCATGTGGAACTCGGACACGCCACACACCGGGAACACCCAGCGCGGCGTGGCCACCTGGTAAACCGGCCTACCGGCATGGGCCGCGCCCGCCGGCTTGACCACCCGCTCCACCCGCCACGCAGCGGTGTCGGCGTAGAGGATGCGGTCCTGCGGCATGGGCAGTGCCGTGGGTCAGCGGCCCTTGCGGCCAGCCGAGGGCTTGGCCGAGCCGGTCACGCGCGGTGGCAGGCCGGTGTGCTGGGTGAGCATGCGGCCCTTTTGCGGCTGCGTGGACTTGAGCGCCACGCCCTGCGACGGCTTGGATGCCAGGCCAGGCGTAGCGGCCTTGGCTCCACCCGGGGTGGAGTTCTTGCGCCGTGCGCTCTGGTAGCCCCCATCGGTCAGCGGCTGGAAGGTCGGGATCAGGTGGTGCTTGCCGTTGCCGATCAGGTCGGCCCGGCCCATGGCCTTGAGCGCGTCGCGCAGCAGCGGCCAGTTGTTCGGGTCGTGGTAGCGCAAAAAGGCCTTGTGCAGGCGGCGGCGCTTGTCGCCGCGCACGATGTCCACACCCTCGCTGTCGCGCGTGATCTTGCGCAGCGGGTTCTTGTTGCTGTGGTACATGGCCGTGGCCGTGGCCATGGGGCTCGGGTAGAAGGTCTGCACCTGGTCGGCGCGAAAACCGTTCTTCTTGAGCCAGATGGCGAGGTTCATCATGTCCTCGTCGCTCGTGCCGGGGTGCGCCGCGATGAAGTACGGAATCAGGAACTGCTTCTTGCCCGCCTCTTCGCTGAACTTCTCGAACATCTGCTTGAACTTGTCATAGCTGCCGATGCCCGGCTTCATCATCTTCGTGAGCGGGCCCTGCTCGGTGTGCTCGGGCGCGATCTTGAGGTAGCCGCCCACGTGGTGCTGCACCAGCTCCTTCACGTATTCAGGGCTCTTCACGGCCAGGTCGTAGCGCAGGCCCGAGCCGATCAGGATCTTCTTGATGCCCTTGAGCGCACGGCCGCGGCGGTAGATCTTGATCAGCGGGTCGTGGTTGGTGCCCAGGTTGGAGCAGATGCCGGGGTACACGCAGCTGGGCTTGCGGCAGGCGGCCTCGATCTCGGGGCTCTTGCAGCCCAGGCGGTACATGTTGGCCGTGGGGCCACCCAGGTCCGAGATGGTGCCGGTGAAGCCGCTCACCTTGTCGCGGATGTCCTCGATCTCCTGGATGATGGAGTCCTCGGAACGGCTCTGGATGATGCGGCCCTCGTGCTCGGTGATCGAGCAGAAGGTGCAGCCGCCGAAGCAGCCGCGCATGATGTTGACCGAAAAGCGGATCATCTCCCACGCCGGGATCTTGGTCGTGCCTTCGTGGCTGCCGTTCTCGTCGGCATAGCTCGGGTGCGGGCCGCGCGCGTAGCTCAGGTCGAACACGTAGTCCATCTCGGCCGTGGTCAGCGGGATGGGCGGCGGGTTGATCCACACGTCGCGGGCGGTTACGCCCTCACCGTGCGCCTGTACCAGGGCCCGCGCGTTGCCGGGGTTGGTCTCCAGGTGCAGCACGCGGTTGGCGTGGGCGTACAGCACCGGGTCGCTCTTGACCTGCTCGTAGCTGGGCAGGCGGATCACGCTGCGATCGCGCGGCGGAACCTTGAGCTTGGCCTTGAGCGCCGGGTTGGCCACGAACAGCATGGGCCGGATGGCGGGGTTGGGCTCGGCCGCAGCGGCTGCGCCGACCTCTGCATCCAGCGTGCCATCTTCCTTGCTGCAGGTGCTGCCCTGGGCGGCGGCCTGCTCGCTGGTCGTCATGTAGGGGTTGATGTGCGCCTCGACCCGGCCCGGCTCGTCCACGCTGGTGGAGTCGATCTCGAACCAACCCTTGCCGGTCTCGTCGTCGGAGCGGCGCACGAAGGCCGTGCCGCGCACGTCGGTGATCTGCTCCACGGGCTCGCGCGCGGCCAGGCGGTGCGCCACCTCGACCAGGGCGCGTTCGGCATTGCCGTACAGCAGCAGGTCGCACTTGGCATCCACCACGATGGAGCGGCGCACCTTGTCGCTCCAGTAATCGTAGTGGGCAATGCGGCGCAGGCTGCCTTCGATGCCGCCCAGGATGATGGGCACGTCCTTGTACGCCTCGCGGCAGCGCTGGCTGTAGACGATGGCCGCACGGTCGGGGCGCTTGCCGCCGATGTCGCCGGGGGTGTAGGCGTCATCGCTGCGGATCTTGCGGTCCGCCGTGTAGCGGTTGATCATGGAATCCATGTTGCCCGCCGTCACGCCCCAGAACAGATTGGGCTTGCCCAGTGCCTTGAACGGGTCGGCGCTCTGCCAGTCGGGCTGGGCGATGATACCCACGCGAAAGCCCTGGGCCTCCAGCGTGCGGCCGATCACGGCCATGCCGAAGCTCGGGTGGTCCACATAGGCATCACCCGTCACCAGGATGATGTCGCAGCTGTCCCAGCCCAGTTGCTCCATCTCGGCGCGGCTCATCGGCAGGAACTTGGCCGTGCCGAAGCGCTTCGCCCAATAGGGGCGATAGCTGGTCAGCGGCTTGGCTGCGCGCGCGAAAAAGGAGACGTCGACGGGGGCGTTCATGTGGGGGGTGCGAGACCTCGAATGTGCAAGGCCGTTATGGATAACCCGCGATTTTACGTTGGCGGGCCCATTTTGTCGCCCTGCATCGGTTTGCCCTACCCTCTGTCCGGCCATGGATCGCCCATATATACTTGCTAAAGTCAATTAATTACATGACAAAGGCAATCAACCATGAAGAATACGGCCTCCGAAACCTCCGTCGATGCCATCAAGGCCGTGCGCCGTTTCAACCGTTTCTTCACGCGCCGCATCGGTGTGCTCGACCCCTACCTGGGCAGCGAACTGTCGCTGACCGACGTGCGCGTGCTCTATGAACTGGCCCACCGCGACGCCCTGGTGGCCAGCGACCTGGCCCGCGAACTGGGGCTGGACGGCGGCTACCTGAGCCGCATCCTGCGGCGCTTCGAGGGTGCGGGCTGGATCAGCCGCACGCCGAGCGCCAAGGATGCGCGCCAGAGCGAACTCACGCTGACGCCTGCCGGGCACGCCGCCTTTGCCCCGCTGCAGCAGCGCTCGCGCGACGAGGCAGCAGCCCTGCTCGCCCCCCTGCCAGCCCCCCGCCAGCAGGAACTGGTGCAGGCCATGGAACGCATCGAGGCATTACTTGAGCCCGCCGCAGCCACCGGCGGCCCCGCAAAGGTGGCCGTGCTGCGCGACCCGGTGCCGGGCGACATCGGCTGGGTGGTGCAGCAGCACGGCGAAATCTACGCCCGCGAATACGGATGGGACATGCGCTTCGAGGCTCTGGTGGCCGACATCGCGGCGCAGTTCGTGCGCAAGTTTCAGCCGGCCTGGGAAAAATGCTGGATCGCCGAGCTCGATGGCGAGCGCGTGGGCGCCATCTTTTTGGTACGCAAGTCGGCCACCACGGCCAAGCTGCGCATGCTGATCCTCTCGCCCAAGGCCCGCGGCCTGGGCCTGGGCGCTCGTTTGACGGACGAATGCATCGCCTTTGCGCGTGCCAAAGGTTACAAAAAAATGGTGCTGTGGACCAACAGTTGTCTCATTACCGCACGTTCGATCTATGCCAAACGGGGTTTCACCCTCGACAAGTCGGAGCCCTATGAGGACTTCGGGCAACAATTTGTGGGAGAAACCTGGTCGCTCAAACTATGACCCGCCCCTCTTCGACACCCACCCTGCGCCTGCTCACCCCGCACGATGACCTGGAGCGGCTGACGGCGCTCATCCACTCGGCCTACGCCCCGCACGCCGCCAAGGGCCTGCGCTACTGGGCAACCCACCAGACGGTGGAGGACACGGCCAAGCGCCTGGCCTCGGGCCTGGCACTGGTCATGGAAATCGAAGGGGACTATGCGGCCACCGCCACGCTGCGGGCACCGCAGCCGGAGTCGAAGGTAGCGCTGTACCGCGACAGCACTGTCTGGTCCATCACGCAGTTCTGCGTGGCGCCCCGCTTCAAGGGCCAGGGCCTGGGGAAGTTGCTGCACGCGGAGCTGGTGCAGAGGGCGCGCAATGCCGGGGCCGCCACCCTGGCACTGGACACGGCCCAACCGGCCCATGCATTGATTGCGATGTACGAATCCTGGGGCTACCGCGTGGTCGGCGTATGCGACTGGAGGCCGCTCACCAACTACACCAGCGTGCTCATGTCACGCCCGGTCGACAGCACGGCCGCATAAGCAGCCGCCGCCCCATGCGCCGATAGTTCTTACCACTCACCCACTTCACGCACGCGCTGGGCCAGGTCGAACTCTTCCTCGTCCTCGAAATCGGTCGCCGCATCGGCCCGCAGGGCGCTGGCGGCAGCGGCAGGAGACTGCACGGCCATGCGTGGCGTGGAAGATGCAGCGAAGCGGCCGAACACGTGGCTGGCCAGGGTGCTGGGGAGGGAGGCGGTCAATGGCAGTGCGAACATGGCGGGTCCTTGGGTACGTTTGCTTGCTTGTTGTTTGCCGAGAATAGTTATCGGCTATGGGGTCAAGTGTAGGAACGCACCGCGTCTGCGCTTGTGACAGAACGCACACTTACAGGCCCGAGCCCGACCAGCGGGCGCGCGGCTGTGACAGGCGTCACATAACTGCCACCTCCAGCGCCGCAGGTGAAGCATTTGCACCACACCCATCTGGGGGATGCCGGTGTACAGGCCCTGCCGCCGAGTGGCGTGGGCAACGCACAAAAACGCAATCCGCTGTGCCTTATGCTCTGCGCCCCATGCCACAGACCCTTGCAGCCCCCGCCCACAGTGAGCTCATCATCAAGAAGAGCCGCTTCATCGGCTGCGTGCAGCCTATGGCCGACCGCGCCAGTGCGCAGGCCGCCGTGGACGCGCTGTGGAAGCAGCACCCGGGCGCCGCACATGTCTGCTGGGCGCTGCTCGCGGGCGGCCAGTCGGCCGCCGTGGACGATGGCGAGCCCGGCGGCACGGCCGGCCGGCCCATGCTGGACGTGCTGCGCCACCAGGACCTGGAGGGCGTACAGGCCACGGTGGTGCGCTATTTCGGCGGGGTGAAACTGGGCGCGGGCGGGCTGGTGCGGGCCTACACCGACACCATCGCCCAGGCCTTGCTCACGGCGCCCAAAATCATCCTGCAGCGCATGGCCACGCTGCAGTGCATGGTGCCCTATGCGCTGGAAGGCCTGCTGCGCCGGGAGGTGGAGGCAGCAGGTGCCGAGCTGATCGACGTGCAGCACGGCTCGCTGGTCACCCTGCAGATGCGGTTGCCGCAAGCGCAGGCCGACGCCTTCGTGCTGCGCGTCAATGACCAAGGCCAGGGCCGGGTGGGCTGGACCGATACCGCCGCCTGAACACATTGGGCAACCCGCCTACAAGCCCAGGGTGCCACGCCCTTCAAACTACCGGCTCCAATGCACCTCGGGAGACGCGATCCATGGGCCAGCCGCTCGACACCATCATCATCGGCGCAGGCACGGCCGGCCTGGCCGCCCTGCGCGAGGTGCGCAAGCGCACCGAGCGCTACCTGATCGTCAATGACGGGCCCTGGGGCACCACCTGCGCCCGCGTGGGCTGCATGCCGTCCAAGACCCTGATCGAGGCGGCCAACGCCTTCCACCGGCGCCACGCCTTCGGTGAATTCGGCATCCGGGGCGCAGATGGCCTTACGGCCGACCTCCCCGCCGTGCTGCAGCGCGTGCGGGCGCTGCGCGACGATTTCGTGGCCGGCGCGATGCAGGCCACCGACGACCTGGGCGGCGCCAGCCTCTCGGGCCGCGCCGTGTTGCTGGATTCGCACACGGTGGACGTAGGCGGCGTGCGCTACCACGCCGACAGCATCATCATCGCCACCGGCTCGAGGCCCGTGGTGCCCGAGGAGTGGCTGGCCCTTGGCGACCGCATCCTGACCACCGACACCCTGTTCGAGCAGCCCACGCTGGGCCCGCGCGTGGCGGTAATCGGCATGGGCGCCATCGGCGTGGAGCTGTCGCAGGCCCTGGCGCGCCTGGGCCTGGAGGTAGCGGCCTTCACCAGCGGCCACACGCTGGGCGGCCTGAGCGACCCGACCCTGAATGCCGAACTGGCGGCACTGCTGAAAAAGGAAATGGTGCTGCACACCCATGCCAAGGCCGAGCTGCGCGAGGTGCCCGGTGGCATCGAGGTCAGCAGCGGCGCCAACCGCGTGGTGGTCGACCACGTCATCGCAGCCATGGGCCGCACGCCCAACATCGAGCACCTGGGGCTTGAGACCCTGGGCGAACCGCTGGATGAAAAAGGCATGCCCCACGTTGATCGACAGACCCAGCAGATCGGCAAGCTGCGCGTGTTCCTGGCGGGCGATGCCAACGACGATGCCGCACTGCTGCACGAGGGCGCCGACGAAGGCCATATCGCCGGCATGAATGCCCTGGCGGCCGAGCCCACGCGCTTCGTGCGCCGTGTGCCCTTGGCCATCGTGTTCTGCGACCCCAATGTGGCGGTGGTCGGCGTGCCCTTTTCCCAACTGGATCCGGCACACACCGTGGTGGGCGCCGTGGACTTCGACAGCCAGGGCCGGGCCCGCGCCGCCCTGCGCAACCAGGGGCGCTTGTGCGTGTATGCGGACAAGGGCAGCGCCCGGCTGCTGGGCGCCGAGATGTGCGCCCCCGGCGGCGAGCACCTGGCCCACCTGCTGGCGCTGGCCGTGCAGCAAAAGCTCACGGTGCACCAGTTGCTGGGCATGCCCATCTACCACCCGGTGCTGGAAGAAGGCCTGCGCACGGCCTTGCGCAATGCCGCCCGGCATCTTCCCGACGCCAGCGCATCGGACCTGGCGGCCTGCACGCCCATCGGGGTTGCCGCGCTGGAATGAAGGGGGCCGCACGGCGCCCCAGGATGTAACAGGGCGCAAACGCCCTTCATTTCAGGCGCAGAATGCCGATAAGAGAGACAAGATTCGGAGAACCCGCATGGATGTCGCACTCACCAACAGCATCGTCAACACCGCCACGGCCCTGGCCAGCCGCGAGACTTCGGACGCCATCAACATCACCGTGCTGAAGAAGGCGCTGGACATCCAGGCCACTTCGGCCGCCACGCTGCTGCAGGCCCTGCCCCAGCCACCGCTGGCCACCTCGGGCTCGCTGGGCACCCAGGTCAACACCTTTGCCTGACCACTGGACCGGAATCTTCCCTTTTTCTCCAAGGTAAGCCCCTCCCAAGCCGCCCCTAGAGGCGGCATTTTTTTGTGCCTTTGCCTGGCCCTGCGGGTGGCGGCCTCCCTGCCATGGCGGCACAGAAGCCCCTCGTGCGCAACGGCCACCGGCATCGTTACAAGATGTAGGTAGGCTGGTGAATGAAGAGTAGCCCTGCCTGTCACTGCAATGCGCATTCCATGTACCGCACGGTGGCAAGGCAGTTGGCGGGAGGTGCCGCACTGGCCACCAACGGCTGTGCGCGATGCAGTGCATTCCATATCCACTTGAAAGGCGAAAAATGGCTGAGGCAGTCAAGATGATCAACAACTCCACCGGAATCACCAAGACGGGATTCCATGGGTTTTCATGGACCACTTTTTTCTTCGGTCCGTTCCCCGCCTTGTTTCGAGCGGACTACCTCACGTTCATCGGATATTTCGCCGTTGCCGTCATCTTCGCCGCCATGACGGCAGGCTTAAGCTGGCTCCCGATGTGCATCATCTGGGCCTTCATCTACAACGGCTTCTACACCAAGAAGCTGCTGGAAAAAGGCTACACCTTCAATGACATGCCAGAACGCGTGAACGCAGCCATTGCAGAGCTAAAGCTGGATTCGTCCAGGTACCAGCCTGATGTGCCCGCAGCGTCCCCCAGCCAGGCAACCAATCGATTCATGGGCGAGATGTCCGTGGACAACGACGCCTACAAGCTGTTCCTGGTCAAGAAATACAACATCGAGAAGAACACCACGCTCGATAAATTCGTCGCCAACGAAAAGCTCTTTGGCACCGTGGAGGATGCCATTGCCTACGTCGATGGCATCGAAAAAGGAATCGCGGCCGAACACAGCCAGCGCGCGGCACAACAACAGAATGAAGCCCGGCAGCAGGAGGAAGCTGCCCGCCAGTCCGCCCTGCTGAGCGAGACGGTCGTCGAAGAGGGCAAACTCGCAGGCACACAGTGGACGTACCGCCTGCACCAGGACGGCTCCGTCGTGGTCAAGGATGAGCACGGTGCTGAAACCCGCTACAAGTCCATGGCAGCCGCCAAGGCGGTCATCACCTGGTGGGAGTGACACCCGGCAGCGGCCCGGGTTGCGCCCGTCAGGCGCCAGCCGCCGCAAACCGCTCGCGGTAGCCCTTGGGTGACACGTTCAGGTGGCGCATGAATGCGCGCCGCATCACCTCTTCCGAATTGAAGCCGCACTGCACCGCAACCGCCTTGTTGCTGTGCCGGTGCGCCTCGATCAGGCGGCAGGCCTTCTCCAGGCGGATGCGCTCGACCGCATGGGCGGGCGTGGTGCCGGTGTGGGTCGTATAGAAGCGCGCAAAGGTGCGCAGGGTCATGCCCATCTGGTCGGCCATGCGCGCCACATTGATGTCAGAGCGCAGGTGCTCGGCAATCCAGGCGTGCAGCCGGGTGATGCGCTGGTCGCCGGCCGTCTGCTCCAGCAGCGCACTGCTGAACTGCGACTGCCCGCCGGGCCGCTTGTAGAACACCACCAGCTTCTTGGCAACGGCCATCACGATGTCGCGGCCCAGGTCGGCCTCGACCATGCCCAGCGCCATGTCGATGCCGGCCGTGACCCCGGCCGAAGTCCACACCCGCCCCTGGCGGAAGTAGATCGCATCGGGCTGCACCGCAATTGCCGGAAAGCGGGACGACAGCTGCTCGCAGGCGGCCCAGTGGGTCACCGCCCCCGCCCCATCGAGCACGCCGGCGTGCGCCAGCACGAAAGCGCCGGTGCACACCGATGCCAGCCGCTCGATGCGCGGTGACGCCTGCTGGATCCACCGCGCCAGGGCTGCCGCCGCAGGCGTGTCTGCCGCTTTGCATGATGGGGTCGCCGGCAGGAACACCCCGGGCCCTCCAGGCACCACCAGGGTCTGCACGGTTCTGGCCAGCCGCTCGGGCAAGGGCCGCGCGAGCACTTCGACCCCGCTGGAGCTGCAGGTCGCGCCACCTTCGAGGCCATAGACAGCGGTCTCGTAGACCGCAGGCCGCCCCGCCAGCCGAAGCTCGTCGTTGGCCGTGGCAAACACCTGCAGCGGCCCGCTCACGTCGAGCAGCTGGAACTGATCGAACACAAGAAACCAGACCTGGTGCGCGGGGTGGGCCATTGGGGGCAAAGCGAGTTGGCAGAAATCGTGGTTGTTGTGTCCTGACGGACAAACAGCCCGATCCTACAGTGGAGCCATCCCTCCCACCCACGAAAGCCAACCCCCATGAACATCGGCATGCTTGTATTTCCGGAAATCACGGCCATCGACTACGTCGCACCCGCCGACCTTCTGGTGCGCATACCCGGCGCACAATTGCACCTGGTGTGGAAGCACACCGACCCGGTCCGCACGGAACTGGGCTGGGAATTCCGCCCCACGGCGTACTTCGATACCTGTGGCCAGTTGGACATGCTGGTCGTCCCCGGCGGGCCGGGCATCGAGGCGCTGCTGAGCGATGGGGAGACCCTGGCATTCCTCGCACGCCAGGCCCAGGGAGCGCAATGGATCGTGGGCATCTGCACCGGCCCGCTGGTGCTGGGCGCGGCCGGCCTGCTGCAAGGCTACCGGGCCACCTGCCACTGGGGATCGCACGAACTGCTCTCGCTGGTGGGCGCCACGCCGGTCGACAAACGGGTGGTGGTGGACCGCAACCGCATCACCGGTGCCGGCATGACCTCGGGCATCGACTGCGCGCTGCAGGCGATTGCGCTGGCCAGCAGCACCGAAGTGGCCCAGGGCATCCAGCTGTTTGCCGAGTACGACCCAGAGCCGCCCTTTGACACCGGCTCGCCGCACAAGGCGCCGGCCTCCCTGGTGCAGGCCGCGCGGGCCCGGCTGCATCCCATCGTCGAGCGGCGCCGTGCGCTGCTCACGGCCCGACACGCAGCGACCACTGCGGCCTGAATCCCCACCCCGAACGGAGGACACCATGAACCACCCACGCCCCTTCTCCGCCACCCGTCGCTGCCTGCAAGCCGCACTGCTGGCGCTCCCACTGCTGGCCGTCACCACCGGCGCCTCTGCGCAAACCTACAGCGGCCCCATCCGCATGCTCGTCGGCTACCCGCCGGGCGGCCCGGCGGATACCACGGCACGCATCGTGGCCGAAAAGCTCGCCGTGCAACTGGGCCAGCCCGTGCTGGTGGACAACAAGCCCGGCGCGGGCGGGCAGATTGCCGCCCAGGCCCTGAAGGCCGCGCCCGCAGACGGCTCCGTCATCTTCATGAGCAACACCCACACCGTGGCCATGGTGCCGCTGACCATGAAGGCACCGGGCTTTGCGCCCGCCACCGACTTCCGGCCCCTGGGCGCCGTGGCCAACTTCGAGCTGGCGCTGGCCATGCACCCCAAGACAGGGGCTGCGAACCTGGCGGAACTGGGTACCTGGTTCGCCGCCCACCGCAACGAGGCCAGCATCGGCGTGCCCGCCCCGGCCAGCGCACCGGAGTTCATTGCCGGCGAAGTGGCGCGCCAGCTCAAGGCCGACATCGTGCCCGTGGCCTACCGGGGCGCCACCCCCATGGTGACGGACCTGCTGGCCGGGCAGATCGCGGCCGGCGTGTCGGGCATCTCGGATTTTCTGCAGTACCAGAAGGCGAGTCGGCTGCGCATCGTGGCGGTCAGCCGCACAACGCCCTTGCTGCCGGGTGTACCCTCGTTCGCGCAGGCGGGCCTGCCCAGCCTGGACGCAACCAGCGACTTCCTGGGCCTGTACGCCCCTGCCGGGCTGAACGAAGCGACCGTGGCCCGCTACAACACGGCGCTGAACCAGGTGGTGGCCCTGCCCGAGGTGGTGGCCAAGCTGCAGGCCAATGCCATGACACCGGCTGCAGGCACGCCCGGCGAGCAAGCACTGCGGCTGGCACAGGTATCCAGGGCGCTGGCAGCGCTGGTCGCGCAAAGCGGGTTCGTACCCCAGTAAGCGGGTCCGGATTCATTGCTTGGCCGGACATGCCCAGGCTGTTACAAAGGAGTGCCCGCACAACCCCAGCACCCACAGCTATTTGCCTCCTGCATGTCCTCCGCACCGCACTCCGCCGACACCCTCTGCTCTCCCCATGACCGCGGCGCGCTGCAGGTGCCCTACCTCAAGCGCTGCTGGTCCAGCTGGATGGCCGCGCGCCAGGGCCAGGCGGGCTCGGGCATGCAGGAAGCACATCGCACCCAGATCGTGCTGGCCGCACTGGGTGTGGGGCTGGAGCAGACCATGCAGCACGTGCTGCGCGAAGCACCGGACTTCGCCGACTTCGAGGACTGGATCGTGCGCACTGCGGGTGCACCCGACGCCGCCACCGTGGCACGCATCCAGGCCCTGGTCGACGGTGGCCCGCCGCCCGATGCGCTGCGGGAACTGCACGCCCGGATAGAGGCCATGCCGCCCGTGCTCGACGCGGCCGATCTGGCGCACTGGGACACCCATGGCTACGTGGTCGTGCGGCAGGCCGTGCCCGCAGCCGACAGCGCCGCCGCCGCGCAGGTGGTGTGGGACGCGGTGAACGCCACGCCGGACGACCCGGAGTCCTGGTACCCCCATGCACCGCGCAACATCATGCTGCAGTTGTTCCAGCACCCGGCCTTCGAGAAGAACCGCCGCTCCCTGCGCATCCACAAGGCCTTTGCCCAGCTGTGGGGCACGGCCGACCTGTGGCGCAGCACCGACCGCTGCGGCTTCAACGTGCCCGAGCGCCCGGGCCATGCCTACGGTGCACAAGGGCTGCACTGGGACGTGAGCCTGGCCCAGCCCATCCCGTTCTGCACCCAGGGCATCCTGTACCTCACCGACACACCGCCCGAGCAGGGGGCACTCACCGTGGTGCCCGGCTTTCACCGCACGGTGGGCGACTGGCTGGCCCGCCTGCCACCCGGCGCCGATCCGCGCCGCCAGGACTTCCAGGCCCTGGGTGCCACGCCCGTCGGCGCAGGCGCAGGCGATCTCGTGATCTGGCACCAAGCCCTGCCCCACGGTGCCAGCCCCAACCGGGGAACCCGGCCGCGCCTGGTGCAGTACATCAACATGTTCCCCGCCGAGGTGGCGACCCACGACACCTGGCTTTGACAAGGAGACACCCCGCCATGGACACCACCCCAGCCAATCCAGCCTCCACCTTCGTGGCCACGCACGCCACCAACGCCACCTTCACGCGCGGCCTGCGCTCGTTCTTCGAGTACCGCGACCTGGGCATCAAGGACGCCACCGACGGCCGCTTGGTGGCCCACGTGATCCGCGCTGCGGGCGGTGCCGAATTTTCGAGCCAGCCGCACCTGCACCGCACCACTTTCCAGCTCGTCTACATCCTCAAGGGCTGGATCGAGTTCGAATACGAGGGCCAGGGCGTGGTGCGGCTCGAGGCCGGCTCCTGCGTGTACCAGCCGCCCGGCATACGGCACCGAGAGCTGGGGCACAGCGAGGACGTGGAGATGCTGGAGGTGGTGATGCCGGGCGAGTTCCCCACCGAGCTGGTCGATTCGGTGGGCGCCTGACAACGCCAGGGCGCCAGCGCGCGCCGGTAGACTTCATGCACCAGGAACAAAGCGAGGGAGTGCAATGGGCGTCGGCAGATTTTTTTCGTGGGTCATCGTGGTGATCCTTGCGCTGGTGCCGGTCAACTGGCTCCGGCTGTGGCTGCAGGGGGAGATTCCCCCCAGTGCCACGCTTTTGCAGGCCGTGATCGGCGTGGCCCTTTGCTGGGGTATCGCGGGCGCCCTGGGTTTCTTTCTGGTGGTGAGTGCGCGCGGCATCAGAATCCGCAAAGCCCGCGAACAGCAAGCCCTCGTGCGCTTGCAGGAACAGCCCCTGACCCCAATGGTTCCGCGCCAGGCCTTGGTGCGGCCCGGAGAAGTCGCCTATGCAGCGGTCGAGGCGGGCCTGCGAGAGGTCCACACCGTGGGCTACGAAACCGAGACAGCGGGAACCAGCCACCCGCAACTGTTTGGCGTGGGCACCAACCACCACAGCAATGCCACCAGCATGGCAGTGAACGAGGCCCTCATCGTCGCTACCGGGGAGCTGGTGGTGACCGACGAGCGCGTCATCTTCGCGGGCGACCACAAGTCCTTTGCCCTGCCGCTCAACTCTCTGGTGAATATCAGCGCGTATACCAACGGCTTCACGCTGAGCGACGGCCGGGCCACCCACACGGTGGTCATTGCAGACCCCTACCAGCACACGGTCTTCCGGATCACGCTCCAGAAGGCACTGCAAGCGGTCGGAATGCGCTGAATTCCGGGCTACCTGGGTGCTGCTGCACCCACGCGCCACACGGCGTTGCCCACGTCATCGGCCACCAGCAAACCACCGCGCGCATCCACGGCCACACCCACGGGGCGGCCATAGGCATCGCCGTCCGGGCTCACAAAACCGGCGAGCACGTCGATGGGCAGGCCCGAAGGCTGGCCATCGACAAACGGCACGAACACCACCTTGTAGCCGCTGCGCGGCTTGCGGTTCCACGAGCCATGCTCGCCCACGAAGGCGCCGCTGGCCAGCTGTGGCGCCAGGGCCGGCCCTTGCGAAAACGCCATGCCCAGCGGCGCCACATGCGAGCCCAGGGCATAGTCTGGCGACACGGCCTTGGCCACCAGGTCGGGCCGGGGCGGCTGCACGCGCTCATCCACATGCTGGCCGTAGTAGCTGTAGGGCCAACCGTAGAAGGTGCCATCCTTGACCGAGGTGAGGTAGTCGGGCACCAGGTCGCTGCCGATCTCGTCGCGCTCGTTGACCACCGTCCACAGCGCGCCCGTACCGGGCGCCCAGCCCAGGCCGTTGGGGTTGCGCAGGCCGCTGGCGAAGATGCGGTGGGAGCCGCTGGCGCGGCCCACCTCCCAGATGGCGGCACGGCCCTCTTCGGCCTGCATGCCGTTCTCACCCACGTTGCTGTTGGAGCCCACGGTCACGTAGAGCTTGCTGCCGTCGGCGCTGGCGATCAGGTTCTTGGTCCAGTGGTGGTTGATGGGGCCGCCGGGCAGGTCCACCAGCTTGGTGCCCGGGGCGGTGATGCTCGTTTGCCCCGCCTCATAGGGAAAGCGCACAACCGCATCGGCATTGGCCACGTAGAGTTCGTTGCCCACCAGGGCCATGCCGAACGGCGAGTTCAGGTTCTGCAGAAAAACGCTCTGTGTTTCGGCCCTGCCATCGCCATCGGCGTCGCGCAGCAGCGTGATGCGGTTGGCCGAGGGGCGTTTGCCCGAGCCGGCCTTGCCCATCACCGTTTTCATGACCCAGCCCTTGATGGCGCCGAGCACACCACCCGATGGCGCGCCCTCGCCCTTGGGCGGGGCCTGGCTTTCGGCCACCAGCACGTCGCCGTTGGGCAGCACCAGCACCCAGCGCGGATGGTCGAGCCCGGTGGCCAACGGCGTGACCGACAGGCCCGGGAGGCTGGCGGTGGGCATGGATCCCTCGGGCCAGCCTTTGGCAGGGGCGATGTGCAGCGTGGGAATCAGCGATTGGTTCGGCGCCGGCAAGGTGGGCGACTTGCCCATGCCCTGCTCGGGCGAGAGGATGGCGGTGTCACCGCAGGCGGCCAGGCTGGCCGCCAGCACCGTGCCGGTGAGCAGCGCCGGCCAGGGACGCGATGTCAGGGAGAAGGAAAATGGCATGGCGATGGGCCTTTGTGGCGAGCGATGGCTGCAGTGTGGAGGGCCAGGCACGCGCGCCCTGTCAGCCAATTGCGCAAAATGCGCAGCCCCGCGTTACATTTATTTCCACAACCCTAACGCATTGGCCGCCGCAAGAACTTCCATGAGACTCAAGACCGTTGTCCTGCTGGCGATCATTTTGCTCATCGGCTTTTTCGCCGTCGAGAAGCTGCGCCTGGGCCGGGTGGACAAGCGGCTGCAGGGCCAGTCGGCCACGCAGCAGGTGTTTGCCGAGGTACCGCAGCAGACCTCCACCAGCGCTGCCCCCTTTGCGTTGAAGGAGTACCAGGTCAAACCACTGGCCCAGTTCGCCATACGCGCCAGGGTGCTGGGGCGCGAGGAATACTCCTTTGGCCGCGAAGCCGATCTGTCCCCCGTGGACCTTGCCTTGGGCTGGCGGCGCATGGCCGAGCCGGCGGTGTACGAGCCCTTGAACATCACCCAGGGCGGGCGCTGGTACCGCTATTCGTGGTCGAGCCAGCCACCGATCCCCCTGCAGGAGATCATCGAGTCATCGGCCAACATGCACATGATCCCGGCCAACGCGGCCGTGGAGCGGGTGCTCAAAAAGGCGCGCACGGGGCAATTCATCCGCATCACCGGCCAGTTGGTGGAGGTAACGCACCCCGGCGGCTGGCGCTGGACCAGCTCACTCACCCGCTCGGATTCGGGCGCCAACTCCTGCGAGCTGATCTTCGTGGAGACGGCGCAAGTGGAGTAGCCACTTCGGTGCGCTGAAAAAGACAAAATTTCACCGACAAGGTGTCCAGATGTGACGCCTGTCGGTTCCGTGGAATTTTTCACGGTTTTTTGGATAACCTTGCACTGGCGACACAAGGCAATGCCGCCGGCGCGACTTTTGGCCCCGTCTCCAGTGCACGAAGAGGAACTCCCCATGGCGAAGATTCTGGTCACCAAGTACGAACACCAGGCCGATGCAACCGTCTGCGAAGTGGCCCATGAAAGCCAGGCCGACCTGTGCTGGTACGAGGCCGCCTACGAGCCCCAGGCGCGCGGGGACACCACCTGGTACTTTGTTGACTACGCAACCCAGGCCAGCTTCAAGATCTTCAAGGTGAAGTTCGAGAGCCAGGCCGACATCAAGGCCTTCCAGGTCAAGACGCCCGAGCAGGCGGGCTGGCGCGATGCGGGTAACAGGTTCAAGGGCAAGATGGGCTGAGCCGCTGCCCGCCAGAAATGAAAAACCCCTGCCTTGCAATGCACGGCAGGGGTTTTTGCCATGGGCGGCATCGCCGCCGCCCTGCAGGCATCAACGCAGCTGGCGCTTGATGGCGTCGTAGCGGGCTTCGTTGCTCACGTTCGCGGCCGAGCCAAACTTGCTGGACATGAACGGCTGTAGTTTCTCCAGGCGGTCCTTGGGGGCCGGATGGGTCGAGAACAGCACTTCATACGCCTGATTGGAGCCTGAACCGGTGGCTGCATACATGTTCAGCACCGTGGGCAGACCAATGGGTGCGTAGCCGGCCCGGGCGGCGTAGAGCACGCCCTGGCGGTCGGCATCGAACTCGTCCGACTGGTCCAGACCCTTGGTGTACAGATTGCGCACCAGGCCCACCATGGCAGAGCTCACCATGGCATTGCCCGAGCGTGCCTGCACCACGCCGCCGGCAGCCTGGGCAAAGCCACCCTTCTTGATGGCGGCCAGGTAGTGGCCGCGCGTCACGTGGGCGATTTCGTGGCCCAGCACGCCGGCCAGTTCCGATTCGGACTTGAGCTGGCGCAACAGGCCGACGGTGACGAACACGAAGCCGCCGGGTGTGGCGTAGGCGTTCACGGCGTCGGAGTCGATCACGCCAAAGCGCCAGGCAAACTGGATGTCCTTGCCGTCCTTGTCCTTGGGCTTTTCAGCCTGCGCGGCCACCCACCAGCCGACCTGGCTCACATAGCGCTGCACAGCTTCGTTGCGCAGCAGCGGGCGGGCACCCAGCAGCACGGACGCGAAGTCATTGCCCATGGCGCGCTGCTCTTCGGCCGAATAGTCCTTGAATGCAGCGGATGCACCCTGGATCACGTCCATGACGCCGCCAGCACGCGAGCCGCCGCCGGAACCGCCACCCAATACGGAGGAGATGGCCCCCAGCCCGCCGGGTGCGCCGCCAGCAGCAGGCATGGTTTCACAACCGGTCAGCAATACGACGGCAGCCAGCACCAGCGCGGCGGCCTTCAAGCGTTGGAGTTTCATTTTTCTGCTCCGGTGTAAGCGTCAATCTTCTGCGCCACGACCTTGCCGCTGCGCGCAAACTGCTCGGCCTGGCCCATGTTGATGGCGTACTTCTCAAGCTGTGCCATTTCAGCCGGATTCGGCTGGGCGTTGGCGATCTGTTCCTTGGTGAGTCCCTTGGTGCCGGTGGACGCAGTAGGCGCATTGCTGCGTGGGGAGAACAAGCCTGCCAGGTTGGTACCAGAATTGGACGGAGCAGCGGCTGGCGCGGCAGCTTGCATGGTTTTCACGAAGTTCAAGCGCACCCAGCCTTCCAGTTCACCGAACTTCACCTTGATCCAGCCGACCTGCGCTTCGATCTGTTCGAGCTTGCTGCCCTTGACCAGCCTCGTTACCACCTTGCCATTTGTGGCCGGCATGGCGCGCAGCTCGGTGGGGGTGGTGACTTCCAGCTGTTGGGCGTGCGCACCGAGGCCCAGCCCCAGCAGCAGCGCAATCAGCAGGCCCTTCAAAAGGCCTACGAATGATGTGTTCACTTTCCTTCTCCTCTCTCTATGTCAAAACCGGGGTTGCGGCGGGTGCCGATTCCCCCATTGGCGAGCGGCGCTGCGGCTCAAAAAGCCGCACCGCCTGGTCACGGCCCTTTACTTCGAAATCGCCGCGGTCAATGAAAACAAATGTTTCCCCACATTGTGCCCTTGTCGACTCGGAAACCAAAACCCGGGCTATGCCTTTTGTGCAACCTTCGATGCGGCTGCACAGGTTGACGGCATCGCCGATTGCGGTGTAATCCAGCCGGCGCGATGTGCCCAGAAATCCGACGACGGCCGACCCCGTGTGCACGCCGATACCGATGTCGAATTTGGCGGTGGGGTCTTCGCGTGCCATGTCGTCGGCAAAGCGCTGCAGTGCATCGGCCATGCCCAGTGCCGCCTCCACCGCCAGCACGGCGTGGTTGGGCTGGGCGATGGGCGCCCCCCAGAAGGCCATGATGGCGTCGCCGATGAATTTGTCCAGCGTGCCCTGGTAGCGGAAGATCACCTCCACCTGCATTTCGAAATAACGGTTGAGGATGTTCACGATCTCCTCGGGCTTGCGGTGCTCCGACAGGCTGGTGAAGCCCCGGATGTCCGAGAACAATAGCGTGATCTCGCGGCTGGCGGAAACCTCGGCCTGGGCAACCGTTTCAGACAAATCCTGCACGATGCGTGGATCCACGAAGCGCGAGAACATGGCCTGCACATGGCGCCGTTGCCCCATCTCCAGCCGCGAAGACAGCAGCCCAAAGGCCAGCAACGCCACCGCCCCCAGCACCAGCGTGGAAACCGGCATCCAGTACACATGGCTCTGCTGCAACACCAGCAGACTGACCCCAATGGCCGCAGCCACCAGCGCGGCATAGCCCGTGATCACCCAGATGGGTGACATGCGAACAACGAAGGCCACAGCAAGAGTGCAGATCAATACCAGCACCAGGGCCGGATTTGCCCAAACCGGGGCCTCACGCAACCAGTCATTGTTCTGCAGGTTGGCTATTCCAGTGGCCAAAACAAAGGGGCCGGGGGTCGTGGCATCGAACGGCGTGGGAACGAAGTCGAAAATTCCGCTGGCCGTGGCACCGATCACGATGATCTTGCCATGGGCGTCGAAAGGCAGTTTGCCGCCCTCCATCTGGGTCGCCAGATAGGCCTTCGCGTAGGGAATGCGTGTGAACTCCGTGCCGTACCAGTTCAACCGGAAACCCGGCTGCTTGGGTTTGGGCAGTTGCAGTGCATCGGCCACCCGCCCGATCATGTGCGGTATCCACCAACCATCGACCTCGCGGCCCAATTCGGTATGGCGGCCGATGCCATCGCGGTCCTTGATGAAGTTGATGTACCCCGTGCGCCAGGCGTCGGGGGGCAGGGCCAACGGCGCCTCGATGCCGTAGCTGGCCTTCGGGTCGGCATGCTCCAGCGCCCGTATGCCCATCACCGGCGGCGCCATGGACAGTGGCGCCTTCTGCTCCGCCCCATCCATGAGGAGCATGGGAACAAAGGCGCGCTCGAAAGCCAGCGCCTTCGCCAGTTCTGCGTCGTTTTCGGGGCGAAAGCGGTCGGGTTGCGAAAGGAACAGATCAAGCACGATGGCGCGCGGCTGCTGTGCCACCAGCGCATTGATCAGCTCGGCGTGGATCACGCGCGGCCAGACCCACTTGCCCGCGATGTCGAACATCTGCGGGTCCATCAGCGATGGCTGGTCAATGTCGATCAGCACCACGTCGTCCGGCGGCTTGCGGCTGTCCGCATGCCAGCGCAGGAGCGCATCCCCGACACGGTTGTCGAGGGCATCGAGCTTGTGCCACGTGGTCACCTCGAACAGCGCCAGCGCGCAGAGCATGAGGCACAGCACGGCATACAGCGCACGACGGCCAAAGCGCTGGCGCAGCCGGGTGAGCACGGTCGATGAATGGTGGGAAGGGGCAGACGACACAGGCCAGAGTATCCACGCCCGGCTTTGCCTGCGGCAAGCGCATCTACCCTGCGCGTTGTGCGCCCCCTACTCCCCCAAGCCCATCAGCCGCCCGCGCAGACCTGCCGCTGCTCGCCCAGCCCCGTCGCGCCCAGGCGAACCACGTCGCCCGGCTTGAGGAACCAGGGCGCGGGCTTCTGGCCCAGGCCCACGCCGGCGGGCGTGCCGGTGAGCACGATGTCGCCGGGCTCCAGCGTCATGAACTGGCTGATGTACGCAATCACCTGGGGCAGGCCGAAGATGAAGTTGCGCGTGTTGCCGTTCTGCACGCGCTGGCCATTGACTTCGAGCCACAGGTCCAGTGCATGCGGGTCGGCCACCTCGTCGGCGGTCACCAGCCAGGGGCCGATGGGGGCAAAGGTGTCATAGCTTTTGCCCTTGACCCACTGGCCGCCGCGCTCGATCTGGTACGAGCGCTCGGACACATCGTTGGCCAGCACATAGCCCGCCACGTGCTGCAGCGCGGCTGCCTCGTTCACATGGCTGGCGCGGGTGCCGATGACCAAGCCCAGCTCCACCTCCCAGTCGGTCTTGAACGAGCCGGGCGGAATGCGCACGTCATCGTTCGGCCCGCTCAGCGAGGTGATCGCCTTCATGAACAGCACGGGCTCGGCCGGCGCCTGCATGCCTGCCTCGGCCGCATGGTCGGCGTAGTTCAGGCCCACGCAGACGATCTTGCCCACGCCACCCACGGGGCAGCCCAGGCGGGGCATGCCCTCCACGGCCGGCAGGCGGGTGGCGTCGATGGCGGCCAGGGCTGCAAGGGTGCGCGGGTTGAGCTGGGCGGGCCCCAGGTCGGGCAGCAGCATCGACAGGTCGCGCAGCACGCCCTCGCGGTCCAGCAGGCCGGGGCGCTCAGCGCCAGGTTGTCCGTAACGGATGAGTTTCATGTCGGGAATGGTTCAGGATGCGGGAAGGCGCCAGCATACCCATCTGCGAGACGTTTAAGGCAACGCTGAATAAGTCCTCGCGATGGCGCGTGCCCTGATTTGGGATGGGCTGCCAGGCGCAAAGCGCAGCCATAGCCGGTGCTATGGCGAGCATTTGCAACGCCGCAGACCGCCCAAAGCAGGGTGTGCGACGCGTGAAGGACTTGTTCAGCGTTGCCTTAACATCACGGGGTAGCGCCGCGATGGCGTCCAGCCCCTGTCCTGTCCAGCTTTCCATGGCCCCAGCCGCCCCACCCTCCCCTGCGCCCCACACCCCGCTACCGCCACGCCCGGCGCCGCGCAACTGCACCGACCTGTTCTGGTCCTTCACCTGGCTGGCGCTGCAGGGTTTTGGCGGCGTGTTGGCCGTGGTGCAGCGCGAACTGGTGGAACGCAAGCGCTGGATGACGAACGAGGAATTCGTCGAGGAATGGGCCGTGGCGCAGATCATGCCGGGCCCCAATGTGGTCAACCTGTCCATCACCATCGGCGACCGCTACTTCGGCTGGCGCGGCGCGCTGGCCGCGCTGGCCGGCATGCTGCTGTTTCCACTCATGCTGGTGCTGTCGCTGGCCGTGGTGTATGCCCAGTTTGCCAGCCACCCGGCCGTGGCCGGCGCCCTGCGTGGCATGGGCGCGGTGGCGGCCGGGCTGATCGCGGGCACGGGCCTCAAGCTCTCGGCCACACTGCGCACCCACCCGCTCGGGCCGGCGGTGTGCTCCGTGCTCACGGTGCTGACCGTGGTGGCCATGGCCGTGCTGCGCTGGCCGCTGATGTGGACGCTGCCGATCCTGGGCGGCGCGGCCTGCCTGCTCACCTGGCGAAAGCTCGCACCATGACCGGCGCCACCATCAGCCTGGGCTGGGCCGACTGGCTGCAGCTGTTCCTGTACTACATGTCGCTGTCGCTGCTGGCCGTGGGCGGCGCCATCGCCACCGCGCCCGACATGCACCGCTTCCTGGTGGAAAAGCAGACTTGGCTGACCGACCCGCAGTTCAACGCCTCCATCGCCATCGCCCAGGCCGCCCCCGGGCCGAACGTGCTCTTCATCGCCCTGCTGGGCTGGAACGTGGGCCTGAACGCGGGCGGCGCCGGCCCGCTGGGCTGGGCGCTGGGCGCCCTGGGCATGGCCGTGTGCATGGTGGGCGTGATGCTGCCCAGCAGCCTGCTGACTTGGCTGGCCACGCGCTGGGGCCACCGCAACCGCGAGCGGCGCGGCGTGCGCGCCTTCAAGCAGGGCATGGTGCCGGTGGTCATCGGCCTGCTGCTGGCCACCACCTGGGTGCTGGCCCAGGCGCACGGCGGTCTGGCCACCGCCTGGCCGCTGTGGCTGGCCACCGTAGTGACCATGCTGCTGGTGTGGAAGACGCGCCTGCACCTGCTGTGGATGCTGGGTGCCGGCGCGCTCCTCGGTGCCCTGGGTTATATGGGGTGACCGTTGATGTGCGAGCTGGATTTGATGTACAGCGTGATCGGGTTGCCTGCACCATCGTCACCGGTGATCACCAGGGGCAGGCCGGTGCCCTTGGCCGTCCACCCTGCCGACACGCGCGCGCCATTGGTCCATTCGAACTTGCAGGCCGTATAGGTGCCGGCCGGCACGGTGATGCTTTCCTGGCCTCGATAGGTAAAGGTCTGCGCTTCGCGGACGGTGCTTGTCTGGGTTGGCAATCCCGGTATTTCCATGGTGGTCTGCCGCACCTCGTTCAAGGTGTAGCTCTCGTTCACGGCCAGCGAAAAATCGCGGATCCGGTTCACCGGGGTGTTCACGATCGTGGTTCGGGTACCTGCCAAGGGCACGTCCATGAGCACGATGCTTCCGTAGCGCAGCAGTACGGGCCCCTGCGGCGTGTTCTCCACGCTTTCGTACTCCCGCACGCGGGAGGTGAATGGGGGCGCCCCGGCCCGGCCCACCGACACGGTGCGCTCGGTTTCGATCACGCCCGTCTGCCCCGCAAAACTGGCCGGGCCATTGATGCGCCCCTCGGTGCTGAACTGCACGGCGCCGTCACTGGACTGCCAATCCCAACGGTAGGTCGTTCCCTGCTGCAACAGCACCGGGTTGAAGCAATCCGATGCGGCGCCGGTGCCCGTGCCGGGGGAAGGCACGGACGTGGTCTCGCACAGCGCAGCATTGAGCTGGCACATGGCCGCCGTCAGGTCCACGATCTGCCCCGCGGTCTGGGTCTGGCTGGCCACGAGAAACTTGCCATCGCTGAAGGCAAAGGCATTGCCCACCGAAGGGTAGAACCGGTAGGCATAGGGCCCGGCCATTCCGTCCTGCCCGGCACCGGGTGGAAAAAGGGCGGGGAACGAGCTTTCAAGCCATTGCCGCGCCGCGTCGCGGCTGGAGGGGCGTACCGACAGCTGCGCCTGGGCGGTGGCGGCAACCGATACGCCGAGTGCCAGCGCTGCAAAGCGCCTGATTGATGATCGCATCATGGTTTCTCCGGTGAAGGCGTAGACCAGGAGCTCTGCATACCCCGGCTTGCCAGATATCCCCGCGTGAACAGACCCTGTCACCTGCAAGGCACGGGTTCCCTGCAGGCTGGGCGAAGTGTCCTCTTTGCAGGGCACTGAAGTCCATAGGCCCACTGGCTGGCAGGCGCCCCCGCCGTGAACAACATCACGCACAGGCCTGCCCCTATCGCACGCACGAAGGGCGCTGTCCTCAGCAGGACTCAAAAAAAGCAGCAACAATGCTTCCGAACAGTCCCCCGCATCCCCATCCAAGGAACCCCACTCCATGAACCTCCGTCCCCTGGGCCGCTCGGGCCTGCAAGTTTCCCCTCTGTGCTTTGGCGGCAACGTCTTCGGCTGGACGGCCGATGAGGCCACCTCGTTCCGGCTGCTCGACGCCTGGGTGGACGCCGGCTTCAACTTCGTCGACACGGCCGACGTGTACTCGCGCTGGGCGCCGGGCCACACGGGCGGCGAGTCAGAGGCGGTGATCGGCCGCTGGCTCAAGCAGAACGGCAAACGCAACCGCATCGTGCTGGCCACCAAGGTCGGCAAGGACATGGGCGACGGCAAGGTGGGCCTGCGCCCCGAGTACATCCGCCAGGCGGTGGACGCCTCGCTCACGCGCCTGCAGACCGACCACATCGACCTCTACCAGTCGCATGACGACGATGCCGCAGTGCCGCTGGCCGACACGCTGGGCGCCTACAGCGACCTGATCAAGGCCGGCAAGGTGCGCGCCATCGGCGCCTCCAACTTCACGGCGGCACGCCTGGCAGAATCCCTGCAGACCAGCGAAAGCCTGGGCCTGGCCCGCTACGAGAGCCTGCAGCCCCTGTTCAACCTGTACGACCGCGCCGTCTTCGAAAAGGAACTGCAGCCGCTGTGCGTGGAGCAAGGCGTGGGCGTGATCAACTTCTATGCGCTGGCCGCCGGCTTTCTGACCGGCAAGTACCGCACCGAGGCCGATGCCGCCAAGAGCGCCCGCGGCAAGAACACCACGGCAAAGTACCTCAACGAGCGCGGCCTGCGCATCCTGGGCGCGCTGGATACCGTGGCGGCCCGCATTGGCGCCACCCCCGGCCAGGTGGCCGTGGCCTGGCAGATCATGCAGCCGGGCATCACCGCACCGATTGCCAGCGCCACCTCGCTGGCGCAGCTGCAGGACCTGGTGAAGGCCAGCCAGCTCACGCTGGATGCCGAGGCCTTGGCCACGCTGGGCGCCGCCAGCGCGGAGTGAAAGGGTCAAAACCCACGGAAGCATTACACACCGTGGAATCGATGCGAACCTGGCATGCATAAAAAAGCCCGTCACCACAGTGACGGGCTGGCTTCCAGGGTTCTCAAGAACCCAGGTCAATCACGATCACATGTGGTCGATCATCACCTGCCCGAAGCCCGAGCAGCTCACCTGCGTGGCCCCATCCATCAGCCGCGCGAAGTCATAAGTCACCTTCTTCGACGCAATCGACTTCTCCAGCGAGCTGATGATCAAATTGGCCGCCTCGATCCATCCCATGTGGCGCAGCATCATCTCGGCCGAGAGGATTTCGGAGCCCGGGTTCACATAGTCCTTGCCGGCGTACTTGGGGGCCGTGCCGTGGGTGGCTTCGAAGCAGGCCACCGAGTCGGACATGTTGGCGCCCGGCGCGATGCCGATGCCACCGACTTGGGCGGCCAGTGCGTCGGAGATGTAGTCGCCGTTGAGGTTGAGCGTGGCCACCACCGAGTATTCGGCGGGGCGCAGCAGGATCTGCTGCAGGAAGGCATCGGCGATGCTGTCCTTGATGGTGATGTCCTTGCCCGACTTGGGGCTCTTGAACTTGCACCAGGGGCCGCCGTCAATCAGCTCGGCGCCGAATTCCTTTTGCGCCAGGGCATAGGCCCAGTCGCGGAACCCGCCCTCGGTGTACTTCATGATGTTGCCCTTGTGCACGACGGTCACGCTGGGCTTGTCGTTGTCAATGGCGTACTGGATGGCCTTGCGCACCAGGCGCTCGGTGCCTTCGCGCGAGACGGGCTTGACGCCGATGCCCGAGGTGTTGGGGAAGCGGATCTTCTTGACGCCCATCTCGTCCTGCAGGAACTTGATGAGCTTTTTGGCCTTGTCGGATTCGGCCTCGAACTCGATGCCGGCGTAGATGTCTTCCGAGTTCTCGCGGAAGATCACCATGTTGGTCTTTTCGGGCTCTTTCAGGGGCGAAGGCACGCCCTTGAAATACTGTACCGGGCGCAGGCAGACGTACAGGTCGAGCTCCTGGCGCAGGGCCACGTTCAGCGAGCGGATGCCGCCGCCCACGGGCGTGGTCAGCGGGCCCTTGATGGACACCACGTACTCGCGCAGCACGGCCAGCGTTTCCTCGGGCAGCCACACGTCGGGGCCGTAGACCTTGGTGGATTTTTCGCCCGCGTAGACCTCCATCCACTGGATCTTCTTTTTGCCGCCATAGGCCTTGGCCACGGCGGCATCGACCACCTTGATCATGACCGGCGTGATGTCCAGACCGGTACCGTCACCTTCGATGTAAGGAATGATCGGCTCGTCCGGCACATTCAGGGACATGTCGGCGTTGACGGTGATTTTCTGCCCTTGGGCAGGCACCTTGATGTGCTGGTAGCTGGTCATGGGCGAAGGTCTCCGTTGGATATCTGAAACACAATGGGGCAGGCCGTGCGGGGTGCAGCCAACCACAAAGATTCTATAGACAAAAAAATGCCGGAAAGCCCTGTCAACCGTGCGGGGGCTGCTATCGTTGCAGGTGGAGCTTCGTGAATTTTTTGCGAAGCCCTCAACCCGATAGTTCGTCTAGGAAATGGCATATATGAAAAAACTCCTCGCTGTCCTGATGGCTGGTCTGTTCTCTGCCGGTGCTTTCGCACAGGCCCCAGCCGCCCCTGCTGCCGCACCCGCTCCAGCAGCTGCTCCCGCGGCAGCCCCCGCCCCCATGGCCAAGGCGGCACCTGCACACAAGCAGTCCAAGAAAATGGCACAGAAGAAGACCAAGAAGCACGCCAAGAAGGCAGCAGCCTGATGCGGCTGGGGGTTTGTGCCCTGCACTGACCCCTGCACCGCTGGTTTGCTTCAGAATCGCCCGCAACCGCGGGCGTTTCCGTTTCTGGCGCCCGTCCCGTCATCCCGTTGCCGAAAGAGTCCCATGACCCGCCTGAGCCGTACCCGCCCCGCCGCCCGAGCCCTTGCCCCCCTTCGCCTGCTGGTCGCTGGCGTACTGGCCATGTCGCTCGCTGGTCTGGCTGCCACCGCCCAGGCCCAGGAAGGCCCGCAGCTGAACCTGCAGCGCGTGGAACTCTCCGCCGGCATGCACCGCATCGACGCCCAGGTGGCACTGGCGCCGCAGGAGCGCCAGATCGGCCTGATGAACCGCCCCGAGATGCCCCAGCACGAGGGCATGCTGTTCGTCTTCGAGCAGCCCAGCGAGCAGTGCTTCTGGATGAAGAACACGCTGCTGCCGCTGACGGCCGCCTTCGTCGCGGACGACGGCACCATCGTCAATCTGGAGGACATGAAGCCCCAGACGCTGGATTCGCACTGCTCCAAGAAGCCCGTGCGCTTCGTGCTGGAGATGAACCAGGGCTGGTTTGCCAAAAAGGGCATCAAGGCGGGCTTCAAGCTCGGTGGCGCGCCCTTCTCGCGCAAGTGAACCTGCTGCGCCCATAAAAAAACGGCCAGAAGGCCGTTTTTTTGTGCCCACCCGGCAAGGGCAGGCAGGCCGGTAGCCGGCAATCAGGCGAAGTTGGCTTCAGCGAACTTCCAGTTGACCAGCTTGTCCAGGAAGGTTTCGACGAACTTGGGACGCATGTTGCGGTAGTCGATGTAGTACGCGTGTTCCCACACGTCCACCGTGAGCAGGGCCTTGTCGGCGGTGGTCAGGGGCGTGCCGGCGGCGCCGGTGTTCACGATGTCGACGCTGCCGTCGGCCTTCTTCACCAGCCAGGTCCAGCCCGAACCGAAGTTGCCCACGGCGCTCTTGACGAAGGCTTCCTTGAAGGCGGCGTAGCTGCCCCACTTGGCGGTGATGGCCGCAGCCAGCGCGCCCGATGGCTCGCCGCCGCCGGCGGGGGCCATGCAGCTCCAGAAGAAGGTGTGGTTCCAGATCTGGGCGGCGTTGTTGTAGATGCCGCCGCTGGCCTTCTTGATGATCTCCTCAAGGGTCATCGTCTCGAATTCCGTGCCCTTTTGCAGGTTGTTGAGGTTCACCACGTAGGCATTGTGGTGCTTGCCGTGGTGGTACTCCAGCGTTTCCTGGCTGTAGTTCGGGGCCAGGGCGTCGATGGCGTAGGGCAGCGGGGGAAGGGTATGTTCCATGGTGTTTTCCTCGTGGTGGTTTGAATTGTGGTGGGCCCGCTGCGCCATGAGTTCCACGCGGCGTGCCTGTGGGTGAACGGGCATTGTAGGAAGAACATGTGACCTGTGCAGCGAAGGGTGCAACGATTCGTGCAAGTCCATGACAATGCCGCGATTGTCCTACAGCAAACGAGGCTGCGATGCGGCGGTGACGTCCACGATACCGTCGGCCAGCGTGGCGCGCAAGGCATCGCCAGGATGCACCTGGCGCACGCTGGTGACTGCGTGGCCGTCCGCATCGGCCAGCAGCGCATACCCGCGCTGCAGCACCAGGCGCGGGTCGAGCAGCTCCAGGCGCAGCGCGGCGCGGTCGACCCGGTCGCGCAGGCCGTCGATGCGGCGCTGCACCTGCAAGGGCAGTGCCGCAGCGGCGGCCTGCTGCGCCTGCTCCATGCGCTGCAGGCGCAGCAGCACGGCGTGGCGCATGCGCTGGGCCATGCGCGCCATCTGCATCTGCTCGCGTGCCACCAGGCCCGAGGGGCGGCCCAGGCGGGCGGCGGCCTGGTCCAGGCGTTGGTGGCGGGCATCGAGTTGGCGCTGCAGTCCGTCGGCAATGCGGCCTTCGATCAGTTCCAGGGCACCCAGCCACACCTCGCGCGGCTGCGCCACGAGCTCGGCCGCCGCCGTGGGCGTAGGTGCGCGCAGGTCGGCGCAGAAGTCGGCGATGGTGAAGTCGGTCTCGTGCCCCACGCCGCTGACCAGCGGCACCGGGCTTTGCACGATGGTGCGGGCCAGGTGCTCGTCGTTGAAGGCCCACAGGTCCTCGATGGAGCCGCCGCCGCGCACCAGCAGGATGGTGTCGATGGCCGGCTGGCTGGCCGAAGGCCCCTGCTCCGCCAGCCGGTACAGCCGGTTGAGCGCGGAAATGATGGAGTGCGGCGCGGCTGCGCCCTGCACCTGGGCGGGTGCCAGCACCACGGGGATGTGCGGCACCCGGCGGCGCAGCGCCGTGACCACATCGTGCAGTGCGGCAGCACCCAGCGAGGTGACCAGGCCAATGCCACGCGGCTGCACGGGCAGTGGCCGCTTGCGGGCGCCGTCGAACAGGCCTTCGGCCTCCAGCTGGGCCTTCAGGCGCAGGAACTGTTCGAACAGCGCGCCCTGGCCGGCGCGCTGCATGCTTTCCACGATGAACTGCAGGTCCCCCCGGGCCTCGTACACGCCGAGCTTGCCGCGCACTTCCACCAATTCGCCATCGCGCGGCGAAAAGTCAAGCAGGCTGGCGGCGCGGCGGAACATGGCACAACGCAACTGGCCCTGGGCGTCTTTTACCGAGAAGTAGCAATGCCCGCTGGATGCGCGCGAGAAGCCCGTGATCTCGCCGCGCACCGCGACAGGATTGAACCGCGCCTCCAGCGCATCAGCAATGGCGCGGCACAGCGCGCCAACTTCCCACACGCGGGGCGCCACTGTGGGGCTTCCACGCTCAAACATGAGCAACGGCGGCCATTGGCGCCCCATTGGCAGGCCGAGTCTTCCACAGAAGCGGCGATGCAGCGGCAACAGGTGCCGGATAACCACTTGCCCACGGCAAATCACGAGAGCACGTGCAAGTCATTGATTTATATGTATTTTTCACTGCGCAATTTTTCATCAATCTGTTGCAAGCACGGCGCCAAGCCACTTTGCGGGCCTGAGCGACCCGGTTGCCCACAAAGTTATCCACAGATTTTGTGGGTGACGCTGCGGTCACCCGGGGCATCCGCCAAGGTAACGGTTTGTGACGAAAAGTGGCCAGCAAGCTGGGCCATAATCGCCGATTGCCCCTCATCTGCGCGGAGAGAGATTTGCTGTCCATCATACAAGCCGCAGGCTGGCCCATCTGGCCGCTGATCGTGTGTTCCATCCTCGGTATGGCCCTGGTTATCGAACGTTTCGTGGCCCTCAAGACGGCCCGTGTCGCGCCGCCCAAGCTGCTCGACGAAGCCATCACCGTTTCGTCGAAAAGCCTGCCCACACCCGACGTCGTGAACCAGCTGGCGCAGAACTCTGCTTTGGGCGAGGTGCTGGCCAGTGGCCTGCGCACGCTCAACAGCAACCCCCAGTGCAGCGAGGCCGATCTGCGTGCCGCCATGGAGGGCACGGGCCGCTCCGTCGCCCACCGGCTCGAAAAATACCTCAGCGCCCTGGCCACCATTGCTTCGGCGGCCCCCTTGCTCGGCCTGCTGGGCACGGTCATCGGCATGATCGAGATCTTCGGCTCGCAGACCGGCAGCGGTGGCGTGGGGCAGGCCATGGGCGGGGGCAACCCTGCCCGGCTGGCGCACGGGATCTCGATCGCCCTGTACAACACGGCCTTCGGCCTGATCGTGGCCATCCCGGCGCTGATCTTCTGGCGCTACTTCCGTGGCCGCGTCGATGCCTACCTGCTGACCCTGGAACTGGCCTCGGAACAGTTCGTGCGCCACATCCTGCGCCACAAGAAGTGACGGGGCGGCCATGAACTTCCGCCCCCGCGCCAAGGAAGAGCCCGAGATCAACCTGATCCCGTTCATCGACGTGCTGCTGGTGATCCTCATCTTTTTGATGCTGACCACCACCTACAGCAAGTTCACCGAGTTGCAGCTGACCCTGCCCGTGGCCGATGCCGACCAGCAACGCGACCACCCCAAGGAAGTGGTGGTCGCGGTGGCGGCGGATGGCCGTTATGCGGTCAACAAGACTGGCGTGGAAGGCAAGAGCGTCGACGCCGTGGCCCGCGCACTGCGCGAGGCGTCTGCCGCCATCGGCAAGGACAGCGTGGTCATCATCAGCGCCGATGCGATGTCGCCCCACCAGGCCGTGGTGACGGTGATGGAGGCCGCGCGCCGCGTGGGCCTGACGCAGATCACGTTTGCCACCCAGTCATCGGCTGGCGCGAGCGCAGGCAGCGGCCGCTAGCGGACATGGCTGCCGCGGGGCCGCAGCCGCCCTCGTCTGCCGGCCTGGTGCAGGCCTGGCAATCCCGGGGCCTTGCGGCCTGGGCTTTGTGGCCCGTCTCCCTGCCTTACAGCCTCCTGGTGCGGCTTCGCCGGGCCCTTTACCGCCACGGCACACTGCGCTCTGAACACCCTGGGCGCCCGACCATCGTGGTGGGCAACGTGATTGCCGGCGGCGCCGGCAAGACCCCGGTAGTCATGGCCTTGGTGCAGCACCTCAAGGCCCGGGGACTCAAGCCAGGCGTCATCTCGCGCGGCTATGGCCGCAGCACCACCGATTGCCGCGAGGTGCTGGCCGACAGCCCGGCCAGCGAGGTCGGCGATGAGCCCGCCCTGATCGCCCGCAGCTGCGGGGTGCCGGTCTTCGTGGACCGCCAGCGCACAACCGCAGCGCGCGCGCTGCTGGCGCGCTACCCGGGTACCGACGTGATCGTCTGCGACGATGGCCTGCAGCACCTGGCGCTGCAGCGCGACCTGGAGGTCTGCGTCTTCAACGACCAGGGTGTGGGCAACGGCTTTCTGCTGCCCGCCGGGCCGCTGCGCGAGCCCTGGCCGCGTGCGGTGGACTGGGTGCTGCACCCCGATACCACGGCAGCCCCTGCCGGCACGGCACCCGCGTTTGCATTGCAGCGCGGCCTGGCCGACCATGCCGTGCGCGCCGACGGCAGCAGCCTGCCCCTGCAGTCGCTGCGCGGCCAGCCCGTGCATGCCCTGGCGGCAATCGCCCGGCCCGAGGACTTCTTTGGCATGCTGCGGGCCCGGGGGCTGACCCTGGCGCGCACCAGCGCCCTGCCAGACCACCACGACTTCACCGGCTGGACCGAAGGGACTGGCGCAACGCAGGGCGGACAGTTGCCCCTGCTGTGCACGGCCAAGGATGCCGTGAAGCTCTGGCCACTGCGCCCCGACGCCCTGGCGGTGCCATTGGAGGTGGGCCTGGACCCGGCCTTTTTCGCGGCACTGGACGCCCGGTTGGCCACATTGGTACCGCCACTCTCGCTATCATCGCCCCTGCCCGCCCCCTAGGATTGAACGAACGTTTGCTGGAAAGCTGCCGCCATGGACCCCAAACTGCTTGAACTGCTGGTCTGCCCCGTCACCAAGGGCCCGCTGACCTTTGACCGCGAGCACCAGGAACTCGTCTCGCGCAGCGCGCGCCTGGCGTACCCGGTGCGCGACGGCATCCCGGTGCTGCTCGAAAACGAGGCGCGCACGCTGACCGACGAAGAAATCGAGGCATGAGCGCGGTGGCCTCGTCCGAAGCCTTCACCGTCGTGATTCCGGCGCGAATGGCCTCGAGCCGCCTGCCGGACAAGCCCCTGGCTGACATCGCCGGCCTGCCCATGGTGGTGCGCGTGGCCCAGCGCGCCGCGCTGAGTGGCGCCGCCCGCATGGTGGTGGCGGCCGATGACGCGCGCGTGCTGCAGGCCTGCCAGGCGCATGGCGTACCTGCCATCCTGACCCGCACCGACCACGCCAGCGGCAGCGACCGCCTGGCCGAGGCCTGCGAGCAATTGGGTCTGTCTGGCGACGACATCGTGGTCAATGTGCAGGGCGACGAGCCGCTGATGGACCCCGGCCTCATCGATGCCGTGGCGGCCCTGCTGCCGGCGCGGCCCGAGGCCAGCATGGGCACGGCGGCCCACGCCATCGCCACCCTGGCTGACTACGAGAACCCGAATGTGGTGAAGGTCGTGCTCGATGCACGCGGCCTGGCGCACTACTTCAGCCGCGCGCCCATCCCGCTCGCACGTGACTATGCGGGCACTGCGTGGTGGGACAACGCCACGGGCGCCGTGCCCGCCGGCTTTGCCCCGTTGCGCCACATCGGTATCTACAGCTACCGCGCGGGTTTTCTGCGCGCCTTTCCCACGCTGACGCAGGCCCCCACCGAGGTGATGGAAGCGCTGGAGCAGCTGCGCGCGCTGTGGCATGGCCACCGCATTGCCGTGCACGTCACCGATACCGCGCCCGGCCCCGGCGTGGACACGCCGCAAGACCTGGAGCGCGTGCGCGCCCTGTTGGCGTAGGCCGGCGGATGCCCCGCAGGGGCCGGCAAATGCCCCATGCTGGTGCGCAAACGGGCCATCCTACGCATTTATACGCATGTCATATCGCGCGTGTAAGCCAGTGCAAGGCGGTCACATGCTATCCTCGACCGCAACGAGAGCATTGCATCCCGGGCCCCACAAGCGCCTGCGCGAGCACTGCCGTTGCAGCACACCCCCGCAGGCCCCGCCCCATCCGTGGAGCACTGCGGTCTTTTTTTGCTGTCATGGCCGTGATCGAGCGCCCGCGCGTGGTGCAGCCCCAGCCAGCATTGCCAGCCGATTTCTAACCTTCGAGGACCTTCATGAGACTGATTCTGTTGGGCGCGCCTGGCGCCGGAAAGGGCACGCAAGCCACGTTCATCTGCCAGAAGTACGGCATTCCGCAGATCTCCACCGGAGACATGCTGCGGGCAGCCGTCAAGGCAGGCACTCCGCTGGGCCTGCAGGCCGATGCCATCATGAAGTCGGGCGCCCTTGTCAGCGACGACCTGATCATCAACCTCGTCAAGGAACGCATTGCCCAGCCCGACTGCGCCAAGGGCTTCCTGTTCGACGGCTTCCCCCGCACCATCCCCCAGGCCGATGCCATGAAGGCTGCGGGCGTGAAGCTCGACCACGTGCTGGAGATCGATGTGCCCTTCGAGGCCATCGTCGAACGCATGAGCGGCCGCCGCTCACACCCCGCCAGCGGCCGCACCTACCACGTCAAGTTCAACCCGCCCAAGGTGGAAGGCAAGGACGACGTGACCGGTGAAGACCTGATCCAGCGCGACGACGACAAGGAAGAGACCGTCAAGAAGCGCCTGCAGGTCTACAGCGACCAGACCCGCCCCCTGGTGGACTACTACAGCCAGTGGGCCAAGGCCGACCCGGCCGCCGCCCCCAAGTACCACGCCATCAGCGGCATGGGCAGCGTGGACGACATCACGCAGCGCGCCTTCACGGCCCTTTCCAGCTGACCCGCTGTGACCCGCTGTGACCTGCTGACCTGCTGATTTTTCAGCGGCACCAACGACAAAGCCGGGCATGCCCGGCTTTGTCGTTTTCTCACGGGTGCTTCGCACCCGCCATGCTTACTTCTTGGGGGCCGGCGTGGCAGGCACGGGCATGTTCGGCATGGTTGGCATGCCGGGCTTCTGGCCTGGCGCGCAGGCTCCCACCCAGCGCGCCTCGATCACCGAGGTGTCGCTGGACTTGCCCATCATCGGCGGATTGAAGGTACTGTTGACCACGACCTTGTAGGCGCTGGTGAAATCGCCCGTGGCCACGCTCTTGGAGGTGACACTGATCGAACCCATCTTGCACTCCGCGCTGCCGGTGATGGTGTTTCCCTCACGCTTCATGTCATTCTTGCTGCACATAGTCTTGGACGTCTCCAGGGCCATCTTCTGCATCTGTGTTTCGAAGGCCTCATCGGTGCACTGCTGCATGACCATGGGGGGCGCACCCTCACCGGAGGTGGACTTCATCTCCCACAGCCCCGGCTTGCGCTTGGGCAGCTCCAGGGATTGCGCAGGCAGGGCTGCCAGCGCCACGGCAGCGGCTACGAGAGAAAGGGATACAAAGCGCATGACGACGACTCCTGCAAAGTAATGTGCCGGATGATAGTGGCGGTAAACCCAGCGCTGCACGCAGCGAAGCACATCAAGGAAACGAAACGTGCACTATTCGACGATCCCGGCGCCCACCCGTCGGGCCATCAGAGATCAGGCCGGGCTCGAGCGCAGCCCGTAGACCTTGCCATCCACGAAGAGGTACTCGGCCCGCAGCACCGCATCGCCCTTTTCCTCGCGCAGCGTGAAGCCCAGTACCGAGATCGCTGTGCCCGGCTTGATCTCGGCCACCTGCCAGGCCTGCATGCGCGTCAGCGGGGCCAGCTCGATCTCCCACTTGCGGTCCTTGCGCGTGGGCAGCACGGCACGGGCCAGCAGGGCCTTGCCATCGACCGGCGCCGTCTGCGCGGGCAAGGCGCGCTGCGCCAGGTTGGGCGGCAGTGCCAGGTTGGCGGGCAGCTCCAGCTCCAGCTCGGCATGCGGGTTCTGCCAGCGCACCTTGCGCACCGTGCCTTCGAGGTAGATAGGGCGATCCGCGTCGAAGCTGCTCCAGCCGTGGTGGGCATGGGCCGCCAGAGGAACCAAGGGAAGAACACTGGCCACGGCGAGAACCTGGCGACGCTGCAAAGGCATGAAATTTCTCCTTTCGAATGTCAGAGGTACGCGATCCACCGGCCACAGGCGACGATGGCGAGCCAGATGAGGGTGGACAGCAGCATCTGCGCCCGCGCCAGACCATCCAGCCGTGCGAGCGAACCACGCCCATGAAACCACGCCGCGTTGCAGCCGGCAAGCATCAACAACAGCATCTTCAGGGTGAAGGCCCGGTTGGCGAGCAGCTCCTGCGGCTGGGTGGCGAACATCACCAGGCCCGACAGGGCCGCCATGCCAAAGCCGCACAGCGCCAGCGAGAGGCTCAGGCGCGCCAGGTCCCGGGGCGGCAACGCGGCCCCCAGGCCAAAGACCCGCAGCTCCAGCAGCACCAGGTTGCCCAGCAGCAGCGCGATGCCCACGATGTGCACCACCTCCAGCGCGGGGTAGGCCCAAACATGGGAGCGGAGTGCGGTGAACATAAAGGGCTTCCTGGCGTGGTGATCAGTGCAACAACTCGAGCATCAACGTGATGCGGGCCTTGACGGGCGACAGGCCGGGCGCGGCCGCAAAGGCATCGCCGGCCGTGGGCAGCAACCGCCCTTCGGCGCAGCGCGTGGAACGCACCACACGCACACCCACCGCCTGCGCACGCGCCAGCGCGTCCCCCAGCGCATGGTGGACGGTGCCATTGCCTGTGCAGGCCACCACCAGTCCCTGCACGCCCTCGCGCACCAAGGCATCCACCGCGCGGCCACTGGCCCCTGCATGGCTCACGACCAGCTCCACCCAGGGCCAGGGGGCATCGGCCGGCAAGGTGGCAATGGCGGTGGCAGCCTTGCCGCCGGGCGCCTGAGGCCATGCGTGCACCAGGCGGGCCGCGCCCTCCTCCACCCACCCCAAGGGCCCGGCATCACCGGAGCTGAACGGGTCCACCCGGTAGGGGTGCACCTTCTGCACACGCTGCGCGCCATGGATGGTGCCGGCAGCCACCACCACCACGCCCTGCGCACCGGCGGTGGCGGCCACGGCCACGGCGTCGAGCAGGTTCTGCGGGCCATCGGGCACCAGCGCGGTCGATGGGCGCATGGCGCAGGTCAGCACCACGGGCTTCGAGGCATGGAGCACCGAATGCAGGAACCAGGCCGTCTCTTCGATGGTGTCGGTGCCATGGGTGATGACGACACCGCGCACGGCCGGGTCCCGCATGCACTCGGCGCAGCGCAGCGCCAGGGCACGCCACACGCCCATCTCCATGTCCTTGCTGTCGATCTGGGCCACCTGCTCGACCACCAGGGGCCCGCCAGCCACCACTTCAAGCCCGGGAACCGCCGCCAGCAGCTCGCCCACCCCCACCTGTGCGGCCGTGTAGCCGATGTTGTCCCCCGCCTGCGCAGCGGTGCCGGCAATGGTGCCGCCCGTACCCAGAACCACAATTTTTTGCGCACTCACTTGCATACTCCGAAAAACTGGTGAAAAATACAGCTACTGGATTAAAAAACAGTCATTTGCCACTTTACCGGCACACACTGGAAACCACCATGCTCGACAACCCCAAGCTCACGGCCCGCCAGCAACAGATTCTGGACCTGATCCAGACCGCCATTGCGCGCACCGGCGCCCCCCCTACCCGCGCCGAGATCGCGACCGAGCTGGGCTTCAAGTCCGCCAACGCTGCCGAAGAGCACCTGCAGGCCCTGGCCCGCAAGGGCGTGATCGAACTGGTCAGCGGCACGTCGCGCGGCATCCGCCTGCGCGGCGAAACCGTGCGCTCCATCAACGCAGCGCGCGGCACCCAGTTCAGCCTGCCCATTCCCGGCCTGTCGCAGCTGATGCTGCCGCTGATCGGCCGGGTCGCGGCGGGCTCGCCCATTCTCGCGCAGGAGCATGTCGATCAGACCTACAGCGTGGAAAACAGCCTTTTTCAGCACAAGCCCGATTACCTGCTCAAGGTGCGCGGCATGTCCATGCGCGACGCCGGCATCATGGATGGCGACCTGCTGGCCGTACAGTCCACGCGCGAGGCGCGCAATGGCCAGATCATCGTGGCCCGCCTGGGGGATGACGTCACCGTCAAACGCCTGCGCCGCACGGCCACCGGCATCGAGCTGCTGCCCGAGAACCCCGATTACCCGGTAATCACCGTGCAGCCCGGCGAGCCCTTCGAGATCGAAGGCCTGGCGGTCGGCCTGATCCGCAACACCATGCTCATGTAGCGCCACGGGTCCGCGGCACCCCCTGCGCAAGGCAGGGATGCCGCAAAGGACCCGACGTGCATGGCCCAGGTGGCGGGCGTTTGACAGGTGGGATGCGGGATTTTATGCAACCCACTGGTCAGCCCTGGGCCCATGCACATCCCTCGCAATCCTGCCTGTGTTCACCACCGACCTTCGGAGTCTTCACATGGGAATTGCTTCTTTGACCTTCTCGGCCTTCTCGCAACCGCTGCATGCGCTGACGCGCTGGCTGCAGCCTGCCGCGTATGGCGGGCACGACACCACTGCGGCACGGCCACGCACCTGCAAGGCACCTCTGCCAGCCACCCCGGCACCAGCATGGCCGGCTGCGGCTGCAGCCCGCATGCCGCGCGACGAGACGCCACTGGCGGCAGCGGGAAGCCGCTTGCCCAACCCGGCCCAGGGCACGGAGGCCGTGTGCAACCACGCCCAGGCACGCCGCGTGGTGAGGGTGCTGAGGACAGCCGCCTCCGGCGCCGATGCCGGACGCCTCGTGATCTCGGGCCGCATGGCCGATGTCTGCGCGGAGCTGGACCGCATGGCCGCCCGCGAGGCACTGCAGCACTGAAGAGCGCCATTCTCTGGGCATGGCGGGCAAGGCCAACACCGGCCTTGCCAGGCCACGGGGACCCATGGCCCGCAGTGCAGGTGCTGGGCGGTGCTCCCGCTCCGCGCAAATCGGCGCCCCAGGGTGCCCGGCATTCACGCAGCGTTGCAAATGCCGTGCGCCCGATGGGCCTTGGGGCGAAAAGACTACAGCGCTCCAAGGCACAATGTCGGGATGAACATCGTGATTCTTGACGACTACCAGGATGCAGTGCGCAAGCTCCATTGCGCCACCCGGCTCGACGCCTACACCGCCAAGGTCTATACCAACACCGTCAAGGGTCTGGGGCAATTGTCGATCCGGCTCAAGGATGCCGACATCATCGTGCTGGTGCGCGAGCGCACCCAGATCACCCGCCAACTGGTCGAAAAGCTGCCGCGCCTCAAGCTCATCGCCCAGACAGGCAAGATCGGCAACCACATCGACGTGGCGGCCTGCACCGAGCGCGGCATTGCCGTGGCCGAGGGCGTGGGCTCGCCGGTGGCGCCTGCGGAGCTGACCTGGGCCCTGGTGATGGCGGCCACGCGCCGGTTGCCGCAGTACATCTCCAACCTCAAGCACGGCGCCTGGCAGCAGTCGGGCCTCAAGACGGCGTCCATGCCGCCCAACTTCGGGCTGGGCACGGTGCTGCGCGGCAAGACGCTGGGTATCTGGGGCTATGGCCGCATCGGCCAGCTCGTGGCCGGCTATGGCCGGGCCTTCGGCATGAACGTGCGCGTCTGGGGCCGCGAGGCATCGCGCGCCCAGGCCCTGACCGATGGCTACCAGGCCGCCACCACGCGCGAGGAATTCTTCTCGCAGTGCGACGTGATCTCGGTGCATCTGCGCCTGAACGACGAAACGCGCGGCATCATCTCGCTCGAGGACCTGTCGTGCATGAAGCCCACCTCGCTGTTTGTGAACACCTCGCGTGCCGAGCTGGTGGAGTCCGATGCCCTGATCGCCGCGCTGAACCGAGGCCGCCCCGGCATGGCCGCGGTGGACGTGTTCGAGAGCGAGCCCATCCTGCAGGGCCACGCCTTGCTGCGCCTTGAGAACTGCATCTGCACCCCGCACATCGGCTACGTGGAGCAGGACAGCTATGAGCTCTACTTTGGTGCAGCCTTCGACAACGTGATCAACTTCATCAAGGGCACGCCCACCAACATCGTGAACCCGGGTTCGCTGCAGGTGCGCCGCTGACGCCCCCCTGCCGCCAACGCAAGCAGCGTCGGCAGCACCAACGAGAAAGGCTTCCCGAGGGAAGCCTTTTTTGATTCCGCGAGGCACCACCCGAAGGCAGCGCTCCCGCATGGGATTGCATTCGACCGGATAACTAGGCGGGGAGCCGCAGACAGTGCTGTAGCACGGCAAGGCACCCCAACGACGTTAGCCGGTTGAAGGCAAGTCCATCCCTTAGTTCAGGGGGGTCTTCTTGCCGTCCTTGTAGTTGTACAGGGTGATGGCTGGGTTCTTCATTTCGCCGTTGGGTTCGAAGGCGATCGTCGAGGTCACGCCCTTGAAGCTGGACTTGAGCAGCTCGGGGGTGTAGACCTTGGGGTCCACCGAGTTGGCACGCTTCATGGCGTCCACGATCAGGTAAGTGGCGTCGTAGGTGTAGGGGCTGTACACCTGGAACTGGTTGGGGTACTTGGCGTCGTACTTGGCCTTCCAGGCGGTACCGCCAGGCATCTTGGCCAGCGATGCGCCGCCTTCGGCGCAGATCACGTTGGCCAGGGTCTTGGCGCCGGCGGCCAGCTTGGCGATTTCAGCCGTGCAGATGCCGTCACCACCGAAGAACTTCACGTTGCCCATGCCCAGCTGTTCCATCTGGCGCAGCATCGGGCCACCTTGGGGGTCCATGCCACCGAAGAACACGGCATCAGGGTTCTTGGACTTGATGGCGGTCAGGATGGCCATGAAGTCGGTGGCCTTGTCGGTCGTGAACTGCTCGTCCACCACCTTGATGCCCTTGGCGGAAGCGGTCTTCTTGAACACGTCTGCAACGCCTTGGCCGTAAGCGGTACGGTCATCGATGATGGCGACCGTCTTGAGCTTGAGCGTGTCCACGGCGTAGGCAGCCAGACCAGCGCCCAGGGCGTTGTCGTTGGCAATGATGCGGAACGTGGTCTTGTAGCCTGGCTTGGTCAGGTTGGGGTTCGTGGCCGCGCCGGTCACGTGGGGGATGCCGCAGTCGTTGTAGACCTTGGAAGCAGGAATGGTGGTACCGGAGTTGAGGTGACCCACAACGCCAGCAACCTTGGCGTCGCACAGCTTCTGTGCAGCGGCCGTGCCTTGCTTAGGATCGGCTGCGTCATCTTCTGCCTGCAGTTCGAACTTGATCTTCTTGCCGCCGATCGTGATGCCCTGCGTGTTCAGTTCTTCAATGGCCATGCGGGCGCCATTTTCGTTGTCCTTGCCGTAGTGGGCTTGGGCGCCGGAAACCGGAGCCACGTGGCCGATCTTGACCACCTGCTCTTGTGCAGAGGCCACACCAGCAGCAGCCGCGATAGCAGCAACCACGGTCAGTTTCAACTTCAATTGCATATCAATCTCCAGTAAAGATAAACGCTGAGAATTAGTCTTGTGTCTCAACGCAGGCGAACATATCGCAATTTACGGGCCAGATCATTAGGGAACACGATTAAATGAGGGAGAAACCACAGGGGAATACCCTGTCATCCCTTTGTCGGCGCAGTGTGGCTGCCTGCGAGCTCATCGGCCACGGCCTCGTATACCGCGTGGCGGACCACGGATTCGATCTCCTCGCGCAGCCTGGGAAGCACCGACCGCGTCTGCTCCTGCACCACTGTGGCGATGGCATCGCGCAGGCGCTGGTCCAGCGCCACATCCACCCGCTGCATGACCCGGTGCACCATGTACTCCTCCATGCCCTCTGGCAGTGCACGCGCGGCGGCCTGCCGCCCCATATTCGGCACCACGGGGGCTGCTGCAGGCGCTGCAACGGCCACGGCCACCGGAGCTACCACGGGGCGAGCCGCTGCGGCTGGTGGCTGGGCGGGCAAGGATGCCGCAGGCACTGCGGGTGAGGGTGTGGGCGCTGGCGCAAGCGAGGGTGCCGCCATGGCCTGCGGTACCGCCGGCGAAGCCACAGGGGCGGCCAAGGCCGAGGGGGCGGCCGCCGCGATCTGCGCGCGGCGCAATGCCAGGGCCTCCAGGGCACGGCTGGCCGCCTGCGCCACCGGTGAGGCGGCTGCGGGTGTGGCGGCGGCAGGCGCCAGCGCAGGGGCAACCACCGGGGCCGCCTGGGGCACTGCACGGCTGGGCGTGGCGGCGGCAGGGGCTGCCACCGCAGGAGACGGGCGCGCCGCAACCGCAGGGGACACGGCCGCAGGCGGCTTCGCCACCAGGGGCACGGGCATGGCACCCGGCACCTGCACCACTTCAGTGAGCGTGGGCACAAAACGGGGCGGCGTGCGGGGTGGCGCGGTGGCCATCAAGCGCCCTTCAGCACCAGATCGTGGCGCACGATGGCGTAGCCACGCGAGGCATAGTGGCGCCAGCGGTTACGCGCCTGTCCCCGGTCCTCTTCGTCGTGGGCGCTGACCACTTCGATCAGCTTCTCGAAACGGCCAAAGCCTTCGGGCACCTCGGCGCCCAGGTTCAGCAGCACCTCGTGGTGCGGTGCACCCTGCACGTCCGAGGTCAGCAGCACCGGCGAGGCCAGGCGCAGGTCCTCGTCAGCCGCGTCGGTGCAATGTGCGACGAAATCCTGCGGTGCCATGCTCCACATCTGCCGGTCCAGCGCCGCCAGCACATGGGCCGGGCCGGCGATGACCAGGCGCGCATCGCTGCGCAGCACCTTGCGCGCAAACCGGCAGGCGTACGCCACCTTGTCCGGCGCGTTGAAATGGAAGGCGACTTCTGTCATCGGGCTCAGGCAGCCTTGGCGCGCGTGGTTCGGGTCGCGCGCTTGGCGGCCGGCTTGGGGGCCGACGAGGCATCGGCCTCGCGGTCCAGCAGGTACTGCACCAGCAGGCCCACGGGGCGACCCGTGGAGCCCTTGGCCGCACCGCCCTTCCAGGCGGTGCCGGCGATGTCCAGGTGCGCCCAGGGCATGTCGCCCACGAACTTCTGCAGGAACTTGGCGGCCGTGATGGCACCACCCGCGCGGCCGGCCACGTTGCCCATGTCGGCAAAGTTGCTCTTGAGGCCGTCGGCATAGTCATCGTCCAGCGGCATGCGCCAGCACGGGTCCTGGGCGGCATCGCCGGCCACCTGCAGGGCCTGGGCCAGGTCCTCGTTGTTGCTGAACAGGCCGCTGCGCACGCCGCCCAGGGCAATCACGCAGGCGCCGGTGAGGGTGGCGATGTCCACCACGGCCGCAGGCTTGAAGCGCGTGGCATAGGTCAGCGCATCGCACAGCACCAGGCGCCCTTCGGCGTCGGTGTTGAGCACCTCGATGGTCTGGCCGCTCATGCTGGTCACCACGTCGCCCGGCTTCACGGCCCGGCCATCGGGCATGTTCTCGCAGGCGGGGATCAGGCCCACCACGTTGATGGTGGGCTGCAGCTCGCCCAGGGCACGGAACACGCCCAGCACGCTGGCGGCGCCGCACATGTCGAATTTCATCTCGTCCATCTCGGCCGCCGGCTTGATGGAGATGCCGCCGGTGTCGAAGGTGATGCCCTTGCCCACCAGCACCACGGGCGCCTGGTCCTTGGCCGCACCGCTGTAGCGCAGTTCGATGAAGCGCAGCGGCTCTTCCGACCCCTTGGCCACCGCCATGAAGGAGCCCATGCCCAGGCGCTCGACTTCGGCCGGTCCGTGCACCTTGCACTGGATGCGCGGCTGCTTGGCCAGCGTCTTGGCGGCATTTGCCAACAAGGTGGGCGTGGCATGGTTGGCGGGCCGGTTGCCCCATTCGCGGGCAAACTCCACCCCTTCGACGAGGGCAATGCCCTGGTAGAAGGCCACGCGCACCTCGGAGGGGTCGGGCACGCCCACGACCACGCGGTTCAGGCTGCGTGCCTCGGCCTTGGGCTTGGTGGTGGTGTAGACATAGCTCGCATCGGCCACGGCCTGCACCGCCGCGCACACCGCATCGGCCTGGGCGCTGCCGGCAAAGCACAGCACCACGCGCTTGGTCTGGGGCGCCTTGAGCGCCGAGGCCACCGCGCCGAGCGCCTGGCGCACGGCACGGGCCGCGCCATCACCCACGCCCAGCAGCAGCACACGGCGCGCCGCCACGGCGGGCACCTGGTACAGCGCCAGGCTCTTGCCGGCCTTGGCGGAAAAGTCGCCTTGCTTGAGCGCCAGGGCCGCCAGCGTGGACAGGGCGTCGCGCCCCGGTTTGAAGCCCTCCGGGACCAACACGACCAGCAGGTCGCATTTCTCCAAGGCAGCTGCCGGCAATTCAAGGGTCTTCAGATCAAAGTTCATAATCGGTGTTTTCCTTATAGCCAATGTTATTCGATTCATCCATCCGCAAGGAGCTGGCGCGCAGCTTCGGGGCCACGCTGGTGGTGCTGGTCACCGTGGTGATGACCATGATGCTGATCCGCACCCTCGGCCAGGCCTCACGCGGCAGCGTGAGCCCCTCCGACGTGATGCTGGTCATGGGCTTCACGGTGCTGGGCCAGCTGTCCACCATTTTGACCCTGAGCCTGTTCGTCGCCGTGGTCAGCACGCTCTCGCGCATGTACCGCGACAGCGAGATGGTGATCTGGTTCGCCAGCGGCCGCGGGCTCATCAGCCTGCTGCGCCCGCTGCTGCGCTTTGCCTGGCCCTCGATGCTGGTGATCGCCGTGCTCTCGCTGCTGGTGTGGCCCTGGGCCAACACGCAGATCCAGGAGCTCAAGACCCGCTACGAGCAGCGCAGCGACATCGACCGCATCGCCCCCGGTGAGTTCCAGGAGTCGGCCAACGGCAGCCGGGTGTTCTTCATCGACAAGGACAGCCCCGACAACATGGTGGGCAACAACATCTTCATTGCCACCAACGTGGGCAAGAAGGAGACCGTCACCTCCGCGCGCAGTGCCCGGCTGGAGACGCAGGGCGGCGAGCGCATGGCCGTGCTCAGCCAGGGGCAGCGCCTGGAGACCGCGCACGACAAGCCGGGCCTCAAAATCAGCGCGTTCGAGGAATACACCACCCGCATCGGCTCGGCCCCCGCCGGCTCTGCCGAAGAGCTCTCGGTCAAGACCCGCGCCACCCATGAGCTGCTGATGCAGCCCCTGCCGGCCTACCGGGCCGAGCTGGGCTGGCGCATCGGCCTGGCCCTGGCGGCGCTGAACTTCGTGGTGCTGGGCCTGGCCGTGGCCACCGTCAACCCACGCGCGGGGCGCAGCACCAGCCTGGTGTTCGCGCTCTTCGCCTTCATCGTCTACTACAACCTCATGACCCTGGGTACCAGCTGGGTCGGTGCCGGGCGCCTGGGCCTTGCCAGCTTCATGCTCATGCTGCACGGCGGCATCCTGGCTTTTTCGCTGCTGCTGCTGACCGCGCGCCACAACAATTGGAGCCTGCGCCGCCTTTGGCAGCGCCGGAGCCCCGCATGAAAACCATCCGCCGCCTGATCCACCGCGAGGCCTTCTTCGCCGTCGCCTATGTCACCATCGGCTTCCTGTCCCTGTTCTTCTTCTTCGACCTGGTCGATGAGCTGCGCTGGGTGGGCCGCACGGGGCCCCAGGGCTACCAACTCTCGCACGCCATGCTGTTCGTGGTGCTCAGCATCCCCAGCCACCTGTACGAGCTGCTGCCCATCACGGTCCTCATCGGCACCATCTTCGTGATGGCACGCCTGGCGCAGAGCTCCGAATTCACCATCATGCGCACCAGCGGCATGGGCCCCTGGCGGGCCATGCGCACCCTGCTCACGCTGGGCGGCTTTTTCGTGGTGCTGACCTTCGCCGTGGGCGACTACATCGCGCCCCTGAGCGACAAGGCCGCGCAGCTGATCAAGGTGCGCCACCTGGGCCGCCTCACCTCGGGCGCCACCGGCGCCTGGCTCAAGGAGCGCCAGGACGACCACTCCTACGCCGTCAACGTGCGCGCCCTCACGCCCGATGGCGGCATGCTCGACATCCGCATCTTCGAGTTCGACGCCAAGGGGCTGCTGGCCTCGCAGACGCGCGCGGCATCGGGGCGTTTTGGCGACGGCGGCGGCTGGGAGCTGACCGACGTGCAGCGCAGCAGCTTTTTGCAGCGCGGCGAAGACCAGGCCCGCGTGGACCGGCTGAGCGTGCCCGCACTGCAGTGGCCCACGCGCATCAGCGCCGACATGGTGGCGGCCTCGCTGCTCAAGCCCGACCGCATGGCCACGGTGGACCTTTTCCAGTACATCCGCCACCTGGACAGCAACGGCCAGTCGGCCCAGCGCTACGAGATCGAGTTCTGGCGCAAGGTGTTCTACCCCCTCTCCTGCCTGGTGATGGTGGTGCTGGCCCTGCCCTTTGCCTACCTGCACTTCCGCTCGGGCGGCATCGCCGGCTATGTGTTCGGCGGCGTCATGGCCGGCATCAGCTTCTTTTTGCTCAACAACGTGTTCGGCTATGCCGGCAACCTGCAGAACTGGTCGCCCTGGCTCACGGCGGCAGCGCCGGGGCTGATCTACTCTTTACTGTCCCTGGGTGCCTTCAGCTGGCTGGTACTCAGACGCTAGCCACACCCATGCCCGACCACGCCATCGTCCTTTTCGCCCACGGCTCACGCGACCCCCTGTGGCGCGCACCCATGGAAGCCGTTGCTGCGCGCATCGCCGCGCAGCAACCCGGCCGGCCCGTCGCCTGCGCCTACCTGGAGCTGTGCGCCCCCGCCCTGCCCGACGCTGTCGCCTCGCTGGTGGCACAAGGCGCCCGCCAAGTCACCGTGGTGCCCATGTTCCTGGGCACCGGCAAGCATGCGCGCGAGGATTTGCCCGTGCTGCTGGAGCAACTGCGTGCCAGCCACAGCGGCGTGCAGTTCAGCGTGCAGGCCGCCATTGGCGAAGACCCGCGCATGACGGCTCTCATGGCCGAGATCGCCTGCGAATTGCCTGCCAGCTGAGTTTTTGCCAACCGTCTCCGGTATCTCTTAGATGCTTGCAGCATAATGATGCAACTCTTTAGGCGATATCAGATATGAATCTGCACCAATTCCGCTTTGTCCAGGAGGCCGCGCGGCGCGGCCTGAACCTGACCGAAGCCGCCAAGGCCCTGCACACCTCGCAACCAGGCGTCTCCAAGGCCATCATCGAGCTGGAGGAAGAACTGGGCGTGGACATCTTCGCGCGCCACGGCAAGCGCCTCAAGCGCATCACCGAGCCCGGCCAGCATGTGCTCAAGAGCATCGAGGTCATCATGCGCGAGGTGGGCAACCTCAAGCGCATCGGCGAGCAGTTCAGCGCCCAGGACAACGGCACGCTGAGCATTGCCACCACCCACACCCAGGCCCGCTATGTGCTGCCCGTGCCCGTGGCGCGCCTGCGCGAGGCCTATCCCAAGGTCAACATCAGCCTGCACCAGGCCACGCCCGACCAGGTGGCACGCATGGTGATCGACGAGGTGGCCGAGATCGGCATGGCCACCGAATCGCTGGCCGACTACCCCGAACTCGTGACCCTGCCCTGCTACGAATGGGAGCATGTGCTGGTGCTGCCCCCCGGCCACCCGCTGGCGCAGAAGGAGCGCATCGGCCTCGATGACATCGCCCACGAGCCGCTGATCACCTACCACCCCTCGTTCACCGGGCGCGGCAAGATCGACCACGCCTTTGCCGCGCGCCGCCTGCAGCCGCGCATCGCGCTCGAAGCCATCGACTCCGACGTGATCAAGACCTATGTGCGCCTGGGCCTGGGGATCGGCATCGTGGCCGAAATGGCGATGCGCGACGACCCCGTGGGCGACCTGGTGGTGCGCCCCGTGGGCCACCTGTTTGGCCAGAGCGTGGCGCGTGTGGCCTTCAAGCGTGGGGCCTACCTGCGCAATTTCGTGTACAAATTCGCGGAATTGCTGAGCGACCGCCTGAGCCGCGAGCTGATTGCCCGCGCCATGAGCGGCCACGTCAACGACTATGAACTCTGATAACCGGACCATGAATTCTTCTTCGACAACCGCAGCCCCTTGCGTTTGCTGCGGCCAGACCCTGCGCGCCGGACTGGAGGAATGGCACTGGGTATGCGCGCTGTGCGGCTACGAATTCGCACAGTTTGCGCCCGCGATCAATGAAGCCGAATCCCACAAGAAGCTCGATGAAGCCCAGCGCGACACCGCACTCAAGAGCCTGCGCGAGGCCAATTTCAACCAATTGCTGGACCGCATCGGCCGACATACCGCCCCCGCTGGCACGCGCCTGCTGGACGTGGGCGCAGCCCATGGGTGGTTTGTGAAAGCTGCGGCATCCCGGGGCTTTACCGCCCTGGGACTGGAGCCGGACCACGCCGTGTGCGAGCAGGCGCAGCGCAACGGGGCACTGGTGCGCGAGGGCTTCTTTCCCGATGTGCTGGCTGCGCACGAGCAGTTTGACGTCATCGTCTTCAACGATGTGTTCGAACATATCCCGCATTCCGATGGGCTGCTATCGCAGTGCATTGCACGGCTGGCCCCCGGGGGGTTGCTGGTGCTGAACCTGCCCTCCAGCCGCGGAGTGTTCTACCGCGCCAGCAAGCTGCTGCACCGGTTCGGCGCGGGCGCATTTTTTGACCGGCTCTGGCAAAAAGGCATGCCGTCGCCCCATCTGCACTACTTCCATGCACGCAACCTCACCCAGTTGAGTGCGCGGCACGGCCTCACCCTGATCGACTCGGCCCATCTGGCCAGCGTGCACCTCGATGGCCTGTATGCGCGCATCACCTACTTCAAATCGGGCGTGCGCTGGCTGGCACCGCTTATCTGGCTGGCCATCGTGGCGGCGTACCCACTGGTGCGCTGGGGCGCCCCGAGCGACATTGACGTGGTGATATTCCGCCGCAACGGCGGCTAGGTCGCCAGCCATCGGCGCACCCGCATACCCCTTTCCTTTCCTTCTCTCCTCCTCCCCGTCCCATGACCCTCGCGACCGACACCGCACGCACCCCCGTCCTTGCCAGCAAGCTGCCCCAGGTGGGCACCACCATCTTCACCGTGATGTCGGCCCTGGCGGCCGAACACAATGCGGTGAACCTGGGCCAGGGCTTTCCGGACTTCGCCTGCGACCCGGCATTGGTCGATGCGGTCACCGCCGCCATGCAGGCCGGCCACAACCAGTACCCGCCCATGACCGGCGTGCCCGCGCTGCGCGAGGCGGTCTCGGCCAAGATCGAGGCACTGCATGGCCGTCGCTATGACCCGGCCAGCGAGATCACCATCACCGCCGGTGCCACGCAGGCCATCATCACCACCATCCTGGCCATCGTGCACCCGGGCGACGAGGTCATCGTGCTCGACCCCTGCTACGACAGCTACGTGCCCAACATCGAGCTGGCCGGCGGCCGCGCGGTGCGCGTGCCGCTCACGCCCGGCACCTTCCGCCCTGACTTCGGCAAGATCAGCGCCGCCATCACGCCGCGCACGCGCGCCATCCTGATCAACACCCCGCACAACCCCAGCGCCACCGTCTGGAGTGCCGAGGACATGCGGGCGCTGCAGGACCTGCTGGCCCCCACCGACATCCTGCTGATCAGCGACGAGGTTTACGAGCACATGGTGTTCGACGGCGGCCAGCACCAGAGCGCTGCGCGCTTCGCGGGCCTGGCGGCGCGCGCCTTCATCGTCTCGAGCTTCGGCAAGACCTTCCACGTCACGGGCTGGAAGGTGGGCACCGTGGCGGCGCCCGCCGCGCTGACGGCCGAGTTCCGCAAGGTGCACCAGTTCAACGTGTTCACGGTGAACACCCCCGTGCAGTACGGCCTGGCTTCGTACCTCAAGGACCCCGCCCCCTACCTGCAGCTGCCCGCCTTCTACCAGGCCAAGCGCGACCTGTTCCGCGAAGGCCTGGCTGGCTCGCGCCTGAAGCTCTTGCCCAGCACCGGCAGCTATTTCCAGTGCGTGGACATCTCGGCCGTGAGCGACCTGAACGAATCGGACTTCTGCCAGTGGCTCACGCGCGAGATCGGCGTTGCCGCCATTCCGCTATCGGCCTTCTACGGCGACGGCTTCGACCAGCGCGTAGTGCGTTTCTGCTTTGCGAAGAAGGATGACACGCTGCGCGCCGCGCTGGAGCGGCTGCGCAAGCTGTGACCGGCGAGCCGCATCAGCGGTAGCCGGCCAAGTCCACCGGCCCGCCAGCCCGCTCCTCGGCCAGCATGTGGCCCCAGGCGTCGGGCTGGCTGCCGTCCAGGTCCGTGAAGCCATAGATCCGCGCCAGTTGCCCACTGGAGAGGGATTGCCCATTCCATCGCGCCACCTCCCGGTCCTGCGCCAGCGCGACCACGGCCCGGCCCACATAGGCCGGGCTTTCGGCCACCGCAAAGCCGGGCACGCGCGCCACCGCATCGCGCCAGTGGGCCTCGGTGACACCAAAGGCCTCCAGCATCGCCTCGGAGCGCATCCAGCCGGGCGACAGCGACACGCCGGTGGCGCCATGGGGCCCGAGTTCGTGCCCCAGCGCAAAACCCATGCGCAGCACGGCAGCCTTGGCGATGTCGTAGAAGAAAGAATTGCGGTAGCGCGTGCCGTTGTACTCGGCCGTGCCGTCGTTGACCTCCACCACCAGGCCACCCGGCGCCTTGAGCAGCAAGGGGATGGCAAAGTGGCTGGTGATGGCATGCGTGTCTACCGCCAGGCGCAGCGTGCGCAGGCCGTAGTCCAGGTCGGACTCCCACACGGTCTTGTTCCATTCGATGTGGGTGGCGCCGAAAATGTCGTTCACCAGCAGGTGCAGTGCGCCCTGCTCGCGTTCGATGCGGGCCACCAGGGCGCGCACTTCCTCCTGCACCAGGTGGTCCACCCGCACGGCGATGCCCTTGCCGCCGGCCTGGTCCACGAGGGCTGCGGTTTCCTCGATGGTCTCGGGCCGGTCCATCTCCGAACGCTGCGCGCCCGAGGAGCGGCCGGTCACGTAGACGGTGGCCCCGGCGGCGCCGAGTTGCACGGCGATGCCCCGGCCGGCACCCCGGGTGGCTCCGGCCACGAGGGCGATTTTTCCCTTCAGGGATGCTGGCGCTTGATTCATGCGGTCAATCCTTGGTTCTCTTGATGGACCACCACGGTACAGAGGCCCGGCGCTCAGGTCTTGGAAGAAAGCGAAGCGCCGCGCTGCAGGAACTCGTTGGGCGACAGTCCACAAAGCGCCCGGAATTCGTTGGCCAGGTGCGCCTGGTCGTAGAAGCCGCCATCGGCGGCCAGCGCGGCCCAAGGCGGCGCCACTGGAGCTCCGCGCAGCACGCGCAGGCAGGCGTGCAGGCGAGCAAGCCGGCTCCAGGCCTTGGGCGACATGCCCACCTCGGCTCGGAAGATTTGCTGCAGGCGCCGCTCGCCCATGCCGAAGGCCTGGGCCACGTCTCGGGGGCGCAGGCGGCCTGCAGATTCGGCCATCAGCATGGCGGCCTGTGCCGCACAAGGGTTGGCAGGCCGAGTGCTCCGCACCAGGCGCTGCTCCAGAGCGGCCCGCAGCAGGGCAATGCGCGCCTGGTCGTCGCGCTGCCCGGCCATGCGCTCGCGCAGCTCGGCAAAGGCCCCGCCCCACAAGGCATCCAGCGGCACCGCCCTGCCCTGCAGTTCCCCGGCTGGCACCCCGAGCAAGGCCGATGCGGCGCCAGGGCGCAGCGCCACCGACACACTGTGCATGCTGCTGCGGCGCCAGCGCAGCAGCACGGGCGCGGTGGCGGCGCCCAGGGCGACGCTGCCCTGGCGCTCACTCGCCGGGCCGGCCAGCGTGCTATCGCTCAGGTGAATCACCAGGCGCACGGCCCCGTCGGGCAGCACACGCTCGGCCACCTCGGCGTCGCCAACAAAGGTCTCGCGGTACAGCAGGATCTGGGAGACATGGGCACCCAGTTGCTTGCCCACCTGAAAGGCGCGCAGCGTGTCGGCGGGCACCGTGGTTTCCGGCCCGTGCGAGGGGTCGCCATCGAGGCGGAGAAAGAGGCGCTCGGTCATGGGATGCTGCAGATGGCTCCATCCTAATCCACTGCCTGTACCGGCAGGCGCCCGCGCGTTCCGCTACAGCAGCACGATGTCGTACTGCTCCTGCCCCATCGCACTTTCCGACTGCAGCGAGATCGGCTTGCCGATGAAGTCCGACAGGCCTGCCAGGTGCTGGCTTTCCTCGTCGAGGAACAGCTCCACCACGCGCGCGGAGGCGACCACGCGGAATTCGCGCGGGTTGAACTGGCGCGCCTCGCGCAGGATCTCGCGCAGGATGTCGTAGCACACGCTGCGCGCGGTCTTCACGCTGCCCTTGCCCTGGCAGGCCTCGCAGGGCTCGCACAGCATGTGGGCCAGGGATTCACGGGTGCGCTTGCGCGTCATCTCCACCAGGCCCAGTTGCGAAAAGCCGCCGGCCATGGTTTTCACGCGGTCGCGCCCGAGCTGCTTCTTGAACTCGGAGAGCACCGCCTCCTGGTGGCCGCCCTGCACCATGTCGATGAAGTCCACGATGATGATGCCGCCCAGGTTGCGCAGGCGCAGCTGGCGGGCAATGGCCTGGGCTGCCTCCAGGTTGGTCTTGAAGATGGTGTCGTCGAAATTGCGCGCGCCCACATAGCCGCCGGTGTTCACGTCGATGGTGGTGAGCGCTTCGGTCTGGTCGACGATGAGGTAGCCGCCCGATTTGAGGTCCACGCGCCGGCCCAGGGCCTTGGCCACCTCTTCGTCGATGGAGTACAGGTCGAAGATGGGCCGCTCGCCCTTGTAGTGCTGCAGCTTGGGCGCTGCGGCCGGCATGAACTCCTGCCCGAAGGCACGCAGGCGCTGGTACTGCTCGAGCGAGTCGAGGCGGATGGTCTGCGTGTGGTCGCCCACCAGGTCGCGCAGCACGCGCTGCAGCAGGTCCAGGTCCTGGTGCAGCAGCGACATGGGCGGAAGCCGGAGCGATGCATCCTTGATGCGCGCCCAGGTCTTGCGCAGGTAGGCGATGTCCTCGGCCAGCTCGGCATCGGTCGAATCCTCGCCATTGGTGCGCAGGATGAAGCCGCCGCCACCACCCGTGGCCTTGTCGCCCACCATGGCCTGCAGGCGGGCCCGCAAGGCGTCGCGCTCGGCCGAGGGGATCTTCTGCGACACGCCGACATGGTCGTCCTGCGGCAAAAAGACCAGCAGGCGCCCGGCGATGCTAATCTGTGTGGACAGGCGCGCGCCCTTGGTTCCAATGGGGTCCTTGATGACCTGCACCATGAGCGACTGGCCCTCGAACACCTGCTTTTCGATGGGCACCTGCGGCTCGCCCTTGCGCGCGAACGCGGGCGGCTCGCCATCGGGCTGGCGCTGCCAGACATCGGCCACGTGCAGAAAGGCGGCGCGCTCCAGGCCGATGTCGATGAAGGCCGACTGCATGCCCGGCAGCACGCGCGAGACTTTGCCCAGGTAGACATTGCCCACCAGGCCGCGTTCCAGCGTGCGTTCGATGTGCAGCTCCTGCACCGCGCCGTGCTCCACGATGGCGACGCGTGTCTCCTGCGGCGACCAGTTGATGAGGATGTCTTGTTGCATGGTCGGTCAGCGTTTCTTGTTTTCAGACCGGAAATCCGGCGGCGCGCAGCAATTGCGCAGTCTCGTACATGGGCAGGCCCATGATGCCCGAATAGCTGCCGCTCAGTTGGGGAATGAAGGCCGCCGCGCGGCCCTGCACGCCATAGGCACCGGCCTTGCCCAGGGGTTCGCCGGTGTTCACGTAGTCATCGACCTGCTGCGGCGTGAGCGCCGCGAAGGTGACGCGCGAGACCGACAGCGCCGCCACGCGCCGCGTGCCCATCTGCAGCGCCACGGCCGTGAGCACGCGGTGCGTGCGCCCCGCCAGCTCGGTCAGCATGCGCCCGGCATGCGCGGCATCGTCGGGCTTGCCGTAGATGGCGCGGCCCAGTGCCACCGTGGTGTCGGAACACAGTATGGGCGCCTCCGGCAGGCCCCGGCGCGCGCGGCGCGCCATGGCAGCATCGAGCTTGAGGCCGGTGACGCGCTGCACGTAGGCGGTGGGCACCTCGCCAGGGTGGACTTCCTCGATGGCCTCGGCATCCTCGCCCATGTCTCCGTCCACATTGGGCACCAGCAGTTCATGGCGCACGCCCAACTGGTCGAGCAGCTGGCGGCGGCGGGGGCTTTGGGAGGCGAGGTAGATGAAGTCCGGCATGGTGGATGAAGGATAACCAAGAACGTGCAGTAGAACCGCGAATTCCTATCATCCCTTGCTACGCAATCGGTAGCAAATCACGCCCGGGACATCATTCCCGGTGGTAGGGGTGGCCTGCGTTCACGGACCAGGCTCGATACAGCTGCTCGATGAGCAGCACGCGCACCATAGCATGCGGCAGGGTCAGGTCGGACAGGCGGATGCGCTCGTGCGCCGCCTGGCGAAAGGCCGGGTCGAGCCCGTCGGGCCCGCCGATGACCAGGGCCACGTCGTCCCCGCCCAGTTGCCAGCCCTTGAGCCGCTCGGCCAGGGCCTTGGTGGTGAGGTTGGTGCCGCGCTCGTCGAGCGCGACCACGCGGGTGCCCCGGGGAATGGCGGCCTCGATGCGCTCACGCTCGGCGGCATACAGCGTCTCGATGGTCTTGGAGCCGCGCGGCTCGGTCTTCACCGCCTTGAGCTCGACCTTGATCTCGAACGGGAAGCGCTTGGCATAGTCTTCGTAGGCGGTCTGTGCCCAGTCGGGCACGCGCTGGCCCACGGCCACGATCAGCAGTTTCATGGCAATTCAGGCGCCAAAAGATTGTTGCGGGAGACGGGCCAAAGCCCTCCTCCATCGCCTCACTTGCGGCCGGGCGCCCTTTTGGCTGGGGCCTTGGCCGCTGGCCGTGCACCACCGCGCGAAGCGGGCTTGGCGGCCTCGGCATTGGCCTTGCTGCGCGGCACCGATGGCTTGACCACGATGGTCTTGATCGGGGCCTTGGTAGCTGCGGGCTTCTTGGCTGCGGGCGCCTTTGCCGGTGCGGCCTTGGCGGCAGCGCCGGACTTTGCGGGTGCGCGGCTCGGTGCCTTGGCGGGGGCCTTGGCTGCTGGCTTGGCTGCCGCCGGTGCGGGCCTGCCTGCCGACTTGGCGGCGGGGCGGGCAGCGGACTTGGCAGGCGCTGCCGCCTTCTTGGCCGCGGGGCGCGCCGAGGTACCGCTCTTGGCGGCCGACTTGGCATCGGACTTGGCGGCCTTCTGGGCCGACTTCTTCTCGGCCAGCTCGGTGGCTGCCGACGATGCCGGCTTGGCCGCGCCCAGCTTCAGGCGCACAGGTATTTCGCCCCACAGCTCTTCCAGGCGGTAGTACTGGCGGATGGCGGGCTGCATGATGTGCGCCACGGCGGCGCCGCAGTCCACGATGATCCATTCGCCGTTGTCTTCGCCTTCGATGCGCGGCTTGGAAAAGCCGGCTTCCTTCACCGCGTCGCGCACGCTGGCGGCCAGCGCCTTGGTCTGGCGATTGGAGGTACCCGATGCCACGATGACCCGTTCAAACAGCGGCGAGAGATGCTCGGTGTTGAAGACCTGGATGTCTTGCGCCTTGACGTCTTCCAGGCCATCGACGATGGCGCGCTGGAGTTTGGTGACGTCTTTCTTGGCGGCGGTTTCCGATTTGGTGGATGTGGTCATCAGGCGGTGATTTATGAGGAATGGAATCAATATAGCGCGCAACGGGGCGTGCAGCCAGTGGGCTGGGCCTTGGGTGTTGCGCGGTGGCGCTCAGGCGATAAAGGGCGTTGGAGCCCTTCGCTGCTGGCGCCAAAAGCGCGTGCAGCTATTGAAATTATAGCTTTTTGCAGACAACGGCCGTTTCAGGGCGTATCCGCAAGCCAGTCGCGCCGCACCAGGAAGCGCTCTGCCAGCGCCGCTTCGGCCGAATCGGCGCCCTCCTGGCGCTGGTACGACCACGACACCAGGGGCGGCATGGACAGCAGGATGGACTCGGTGCGCCCGCCCGATTGCAGGCCGAAATGCGTGCCCCGGTCCCATACCAGGTTGAACTCCACATAGCGGCCGCGGCGGTAGAGCTGGAACGCGCGCTCGCGCTCGCCATGGGGCATGCCCTGGCGCTTCTCGACGATGGGCAGGTAGGCGGACAGGAAGGCATCGCCCACCGATTGCGTCATGGCCAAGCTCTGCTCGAAGCCCAGCTCGGAGAAGTCGTCGAAGAACACGCCGCCCACGCCGCGCTGCTCATTGCGGTGCTTGAGAAAGAAGTACTCGTCGCACCACTGCTTGAAGCGCGGGTATTTGTCGTCGCCAAAGGGCGCCAGCGCATCGCGGCAGGTGCGGTGAAAGTGCACCGCATCGTCCTCGAAGCCGTAGTACGGCGTAAGGTCCATGCCGCCGCCGAACCAGCAGGTCGGCGCCTGCCCAGGGTGGCCTGCAGCGATCATGCGCACGTTCATGTGCACCGTGGGCACATAGGGGTTGCGCGGGTGGAACACCAGCGACACGCCCATGGCCTCGAACGGCGCACCCGCCAACTCGGGCCGGTGCTGCGTGGCCGATGGCGGCAAGAGCGGCCCGCGCACATGCGAAAAGCCGCAGCCTGCGCGCTCGAACACGCGCCCGCCTTCGAGGATGCGCGTCACGCCATCGCCCTGCAGCGCCTCGCCGGGCGCCTTGTGCCAGGCATCGGCCAGAAAGCGGGCCCCGCCCTCGCCCTCCACGGCCTCCAGGGCTTCGGTGATGCGCAGCTGCAGCCCCTGCAGGTAGCTGCGCACGCGCTCCACCGTGGCGGCGGTGTTCAGGGAGTCAACCGACATCAGCCTTTGAGGGCGCGAAAGCCGATGTCACGGCGGTATTGCGCGCCGTCGAACTGAATGTTGCGCGCCACATCGTAGGCGCGCTGCTGTGCCTGCTTGACGCTGTCGGCCAGCACCGTCACGCACAGCACGCGGCCGCCCGTGACGCTGACCACGCCGTCCTTCAGGGCCGTGCCCGCATGGAAGGCCACGGCGTCGTCCGCATCGGCCGGCAGGCCGGTGATGGTGTCGCCCTTGCGCGGGTTCTCGGGGTAGCCGTGGGCGGCCATCACCACGCCCAGCGCGGTGCGGCGGTCCCACTGCAACTCGATCTGGTCGAGCTTTCCGTCCACGCCGGCACCCAGCACGTCGGCCAGGTCGCTTTTAAGGCGCATCAGAATGGGCTGGGTCTCGGGGTCGCCCATGCGGCAGTTGAATTCGAGCGTCTTGGGATGGCCCTTGGCGTCGATCATCAGCCCGGCATAGAGGAAGCCGGTGTAGGGAATGCCATCCTTTTCCATGCCACGGATGGTGGGCAGGATGATTTCGCGCATGGCGCGGGCGTGCACGTCGGCCGTGACCACGGGCGCGGGCGAATACGCACCCATGCCGCCGGTGTTCGGGCCTTCGTCGCCGTCCTTCAGGCGCTTGTGGTCCTGGCTGGTAGCCAGGGCCAGCACGTTCTTGCCGTCGCACAGAACGATGAAGGAGGCTTCCTCGCCTTCGAGGAAGGCTTCGATCACCACACGGGCGCCCCCCTCGTTGTGGGTCACGCCGTACTTGTTGTCCACCAGCATGAAGTCCACGGCATCGTGCGCCTCTTTCAGCGTCATGGCCACGACCACGCCCTTGCCGGCCGCCAGGCCGTCGGCCTTGATGACGATGGGCGCCCCCAGGCGGTCCACGAAGGCATGGGCCGCCACCGGGTCGGTGAAGGTGTCGTAGTCTGCCGTGGGAATGCCGTGGCGGCGCATGAAGGCCTTGGAGAAGGCCTTGGAGCTTTCGAGCTGTGCGGCCGCCTGCGTGGGGCCGAACACGCGCAGACCATGCGCACGGAATTCGTCGACCACGCCAGCGGCCAGCGGCGCCTCGGGGCCCACCACGCTAAGGCTGATCTTCTCGGCCTGAGCCCAGATGCGCAGCTCGCGCACGTCGGTGATGGCCACGTTCTCCAGCTTGGAGTTCAGGGCCGTGCCGCCGTTGCCGGGCGCCACGAACACCTTGGTGACCTTGGGAGACTGGCTGAGCTTCCAGGCCATTGCGTGTTCACGGCCGCCGCCACCAATTACAAGAACCTTCATACCAGCCTATTAGAACCTGTCTGCAACCGGCCAAACGGCTGTTACAGGGACAGTGTTGTGAATTCAATCGTGGCAGCGTTTCAGAGCGCAGCGTTGTGGTAGATCTCCTGGGCATCGTCCAGGTCTTCCAGGATGTCGAGCAATTTTTGCATCCGCACGGCGTCTTCGCCCTCCAGCTCGATGGTGTTTTCAGCGCGCATGGTGACCTCGGACACCTCGGGCGTCAGGCCTGCGGCCTCCAGGGCGTTCTTCACGGCCTCGAAGTCGGCCGGCGCGGTCAGCACCTCGATGGCGCCGTCCCCATCGGTCAGCACATCCTCGGCGCCGGCGTCGAGCGCCACTTCCATGACCTTGTCCTCATCGGTACCCGGCGCAAAGATCAGTTGGCCGCAGTGCTTGAACTGGAACACCACCGAACCCTCGGTGCCCATGCTGCCACCGTGCTTGCTGAAGGCGTGGCGCACCTCGGCCACCGTGCGCACGCGGTTATCGGTCATGGTGTCGATCATGATGGCCACGCCACCGATGCCATAGCCCTCGTAGCGGATTTCCTCGTAGGTCAGGCCTTCGGCGTTGCCGGTGGCCTTGTCGATGTTGTACTTGATGCGGTCGGCCGGCATGTTGGCCGCCTTGGCCTTGTCCACCGCCAGGCGCAGGCGGGGGTTGGCAGACAGATCCCCGCCGCCCGAACGGGCCGCCACGGTGATTTCGCGAATGATGCGGGTCCAGATCTTGCCGCGTTTTTCATCCTGCCGCCCCTTGCGGTGCTGGATATTCGCCCATTTACTGTGTCCTGCCACGGGAAGTCCTTTTTGTATTGATGGAGTCTGTTGGATGATTTTACTTTTCGGCAATGGCCATCGGCGGCTTGCCGGGAAGGGTTTGTCGAAACAGACGGTGGGTCGACCGCCTGCCATCCTCCCGCACGACCGTCAGGGCGACCCTGGAGCCAGCTTTTCCCTTCAGGCGCAGGGGAACCTGGCGCCACGGCACTCCACGGGTGGAGATGCCATCCACCGCAACGATCCTGTCGCCGGGGCGGATACCGGACAGGTCCGCGGGATAGCCTGCGATGACCTCCTGGACCACGGCATGCCCGCTTGGTAGCTGCGGCGCCAGTTGCAACCCCACCCCCGCGCCGGAGCCCACCGGGAGGCACCGAAGCGACGCGTCCGAACGCCGGGGACCATCTGGCAACGACAGGCCAAGGGGAGCCCACGCAGCGCCGGGGGCTGCAGCCTGCGCAGCCGGTTCCTCGGGCCTTGCCATCACGCAGTCCCCCAGGCTCCGGTAGTCAGCCCGTCCCGGGAACCGGCGCAAAGCCGCCGCTTCATCGGGCGAGAGATCCCAAAGTTCATAGGTACGCAAGCGCAAACCCGCTCGGTGCAACTGATCCAGGTGCGGGTCCAGCCAGGCAGGATCCCATGCGGTGCATTTCCCGAGCGCAGCCCTCATCGGGCTTTCACCGGTATCGAAGTGGGTACGGGCCAAGGGCAATCCTGCCTTTGCGGCTGCAGCCACCAGGGCTCCGTCACAACTGAGCACCACCGAAGCCAGAACTGCCTGCCGGCCCTCGCTGGTGAGCTGGGGCCCCGCCTTGCCGGCCCAGATCGCCTTCACCCAGTCGGGCCGGTTCAGCGAACCCAGCAACGCATGAACGAGGATCTCGGCGTTCTTCGGATCGATGGTGCTGCGATCATGCCGCAGCACATCGGGCACCCAGTCTCCGGTTCGGTATTCCTCTTTCAGCCCCCAATACAGTCCCCCCCCAGCGTCCACATCGCCATATCGCCCTCGGTAGGCAACAAGAATCTGGCGGCGCAGCGAAGATGCCTGGGTGGGAAGCTCCCGCAGCAGCCGCACGACGTCGCTGCCAGCACGGTAGCGCCCTGCATCCACGGACGCCACCCGCTGGGCCAGGGGCATCTGACCCAGAGCGGCCAGATCCAGTACCAGTTGCGCACTTTCTCCAGGCGGCACCCGGGAAAGATGCAAATCGATCCAGGCCTCCAGGGGCCGCCCTGCCAAACTGGAGGAACAAGGCTTGGGACCCGCCCCTTCCCAGACATTGCGGCAGCGATGCTGCGCCCGATCACCCAACAATGTGTCCGGCTCCTTCCCAAGCTTCGCGGTCAGCCGCCAACCAGACCGGAGCAGTTCCTCCAGAACGCTGCCGAATTGGCCATGCTCCAGGGCCCGCCATACGGATTTGGCACTGGCATGCGCCTGAGAAGGCACGGCAGCACCCAGCCCGCGCAACGCCCAGTACATCGTGTCCCCTCGCCTGGGTCTGTCCACATGCGCTCCGAGCATAAGCGCCCATTCCACCGCAGACAGCCCTGCAGGCCCGCGCTCGTTCAGATCAGCGCCAGCCGCCGCAAGTTGCCGAACGGCTGCCAGATCGTCGGCAATGACAGCCTGGTTGATCCGGGTCTCACGCGGGTACTCCAGCGCCGGGATCGCGTCGATGGACCCCTCATCCATGTACTCCACGGAACGCGGAATGCGCACTCCCGCATCCGAAGCCACCCACGTCGCACCATGGTCGTGCGAACGGAAGATACGGCCTGATGCCCAGGCCATGAGCAAGGTCCCGGAATCGAGCGGGTGCGGGGCAATCACGCGCGGATACCAACTGTCGGGCAGCCCCTCCCCGCCGATACGCGACCAGCTCGCACCGGAATCAAAGCTATGCAACCGGGTACTGAACGGAACCGACATGGAACTGCCTACAGAGCAGTTCGCGATCAGGTATGCAGCATCGGCAGGTGACTGCACGGGCGCGCAATTGCGGCCCATGGCACTCGGGTGGGGGCCTGTCTGCCCGGCAGGCAGCGGGTTTTCGGAATGGCCCTTGGGGGAAGAAGGCCCAGGCCCCCAGACGCCGGAAGCGGACCTCAGCCACCAACCCTGGGGGGATGCCACAGCCACGCGATCCCCCGACAGGGCCTCCATGGCCCACAGCTCCTGGCCGTCAGGGAATCCTGTCGAGCGCCAGTCCTTGCCATCTTCCGATCGCCAGACCTCCACGGATGAATGTACGTAGAACGCTTCCCGCGTGACGGCCAGGTTGACCCTTGTCCGCGCAAGATCCAGATCGGGGCTGGCCTCCCACGATGTCCCGGCGTTCTGTGTCACCCACAGCCTGTCCATTCCATAGCCATAGGCGAGCCACACACCGGGCCGTGACGGATGCATGAGCAAGCGGGGAGAGGCCAATCCCTGGACATCCAGCGACCTTGGCACGATGCTCTTGTGCAACCAAGTCTCGCCACTGTCCAGCGACTCCAGGTAGTCACCAGCCCCAGGGGTCATGCCGCGCGGAACGGCAACGACCCGTCCGGGCTGGTGCGGATCGGTCACAACCCCACCCACCGCGGCGGGAGTCTTCAGCCCCACCCAGGAGGCCCCACCATCGGTCGACCTAAAAACTCCGCCCCCCGCAGCAAAGACGATCTCGGGGTTGGACAGCACATACGCAATGCTGTCCAGCCGCGGCCCCTGGTGCCCAGGGCTACCAGCCTCAACTCCACCGGAGGCAAAGCTGCAAACGCTCACGACCAACAGGCCTGCCCACCTTTGCCGCACGGCATTAAAAAGCGCACTCCATTTCTGCTCGCAGATCACCATCACGGAACTTCCCTCTCTTTTGTCCTCTATGCTATCGAATCAGTACCCACAACGATGCGGAATCCGACCATGGCCGAACCACTCCTGATAGCCAAGCACGACACCACCGAATGCCACCTGCTCCCGAGCCTGGCCAACCGCCACGGGCTGATCACCGGGGCCACGGGCACCGGCAAGACGGTGACGCTGCAAACGCTGGCCGAGAATTTCTCGCGCATCGGGGTGCCGGTGTTCATGGCCGACGTCAAGGGCGACCTCACCGGGGCCAGCCAGCCCGGCAAGATCGGCGAGAAGCTGGCCGCCACGCTCAAGGAGCGGGGGCTGGACCTGCCCGCCCCCCTGGCCTGCCCCACCACGCTGTGGGACGTGTTCGGCGAGCAGGGCCACCCGGTGCGCGCCACGGTGTCGGACATGGGGCCGCTGCTGCTGGGGCGCATGCTCAACCTCAATGAGACGCAATTGGGTGTGCTCAACCTGGTGTTCAAGATCGCCGACGACAACGGCATGCTGCTGCTGGACCTCAAGGACCTGCGCGCCATGCTGCAGTATGTGGGCGACAACGGCAAGGAATTCACGACCGAGTACGGCAACGTGAGCGCGGCCAGCGTGGGCGCCATCCAGCGCGGGCTGCTGCAGATCGAGCAGCAGGGCGGCACACAGTTCTTCGGCGAGCCCATGCTCAACATCCAGGACTTCATGCAGACGGTGGATGGCCAGGGAGTGGTCAACATCCTGGCGGCCGACAAGCTCATGAATTCGCCGCGCCTGTACGCCACCTTCCTTTTGTGGATGCTGTCCGAGCTGTTCGAGCAGTTGCCCGAAATCGGCGACCCGGACCAGCCCAAGCTGGTGTTCTTCTTCGACGAGGCCCACCTCTTGTTCAACGAGGCTCCCAAGGTGCTGGTGGAGCGCATCGAACTGGTGGTGCGCCTGGTGCGCTCCAAGGGCGTGGGCGTGTACTTCGTGACGCAGAACCCCCTCGATATCCCCGACACGGTGCTGGCCCAGTTGGGCAACCGCGTGCAGCATGCGCTGCGCGCTTTCACCCCACGCGACCAGAAGGCCGTGAAGGCCACGGCCACCACCATGCGGCAAAAGCCGGGCCTGGATATCGAGACCGCCATCACCGAGTTGGCCGTAGGCGAAGCGCTGATCAGTTTTCTCGACGCCAAGGGCCGCCCCAGCGTGACCGAGCGCGTCTTTGTGCTGCCCCCGGGCAGCCAGCTGGGCCCCATCACGCCGCAGCAGCGCCAGGCGCTGATGGCCAGCTCGCTCGTGGCCGGCGTGTACGAGAAGGTGGTGGACCGCGAGTCTGCCTATGAAAAGCTCAAGGGCCGCACTGCAGACGCAACGGCACAGGCGACGCCCGCAGGCAAGGGCTCGGTGGCAGCGCCTGCAGAAGAAGGCGGCGGCCTGCTGGGCGGGCTGAACGACGTGCTGTTCGGATCCACCGGCCCGCGCGGTGGCAAGCGCGACGGCTTGGCGCAGACCATGGCCAAGTCGGCCGTGCGCACCATGGGCACCTCGCTGGGCAAGGAAATCCTGCGTGGCGTGCTGGGCAGCGTCTTCGGTGGAAGGAAGCGGTGAGCGCACTCTAAAAATAGTCACATCAGCCCCTCGAAAAAGAGGTAAAACCCCGGAAAACAGACACATAACAAAGGGGGAAACCGATGGGCAAGATCGACAGGCTGCTGGTGCGCTACGGCGGCAACGTGGTGCAACTGGCCATCGCGTTATGGGCACTGGCCCTAGTGGCCGCCTTTGCAGGCTTGCTGCGGCCCAACTGGCGCTGGGCCATCTACCTGGTGTGCACGGTGGCGGTCACCGCCATCGTCGTGCAGTGGACACGCACGGTGCGCGAGCGCTACATCCGCGAGGCGCGCCTGCCCGCGTATCTGAAGCGCAAGCTGCGCGAAACCTACCCGCACCTCTCCCAGAAGGACTGCGAGCTCGTGGAGCGCGGGCTGCGCCAGTTCTTCATGGCCTGCATGCGCAGCCGCAAGCAATTCGTGGCCATGCCGTCCAAGGCAGTGGATGCGCTCTGGCACGATTTCATTCTGCACACACAGGCCTACAAGACCTGGTGCCACAACGCGCTGGGCTTCTTTTTGCACCACACCCCTGCCGAGGCCCTGGGCGCCAAGGCCAGGAACAACGATGGCCTGCGCCGCGCCTGGTTCTGGGCCTGCAAGGACGAAGCCATCAACCCCAAGGCCCCCAGCCGGCTGCCGCTGCTGTTTGCGCTGGACGCCAAGATGGCGATTGCTGGCGGCTTCACCTACCTGCCCGACTGCAGCAACATTTTGGCCAAGAACGCCGCAGGCGGCGATGGCAGCGGCACCTACTGCGGCACCAGCTTTGCCGATGGCAGCCACAGCGGCAGCTCGGATGATTTCGGCGGGGCCGACAGTTCCAGCAGCAACAGCGACAGCTCCAGCGACGGCGGGAGCGATGGGGGCAGTTGCGGCGGTGGTGGCTGCGGCGGTGGTGGGGGCGACTAAGAATGCCATGACGTAAAACTGACGGCGCCTGCCGGCCGGATAACCGTTGCCGACCACGGCAATAACCACACCCCTACAATGGACAGCTTCTGAACTTCAAGGGGGCCGTGTGTCCCCTGTCTATGGAAATCGCAATACTGTTCGCCCTCATCCTTTTGAATGGGCTGTTCGCCATGTCAGAGATCGCTCTGGTCACTGCACGCAAGGCCCGGCTGCAAAAGATGATTGATGAGGGCGATAGCGGCGCAGCCGCCGCCGTGAAACTGGGCGAAGACCCCACCCGCTTCCTCTCCACCATCCAGATCGGCATCACGTCGATCGGCGTGCTCAACGGTATCGTGGGCGAGGCCGCGCTGGCGGCCCCGCTGGCAGCCTGGCTGGCATCGCTGGGTGTACCCCCTCCCTACGGCGGCTACGCCGCCACCGGCCTGGTGGTGGTGCTGATCACCTACTTCTCCATCGTCGTGGGCGAACTGGTGCCCAAGCGCATCGGCCAGTCGCACCCCGAAACCTTTGCGCGCCTGGTCTCGCGGCCCATCAACTTCCTGGCGCTGGCGACCAAGCCCTTCGTCATCCTGCTGTCCACCTCCACGCGCACGCTGCTGCGCCTGCTCGGCGTGAAGGAAACCAGCGGCAGCCCGGTGACCGAGGAAGAGATCCACGCCATGCTGGTGGAGGGCACGACGGCCGGCGTGATCGAATCGCACGAGCACACCATGGTGCGCAACGTGTTCCGCCTGGACGACCGCCAGATCGGCTCGCTCATGGTGCCGCGCGGCGACGTGGTGTGCCTGGACCTGGACCTCAGCTTCGAGGAGAACCTGAAACTCATCGAGGAGTCGGACCACGCCCGCTTCCCGGTGGTGCGTGGCGGCATGGACAACATCCGCGGCGTGCTCAATGCGCGCCAGTGGCTCTCGCGCACCATCCGCGACAAGGCGCACAGTCTCTCCGACCAGCCGCTGCAGACGGCACTGTACGTGCCCGAGACCATCACCGGCATGGAGCTCCTGGACAACTTCCGCCTGTCGGACGTGCACATGGCCTTCGTGATCGACGAGTACGGCGAGGTGCAGGGCATCGTCACGCTGCAAGACCTGATCGAGGCCATTACCGGCGAGTTCCAGCCGCGCGACCCCGAGACCTCGTGGGCGCTGCAGCGCGAGGATGGCAGCTGGCTGCTGGACGGCCACATCCCCGTGCCCGAGCTCAAGGACCGGCTGAACCTGGACGCCGTGCCCGAGGAAGAGCGCGGCCGCTACCACACCCTGAGCGGCATGATCATGCTGCTGACCGGCCGCCTGCCCAAGGTGACCGACACCGTGGAGTGGGAGGGCTGGAAGCTCGAAGTGGTGGACATGGACGGCAAGACCATCGACAAGATCCTGGCCAGCCGCCTGCCCGTGCCCGAACTGGCCAACGCCACGGAAACCACGGACGGCTGAGCCCCCGCACCGCCCCCTGCCCGCTGGGGGCTCGGGCAAAACCCGCGCAGAGTCACCCACGCGACGATGGCGGCGCGGGCGGGCGGCCTACAGTGTTCGCCCATGAACACTGCCGCTCCCACCCTCACCTGCTTTTCCCTGACCACCACCGGCCATGTGGCCCACCTGGTGATGAACCGGCCCGAGGCCATGAACACCATGCACCCGACGTTCTGGCGCGAGCTGGACGCGGTGCTGGTGCACCTGCACCAGGCCGGCGAGGCGCGCGCGCTGGTCATCAGCAGCACCGGCAGGCATTTCAGCGCGGGCATGGCGCTCGAGACCTTCGGCGGCGCCATCACGATGGACGACCAGAGCCCCGAAGGCCGCGCCGCCATCTTCGACCTGCTGACCGACATGCAGCACACCTTCACCCGGCTCGAAAACCTGCGCATCCCGGTGATCATGGCCATCCACGGCGGCTGCATCGGCGGCGCGGTGGACATGGTGACGGCGGCCTGCATCCGCTATGCAACTGCTGACGCATTCTTCTGCATCCAGGAGATCAACATCGGCATGGTGGCCGACGTGGGCACTCTGCAGCGCCTGCCCAAGCTGGTGCCCATGGGCGTGGTCAAGGAGCTGGCCTACACCGGCCGGCGCATGCCCGCCCAGAAAGCGCTGGGCTACGGCCTGGTCAACGAGGTCTTCGACACGCAGGAAGCCATGCTGGCCGCTGCCCTGCAGTGCGCCCAGGAGATCGCCAGCAAGCCGCCCGTGGCCATCTGGGGCACCAAGCAGGCCGTGAACTATGCGCGCGACCACTCGGTGGAAGACAGCCTGCGCCAGATGGGCTGGCTGCAGGGCGCCATCTGGAGCAACCGGCATGTGCAGGAATCGGTCGCGGCCATGAAGCAAAAGCGCGCGGGCGACTTCCCTGCCCTCACCCCGCTGCAGCGGTTTTCAGAGCTGGGGTAGGGCCTGCCTCAGCTGCGCTCGCTGCGCGCCATGTGGTGCTCCAACCGGCGCAGCAAGGTGGTCAACGCCAGCGTCATGCACCAGTAGGCCAGCGAGATGGCCAGGTACGGCTCCCAGTAGCGCGCATAGGCGCCCGCCACGGTGCGCGCGGCATACGCCATCTCGGCCAGGCCGATGGCCGAGACCAGCGAGGTGTCCTTGAGCAGCGCGATCATGTTGTTGCCCAGCGGCGGCAGCATGCGCCGAAAGGCCTGGGGCAGCACCACGTAGCGCAGCACCTGCATGGGGGTCAGGCCCAGCGAGCGCCCCGCGTCCGACTGGCCGCGAGAGATGGACTGGATGCCCGCGCGGAACACCTCCGAGATGTAGGCCGCCGAGTTGAGCGTGAGTGCAGCGATGCCGGAGATCAGCGCGCCATGCTCCTGCTTGAGCGTGCGCGCCAGATCCCCATCCACCAGCAGGCCCGACACCGGGTGGATGAACAGCGGCATCACCGCGAAGTGCATGAGCAAAATCTGCACGAACAGCGGCGTGCCGCGGAAAAAGCTCACGTACACCGTGGACGGCCAGCGCAGCAGAAAGCGACACACCCAGTTCCACGGCGCATGGCGCGCCTGCGCCAGCCGCGCCAGGGCCAGCACAAGGCCCCAGCTGCCGCCCAGCAGCACGCAGACCACTGTCATGCACAGGGTCATCCACGCGCCCTTGAAGAACAGCTCGCGGTACTCCACCAGGATGTCTGGTCGGAACCAGCCAAACCACAACTCGGGTTGCTCCATGCCTCTCTCCTTCTACCCAGGGCGCACAGCGCGGCAACCCTTCGTCAGAAAACAAAAAAGCGGCCGCATGGCGGCCGCTGCAAGTGACCCAATCGAAACCCGGCTCAGCGGCCTTTGTATTCTTTTGCGAACCACTTCTTGTAGATCTCGCCGTAGCTGCCATCGGCGCGCACGGCGGCCAGGCCGGCGTTGAGCTTGTCCTGCAAGGCCTTGTCGCCCTTCTTGACGACGATGCCGAAACCTTCTTCAGGGAAGGAAGGGTCTTCCACCGTCTTGAGCGCCGCATTCTGGCTCACGCGGTAGGCGATCACGCCGTTGTCGCCGATGGCCGCGTCCACGCCGCCGCCGGCCAGCTCGGAGATGATGAGCGGCGTGCTCTCGAAGCGGCGGATGTTGGCGTTGGTCTTGCCGAATTCGCGCGAGGCCACATCGTCGGCGGTGGAGGCGTTGACCACCGCGATCTTCTTGCCGGCCAGGTCCTTGAGCGAGGCCACGGTGCTGCCCTTGGCCACGGCGATCAGCTGGTGCGCCGCGAAGTACGGGGCCGAGAAGTCGTAGCTCTGGCGGCGCTTGTCGTTGATGGTCACGCCCGAGATCACCAGGTCCACGTCGCCATTGTTGAGCGCCGCGAAGATGCCGCTCCAGGGCGTGTTCACGACCTTGATCTTGAAGTTCTGCTGTTTGGCGATGGCATTGATGATGTCAATGTCGAAGCCGACGATCTGCTTGTCCTTGTTCTCGAATGCGAACGGCGCGTAGGTCGCGCTGGAGGCCACGGTGAGCTCGCGGGCCTGCGCGTGGGCGGCCAGGGAAACACCGAACGAGGCGGCCAGGCCGAGGCCCAGGGTGGCAATGCGTCGAGAAATGGACATGGTGGGCCTTGGGAAAGTCGCGAAAATGGGCAGTATATCCACGCCCCGCGCATGCCGGCATCAATATTCATAGCGGCCCACGCACTGTTCCTGGGCCTTGCGCGGGCCCCGTGGACAAAAGTCAGGCAGTTTTATGATGGGTGGAATGTCAGAGCCCTTTCCGACCCGAAAGATTCCACCATGAGCAACGCCAGCCTCCCCCCGCCCACCTACGCGGATGTTGTTTCTGCCGCACAGCGGCTCGCTGGCGTGGCCCACCGCACGCATGTGCTGCGCTCCAACATGGCCGACGCACTGCTGGGCACCCAAGTGTTCTTCAAGTGCGAAAACCAGCAGCGCACGGGTTCGTTCAAGTTCCGCGGGGCCTACAACACCCTCTCGCAGTTCAGCGACGAACAGCGCGAGCGCGGCGTGCTGGCCTTCTCTGCCGGCAACCATGCGCAGGCCATCGCCCTGTCGGCCCGGCTGCTGGACATGCCAGCCCTGATCGTGATGCCCGAGGACGCGCCCACGACCAAGATGGCCGCCACGCGCGAGTACGGTGCCCAGGTCGTCACCTACGATCGCTACACCGAGGACCGCGAGGCCATCAGCCAGAGGCTGGCCCAGGAGCGCGGCATGACACTGGTGCCGCCCTTCGATCACCCGCACGTGATCGCCGGCGAGGGCACGGCCGCCAAGGAATTCCTGGAGGAGGTGCCCGACCTGGACTACCTTTTCGTCTGCGTGGGCGGCGGCGGCCTGCTCGCCGGCAGCCTGCTGGCTGCCGAGGCCCTGGCGCCGAACTGCCGGGTGGTGGGCGTAGAGCCCGAAGCCGGCAATGACGGCCAGCAATCGCTGCGCAGCGGGCAACTGGTGCAGATCCCTACGCCGCACACGATTGCCGACGGCGCACAGGCCCGCTCGCTCGGGCAGATCCCCTTCCCCATCATCCAGCGCCTGGCGGACGACATCGTCACCGCCACCGACGAACAACTGGTCGAGGCCATGCGCTTCTTTGCCGAGCGCATGAAGCTGGTGGTGGAACCCACAGGCGCCCTGGCCTTTGCGGGCGCACGGCACGGCAGCGTGGACGTGCATGGCGCACGCGTGGGCATCATCATCAGCGGCGGGAATGTGGACATGGCGCGCTATGCGCGCTTTCTGGCAGACTAGGCCCGATCAAAAAACAATCGAGCACTACGCCATGAGCACCAACGTCACCGTCATCACCCACCCCCTCGTTCAGCACAAGCTCACGCTGATGCGCCGCAAGGATGCCAGCACCAACAGCTTTCGCCGCCTGCTGGGCGAGTTGAGCACGCTGATGGCCTATGAGGTCACACGCGACATGCCGCTGCAGAACATCGAGATCGAAACCCCGCTGGAGACCATGACCGGCCAGGTGATCGATGGCAAGAAGCTGGTGCTGGTCTCCATCCTGCGCGCTGGCAATGGCTTCCTCGACGGCATGCTCAACGTGGTGCCTGGCGCCCGCGTGGGCCACATCGGCCTGTACCGCGACCCCGCCACGCTGCAGCCGGTGGAGTACTACTTCAAGATGCCGTCCGAGATGGACGAGCGCGACATCATCGTGGTCGACCCCATGCTGGCCACCGGCAACTCGGCCGCCGCCTGCGTCGACCGGCTCAAGAAGCTCAACCCGCGCTCCATCAAGTTCGTCTGCCTGCTGGCCGCCCCCGAGGGCGTGGCCACGCTGCAGAAGGCGCACCCGGACGTGCCGATCTTCACCGCCGCCATCGATCGCGAGCTCAACGACCATGGCTATATCCTGCCGGGCCTGGGCGATGCCGGCGACCGAATCTTTGGCACCAAATAAGAGCGGGCCAGATCGAACAGCCGCCGCAGGGACCCAGTCCTTGGGCGGCTTTTTTACGCCCCAAGCCGGTGCGAATTTTTACCAATTGGTGGCTTTCTTCTGGCAGACTCCATGCCAGCGCCTGCCAGCCATTGGCGCACTAATTGCTTGAGACAACGCCAGATCCGATCGCCCATCCTCCATCCGAAGAAGGAATCACCCCATGACCTCACGCCGCATCTTCACCGGCCACCTGTTCTCCACCTCCCTGGCACTGTCGGCCATGATCGGGCTGGCGCCCGGCGCGGCGATGGCGCAGGCCAAGACCAAGGTGGCGGCAATCTACACGGTGCCCTACGAGCAGCAGTGGGTGAGCCGCATCCACAAGGCGCTCAAGGCGGCCGAGGCGCGCGGCGAGATCGAGTACAAGTCCAGCGAGAACGTGACCAACGCCGACTACGAGCGCGTGATGCGCGAGTACGCCACCGGCGGCAACCAGCTCATCGTGGGCGAGGCCTTCGCGGTAGAAGCCGCCGCCCGCAAGGTGGCCAAGGACTTCCCCAAGACCTCCTTCCTGCTCGGCTCCTCGGGCAAGCCGCAGGCGCCCAACTTCAGCGTGTTCGACAACTACATCCAGGAGCCGGCCTACCTGTCGGGCATGGTGGCTGGCGGCATGACCAAGAGCAACAAGATCGGCATGGTGGGCGGCTTCCCCATCCCCGAGGTGAACCGGCTGATGCACGCCTTCATGGCCGGCGCCAAGGAAGTCAATCCCAAGGTGGAGTTCACCATCAGCTTCATCAACAGTTGGTTCGACCCACCAAAGGCCAAGGAAGCCACGTTCGCCATGATCGACAAGGGCGCCGACGTGCTCTACGCCGAGCGCTTCGGCGTGAGCGATGCCGCCAAGGAAAAAGGCAAGCTGGCCATCGGCAACGTGATCAACACGCAGGACAAGTACCCCGACACCGTGGTCGCGTCGGCTCTGTGGCACATGGAGCCCAGCATCGACCGCGCGCTCAAGCTGGTCAAGGAAGGCAAGTTCACGCCCGAGGACTACGGCCCGTACTCGATGATGAAGCACAAGGGCTCGGAGCTCGCGCCCCTGGGCACCTTCGAGAAGAAGGTGCCGGCCGACATCGTGGCCAAGGTCAAGGCCAAGGAGGCCGACATCCTGGCCGGCAAGTTTTCCGTGAAGGTGGACGACAGCCAGCCCAAGTCCACGGCCAAGTAAGCTAGAGCGGCTAACAAAACTCTTCTGGCGTCGTTGCCGCATCTTGTCGTACTACTCGTACTGCCTGCGACGCAGCGCCTAGCCAGAACCGCTTCGCTGAGTTTTGTTACCCGCTCCAGGTGGCGGTGCCCACGCATCTTCACCAGCATCCGGGCCACCACCTCACCGCGGTGGCTTTTTTCATTGGGTCCTACCGTAAGCTGTCGCCCATGACGATTACCTCTTTGCTCCCCCGTCGCATCGCCTACCTGGTAGGAGCGCTGGCCCTGGCTGGTGCGTTGGCGGGCTGCGCCTCCAACCCGGCCCTGCAAGGTGCCCGCCTCGACAGCACGCCACGCATCGCAGTCATCTCGGCCTTTGCCCCCGAGATCACGGTGCTGCTGCCCCAGGTGCAGCAGCCCGCCAGGCACAGCGTCAACGGCGTGGAGTTCACCACCGGTACGCTGCAGGGCCAGCCCGTGGTGGTGTTCCTCTCGGGCATCAGCATGACCAATGCGGCCATGAACACGCAGCTGGTGCTGGACCGTTTCAACGTCAGCCACATCGTCTTTTCCGGCATTGCCGGCGGGGTGAACCCGGGCCTGCACATCGGCGACGTCACCGTGCCTGCGCGCTGGGGCCAGTACATGGAGTGGCTCATGGCGCGCGAAGACCAGCCCGGCAAGTACACGGCCCCGGGCTGGATGCAGGCCGAGCTGACCCTGCCCGCCTTCGGCATGATGCACCCGCGCCCGGTGGAGGTTCGGTCCGCGGCCAACCCCAAGGTCACGCAGAAATTCTGGTTCGAGGCCGACCTGCGCATGCTCGCCGTGGCCAACGGCCTGGCCACCGTGCCGCTGGAACACTGCCACGCCAGCCACTGCCTGAAAGAGCGCCCACGCATGGTGGTGGGCGGCAATGGCGTGTCGGGCCAGGCCTTCGTGGACAACAAAGCCTTCCGCGAATACGCGTTCAAGACCTTCGAGGCGAATGTGCTCGACATGGAGACCGCCGCCACCGCCATGGTGGCGCACAGCAACGGCGTGCCCTACATCGCCTTTCGCTCGCTGAGCGACCTGGCGGGCGGCGGCGATGGCGCCAACGAGATGGACACCTTCATGCACCTGGCGGCGGCCAACTCGGCCAAGGTGCTGCAGGCCTTCCTTGCCGCCTGGAAGTAGCCCGATCCATGTCCATGGAGCCAGCTGAAACCGTTCTTCGCCTTACCGGCATCACCAAGCGCTTCGGCAAGCTGGTGGCCAATGATGGCATCGGCCTCACGCTGGCGCGCGGAGAGGTGCTGGCCCTGCTGGGCGAGAACGGTGCGGGCAAGTCCACGCTGATGTCCATCCTGTTCGGTCACTATGTGGCCGACGAGGGCCACATCGAGGTCTTCGGCCAGCCCCTGCCCCCGGGCCAGCCGCGCGCCGCGCTGGCGGCAGGCATCGGCATGGTGCACCAGCACTTCACGCTGGCCGACAACCTCACCGTGCTGGACAACGTGCTGCTGGGCAGCGAGCCGCTGTGGCAGCCTTTCTCGCGCCGCGGCGCCGCGCGCGAGAAGCTGCTGGCCGTGTCCGCCCGGTTCGGCCTGCCGGTGCAGCCGGATGCGCGCGTGGGCAGCCTCTCGGTGGGCGAGCGCCAGCGGGTGGAGATCCTCAAGGCGCTGTACCGCGGCGCGCGCATCCTGATCCTCGACGAACCCACGGCGGTGCTCACCCCGCAAGAGAGCGAGGCCCTGTTTCACACCCTGTCGCAGATGGTGGCACAGGGCCTGTCCATCATCTTCATCAGCCACAAGCTCGCCGAAGTGCTGCGCGTCTCGCACCGCGTGGCCGTGCTGCGCCAGGGCAGGCTGGTGGCCGAGGCGCCCGCGCAGGACACCACCCAGGGCCAATTGGCCCAGTGGATGGTGGGCCACGCCATCGAGGCCAGTGAACGCCGACCCGCCAAAAGTGTGGGCGCGCCGGTGTGCACGCTGGCCGACGTATCCACGGCGGCCACCGGGCGCGACCGGTTGCGCGGCGTGTCGCTCACCCTGAATGCGGGCGAGATCCTCGCCATTGCCGGTGTCTCGGGCAATGGCCAGGTGGCGCTGGCCGATGTGCTGTGCGGCGTGCGCGCCGCCACGGCCGGCCAGGTCACGCTGCTCGGCGCACCGCTGCAGGCCAGCCCCGCCTGGGTGGTGAACCAGGGCGTGGCCCGCATCCCCGAGGACCGCCATGCCGTGGGCGTGGTGGGCGACCTGCCGGTGTGGGAGAACGCCGTGTCCGAGCGCCTGCGCAGCCACTGGTTTGCCCACCCCTGGTTCCGGGCCTTCTGGGTCAAGCGCGGCGCTGCGCGCCAGCACGCCCAGCGCGTGGCCGAGACCTTCGACGTGCGCGGCGGCGGGCCCGACACCCCGGCGCGCGCGCTCTCGGGCGGCAACATGCAAAAGCTCATCCTGGGCCGCGCCCTGCTGCCGCCCTACGATGCGCGCCAGAGCGCACCCGCCCCGCGCCTCATCGTGGCGCACCAGCCCACCTGGGGCCTGGACATCGGCGCCGTCACCTTCGTGCAGCAGCAGCTCATCAACGCGCGCGACGGCGGTGCCGCCGTGCTGCTGATCTCGGACGACCTCGACGAAGTGCTGGCCCTGGGTGACCGCGTGGCGGTGATGCACGAGGGGCACCTGAGCGAAGCGCGGCCCGCCGAGGGCTGGACACGCGAGGCCATCGGGCTGGCCATGGCCGGCTCTGCCCCCTGACCCTTTCCCTCTGCCCATGAGACTCGAAAAACGCAACCACATCTCCCCCGCCGCCTACGTGGCGGCGCCGGTGGGCGCCGTGGTGTTCACCCTGCTCATCAGCGGCCTGCTGGTGCTGTGGGCCGGCGCGCCCGTGGGACGTACCTATGGGCTGCTGCTGCAGGGTGCGTTCGGCTCGGTGTTTGCGCTGACCGAAACCCTGACGCGTGCCACGCCGCTGATCCTGACCGGGCTGGCCGCCGCCGTGGCCTTCCGCGCACGGCTGTTCAACATCGGGGCCGAGGGGCAGCTTTATTCGGGCGCGCTGGCCGCCGTGGCCGTGGGCGGCTTGCACGGCGGCACGGGCCTCGAATGGTCGCCCTGGGTGCTGTTCCCGTTGATGATGCTGGCGGCGGCCCTGGCCGGGGCCCTGCTGCTGCTGGGCCCGGCGCTGATGAAATCGCGGCTGGGGGTGGACGAAGTGGTGACCACGCTGCTGCTCAATTTTATCGCCCTGCTGCTGGTCTCGGCCCTGCTCGACGGGCCCATGAAGGACCCGCTCTCCATGGGCTGGCCGCAGAGCGTGGCGCTGCAGGGTGACATGGAGCTGTCCAAACTGGTGCCGCAGACGCGCCTGCACACGGGGCTGCTGTGGGCCATCGGCCTTGCGCTCATGCTCTGGGCCATTTTGCGGCGTACGGTTCCGGGCTTCGACATCCGTGCGGCGGGCGCCAATGCGCGCGCGGCGGCGTTCGCGGGCGTGCCCATCACCCGCACCGTCGTGCTGGTGGCCCTGCTCTCGGGCGGGCTGGCGGGGTTGGCCGGCGCCATCGAGGTGGCGGGCCGCACGGGCTACGTCACGCTCGACATGTCACCGGGCTATGGCTACAGCGGCATCGTCATCGCCATGCTGGCCGGGCTGCACCCTTTGGGCGTGATCGCGGCGGGCACCTTCGTGGCTGGCGTGCTGGTGGGGGCCGACAGCATGAGCCGCGCGGTGGGCGTGCCCACCTACATCGCCGACGTGATCGTGGCTACCTCGCTGATCGCCGTCCTGGTCGCGACATTGCTCACGCAATACCGGGTGAAGTGGAAATGAGCGAATTGTTCGACATCCTGGCCAACCCGGCCTTCTGGATAGCCACCCTGCGCGTGGCCACGCCGCTCATCCTGGGCACGCTCGGGGTGCTGCTGTGCGAGCGCGCCGGGGTGCTCAACCTGGGCATCGAGGGCATCATGGTCGCGGGGGCCTTCACGGGCTGGCTGGCGGTGTATGCCGGCTACGGCCTGTGGACCGGGGTGCTGGTGGCAGCGCTCACGGGCGCGGCATTCGGGCTTTTGCATGCCTGGCTCACTGTGGGGCTGGCGCTGTCGCAGCATGTGTCGGGGCTGGGCATCACGCTCTTGGCCACGGCGCTCAGCTACTACGGTTACCGCGTGAGCTTCCCCAAGGTGAACACGCCGCCTACCATCGAACCCTTCGCCCCCATGGAGTGGCTGGGCATTCCCATCCTCTCGGCGCAGACACCGCTGACCCTGCTGGCGCTGGCCCTGGTGCCCATACTGGCCTGGGTGCTCATGCGCACCCCGCTGGGCCTGGCCGTGCGCATGGTGGGCGAGAACCCGCAGGCGGCCGAAGGCCAGGGCCTGTCGGTCGCGGCCACGCGCACGGGCGCCATCGTGGCGGGCTCGGCGCTGATGGGGGTGGCGGGCTCCTTCCTCACGCTGTCAGCGTTCAACGCCTTCTTCTTCAACATGGTCAACGGGCGCGGCTGGATCTGCGTGGCACTGGTGGTGTTTGCCTCGTGGCGGCCCGGCAAGGCACTGCTGGGCGCCCTGCTGTTCGCCTTTTTCGATGCATTGCAGCTGCGCCTGCAGCAGGCCGGCGATGCCTGGCTGCCCTACCAGTTCTACCTGATGCTGCCCTATCTGTTGTCCATCCTGGCGCTGGTGATGGTGGCGCGCAAGGCGGCCTACCCGCAGGCGCTGATGAAGCCCTATCGCAAGGGCGAGCGATGAGCGTGGCCCGATGCCTGGCAGCGCTGGCACTGGTCTGCGGCGCGCCCGCCCATGCTCTGGGCATGGATGTGCCCTACGAACGCTTTGCCACCGCCGACGCGGTGGACTGGGTGCAGGTCTGCGGCCAATGGCCCACGCGCAAGAACGAGGGGGTCTACCGCATCGTGCATGGCTCGCAGTACGCGCAGTCGTTTCTGTACCTGCAGTGGATGCAGCGTGACGACAACGGTACTTTGCAGGCAGTGCACACCCAGGGCATTCCCGAGCTCAACAGCGACCATGCGGAGATCACGCTGACCCGCATCGCCTGCCGCAGCACGCGCACCGGCATCCGCATCACCGCGCAGGCCCGCTCGGGGCACGAAGACAGGCTGCGCAACATCACCATCGAGGCCGGCCACCGGCCTGGCGTCTACCGCTACACGCCCACCCCCAGGCGGTGATGTGATCGAACACGCCACACTGGCCCTGCCCTCTGCCGTTCTGGCCCGCTGGCAGCACACGGGCACTGACGACAGCCCCACCACGGTGCTGCCCGATGGCTGCAGCGACCTCATCCTGCACATCGATGCCCAGGGTGCATGCGGCTGGCATATCTCCCCGTTGGGCAGTAGGGCCCTGCAGGTGCCCGGCCGTGCGGGCGAGCTGTGGCTGGGCTACCGCCTGCAGCCAGGTGTGAGCATCCAGCACACGCCACTGCTGTCCGCCGCGCAGGCCCTGTGGCAGCAGGCGCAGGGGCATGCACGCGCCAGCGCTGCGCCCCCCTGCATCGATACGGCGCTGGAAACTGCAGTCCTGGAGGCCATCGACACCCATGTGCACCTGGACTTGCGTGCCCAGGAGGCCCTGCACACCCTGGCCCATGCCCCATCCGTGGGCCAGGCGGCCAAGTCGCTCGGCGTATCGGAACGCAGCCTGGAGCGCATGGCCCTGCAGGCCACGGGTCAGCCGCCGCGCTTTTGGCGGGCGCTGGCCCGCGTTCGCCGCGCGGCCCAGGCACTGGGCACCCATGCGCCCCCTGGTCGCCATTGCAGCAGACCATGGCTATGCCGACCAGGCCCATTTCAGCCGCGACTGCCTGCGCTGGCTGGGCGCCACACCCATGCGGCTGCGCCAGTCCCCGGCGCTGCTGGCCACGGTCGCGCAGGCGGGCTATGGGTAATCAATCCGCAGGCGGCGGCCCCATGGGCGTACACAGTTCCACCAGCGCATCGTTGATGTCGGCCACATAGGCCACCGTCTGGCCCCAGGGCATCTGCTCGGGCGCCTGTACCAGGCGGGCTCCGGCGGCCACGGCACGCTCCACCGCGGCGGCCACGTCCGCTGTGGTGAATGCGATCTCGAAGCTCGGTGCGCCGGCCGAGGCCCGCTGCGGGTTCTTGCCCAATTCGGTCATCAGGCGCAGCGACGAGAAGGCCAGCGCCGTGGCACCCGTGTCCAGTTCGCCAAAATCCCCGGCCTCGTGCACGAAGCGGCGTTTGAGGCCAAAGGCGGCCTCGTAGAAGGCAATGGTGCGGGGCACGTCTTCGACGTAGAGAATGGTGTAGCCAAATTGCATGGAAGAATTCCTTCAAAAAGAACGGTCTTGGGCCAAGCTTAGGGGCGCCCAGCCCCCAGGTCTTGAACAAACCCGACAAATCCGCACAAGCACACGGGCCCTGCCGCCAACGGCATCCTCAAGCACCCTCTACACTGGCAAATACCACGCTGCCACAGCCCCGCACACACCATCACCCCCATGCTCGACCTGCTCATCCACAACGCCACCCTGCCCGACGGCCGCAGCAACATGTCCGTGGCCGTGCAGGACGGCCGCATCGCCGAAGTGACCGAGGGCCTGCAGGCCCCGGCCAACGAGACGCTGGACGCCGGCGGCCTGCTGCTGAGCCCGCCCTTCGTGGACGCACATTTCCACATGGATTCCACGCTGAGCTACGGCCAGCCGCGCGTGAACCAGAGCGGCACCCTGCTCGAAGGCATTGCGCTGTGGGGTGAGCTCAAGCCGCAGCTCACGCACGAAGCCATCGTGCAGCGCGCGCTGCAGTACTGCGACTGGGCCGTGGCGCAGGGGCTGCTGGCGATCCGCTCGCATGTGGACACCAGCGAACCGAGCCTGCTGCCGGTGCGCGCGCTGCTCGACGTGAAGCAGCGCGTGGCGCCCTACCTCAACCTGCAGCTGGTGGCATTTCCGCAGGACGGCGTGCTGCGCTCCGCAGGCGGGCTGGACAACCTGAAGCGAGCGCTCGACCTGGGCGTGGACGTGGTGGGCGGCATCCCGCACTTCGAGCGCACCATGGCCCAGGGGGCCGAGAGCGTGAAGATTCTGTGCGAGCTGGCCGCCAACCTGGGCAAGCGGGTGGACATGCACTGCGACGAGTCGGACGACCCGCTCTCGCGCCATGTGGAGACGCTGGCGCATGAAACCCACCGCCTGGGCCTGCACGGCCGCGTGGCGGGCTCGCACCTCACGTCGATGCACAGCATGGACAACTACTACGTGAGCAAGCTCATTCCGCTGATGGCCGAGGCGCAACTGGGCGTGGTGGCCAACCCGCTGATCAACATCACCCTGCAGGGCCGGCACGACACCTACCCCAAGCGCCGCGGCATGACGCGCGTGCCCGAGCTGATGGCTGCGGGCCTCACCGTGGCCTTTGGGCACGACTGCGTGATGGACCCCTGGTACGGCGGCGGCAGCGCCGACATGCTCGAAGCCGCCCACATGGGCCTGCACGTGGCCCAGATGACCAGCCAGGCCGCCATGCGCCAGTGCTTCGAGGCGGTGACAACCAACCCGGCAAAATTGCTGGGCCTGGAAGGCTACGGCCTTGCCGCCGGTTGCCATGCCGACTTCGTGCTGCTGCACGCGCGCAACCCGGTCGAGGCCATTCGCCTGCGGTCTGCCCGCCTGGCGGTGTACCGGCGTGGCCAGAAGATCGCCAGCAGCCCCGCACCCGTGGCCCGCCTGGCCCTGCCCGGCAGGCCGGACAGCGTGGGGTTTCTGGCGGAGTGATCAGTGCGCTGGGCCAGCCAGGCTGAGCGTAACCACCCCGGCCACCACCAGCACCAGCCCGGCGAACCGCATGCCCGAGAGCGGCTCACCAAACAGCGCAATCCCCAGCAGCGCTGTCAACGCCAGTCCGCTGCCTGCCCACACCGCATAGGTGGTACCCATGCCGATGTGCTTCATGGCCAGTGACATCCACCATACCGCCAGCACATAGCAGACCCCGGCAGCCACCGAAGGCGCCACGCGGGACAAGCCATCCGATTGCCTGAGCGCCACGGTACCAGCCACTTCAGAGGTGACACTGGCCGCCAGCAACAGCCAGGCCAGGGGTTTTGCTTCCAACAGATACGCCAACGCCATAGGCACTCCATATGCCCGCCAGCCGCTTGTACCGAGCGGAGCGAACAGACAGACGACAGGAAAGCGGTACCCGAAAGGAATGAGAGGAAAGGACGGCGGCGAGTCTACACGGCTTCGCGCAGGTGCCTGTGACAGAGGGGGCCGTGGCCGGCACATCCCCCTCAATGTAACCAATGCTCAGAGAGCGGGCACGGCATTGGCTGCCGCCACCGCCCTCTCGGGCGCCTGCACCACCTCCACCCGGTTGCGCCCGCGCTTCTTGGCCAGGTACATGGCCTCGTCGGCACGCTGCAGTGCTGCATCAGGCGTGTCACCCGCAGTGCACAGGGTGACTCCGATGCTCACCGTCAGTGCAATCGGCCCCCGGGCTGTGGGCATCGGCTGTGCGGCGACCATGGCGCACAGGCGCTCGGCCACGATGCAGGCTCCCTCGTAGCCGGCGTTCGGCAGCACGATGGCGAACTCTTCTCCTCCCAGTCGGCCCAGCACGTCTTCACGGCGCAGGCAGCGGTTGGCCAGCAACACGAAGTGGCGCAGCACCTCGTCGCCGCATTGGTGGCCCCAGGTGTCGTTGACCTTCTTGAAGTGGTCCAGATCGATCACCAGCACGGGGGGCCCGCCCCCCGCCGTGCGCTGGGCATGGCTCATGGCCTTGTCCAGCAGGGTCAGAAAGGCCCGGCGGTTGAACACATTGGTCAGCGGGTCCACCTCGGCCAGGTGCCGCAGTTCGCTGGTGATGAATTCATTGGCCAGCATCAGCGTCCCAAAGGCCAGCAGCAGCAGCGCCACCAGGGACTCCAGCACCACGAACTGCGAGATCTGGGCCACCACGGTCGCGTTCAGCGGCCCGTCCATCGGGCCGTCTCCCAGGGTGAACAGCAGCGGTCGCAGCAGCAGGAACAGGCCATGCCCCCCGGCAGCCGCCGCGAACATGTAGCGGGCAGGCACCAGCCCGATGCCCCCATGGGCCAGCGTGCGGGCCGTCAGCAGGAAAAACACCCCGGCACCCAGGCCCGCAAAGACGAAGCGCATGCCCAGATGCGGTCGCACCACGGTGAAAAAGACCGCAAGCAGCACCAGCGCCCCTATGGCCACTGCCGCATATCCATGCGACACCGCACGCCGCCCCATGTAGGCACGGGCGCCCAGCAGGCACAGATAGGCCGCCAGTGACACCGACCCCTGCGAGAGCACCACCGACACCACCTCGGGCAACTGCCCGCGCGCCAGCAAGCCCACGCCGAACACGAAGGCAAAGAAATACGACAGCATCCACAGCCTCAGGCCCGGGATATTCCTGTTGAAGTGCCACATCGCAAACAGCACGGCGGTGACCAGTGCAGACAGGATGGCAGCGAGGATGACGAGTGTGGGACTGTGCACTGAGGGTTAAAGGCTGGCGGTTGTCGGGCGCGCGCGTTGGTCGAGCAACAATCAGTGATGGAATGCCGATGGGGCCCCAATGTTACCCTTGCGCCATGACCGGTGTCTGACTGTGTTGCTGCAGGTTTGCCGAAAACAAACACCTGTGCCAGCCCGCATCCAGAGAAATGGCTGCGCACCACGCCCCGCCCTGCAGCCACGCGCCTTCACCATGATCGCCACGCACTCGCCCATCCTCATCGCCCATCCTGACGCGACCATCTTCCACTGCGGCAAAGACGGAATCGAGGAGATCGCCTACCAGGACACCGAGCACTACCGGTGACCCGTGATTTCCTCATGGACCCGCAACGCATGCTGGACCAATTGTTCGCGCAGTAGCGCTCCAACCCACCGGGAGAACCCCGCCTTGGCCATCGATCACAGCATCCCGCCGGCACTGCACAGCGACGGAGCACGCTTTCGCGGCGCTTTCAGCGGCGATGGCAGCGTGATGTCGGGCACCTGGTCGCTGCAGGCCCAGGGCAGCGCGAACTGGGAGCCGTGGATAAGCGTGGTGCTCAGGCAAGAAAGCCGCGTGGGCTGAAGGCCTGCCACAAGGAGACCGCCGCCATGCGCAGACACGCGACCGCCTTCATTGCCGCGTTGACTTTCAGCGACGCCACCAGGGCCGAAGCCGCCCTGACGGACCTGATCCTCCTGATACCCAAGATCATCCTCATGGGCCTCTACCAGGAGCTGGCACGGCCCTGGGTGCTGGGCACCATCTGGGGGATCGCTGCGCTGTGCTGGGTGGCGTATTTCGTGACCTGCCGCGATGCGGTGGGCGACCTGATGGACCGATTCAGCCGCCCGGGCAAATCCCTGTTCAACCCGACCACCTACGGCGCCATGGGCTTCGTGGCCGTCGCGTCGCTGGTCTACGTTCTCATCGGCTACGCGGTATGGGGCTCGCCTCCAGAGCGCCGTGAAAGCCCGGCCTACCAGCACAATGCAACCAGGCAACCAGCCAAGCCCCGCGTCAAGCACACCTTGCCCTACCCCTACGGCAAGTCGCCTCGCAATGCCCGGGGCGAATGGCCGAGCTCCAGCGACACCCTGCCCGACCAGCCCTACCTGGCCTATGGCGGCAGTGCCATCCTGCTGCTGCGCAACCCCGGGGATGAAGGCCTCTGGGCACGCCTGTGCGCGGCCGAGGCCGATCCATGCGTTCCGCTGAGGCAGATCTACCTGGAACCACGGCATGCCTACAGCACCGAGCGGCTGGACGCAGGCCGCTACCGGGTCATCTACACCCAGACCAGCGGAAAGAACCTGTCGGGAAGCAGCGCCGCCTTCCATCTGGGCAAGAACCCGGCGGGCGCCGAAACGGTGGTCCTGTCGGACTTTCAGCAATAGGCGACAGGCCGGGCGGCCCGCCAGCCGTCAGCCCGCCACCACGTTGCACTCCCGGCGCAGCAGCGCCAGGGCATCGTGCATCTGGTAGTCCATGTCGCTCAGCAGCGTGGCCTGCGACTCCTGCACGAAGCTGTTCCACAGGTCCACATAGTCGGCCTGGCGTGCACCAGGCGCATTGGCGCGGATGAAATCCGCGGCCAGCGCGGGCTGCCAGCCGCTCTTGCGCAGCTTGCGCACCAGGCTGGCGGCGGTCTTTTCGGTCAACACCGTCTTCTTGGGCGTGGCGGTGGCCAGGCACAGGAACAGGGTGAGCAGGCTGGGCTCGTCCTCGTTGCCCTGCACCGTCTTCGTCCAGGTCTTGCTGGCGGGCTGGGGCGCATCGCCCTCCTCGTCCAGGTCAGCCAGGTTGCGGTGGTAGTCGTCCACCTCGGCCAGCGGGTCGTCGAGCAGAAAGTAGCGCGCACGGAAACCGCTGGTGGCCCGCAGCAGGTTGCGCAGCGGCGTGGCGGCGTCCAGCAGCTTGGGCAGGTCGGCCAGCACGCTGGCGCGCTGGGCCTGCACCACGTCCCGCAGGTCGGCAGGGAGGCCCGGCGGCAGCGCCAGCCTGACCTGGTCGGCCGTGGTCTTCTTCTTGCGATGGGCCGTGGCGATCTTCTCGAACACCACGGCGTTCGGCCAGTCACCCACCTTCGGGGCCAGGGCTTGCAGCAGCAGGCCGGCGCGGACCACGGCCTCGGCGTCGGCGCCTGATTCCTCGAGCGCATCGTCGTCCAGGTCGTACTGCTCGGCCATCCACCGGGCGGCGCTGATGGCCGCCGCGATCTGGCTGCGGCGCGCCAGCTCGGCACGGTAGTCGGCATGGCTGCGCAGGGACCACACGGCCAGCAGCGGCGTTTCGGCATCGGCATAGCCGCCCATGCCGAAGTTGCTGCTCTCGGGCATGGCGATCAGGCGCTTGAGCATGTCCGAGCCGCCCTTGGAGCGCGACAGGAAGGAGTTGTCGCGCAGCGATACCGCCGCCTTCTGCAGGTCGCCATCCGTGGTGTCCAGGAGGAACAGGCTGATCAGGTTGACCATGCGGTCACGGGCCTTTTCCAGCTCCGGGCGCAGGAACTCGCTGCCGAAGTAGCGTGCGATCTGCACCATGCCCTTGGGGGCGTCGGTGTTCATTGCCGCTAACTTCGCCGCGTCGATGATGCCGTGCGCCACGCCGTGGGCCAGGGCCTTTTCAAAGAACGGGCGCGCATCGTGCAGTTGCAGCGCGTTGGCGGCTGCAGGCGGATCGATGGCAGGAGATGTATCGTGCGCGGTCATGGTCGCTTAAATCGCCGATTCCTCGTCGGAAGCGCGCGCAGCGGGCGTGGCCTTGCCGCGGTCGGTCTCGCTGGTCTCGAACTTGCCGTCGTCCTCTTCCGCCGCCTCGTCGCCCTCCTCCAGGCCCAGGTCGAAGGCACGGGCCTTGGCGCGCAGCACCAGCAGGGTTTCGATGAACAGGTCGCGGCACTCGTAGCGCAGCAGCCAGGCCATCTGCATCCAGTCGCGGTCGGCCACCTCATCCTGGTCGATGCGCGGCTGCACATAGCCCGAGGCCAGCAGTTCGTCGTCGGTCAGCGTGGGGCCGTAGTCTTCCACCGCGTCGAAAGTGCCGGTGCGGGCAAAGGCCTCGATGCGGCTCCACTTTTCGGCAAAGTAGTTGGCCAGGGCCTCGCTGCCGCCCTCCAGGTCGCCAATGGCGGTGAGGAAGGCCACCGGGTCGGCATCGTCGCGGAACACCACGGCGTTGACCATGTTGCGCAGGTGCGTGTGGGTAAGGTCCTTGTACTGCTTTTCGAGCACCATGGCGCGCGCAAACTGCTCGGGCGTGACCAGCAGGTTGACCACCGAGGCCTTGGAGTCGTCGTACTCGCGCATCACGGCCAGGATGTCCTTGGGCGCAAGCTGGTCCAGCACCACCATCAGGGCGTTGTCGCCATCGGTGTCGGCCAGCTCGGCCAGCGCCGACTCGGCGCCCACGATGTCGCCTGCGGCGATGAGGCTGGTGGTCTTGGTGATCAGGGCCAGGTGGTTGTTGCTCATGGTCAGTCCTTGCGGTCAAAGCCTACGTCGGACAGCCAGTTGTCGCTGGCCTCGTCGCGGGAGCGGGCGTTGTGCGGGTCGGCGGCGTCGTCGGCGCTCAGGTTGTCGTAATCGTCGTCGTGCTCGGCGGCGTCTTCATCGTCGCCCTCTTCCTCGGCGTCGGCATGCTGGGCCGCAGGTGCCAGGCGCGAATGCACCTGCAGGTACTCCAGGCCCGCCGCGACCGCCATGAAGCGCTCGCCACCGGGCTCGGCCAATACCGTCTTCGCCAGGCCTGCAGCCCAGGGTTCGAGCAGCACGGCGCCATCGGCCAGGGTGTTCCAGGCCGGCAGGTTGTCCACGCCGCGGCTGATCAGGCTTTCCAGCGCCGCAGGGCGCGCGAATCGAAAGCCCTGGTGAAAGACCACGGCCACCATCTCGGGTGCCAGCTCCATCATCTGCACGAGAAAGGCGATTTCGCTGCGCTTTTGCGTGAGCCGCTTGCGCAGCACGTCCTTGCCTTCGGAATCCTGGGTCAGGTCATCGAGCTCGGCCTGGTAGGCCGAACGCAGGTCATAAAAATAAGGAGAGAGTTTCACGAAGGAAGAATGCCTTGGGTATAGGTGTGCCAGATTTCCTGGGCGGTCTGCAGCGGGTCGTCCAGCAGGTTGCGGCGGCGGTTATCGTCGTAGGCTTGGCGGGCCTCGTCGTCGGACAGCACGTCGTAGGCCTTCTGCACCAACTGGAAGCGCTGCGCAGCATCGGGCGCCGGGTTGCGGTCCGGGTGGTAGAAGGCCGCCTTCTGGCGGTAGGCCTTCTTGATGTCGGCGAGCGAGGCGTTGGCCGCCAGCCCGAGGGCAGCGTAGTGGTCTGCGGTCATGGATTTGAAGGGTTGCTGCGGCCAGGCGCTGGCCCCGCAGCCAACCGCCTTTTAACCACCCAGGCTCACGTAAACGTTCTGCACGTCGTCGTTGGAGTCGATGGCGGCCAGAAAGGTTTCCACTTCTTCCAGCTGTTCTGCCGTGAGGTTGGCGGGGTTCACCGGGTTCTTGGGCTTGTAGCCCAGCTTGGCCGACAGCACCGTGAAGCCCTGAGCCGGCAGCGCGCGGCTCACCAGGTCCAGATCGGTCGGGTCGGTCCAGAAGGTGGTGGTGCCTTCTTCGTCGCCGGCTTCAAAGTCCTGCGCACCGGCCTCGATGGCGGCCAGTTCGGGGTCGGCACCGGCGCTGGCGGGCTCGGCTTCGATCATGCCCACGTGGTTGAAGTCCCAGGCCACCGAGCCGGAGGTACCCAGTTGGCCCTTGCGGAACAGCACGCGCATCTCGGGCGCGGTGCGGTTGACGTTGTCGGTCAGGCACTCGACCATCACCGCCACCTGGTGGGGGGCAAAGCCCTCATAGATCACGTGTTCGTAGTTGACCGCGTCGGCACCCGTGCCCGAGCCCTTCTTGATGGCGCGCTCCAGCGTTTCCTTGGGCATGGAGACCTTGCGGGCTTGCTCGACCACGAGGCGCAGGCGTGCATTGCCGGCCGGGTCGGCACCGCCGCGCGCAGCGACCATGATTTCCTTGACCAGCTTGCCAAACAGCTTGCCCTTGGCATCAGCGACCTGTGCCTTGCCTTTTGCTTTCCACTGCGCGCCCATGTTGGATCTCTTCCTAGGTGGTGTATTGGTTGTTGGCGCGCCAAGGCGCGCAAATGGAGGTCAAGGGCTGGGATCGGGGGCCGCAGGGCGTTGTAAAAAAGCCGCAGGGCACAACCCAGCCGAACCCTGTAGGGTACCACTGTCACACCATCGGCCCGCAGGTATTTGTGCATGCCCCTGCCGGGGTAATCTCGGAGCCTGCAATCTTCGTGGAGACCGGATGCTCAACACCCTGTGGCTGGGTTTTTTCGTCGTCGCCGCCGTGGCGGCCTTTGCCCAGTGGCTGGTGGGGGGCAATGCGCAGATTTTCGGCGCCATGGTCGAGGCGCTGTTCGCCATGGCCAAACTGTCGGTCGAGGTGATGGTGCTGCTGTTCGGCACGCTCACGCTGTGGCTGGGCTTTTTGCGCATTGCCGAAAAGGCCGGCATCGTCGACGCCCTCGCCCGCTGGCTGGCGCCGCTGTTCGCCAAGCTCATGCCCGAGGTGCCGCGCGGCCACCCGTCGCTGGGGCTGATCACGCTGAACTTTGCCGCCAACGCCCTGGGACTGGACAACGCGGCCACGCCCATGGGCCTGAAAGCCATGCGCTCGCTGCAAGAGCTCAACCCCCGGCCCGATACCGCCACCAACGCGCAGATTCTGTTCCTGGTGCTCAATGCGTCCTCGCTCACCTTGCTGCCGGTCACCATCTTCATGTACCGCATGCAGCAAGGCGCGCCAGACCCGACGCTGGTGTTTCTGCCCATCCTGCTGGCCACGTCCGCCTCCACCGTGGTCGGGCTGGTGACCGTAGCCATCGTGCAGCGGCTGCCGCTGTGGCACCCCGTGGTACTGGCCTACCTGCTGCCCGTGGCGCTGGTGCTGGGGGGCTTCATGGCCTTGCTGACCACGCTGAGCGCGGCGGCGCTGGCCAGCCTGTCGTCGCTGCTGGGCAACCTCACGCTGTTCTCGCTGGTGGTGATGTTCGTGGTGCTGGGCGCCTGGCGCAAGGTGGCTGTTTATGAGGCTTTCATCGAAGGTGCGCGCGAGGGCTTCGACGTGGCCAAGGGCCTGCTGCCCTACCTGGTGGCCATGCTCTGCGCGGTGGGCGTGTTCCGCGCCTCGGGCGCGCTGGGCTATGTACTCGACGCGATCCGCTGGTGCGTGGAGGCGGTCGGCGCCGACACGCGCTTCGTGGACGCCCTGCCCACCGCCCTGGTCAAGCCCTTCTCGGGCAGCGCCGCCCGCGCCATGCTGATCGAGACCATGCAGACCCAGGGCGTGGACAGCTTTGCGGCCCGCGCGGCCGCCATCATCCAGGGCAGCACCGAGACCACCTTCTATGTGCTGGCGGTGTATTTTGGCGCGGTGGGCATACAGCGTGCGCGGCACGCGGTGGCGTGTGCGCTGCTGGCGGAGCTGGCGGGGGTGATCGCGGCGATTGCTGTCTGCTACTGGTTTTTTGGCTAAAGCGCTACTGCCTCCACCCGCCGCTCGCTCCCCGGCGAGCGCCCCGACCAGCGCCTGTACGCCCGGCTGAACGCCGCCTCCGACTGGTAGCCCAGGCTGTCGGCCAGCTCGGCCAGGCGCACCTGCCCCTCCTGCAAGCGCGACTGGGCCAGCGCCATGCGCCACAGGGTCAGGTACTGCATGACGGGCATGCCCACCGATGCCGCAAAGCGCGCGGCAAATGCTGAGCGCGACATGGCTACGGCGCTGGCCAGCGAGGCCAGGGTCCAGGGCGTGCCGGGCTGCTCGTGCATGAGCACCAGGGCCGGGCCAAGCTGGGCGTCCTGCAGGGCGCCCAGCCAGCCGGTGCGCGCGCCCGGGTCGTTCTGCAGCCAGGTGCGGATGGCCTGCAGCACCAGTACATCGGCCAGGCGCGTGGCCACAGCCTCGCCACCGGGTTTGAGGTGCTGCACCTCCTCCTGCAACAGCGCCAGGATGGGCGAAAGCCAGTTCGATGGCGAGAGCGCCTGGCCGCTCAGCACGATCTGGCGCGGCAGCGCATGCACCAGGCGGCGCGCCAGCACGTCGTCGAAGCGCACGGCACCACAGACCAGGGAAACCGGGGCAGTGCCCTCCCCATGGCGCATGATTTCGAAGCGGCCACCGAGCTGCACGCGCGGCAGGTCGAAGAAGGCATCGGCCCGTGACGTGGCGGTGGACAGCAGGTCGTGCCCCTCGCCGCGCGGCACCAGCGCGAAATCGCCCGCGCGCAGCAGCACGGGCTCGGCCCCTGGCACACGCAGCCAGCATTCACCGGCCGTGATGGCATGGAACATCAGGCAGCCCGGAATCGGCGGCAGCGCGATGCCCAGTGGCGGGTGCAGGTACGAGTAGCAATAGATCACGCCTGTCATGCGCAACAGGTGCAAGGCCCGGCCCAGCGGGTCGGTGGCGGCAGAGGCGGCTTCAACCTGGATGTCCATGCCGTACTCTAAGCCGGCCTGGACGAATAATCAATAAACACCGACCTTTCATCATTGGCATGCCTGCCCGTGGACGAGACACTGGACGCCTGTTTGTTCAACAACCCCTTGGAGTTCCACATGTCAGACATCGCAGTAATGGGTGCCACCGGCCACACGGGCAGCGTGATTGCCCGCAACCTCCTTGCGCTGGGCCACCGCGTGCGCGCCATGGGCCGCTCGGCCGAGCGGCTCGAATCGCTTGCGCAACAGGGCGCACAGGTGCTCGTGGGCGATTGCTCCGACCCGGCCTACCTCAGCCGCGCCTTTAGCGGTGCCGATGCCGTCTACGCCATGATGCCCTTCGACCCCACGGCCCCTGGCTTCATGGAACTGCAGCGCGCGCAAGGTTGGGCCATCGCGGAGGCACTGCAGGCAGCCCGCGTGCCCCATGTGGTGGCGCTCAGCAGCCTGGGCGCAGACCAGCCCACTGGCACCGGTGTACTGACCAGTCTGTACGAGCAGGAGCAGCGCCTGCGCACGCTGCAGCAAAGCCATGTGCTGATGCTGCGCCCTGCCATGTTCTTCGAAGGCCTGTTCAACCTGCTGCCCGGCGTGAAGTACCGCGGCAGCCTGGCCGATGCCTTCGCGCCCGGCCTGCCCATCCCCATGATCGCCACGCGCGACATTGCCGATGCCGCCACCGGGGCACTGGACCAGCGCGGCTGGACCGGCCACAGCGTGCGCGAGCTGCTGGGCCCCAGGGACCTGAGCCACGACCAGCTTGCAGCCTTCGTGGGCGGGGTGATCGGCCAGCCGGCGCTAGCCTACCAGCAACTGCCCTATGACGACGCCGCCCAAGGCATGGCCGCAGCCGGCATTGCGCCGGACCTGGCCCGATTGCTCACCGAGATGGCGCGCGGCCTGAACGAGGGACGCGTGCGCTCGCTGGAAGGGCGCAGCGCGCGCAACACCACCGCCACCCCGCTGCAATCCCTGGCCCCGGCGCTCAAGGAAGCGTACGAGGCCCTGCCCTGAAAAGCACAAAGGCCACGGCAACTTGCCTGCCGTGGCCAGTGGGGTGGCTTGTCCGGAATCAACCCAAAGCCGTGTCCAGCACCATCATGATCACAAAGCCCAGCATCAGCCCGCCGGTCGCCCAGGCCTCGTGGCCCTTGCGGTGCGACTCGGGGATGATCTCATGGCTGATCACGAACAGCATGGCCCCAGCAGCAAAGCCCAGGCCCCAGGGCAGCAGGCTCACCGAATAGCTGACCACGGCGGCACCGACCACCGCGCCGATGGGCTCCACCAGGCCCGAGGCCATGCCCAGCCCCACCGCCAACCAGCGCTTGTAGCCGGCGGCCAGCAGCGCCACGGCCACGACCAGGCCCTCGGGCACGTCCTGGATGGCGATGCCGGTGGTCAGCGCGCTGGCACGCATGGCGTCGCCACTCGCATAACCCACGCCGATGGCCAGGCCCTCGGGCAGGTTGTGCAGCGCGATGGCGAACACGAAGAGCCAGGTACGCCGCAGCGTGCGCGAGGTCTGGCCCTCGACACCCTTGATGAAGTGCTCGTGCGGCAGCAGGCGCTCCATCAGCAGCAGCACCAGCGCACCCAGCAGGATGGCGGCACCCATGGTGCCACCCGCCTCCCAGGCCCCTGCCCCGGCGGCGCGCGAGGCATTGATGCCCGGGATGATGAGCGAGAACGAGCAGGCCGCGAGCATCACCCCGGCGCCGAAGCCGAACATCGTGTCCTGCGTGCGCTCGGAAATGCGCTGCGACAGCATCACCGGCAGCGTGCCCAGGGCCGTGGCCAGGGCGGCAGCGCTGCCGCCCAGCAGGGCCGACAGCACCACCGGCTGGCCCGCGATCCACTGCCAGATCTGCCAGGTGCCGACCACGCCCCCGGTGACCACGATGGCCAGCCCCAGCCACTGGCGCCAGTGCAAAGGCTGGTGGTGCGTCTCGGTCAGTTGGCTGGGCAACGCGGCGTTGTCGGGTGACGGCGAGGGAACGGGCATGGTGTCGGCTCCGGAAGGCATCTGTTCAGGGTGCGAGGCGCAGCAGCGCGGATCGATTCAGCCGCACGCCAGGGCGTAGCGGCGTGCCACCTCGGCCCAGTCCACTACGTTATAGAACGCCGCGATGTACTCGGGGCGGCGATTTTGGTACTGCAGGTAGTAGGCGTGTTCCCACACGTCCAGGCCCAGGATGGGGGTATTGCCCGACAGCAGGCCGGCCATCAGCGGGCTGTCCTGATTGCCCGAGCTCTCCACGACCAGTTGGCCGGCGCTGGTCACCGACAGCCAGGCCCAGCCGCTGCCAAAGCGCGTGACCGCCGCCTTGGTGAAGGCGTCCTTGAACGCGTCGAAGCCGCCCAGCTCGGTGGCAATGGCCGCCGCCAGCTCGCCCTGCGGCGCACCGCCGCCGGTGGGCGACATCACGGTCCAGAACAGGCTGTGGTTGGCATGGCCGCCACCGTTGTTGCGCACGGGGCCCTGCAGGTTCTCGGGCAGTTGCACCAGCCCCGCCACCAACTCGTCGATCGGCAGGCCGGCGTGGGGCGTGCCTTCAAGTGCCGCGTTCAGGTTGTTGATGTAGGTCTGGTGGTGCCTGGTGTGGTGGATCTCCATCGTGCGGGCATCGATGTGGGGTTCCAGCGCATCGTAGGCATAGGGCAAGGCGGGCAGCGAATAGGGCATGGGTTCCTTTCAGGGTGGGGAAGAAGAAGAAGAAAAAAACTCAGTGGGCCGCGCCCTGCAGCACGCCCGAAGCAGCGGCCAGCACGGCGGTGATGTCGGGGTGCGCGCCATGCGCCTGCACATGGCGCACCAAGGCGGCGTGGGTTTCACGGCTGTGGCGCCACGCGGCCTGCTGCAACGCAGTGCCCCGGCTGCCATCGGCCATCAGGCCCAGCAGCGTGGCGTGCACGCTGCACAGCAGCTGCGTGCATTCCTCCAGTGCGCCGGCCTCGACCTGCAGGTCGGCCAGGTTCAGGTGCGAGACCACCAGGGCGGCAATGCAGTCGTCCTCGCGGCCGGCCGGGGGCTCCTGGGCGATGCGCAAGGCAATGACCAGCGCCTGCTGCTGGTAGGCCAGCGCCATCACGGGCTGGTCCATGCGCAGCGCCGCATTGGCGCGCTGCAGCGTGCGCTCCCAATGGGCCAGCGTGGCGGGCTCGAGCGCCAGGGCGTCCCGGGCAGCGGCTGCGTTGGAAGAAATGGATGCGGTACGCGGGTCCATGGCAATGCTCCTGGTGGGAGCCTTTTGCGGTGGACGGGGCGTAGCGTACTCAGGCAATTAAATGATATGCATTCTCATTCGTATTGTCTAGTGAGGGGTCTTTGGGGCTGAAGCGCGCCGCGCAGAGTCACACACTTCGCGCGTGATAAATGGTGTTCTCGTGAATTAAAGCCAACGAGAGGGAATTACGGGGAAGGGAACGGCGCTTTGCCCAAAGTCCTGCTCATCATCTCGTCGTGGACAGGGTGCAACTGCCAAGGGTGTCCAGTGAGGATCAAGGCGCCATCCCGTTGAATGGCCAAGCGCCTCGCCTTTTCAGCGCCTCCCTCCGAGATGAGCACTATCCATTCGGTGTTTAGATAGATCATGCTGTAGGACGTCCTGCCCCCTCTGACATCGCGCTTCGGGTAACCGTTCGCCTGAAAAAGGGTGCCGTCTTGCAGGCTAAAGAGGACGAGACCGGCGACGGCGTATTGCTGCGGCTCGCCAGGATCTCCAGTCAGAATCATTTGCCGCAAGACATTCTCATGCGGTCCCAGCTTTACGCCTGCTAACTCTGGCAAGCCACTTATGCCGGCTCGAAACAAATTCAGTAGATGAAACAGCTTGAAGGTTGAGTAATCCACCTTCGCTTGGATCATCCGGCCAGATGTCCAGGGCGCCTTTGGTCGGAAGTGTTTCCAAGCATTTCTGAAAGGCTTTTCGTACCTGTCATTGCAAAGCGTTTCACATGCACTGCACAGCAATTCCTCCTTCAGACCGTCCTGAAGCGGTTCCACGCCATACCGCCCCTTCCCGTGGACTTGCAGCAAGTGTCCTTTTTCACCGCGAAGGGGTTTCACCACCGCCTTCGGAAAAATATGACTGTTTTGAAGCATGCCCTCTTTGAGGCATAGCTTGCAAAGGCCTTGTTTCATCGCTCCTCCTCGCTCGTTGGTCAGAACAGGCCCGCAGGCTCGCCCAAGCGGTACCAACTGTATATGACCAACTCGCCGCGCTCCACCCGGTTGGCGCCGCCACCCAAGGTGTAGTCGATGCGCAGCTCCTCCATGTCGTATGCCGCGAAGCGCTCGCGGATGGCTGGATGGTCGGTGATGTTGATTTCGGCCTTGCCCTTGGTGTGTTGAGCTTGGCCGCGATCAGCTCATACTGCTCACTGGGGCGCCGGACACCGTAGCCCAACGTCGACGCAGGCGGCCAAGTCGAGTTGCTGTAGACGCCGTTGGCGAGGCGAAGTTGGGCGGCGCTAGGGTTCTCCTCGATGCGCAGCAGGTGACACTGGGACCGGTTGTGGCGATGCCCTCGCGCTGCAGGCGGGCCGGCAGATCGGCGCATCGATCGCCATGGACGACTTCGGCACCGGCTATTCGAGCCTGTCCATGCTCGAATCCATCGACATCGACACGCTCAAGATCGACCGCATCTTCATCGCCAGCATTGGCGCGCAGGCGGCCATCAGCCCGGTCACCACGCACATCATGGAGATGGCGCAGAAGCTGGAGCTGGACCTGATCGCCGAGGGCGTGGAAACCCAGTTCCAGGCCGACTTCCTGCGCGAGCGCGGCGTGCGCCATGCGCAGGGCTGGCTGTTTGCCAAGGCCATGCCTCTGGCCGAACTGCTGGCGGGGCTCAAGGCCCAGGCCAGCCGATAGGCCGGTTCAGGCGCCCTATCCCCTCTTTTCCGCTGGCGGCAGCACGCTGGCACACACGCGCTGCAGCGCGACGATGGCTGCATCGCGTGCACCAGGGTGCTCGTCGACTGGATGGCGTGCAAGCCAACGGGCCAATTCGTTGATGGCGCCGTTCAGGGCCGAGGCGCAGGCATCCACTTCCAGGGCCGCCAGCCCCGTGGGAGCCAGGATCTCCGCGACCACGGCGTGCAGCTGCTGGTAGCCATGGCGCCCGTCAAGCTCCGCCCAGGCCTGGGCGCCCAGCACCGAGGGGCCGTCGATCAGCAGCACCTGGCGCGGGCCGGGGTGGGATACGGCGTCGATCCAGGCCAGCGCGCCTGCCATCAGTTGGTCTCCAGGATCGGCTTGGCCATCGGCCGCCGCATCGATGGCGGCACTGAGTTCGGCATGCACGGCCTCGCAGACCGCAACGAACAAGTCCTTCTTGTCGCGAAAGTGGTGGTACAGCGCGCCGCGCGTAAGGCCCGTGGCCACCAGCAGGGCCTCGGTGGAGGTGGCGGCATAGCCGTCCCGCTCGAACAAAGCGCGCGCCGCCGCGATGAGCCGGGTGCGTGACTGGGCGCCCTGCTCCAGCCGCCGGTTGCCCGCAGCGGGGGTGGGAATAGGCCTTCCTATTGACATACAGACTGTACGTATCTATATTTTATCGAACATACAGACAGTATGTACCCAGTGTTCATTGGATGCAACAGGAGCCCCCATGCCAACCACCTCCCCTGCCACCCTTTCGCAACTGACCTCGGCCTACCCCCTGGTCACCACCGCCACCATCCAGGCCTCGCGCGACTTCTTCGTGCAACACTTGGGCTTCGAAGTGGTGTTCGAGGCCTCGTGGTTCGTACTGCTGTCGCGCGGCAGCACCGAAGGCGGCGCCACCTTGATCGCCTTCATGGCGCCCGACCATCCCTCGCGCCCGCCGGGCCCTGAAGTCTTCAGCGGCCAGGGCCTGCTACTCACCCTGCAGGTGGACGATGCCCGCCGCGAAGAGGTCCGCCTGCGTGCGGCCGGCGTGGAGATCGCCTACGCCGTGCAGCACGAGCCCTGGGGCCAGGTGCGCTTTCAGGTGCGCGACCCGTCGGGCCTGGTGCTCGACATCGTGGAGCAGGCCGAGCCCGCGCCTGGCTTCTGGGATGCCTACGTGAAGTGACATCACGGGCACCCGCCGCCCCGCCCGCGACCAGGCCGGTCAGTTGCCGTCCGGCCCTTCGGGTGCAAACACCTGGCCGGCCACCATGTCCCATTCGGCGATCTGCTCGTTGGCGGCGATCAGCCGGCCCACCAGCAGCTTGATGAAGGCCTTGTCGAAGCGCGACTGCAGGTCTTCGGACGCCTCGCGCAGCGCGGGGTTGCGGATCTTGAGCACCAGCACCTCGGTCTCGGCCACGGCGGTGGCGGTGCGCTGGCGGTTGTCGGGGCGCAGGTAGGTCATCTCGCCCAGGGTCACGCCCGCGCCCAGGGTGCTCAAGGTCCAGCCCTGGCGGCTCACGGTCACCTGGCCTTCGATGAGGATGCAGAACGAGTCGCCGGGCTGCCCTTCGCGCATGAGCACGGTGCCCTGCTCCAGCCGGCGCCAGTTGCCCAGGCGCATCAGCTCCCACAGCGCCACGTCATGAAAATCGGCAAAAAAGGGCAGCTCGCGCAGGCGCCCGAAGCGCTCGGCCTCGGTGTCCTGCGAGCGCTGGCGCGGCAGGTCGCGGTGGGCGTCGAGCAGCGCCTGGGCAAAGTCGCCCCAGGTGGCAAAGCGGTCGGCCGGCTTCTTGGCCATGGCGCGCAGCAGCACCGCGTCCACATGCCCGGGCAGCGAGGCGCGCAGCAGGCTCGGGGGCGTGGGTTCTTCGTGGCTGATCTTGTACAGCGTGGCGAAGTCGGTCTCGCCGTCGAACGGGCGGCGGCCCGTGAGCAGCTCGTACACCACGATGGCCAGCGAGAACATGTCGCTGTGGTGCGTCAAATCTTCCTCACGCACCTGCTCGGGCGACATGTACGAGGGCGAGCCCACCATGCCCGACAGCTGCGTGGCATCGCTGCGCAGCGACAGCGCGGCGCCGAAGTCGGTGAGCTTGACGTCGCCGTTGGCGGCCAGCATCAGGTTGGCGGGCTTGATGTCGCGGTGTACCAGGCCTTCGCGATAGGCGTATTCGAGCGCATTGCAGCACTTGAAGGCGATGTCCAGCACCTGGGGCACGGGCAGCAGCGCATCGGCCCGGGCATGGGCCGCCAGGGGCTGGCCGTCCACGTATTCGAGCACCAGGTAGGGCTGGGCGGCGTCCTCGTCGGCGTCGAGCAGGCGCACGATGTGGGGATGCTTGAGCCGGCCCGACATGGCCGCCTCGTTGCGCAGCAGGCGCCGGTAGCGCTCGGCCTGGTCGGGCTGGGCCAGCAGGTGGGCATGCATCTGCTTGATGGCCACGCGCTTGCCGCGGAACCCGTCGAGCCCCAGGTACACGATGCCGCTGGCACCGCGCCCGAGCTCGCGCTCGATGCGGTATTTGCCGATGGTGGCGGGAATGGTGGTGGGGGTAGCGGTCATGGGCATCCGGGTGGCGATGCCCTCATTGTGGCAAAACCAGCGGCCCGCAACCACGCCCCGGGCTCCAGGGCGGGCATTTCGCACGCAAGCGACTGCCATGTGTGCAGGGCTGTGCCACCTGCGCTGTTCCGTTGTGGAACAACGGGTGTGCCATGGCACACCGGCATGGCGCGCCAGCCGCTGCCGGCGCACGCCCGCCGATGGGGCGCAAGCCGCATGGGCATTGGGTTGGCGCGCCTTCGCCGACACCGCACCCTGCCCCGCGTGCCGCTGGCACGGGCATTGCGCTCTGCAGGGGGTACAGGCACCGGCAACGGCGCCTGGCACATCCCAACCACCGCAGGAGACAAGCACATGAACATGGCAGAAATCGCGAGCCTCGGCATCGCCAACCCCTACAAGAAGCAGTACGGCAACTACATCGGCGGCCAGTGGGTAGCCCCCATCGATGGGCAGTATTTCGAGAACAGCTCGCCCATCAACGGCCAGGTGTTCACGGCCATCCCGCGCTCGAACGACAAGGACATCAACGCCGCACTCGACGCCGCGCACAAGGCCAAGACCGCCTGGGGCAAGACCTCGACCACGGACCGCGCCAACATCCTGCTCAAGATCGCCGACCGCATGGAGGCCAACCTGCTGACCATTGCCGTGGCCGAGACCATCGACAACGGCAAGCCGCTGCGCGAGACCATGGCCGCCGACATTCCGCTGGCCATCGACCACTTCCGCTACTTTGCGGGCTGCATCCGTGCGCAGGAAGGCGGCATCAGCGAGATCGACCACGACACCATGGCCTACCACTTCCACGAGCCGCTGGGCGTGGTGGGGCAGATCATCCCCTGGAACTTCCCGATCCTGATGGCGGTGTGGAAGCTGGCCCCGGCCCTGGCCGCCGGCAACTGCGTGGTGCTGAAGCCTGCGGAGCAGACGCCCGCCTCCATCCTGGTGCTGCTGGAGATCGTTGGCGACCTGCTGCCGCCCGGCGTGCTCAACGTGGTCAACGGCTTCGGCCTGGAAGCCGGCAAGCCGCTGGCCAGCAGCCCGCGCATCGCCAAGATCGCCTTCACGGGCGAGACGACGACGGGCCGACTGATCATGCAGTACGCCAGCCAGAACATCATCCCCGTGACGCTGGAGCTGGGCGGCAAGAGCCCCAATGTGTTCTTTGAGGACGTGATGGACGCCGACGACGGCTTCTTCGACAAAGCGCTCGAAGGCTTTGCGATGTTCGCGCTGAACCAGGGCGAGGTCTGCACCTGCCCGAGCCGCGCACTGATCCAGGAATCGATCTACGAGCGCTTCATGGAGCGCGCATTGAAGCGCGTGGCCGCCATCAAGCAGGGCCACCCGCTCGACAAAACCACCATGATCGGCGCGCAGGCCTCGCAGGAGCAGCTCGAAAAGATCCTCTCCTACCTGGACCTGGGCAAGCAGGAAGGCGCGCAGTGCCTGATCGGCGGCGAGCGCAACCACCTCGCAGGCGACCTGGCCGGCGGCTACTACATAAAGCCCACGGTGTTCAAGGGCCACAACAAGATGCGCATCTTCCAGGAGGAGATCTTCGGCCCCGTGCTGTCGGTCACCACCTTCAAGACCGAGGAAGAGGCGCTGGAGATCGCCAACGACACGCTGTATGGCCTGGGCGCCGGGGTGTGGAGCCGCGACGGCAGCCGCGCCTTCCGCATGGGCCGGGGCATCCAGGCCGGGCGCGTGTGGACCAACTGCTACCACCAGTACCCGGCCCACGCGGCCTTCGGCGGCTACAAGCAGTCGGGCATCGGCCGCGAGAACCACAAGATGATGCTGGACCACTACCAGCAGACCAAGAACCTGCTGGTGAGCTACACGCAGGCGCCCCTGGGCTTTTTTTGAACCCGCGCAGCATGGCCCACGAGGCACCCCGGCAAGGCCATGGCACGGACCCACCGGTCCGCGTCACGGCCACGCCTGCGGCCCTGGAACTGATCGCACGGCTGCATGCGCAGCACGGCCCGCTGATGTTCCACCAGTCGGGCGGTTGCTGCGATGGCAGCGCGCCCATGTGCTTTGCACGCGGCGAGTTCATGACCGGCGATTCCGACGTGCTGCTCGGGCATGTGGCTGGCGAGCCCTTCTACATGAGCCGACCGCAGTTCGCCGTGTGGGAACACACGCAGCTGACCATCGAAGTGGTGCCCGGCGGGGGCGGCATGTTCTCGCTGGAGCGGCCCACGGGCCTGCGTTTTCTGATCCGCTCGCGGCTGTTCAGCGAAGCCGAATCGGAGCTGCTGAAACTCCACCCGGTGGCCTGACACGAAGCCCGCCTGGGGCACAAAGCATCTCAGGCGGGCTTCATCCAGTGCCCTGGCCATGCCTTCAAGGCCCACCGGCGGTATGCTCGCGCCAACACCTACCGAAGGAGACCCTGTGACCGCACATGCCACCTCGTTCCGCGGGCTGCACGCCAATGGCACCCTGCTGCGCCTGCCCAATGCCTGGGATGCCGCCAGCGCCAGGCTCTTCGAGAGCCTGGGGGCCACGGCCATCGCCACGACCAGCGCAGGCGTGGCCTGGTCGCAGGGGTATGCCGACGGCTATGCCATGCCCGTCGAGGTGGTGTTGGCGTACGCCAAGAACCTGGTGCGGGTGCTGCAGGTGCCCCTGTCCGTGGACATGGAAGACGGCTATTCGGACGACCCCGCACAGGTCGCGGACCTGGCCGCGCGGCTGGCCGAGGTGGGCGTTGCCGGCATCAACCTGGAAGACGGGCGCAAGCCCGCTGAGCTACTCGCACGCAAGGCCGAGGCGATCCGGGAGCGGCTGGCCAAGGACGGGCTGGACCTGTTCGTCAACGCGCGCACGGATGTCGTGCTGGCGCGGCTGGTGGATGAAGGCAGCCAGGTCGACGAAGCGATCGCGCGCGGCAACCTGTACCGCAGCGCGGGCGTGGATGGCCTGTTCGTCCCAGGGCTGGCCGATGCGGCGCAGATCAAGGCCGTCGTGGCCGGTGTCGACCTGCCGCTGAACCTGATGGCCTGGGGCGGCCTGGCCAACGCCACGCAGCTGCAGGCTCTGGGGGTGAAGCGGCTCAGCGCGGGATCGGGCATCCCGCAGGTGCTGTGGGGCCATGCCGCAAAGCTGGCGACGGACTTTCTGCAAGGGGGCGAGTCCGACAAGCTGCAAGGGCAGATCCCCTACGGGCAGATGCAGAACCTCTTCAACTGACCCTGAAAGGCCCGCGCCGCCGCGAAGCCGCGCGCTTCAGCCCGCCGCCTGGGCGCGCAGGTGACGGTACACGGTATTGCGCGACACGCCCAGCGCACGCGCCACCGCCGATACATTGCCGCCCTGTTCGGTCAGGGCCTGCGCGATGGCAGCGGCCGTGATGGCCTGCAGGGGCTGCGCGGCGGGTGCTGGTGCGACTGCGTGCGCTGCAACCTCCTCGCATTCCTCCAGAAAATCCTCGGGCAGGTGCTCGCGCCGGATGGCGGTATCGCCCTCCGCCATCAGCGCCGCGGTGCGCAGCACATTGGTCAGCTGGCGCAGGTTGCCGGGCCAGGCGCAGCGCGCGAACAGGTCCATGACCTCGGGGCACACGGGCAGCGGCGGAGCGGCGGGCTCGGTGCCCGATTGCAAAATGCGCTGCACGATGGCGGCCAGGTCGCTGCGCTCGCGCAGTGCGGGCAGGCGCACCACCAGGCCATTGAGGCGGTAGTACAGGTCCTGGCGAAAACTGCCCTCGGCCATCATCGCGCGCAGGTTGCGGTGGGTGGCGCAGACCACCTGGATGTCCACCTCGACCTGGCGCGTGCCGCCCAGGGGCGCCACGCTGCGCTCCTGCAGCACGCGCAGCAGGCGGGCCTGCAAGGCCAGAGGCATGTCGCCGATCTCGTCGAGGAACAGCGTGCCGCCATGGGCCTGCACGATCTTGCCGGGGCTGCCCTTGCGCCGTGCACCGGTGAAGGCGCCCTCCTCGTAGCCGAACAGCTCCGATTCGATCAGCGATTCGGGGATGGACGCGCAGTTGACCGCCACGAACGGCGCCTGTCGGCGCGGCCCGTCGTGGTGGATGGCGCGCGCCAGCAGCTCCTTGCCGGTGCCGGTCTCACCCAGGATCAAGGTGGCGATGTCGCGGCCCAGCAACTTGGTGACACGGTCAATGGCCTGGGCCAGCGCGGGGTCGCCGGTGTTGAGGTAGCGCAGGCCCGATAGCCCTGCCGAACGGGCGGATCTCGCCTGGATCGGTGCCCGGGCCTGCTCCGGCGCACCACCGGACCACAGCCGCTCGGCCTGCGGCCGGTACGAGGGCCGGGCCATCACCGCCACGCCACCGGGCAGGCGCAGCGTGAGCAGCGTGGCGGGTGCCCGGCGGCCCTGGTCGAGCACGCTCGCCATGTCCATCCCAAACAGCGAGGCAAAGGTATGGGCCTGCAGCGCGCCGTGCGACAGGCCCAGCTGGAACTGCCCGCTCCGGTTGGCCGAGAGAAAGCGCCCGTCGGCGCTGAAGGCCGCGAGCCCCTCCACCAGCGTGCCCAGAAACTCGGGCCGCGCATGGAAGTGCAGGCGCACCGCTTCCGCGTGGACCTGGTTCCAGAGGTGGTTTTCCACCATCTGGGCGGACATGCGCACCAGCGCCATGGTGTGCTTGCTCTGGCTGCGGTGGTCGCCGCTCACGTCGAGTGCGCCCAGCGCCCTGCCCTGCGGGTCGAGGATGGGCACGCACGAACAGGTGAGGAACTGGTTGGCCCGCAGGTAGTGCTGGCCGGCATGCACCTGCACCCCCTGGCCCAGCGCCAGCGCGGTGCCGATGGCATTGGTGCCCTTGCGCTCCTCGGTCCACACGCCGCCGGGGCGCAGGGCCACGCGGTCGGCGCGGGCCACGAAATCGTCATCGCCCAGGGCATGCAGGATGACGCCCTCGGCATCGGTGAGCAGCACCATGCTGTGGGTGCCGGCGATCTGGTGGTAGAGCGTCTCCATCACCGGCAGCGCATGATCGGCCAGCAACTGGTTGCGCTGCAGCGTGCACCGCAGGTCCGCTCCAGCCAGGGGCATAACGTCCATCACGTCCTGCTCGCGCAGCCCGTAGGCGGCCGAGCGGGCATGGGCGTGGGGTATCAGGTCGCGCGGTGCCGCCATGGCGGCTTGCTCCAGGTGCATGGTTGTCTCCTTGCGGCCGTGGCAGTTTGCACTGCCCGGCATTTCAGGAAACCTTAGCATGCCGGCCTTACGCCAGCTTGCACCGGCAGGCTGGCATCGGGGGCATTTAGGCGAGGGCCTGTTCGAAGTCCGCCAGCAGGTCTTCGATCTCCTCCAAACCCACGGACAGGCGGATCATGCCGTCGCCAATGCCCATGTTGGCGCGCACGGCGGGGCCCGCCTCCCAGAAGATGGTGTGCGCCACGGGGATGATCAGCGTGCGCGTGTCGGCCAGGCCCGTGGCCTTGATCGGCAGTTGCAAGCGGTTGCAAAAAGACAGGCATTGGTCGGCATCGCGCAGCTCGAAGGCCAGCAGCCACGAGCCGGCCTTGAAGTGCTTGCGCGCGATCGCATGCTGCGGGTGCGATTCGAGCATCGGGTAGTGCACGCGGGCGATGGCCGGGTGCTGCTCCAGCCACTGGGCCAGGGCCAGGGCGGTGGCGCTGGTGCGGTCCATGCGCAGGGCCAGGGTCTCGGCGCCCAGCGCCAGTTGGTGCGCGGCCTGGGACGAAAGCATGCCGCCCATGTCGCGCAGGCCCTTCTTGCGCACCTGCTGCAGGCCCCAGCCCTTGGCGTCGCCCTTGCGGTAGGGGGCGAAGATGTTGGGGTAGCGGCTCCAGTCGAACAGGCCGGTGTCGGTGACCGCGCCGCCCAGGGCATCGCCCAGGCCGCCGATGCTCTTGGTCAGCGAGTTGATCACCAGCCCTGCACCCACGGTGACGGGGCGAAACAGGTAGGGCGACGCGACGGTGTTGTCCACCACGTAGAGCAGGCCGCGCTCCTTGCACAGGGTGCCGATGGCTTCGAGGTCGGGGACCTGCGTGCCGGGGTTGGCAATGGTCTCCACGAACACCATGCGCGTGTTGGGGCGCACGGCGGCGGCCACCTGGGCGGCATCGGTCACGTCCACCACGGTCACCTCCACGCCCAGGTCGGCCAGGGTGCCGAACACGCTGTTGGTATTGCCGAAGACGAACTTGCTGGCCAGCAGGTGGTCGCCCGCCTTGAGCAAAGTGAGGAACACCGCGCAGACAGCCGCCATGCCGGTGGAGAACACGATGGAGCCCTGGCCGCGCTCCATCTGCGTGACCTTGGCCTCCAGTGCCGCCGTGGTGGGCGTGCCCTGGCGGGCGTAGTTGAACCCGCCCTTGATCGTGCCCTGGAACACGCCAATCAGGTCTTCCACCTTCTCGTAGCCGTACTGCACCGAGGTGTGGATGGGTTGGTGCACCGCACCGTACTCGGTGCCGGCCAGGCGGTCGGCATGCACGATCTGGGTGGTGAACTGGCGGGTGGGCTGGTCGTTGCTGCTCATGGGGATGCGGGCCTGCTCTGCAGGCCTGGGAAAAGTAAAATGCTCAACGCTCGGGCGCTATGTGCTCGGCGTAATCGTACAGGGCGCCCAGGATGTCCTGGGTGCGGTCGTCATCAGCGGTCTCTGACAGCTTGTCGATCTCGGTGAACAGCTGCTCCACCGTGCGGGCGCCGCCGGCACCATCGAAGAGGCAGGCGGCGCGGTGCGCCTCCCAGCGCTCCTGCTCCTCGGGCGACAGCGTGGCGGGGAAGTTGCGCGCACGGTAGCGCCACAGCAGTTCCTTCAAGCGCGGGTCGTCGAACGAGGGGCGCGTGCGCGCCAGCTTCTCGCCGCCCATGGCGCGCATGTCGTTGAGCTGGCGCCGGTCGCCATTGCCCACGAAGCCGCCGTACAGGTCCTGGTCCACGTCGGGCGTGGGTTCCTCCGGGCGTGCGAACACCTGCGGCCAGATGCCGCTCATGTCGGGCAGCACGCGCGCGATCTCGGCATGCTGGGCGGCCTGGGGCAGGTCCATGTTCCAGTGCCGGGCACGCTCGGCCGTGAGGGTGTTCACGTTGCCCACCACCATGGGCGACTTGTTCAGGTGGATGGTCTTGATAGGCAGGCGCGTCACGCCCTCGGGCAGGTCGGCCGCGCGCGAGAACATGCGCAGGCGGATCTCTTCCACGCCCATGCTGGCCAGCGGCGTGGGGTCGTGCGCCAGGTCCCAGGCGATCAGCTCGTTCTTGTTGGTCGGGTGGCTGGCCAGCGGCCACATCACGGCCAGGCAGCCACGCTCCACCGGGAACATGCCCGACACGTGCAAAAACGGCTTGGCCGTAATAGCCGTCGCCGGCAGGCGCAGCTCGGCCGCCACGCGGTCCTTCTTGTGCAGGCTGAGTGCGAAGTCGAAGAGCTTGGTGTTGTGCTGGCGGATGAGGCGCGCCAGGGCAATGGTGGCGCGCACGTCCGACAGGGCATCGTGTGCGGCCTCGTGCAGCAGGCCGTTGGCCTTGGAGAGGTGTTCGAGCTTGAAGCTCGGCGCGCCGTCTTCCTTCTTCGGCCAGGTGATGCCGTCGGGGCGCAGGGCGTAGGTCATGCGCACCACGTCCAGCAGGTCCCAGCGGCCGCACTGGTTCTGCCACTCGCGCGCATAGGGGTCGATCAGGTTGCGCCAGAACATGAAGCGCGTGATCTCGTCGTCGAAGCGGATGGTGTTGTAGCCCACGCCGATGGTGCCGGGACGGGCCAGTTCGGCCTCGATGCGGGCGGCGAAGGCGTGCTCGGGCATGCCCTGCTCCAGGCACTGCTGGGGCGTGATGCCGGTGATGAGGCACGAAACCGGGTCGGGCAGATAGTCGTTGGCCGGCTGGCAAAAGATGTTCAGTGGCTCGCCGATCTCGTTGAGGTCGGCATCGGTGCGGATGGCGGCGAACTGCGCAGGCCGGTCGCGCCGCGTGTTGGCGCCGAAGGTTTCGTAGTCGTGCCAGAGGAAGGTATGCATGGAATGAAATTGCTACGGTCAGAAACACCGGAACCCGCAAGTATGCCGGGCACGGGACAATGGGGAATGCCCATTTCGCTTGCCCCCCATTTTGCCCGCCGCTTCCTGCATGCTGCACCCCACCCCGCCTTGACTGCATTGGCACTGGCCTGCGCCCTGTCAGGCTGCGCCACACCACCCGCGCCCACCGCGCCAGCAGCAGTGCCAGCGCCACGGCCGCCCGTTGCGCCGGTGGCACCCGCCCCCGTCACCAGCCCCGCGCCGCAGGACGCCGAGCAGGCCGGCTTTGCCGCCTGGATCGCCGGCTTCTCGCGCGAGGCCCTGGCCGCCGGCATTCGACCGGCCACCGTGCAGCAGGTGCTGGCCCATGCCACGCTGCAGCCGCGCGTGATCGAGCTCGACCACGCCCAGCCCGAATTCAACCGCACGCCCTGGGCCTACCTCGACAGCGCCGTGTCGGCCCAGCGCATCACCCAGGGCCAGGCCAAGCGGGCCGAGCACCAGGTGGCCATCGACGCCGCGGCCACGCGCTACGGCGTACCCTCTTCCATCATCACCGCCATCTGGGGCATGGAGAGCAATTACGGCAGCAACTTCGGCACCTTCCGCGCAGTCGATGCGCTGGCCACACTCGCTTTCGAAGGCCGCCGCGCCGCCTGGGCGCGCAGCGAGCTGCTGGCGGCCCTGCGCATCCTGGACCAGGGTGACATCAGCGACGAACGCATGGTGGGCTCCTGGGCCGGCGCCATGGGCAACACGCAGTTCCTGCCCTCGGTCTTTTTGGCCTATGCGGTCGATGCCGACGGCGATGGCCACCGCGATATCTGGGGCAGCATCCCGGATGTGGCAGCCTCCACCGCCAACTTCCTCGCGCGCATGGGCTGGCAGGCCGGCCAGCCCTGGGGCGTGGAGGTGCGGCTGCCGCCGGGCTTTGACTACGCGCGCGCCGAGCAGACGGTGCGCCAGACGGCGGCCCAGTGGGCGGCCGAAGGCGTGCAGACCGTTGACGGGCAGCCGCTGCCCGCGCTGGACGCCGCCTCCATCGCCACGCCGGCCGGCGCGCGGGGCCCGGCCTTTCTCGTGGGGCCGAACTTCCGCGCCATCCTGCGCTACAACAACTCGGTGAGCTATGCGCTGGCCGTGGGCCTGCTGGCGCGCCAGATCGACGGCGGCAGCGGCGTGGCCACCGCCTGGCCGCGTGACCTCGCACCGCTGTCGCGCAGCCAGATGCAGCAGTTGCAGACCCTGCTCAACCAGCGCGGCTTCAACGCCGGCACGCCCGACGGTGTGATGGGCCCGGCCACGCGCGCAGGGCTGCGCCAGTACCAGCAGAGCCTTGGTGCGGTGGCCGATGGCTACCCCACTGCCGAGCTGCTGCAGCGGCTTGCAGCGCCCTGAACGCAGCACTGACCGTTAACAACCGCATACAATCGCGCCCTGTTGGTGCTCGCGGTCCTCTTCTGGAACGCAGTTCAACGGGAAGCAGGAGGGCTTGGCAACAAGTCTGACCTGCGCTGCCCCCGCAACGGTCGGTGGAAAGGTCGTAAGGCCAGGCATCCCCCTCGCAGCCACTGGACGTGCACCACGTCCGGGAAGGCTGGGGACGCTTTTTCCACCCAGCCCGGATACCGGCCAACGAAGTGGTCTGCAGGCATGCCCATGGCGTGCGGCGAACCGTTCAGTCCAGACCCGGCGGGGATGCCGGGGAGGACGCCCCTGTATCCGTTGCCCCATGAATCCCCACTTTTGCCGCCCCTCGGCCGGGCATGCGCCCGCGCGCTTCCATGTCTCGTGCCTCTACGGTGCCGTTCTCACACTGGCTGCTGCCACGGGCGCACAGGCCCAAACCGCCACCCTGGCACCGGTCACCGTGCAGTCCGGCGCCTTCATCGAAACACCCCAGGCGCTGACCACGCCCACCAGCACCGGCAGCCGCCTGGGCCTGACCGCGCTGGAAACGCCGGCCTCGATCGAGGTGCTGGAGGGCGAGACCATCCGCCAGCGCGGTGACCAGTCGATCGCCGACGCCGCCTCGCGCGCCACCGGCATCACGCAGACGGCCTCGGCGGCGGGCGGCGCCCTGGTGGCGCGCGGCTTTGCCGGCAATACCTCGGTGATGCGTTTGTACGACGGCACACGCCAGTACGTCTCGGGCGGCACCGTCACCTTCCCGTTCGACCCCTGGCAGGCCGAGCGTGTGGAGGTGCTGCGCGGCCCCGCGTCCATCATGTATGGCGAAGGCGCCATCGGCGGCGCCATCAACACCGTGCCCAAGAAGCCCACGCGCGGCGCCATTTCGAACGAAGTGCGCCTGGCCTACGGCTCGCAGGACACGGTGCGCACGGCGTTCGGCAGCGGCGGCGCCATCAACGAGCAGTGGTCGTACCGGCTGGACCTGTCGCACAACCGCTCGGACGGCCATGTGGAGCGCAGCGGCTCCAAGTCGCTGGTGGCCGCAGGCGCTTTGCGCTTCGATGCCACGCCCGACCTGCGCTTGACGCTGTCGCACGACTACGGCAACCAGGAGCCCGCGCCTTACTTCGGCATTCCACTGGTCAACGGCCGCATCGACCCGGCACTGCGCAAGGCCAATTTCAACGTGGCCGATGCGTACCTCAAGTTCCGCGACCAGTGGACGCGCCTGGACACGGAGTGGACGCCATCCAGCGCACTCACCCTGCGCAACTCCCTGTACCGCATCGCCTCGGACCGCCACTGGAACAATGCCGAGGGCTATGCCTACGTGCCCGCCACGCGGCGCATCACGCGCTCGGGCTTCATCGGCATCGACTACACACTGGACCAGGTGGGCAACCGCTTCGACGCCACGCTCAAGCAGCCCATTGCCGGCCTGCCCAACACCCTCACGGTGGGCTTCGACGTGAACCGGCTCGAATACGCCAAGACGCGGGGCGACGGCGCAGCCGCGCAGTCGCTCGACCCCTACCAGTTCGTACCCGGCAACTTCCCCACCACGGGTGTGACCATCGGCGAGTTGTTCAAGGCCCAGACCGATACGCGCTCGCTGTTCGTGGAAGACCAGCTGCAGCTGACCCAACAGCTGTCCTTGGTCACCGGTCTGCGCTGGGATTCGATCTCTTACGGCAAGCAGGATTCCAAACGCATCGACCCCGATGTGAACAAGGGCTTCAACCACCTGTCGGGCCGCATCGGCGCGGTGTATGCCGTCACGCCGGTCACGTCCGTCTACGCACAGTATTCGACGGCGGCCGACCCGCTGGGCGGCGTGGTCAACACCTCGGCGCAACAGAGCCAGTTCGACCTGGCCACGGGCAGGCAAGCCGAAATCGGCTGGAAGCAACTGTTCGACGACCGCAAGGGCGAGTTCACGCTGGCCGCCTACTGGATCGAGAAGAAGAAGCTGCTGATCCGCGACGCGGTGGACCCCAACCTCTTCCAGCAGGTGGGTGCCCAGTCCTCGCGCGGCATCGAGGCATCGGTCAGCTATGCGCCGGCCTCCACCGTGCGGCTGGACCTCAATGCCGCCGTGCTGGATGCGAAGTTCGATGACTTCAACGAAGTGGTCAGCGGCCGCGTGGTCTCGCGCAACGGCAACACCCCGCCGGGCGTGCCCGAGCGCACGGCCAATGCCTGGGCGACCTGGGCCTTCCAGCCCGCGTGGGAGGCGGGCCTGGGCCTGCGCTACGTGGGCGCACGCAAGGTGGACAACGCCAACAGCAGCAGCGCGGCCTCGTTCACCGTGGCCGACGCCAGCCTGCGCTGGGCCGTGCGCCCGGGCACCGTGCTGGCGCTGCATGTCTACAACCTCACAGACCGCATCTACGCGCAGACGCTGTACAGCGGCAACAACCAGTGGATCCTGGGCCGCCCGCGCTCGGCGGAGCTGTCGGCGCACGTGCGCTTCTGACCGGCGGCGCAAGGTGAACCCGGCACTGCACGCCCTGTGGCGCCCGCTGCGGCGGGCGCTGTACTTCACCCACCGCTGGCTGGGCATCGCCGGCTGCATCCTGTTCGTGCTGTGGTTCGTGTCGGGGCTGGTGATGCTGCATGTGCGCTTTCCGGCACTCACGCCAGAGGAGCGCATCGACGGGCTGCCGGTGCTGGACCTTGCGCAGGTGACGGTCACACCGGCCGAGGCGCTGGCGCAGCTCCAGCTGGCCGCACCCCGCAGGATGGTGCTGGAGCAGAGCCTGGAAGCGCCCGTATGGCGCGTCATCGACGTCAAGGGTAACCACCACGTGGCTTCTGCATCGGCCACGCCGCTAAGCGCGGTCACGCCCGAACGCGCCGAGGCCATTGCACGCGGATTCGCCCGCTCGGCGACGGCGCGCTACCTGGAGACCAGCGTCGATGACCAGTGGACCCTGCCCAATGCCAACAGTTTCGACAAGGCGCGGCCGTTGCACCGCATCGCCATAGACGACGAGGCCGGCACCGAGCTTTACGTGTCGCAAAAGACTGGCGAGGTGGTGCGCGACACCAGCGCCTTCGAGCGCCACTGGACGCTGTTCGGCACCTTGCTGCACTACTACACCTATGCGCCCATCCGCCGGCATGCAGACTTCTGGCGGCAACTGGTGCTGTGGACCTCGGGCCTGGCCATGGTGTCGGCCGGCACCGGGCTCATCGTGGGCGTGCTGCGCGTGCGCCTGCGCCGCCGCTACCGCGACGATTCGGCCACGCCCTACCGGGGGTGGATGGCCTGGCACCATGTGCTGGGCCTGATCGGCGGCATCGCCATCCTGACCTGGGTGTTCAGCGGCTGGTTCTCGATGGGGCCCAACCGCTGGCTCTCGCACAGTACGCCGGGCAACGCGGCGGCGAAGTTCGGACAGGCCGGGCCGGAGTTCACGCACGGGCTGCCAAGCCTGCACACGCTGGCCAGCGGCCCATCGCCCGCCAAGGCGGTAGAGGCCGCCTGGTATGCCGGCCGCCCGGTGTGGGTGGTGTCCGAGGCGGCCGGCGGGCGCCGCAGCGTGGATGCAGCCACCGGCCTGGCCGTGGCGGTCCTGTCCGAGGACCTGGCGAGGGCCGCTGCAGCGAATCAACCCGGTATCGCCGCAGATGCCCCGGTGCTGCTCAACGAGCCCGACCGCTACTGGTATGCGCGCCACGTGCCGCCCGTGCTGCCGGTGTGGCGCATCGTGCTGCACGACGAGGCGGCCACCTGGCTGCATGTGGATGCTGCCACAGGGCAGTTGCTGTCCACCAGCACTTCGGACAGCCGGCTGCGGCGCTGGCTCTTCAACGGGTTGCACAGCCTGGATTTTCCGCTGTTCCTCAAGACGCCAGCGTGGTATCTCGCGATCTGGCTGCTGTCACTGGTGGGCCTGGCCGTGTCGGTCACAGGGGTGGTGATCGGCTGGCGCCGGCTGGCGAAATGACCGCCCGCCGGGTGTTCAGCGCGCCTTGGCCTGTGTGGCCTGTATGAGCCCCACTTCGCGGGCCACATAGGCGTACTGGCGGCCGTGGATGTCGGCCACGGCCCAGGCGCTGGCCTTCACCTGCTTGGCGGCGGTGCATTTGGAGACCCGAGGGTCGGGGCCGGAGCTCGCCGTCACGGCCTGCATGAGCGTGGAAACATGCGGCTGCTTGGCCTTCTCGAGCTCCCAGTAGCCCGCGGAGCTGTAGGCCTTGCGCAGCATCTCGGCCTGCTGCTCCTGCGACCAGCCGCGCGTGGCCCCGCTGGCCTTGAGCTGGGATTCGAGGCGCGCCCGGTTGCGCAGCGGCCCATCACCCAAGGTCTTGAGCGCGGCATCGATCTCGGCCTGTGCGGCGGTGAACCGGACACCCGAAGTGCATTCGGTCGGGCTCGCCTGCGCGGCCCATGCCAGGGTGGATCCCAGCAGCAACAGCGATGCGGTGAATCGGGTCAGTGCCATGGTGTCGATGCCCCCGTGCAGGAAGGGGCCGCGCGGGAGCGGCCGAATCGACCAATGTAGCGCGCACTCCACTGCGTGCCAAGGGCTGCGCGCCGCAGGGACTGTGCAGCGCCCCTGGATGATGCGCAAACCAGACACTGCCGCCAGCGCCCCTGGGCCGTGGGGGCTTGGGCAGGCAGGCCCTGCACGGCGGCCGACCAGGCCGTAACATGCCGCCCATGCCCCTGCTCGACCCTGCCCTGATCCGCGACTGGCACGCCCATGTCTACTTCGACGCACCAAGCCGCGACGCCGCCTGGGCGCTGCGCGAAACCATTGCACTGGAGCTGGCGGGGCGCGTGGAGCTGGGCCGCTTCCATGAGCGACCCGTGGGCCCGCACCCGGTGTGGAGCTACCAGCTCGCCTTCGGCACGGCGGATTTTTCGCACGTGATCGGCTGGCTGGCGCTCAACCACGGCGCGCTCGACGTGTTCGCCCACCCCAACACCGGTGACGGCCTGCGCGACCACCGCGATTGCGCGATCTGGCTGGGGCATTCGCACACGCTGAACCTGGCGGGCTTTACGGGTTGAGCGAGCCAGGGCCATGAAAAAAGCCCACCGGATGGTGGGCTTCGTCGCAATGGAACCGGTGCTCAGCGTTCCAGCGCCAGGGACACGCCCATACCGCCGCCAATGCACAGCGCGGCCACGCCCTTCTTGGCGTCGCGGCGCTGCATTTCGTGCAGCAGGGTCACCAGGATGCGGCAGCCCGACGCACCGATGGGGTGGCCGATGGCAATGGCGCCACCGTTGACGTTGACCTTGGCGGGGTCGATCTCCAGCTCCTTGTTCACGGCACAGGCCTGGGCGGCGAAGGCTTCGTTGAGCTCGAACAGGTCCACGTCGGCGGCGTTCCAGCCGGCGCGCTGCAAGGCCTTGCGCGTGGCCGACACCGGGCCCATGCCCATGGTGGCGGGGTCAAGGCCGGTGGTGCCGAAGGAGGCGATGCGCGCCAGGGGCTTGAGGCCCAGGGCGGCAGCCTTCTTGGCGCTCATCACCACCACGGCAGCAGCGCCATCGTTCAGGCCCGAGGCATTGCCCGCCGTCACGCTGCCGGCCTTGTCGAAGGCGGGGCGCAGGCCGGCCAGGGCCTCGGCATTGGTCTTGCGGTTGAGGTATTCGTCGGTGTTGAAGAAGATCGGGTCGCCCTTCTTCTGCGCCAGGGCCACGTCCACGATCTCGTAGGCGAACTTGCCGGCGTCCTGCGCGGCTGCAGCCTTGAGCTGGCTGTTCAGGGCCAATGCGTCCTGCTGCTCGCGGGTGATGCCGTACTGCTTGGCCACGTTCTCGGCCGTGATGCCCATGTGGTACTGGTTGTACACGTCCCACAGGCCGTCGACGATCATGGTGTCGACCAGCTTCCAGTCGCCCATGCGCTGGCCGTCGCGCGAGCCGGGCAGCACGTGGGGCGCCAGGCTCATGCTTTCCTGGCCTCCGGCCACGACGATCTCGCTGTCGCCCCAGGCCACGGCCTGCGCGGCCAGCATCACGGCCTTGAGGCCCGAGCCGCAGACGGCGTTGATGGTGAGCGCAGGCGTCTCCTGCGCCACACCGGCCTTCATGGAGGCCTGGCGCGCAGGGTTCTGGCCCACGCCGGCCGCCAGCACCTGGCCCATGATGACTTCACCCACCTGGCCGGCAGACAGGCCCGCGCGCGTGAGGGCTTCGCGGATGACGATGGAGCCCAGCTCAGTGGCGGGTACCTTTGCCAGTGCGCCGCCAAACTTGCCCACCGCCGTGCGGGTGGCCGAAACGATGACGATGTCTTCCATGGAATGTCCTTCTTTCTGGGGGTGGATACGGGCCCATCGGCGGAACAACGGGCCCTGTGCTTTCGGATCTTGCGGTGGATTCTCTCAGGTCTGCAGGCTCAGGCTTTTTGCTTCACATAGCGGCCAGGGGCCGGCTCGAGGGCCTTGAATTTGGGGGCCTTGCCATAGCCCTTGGGCGCGGCGATCTGCTTGCCCGCATGGCCCTTGAGCCAGCCGGACCAGTCGGTCCACCAGCTGCCGGGGTGTTCGGCCGCGCCCTGCAGCCATTGGTCGAGCGTGCCGGGGAACTTGCCGTCGGCGCGGATCCAGTGGCTGCGCTTGCCCTTGGCAGGCGGGTTGATCACGCCGGCGATGTGGCCCGATGCCCCCATCACGAAGCGCTTCTTGCCCGGCAGCACCTGGGTCGAGGCATAGGCCGCCGTGGCGGGCACGATATGGTCCTCGCGCGAGCCGTAGATGTAGGTGGGCAGCGTGAGCTGGCCCAGGTCCATCTTCTCGCCGCAGACGGTCAGCTTGCCCGGTTGGACCAGGCTGTTTTCGAGGTAGAAATTGCGCAGGTACCAGGCATAGAAGGGCCCGGGCAGGTTGGTGCTGTCGCTGTTCCAGTACAACAAGTCGAACGGCGGCGGCGTTTCGCCCTTGAGGTAGTTGCCCACCACGTAGTTCCACACCAGGTCGTTGGGGCGCAGGAAACTGAAGGTCGAGGCCAGGTCCTGGCCCTTCATCATGCCGCCGTTGCCCATCTCCATCTCGCGGTACTTGACGAAGGCCTCGTCGATGAAGACGTCGAGGATGCCGGTGTCGGTGAAGTCGATCAGCGTGGTCAGGAAGGTGGCGCTGGCCACGGGCTCGTCGCCGCGCGCGGCCAGCACGGCCAGCGCGTTGGAGAGGATGGTGCCGCCCACGCAGAAACCCAGGGCGTTGATCTGATCGGCGCCGGTGATGTTCTGCACCACGTCGATGGCCGCCATGGCGCCGTCTTCGACGTAGTTGTCCCAGGTCTTTTTCGCCAGGGCGTCGTCGGGGTTGCGCCAGCTCACCACGAAGGTGCGGTGGCCCTCGCTCACCGCATAGCGGATCAGCGAGTTCTCGGGCTGCAGGTCGAGAATGTAGAACTTGTTGATGCACGGTGGCACCAGCAGGAAGGGGCGCTCGTAGACCTTGGCGGTCAGCGGCTTGTATTCGAGCAGCTGGAACAGCTCGTTCTCGAACACCACGGCGCCCTCGGTGGTGGCCACGTTGCGCCCCACCTCGAACAGGCTCTCGTCGGTCATCGAAACATGGCCCTGCTTCAGGTCGTGCAGCAGGTTCTGCATGCCCTTGGCAATGCTCTCGCCCTTGGTCTCGATGGCTTTCTTCTGCGCCTCGGCGTTGAAGGCCAGGAAGTTGCTGGGTGCCATCGCCGCCATCCACTGCTCCACGCCGAAGCGGATGCGCGCGCGCGTCTTCTCGTCGGCCTCGACAGCGTCGGCCAGGCCCATCAGGGTACGGGCGTTGAGCAGGTAGGCGGCGGCAGAGAAGGCAGCCACCGGGTTGGCGGCCCAGCCTTCGCCGGCAAAGCGCTTGTCCTTGACCTCGGGTTTGCCCTGCAGGCCCTGGGCCCACAAGGCCTTGGCCTCTTCGAGGTACTGCTGCTGCAGGGCCTGCAGCTTGGCAGGCGACAATTGCACGGGCGCGGGAGTGGCCGCACCTGGTGCTGCCAGGTCGATTTTCTGGAATGATTGGACGGCCTGCGCCCAGCCTTGACCGAAAATCTGCTGGAATTGCTGGGCGCTCTGGTCCCAGATCGATTCTTCTGAACTCATCCCGTCTCCTCTGATGGTGTTCGGCTGCACCGGCACCTTGCCTTCATTGTTGCCCACGCCGCGAGGGCTGGCAACCTGCAACCGCGTTGATCGCGCAAGAACCCGTAAACACGTTTTCAACACAATGTACCTGATCGTCATCGCCTGGCTCTACGTCACCCTCATGATGGCCGTGGCGGAAGCCACCAACACCACCGGCACGGTGCTGGGGGCCATCGTCACCTTCGTGCTGTACGGGCTGCTGCCCATGGGGATCGTGGTCTACATCATGGGCACGCCCTCGCGCAAACGGGCCATCAAGCAGCGCGAGCAGGCAGAGCAGGCCGCCTGGGATGCCGAGCAGGCGGCACTGCGGGCCGCGCAGGCCGACTCAGCCGCGCCAGATGCAGGCGGCGAAACGCCCGCTGCCGCCGAGGACGGCGGTGTCGCGCCGGTGCGAAAAGAACCGTGAGGCATTGCGCACCGTGCACCAGGGTGCCGTGCCATCGTTGCCGTAAACCGCGTTGAGCCCCAGGGCCGCCAGACGCAGCCGGGCCAGGCCTGCCAGATCGGCGAGGAACTTGCCCCCGGGCTGGGGCACGAAACAGGCCTCGGCGGCGGCATCATGGCCGCAGAACGCCGCGCGCACCTCGGCGCCCACCTCGAAAGCCGTGGGCCCGATGCAGGGCCCCAGCCAGGCAATGACCTCGGCAGCAGGCGCGCCCTCGGCCGCCAGATGCTGCACCGTGGATTCGAGCACCCCCTGCCCTTGAGCCCCGGCCAGGCCGCGCCAGCCGGCGTGGGCGGCGGCCACCACGCTGCCCGCGCGATGGGCCAACAGCACCGGCAGGCAGTCGGCCACCATGATGGTGCACACGGCACCGGCCGCCGTGGCCAGGCAGGCATCGGCCGCCGTGGCATCGGGCGTGGTGCGGTCGATCACGGCGACATCGGTGCCATGCACCTGGTTCAGGAAGACGGCGCGTGCCCCGGCGGTACGGGCCTGCAGCACGGACTGCAGCACCTGGCGGTTGGCCTGCACGGCCGCCGCATCGTCGCCCACGTGGATGCCCAGGTTCAGTTGGTCATAGGTCGTGCCACTGACGCCGCCGGCACGTGTGGTGCACAGCGCATGCACGCCGGACGGCGCAGGCCAGTCGGGTACCAGCCAGTCGGCCGGCAGGGAAGCATCCATGGGAAGCAATCAGGCGCCGGAAGTGCCTGCAGGGTCCTGGTGTTGGTAGACGACCTTGGTCAGCAGGGTCATCAGGACTGCGCGCTCTTCGGCATTCAGGGGGCCCATCAGGCGCTCCTGCACGCGCTGGGCGGCATCGCGCATCTGCAGTGCGGCGGTCTCGCCTTCGGGGGTGATCCACAGCAGCTTGCGGCGCCGGTCGCGGGTGTCGGCCTCGCGGCGCACCCAGCCACGCTTTTCGAGCCGGCCGATGACCGAGCCCGAGGTGGCGGCATCAAAGGCCACGCGCGAGGCCAGCGTCACCTGGTCCTCGCCCGGCTGGGCCAGCAGCTCGTGCAGGATGGCAAACTGCACCGGGGTCACGTCGAACCCGGCCGTCTCTTCCATGAAAAGCGCCACGGTCCGCTGGTGCGCGCGGCGCACCAGGTGGCCCGGAGTGTTTTGGAAATCGAAGCTCTTTGCCATGGGCGCGAGTGTAGCGCCCCACCCCCAGCAACTGCGGCGCGGGCGTGGCACACTGGCAACAGGCTCGCCTTGTACGCGATCGCCCACGGGCGCACGTGCATCGGCAGACTCCCCAACACCCTTGAAAGGCAGACATGAGCTATGTGTTTTCCCCCGCGCCGGTGGCCAGCGTGCCCGTGGTGGGCAGCGGCGACCGCTTTCCCGTGCACCGCATCTACTGCGTGGGCCGCAACTACGAAGAGCATGCGAAGGAAATGGGCTTCACCGGCCGTGAGCCGCCGTTCTTCTTCATGAAGCCGGCCGACGCCATCGTCGTCGTCGATGCCGGCCAGACCGGCGAGTTGCCCTACCCCAGCCTCACCGCCAACCTGCACCACGAGATCGAACTGGTGGTGGCCATCGGCAAGGGCGGCAAGGACATCAAGGCCGCCGACGCGTTCTCGCACATCTACGGCTACGCCACGGGCCTGGACATGACGCGCCGCGACCTGCAGAACGACATGAAGAAGCAGGGCCGCCCCTGGTGCATCGGCAAGGGCTTCGATGCCAGCGCCCCCATCGGCCCCATCACGCCTGCGGCCCAGGCCGGCGACGTGGCCAAGGCCGGCATCTGGCTGCAGGTCAACGGCACCGACAAGCAGCGCAGCACGGTGGCCCAGCTGATCTGGAACATCGCCGAGACCATCGAGCACCTGTCGGCCGCCTGGGAGCTGCAGCCCGGCGACCTGATCTACACGGGCACGCCCGAAGGCGTGGGCGCCGTGGTGCGCGGCGACACGCTCGAAGGCGGTGTGGACGGCCTCACGGGGATCAAGCTCAAGGTGGTGTAATCCCCATCGCCATCGCCCGCCGCAGGCTCGTCCTTGTGGGCGTTACACTATCATTTTCATAGCTGCAGGCGCCAGTTACGGCAGGCAGCCCCACGCTTTTACCCGCATGACCTTCCGCAGCCCGATCCGACACTGCCGCGCCTGTGGCACCGCCGTGGTGTACCGCCTGCCCGACGATGGCGACACCAAGCAGCGCGCCGTGTGCCCGGCCTGCCACACGGTGCACTACGAGAACCCGCTCAATGTGGTGGGCACGGTGCCCGTGCTGGCCGATGGCCGCGTACTGCTGTGCAAGCGCAACATCGAGCCGCGTTGGGGCAAGTGGACGCTGCCTGCGGGCTTCATGGAGCTGGAGGAGACCACTTCGCAAGGCGCCGCGCGCGAGACCGACGAGGAGGCCGGCGCGCAGATAGAGATGGGCCCGCTGTTCAGCCTGCTCAACGTGCGCCGCGTCGGCCAGGTGCATTTCTTCTACCGCGCCACGCTGCTCAGCGAGGTGTTCGACCCCGGCCACGAGACCATCGAGGCACGCCTGTTCACCGAGGCCGAAATTCCGTGGGAAGAGATCGCCTTCCGCACGGTGAAGGAAACGCTGGAGTGCTATTTCGCCGACCGCAAGGCGGGCGCTTTTGGGCTGCACTGCATCGATATCGAGTGACCCGTGAGAGGTCTGCCATGCACAGCGCCCCGCCCGACAATCTGCCCACGTACCGCCTGCTCACCGGCCCCGACGACGCGGCCTTCTGCCGACGCGTGAGCGAGGCCCTGGCGCTGGGCTATGAGCTGTATGGCTCACCGGCCGCGACCTTCAATGGCGAGCGCGTGATTGTGGCGCAAGCCATCCTCTGGCCCGGCACCAAGCCCCAATAGACCCGCTCAGGGCGGCACCTCGGCACCGGGCACCTGCCCCCCTGCGGGCGGCGGCACGCCGACCGGCGGGGGCATGGCAGGCGACAGCGGTGGCAGCACCATCTGCTCGGCCGGCGGCGCAGGTCCGCGCTGCGGCGACGCATCGGGCAGGGGTTGCAGGTCCGGCTCGCGGATCACCGGTGGCAGGGTGCCTGGGGGCAGCGGTGGCGGGTAGCCACCGGGCTGACTGGGCTGACCGGGCGCATCGCGGCCGAACAGGTCCATCACCCAGTTGCGCATACCGGCCATGGCATTGCCCACGGCGCTGGGGTCTTGCTCGTCGATGAAGCGGTCCTTGCCGTCGAGCACCTGCGAGCGGAAGGACTGCTGCACGAAGTCGCCCACCATGGGCAGCGCGCTGTGGGCGCCCTGCCCCCAGTAGTCACTGCGCAGGGTCACGCGCCCGTCGTTGAAGCCCACCCAGGCGCCGGCCACCACGCGCGGGTGCATGAGGATGAACCAGCCATCGGTGTTGTCCTGCGTGGTGCCGGTCTTGCCCGCCACGTCCCCCTGGATGCCATAGCGCGTGCGGATGGCGCGGCCCGTGCCCTTGTCGATCACGCCGCGCATGGTGGCGCGCAGCGTCTGCGCCACGCCCACGGGCAGCACCTTCTCGGCCGCGGGCGGGGTGAAGGTCTGCAGCACCTTGCCATGGCGGTCCTCGATGCGCGTGATGAGCACCGGCGACACGTAGCGCCCGGCATTGGCGATGGTGCCGTAGGCCGAAACCATCTCGCGCAGGGTGACCGGGCTGGTACCGAGCGCCAGCGAGGGCACGAGTTCGAGCTTGCTCTCGCGCACGCCCATGGCGCGCGCCAGCTCGGCCACGTGGGCGGGGCCGACCTTGTGCATGAGCTGGGCCGTGATGGTGTTCTTGGACAGGGCCAGGCCGTCGGCCAGGGTCATGGGTTCGTCGCTCGGCGGGCCGCCATCGGTGGGGCGCCAGACCTGGCCGCCGCCCAGGGGGATTTCCACGGCCTCGTCCATCAGCGTGTCGGTGGGCAGCGCGCCCTGCTCGAAGGCCGCGCCATAGACAAAGGGCTTGAAGGTGGAGCCCGGCTGGCGCCGTGCCTGCTGCACGTGGTCGAACGGGTCCTGGCCGAAATCGCGGCTGCCCACCCAGGCCAGCACGTGGCCGGTGACCGGGTCCATGGCCATGAAACCGGCCTGCACGCGGGTCTTGTTCTGTCGCAGGGTGCGCATGAAGGCGGTATCGGCCACCAGGGTCTTGAGCGCCTCCTCAGGAGTGGCGCCCTGCTCCACCGCCGTGCGGTACTCGGGCGTGTCGCGCACGAAGTCCTGCACCAGGTCGGACTGCGGGTTCCACGCGCTGCGCTGGGCCCAGGCGGTGTCGGCAATGCCCTGCAGCTGCTTGCCCTGGCGCGCCACGGCCTGGTTGGCGAAGGCCTGCAGGCGCGAGTCGATGGTGGTGTGCACCAGCAGGCCATCGGCATGCAGGCTGTAGCCGTTGGCATCGGCCCAGGCGATCAGGGTCTTGCGCAGCTGCTGGGCAAAGTGCGGGGCCAGGCCCGTGGCCTCGCTCTGGCGCTCGAAATCGACGCGCAGGGGGCGTTTTTGCAGGGTGTCGAACTGGGCCTTGTCGAGCTTGTCGCGCTTGACCATCTGCGCCAGCACGGTGTTGCGCCGCGCCTGGGCGCGCTCGGGGTTCATCACCGGGTTGTAGTAGGCCGTGCCCTTGAGCATGCCGATCAGCGTGGCGCTCTCCAGCAGGTTGAGCTTGTCAGCCGACTTGTCGAAATAGGTGCGCGCCGCCATCTCGATGCCGTAGGCGTTGTACAGAAACGGCACGGTGTTGAGGTAGGTCTCCAGGATCTCGTCCTTGGAGTAGGACATCTCGATCTTGATCGCGGTGATGGCCTCCTTGAGCTTGCGCGTCAAGGTGCGCGAGCGCCCGATCTCCTCGGGGAACAGGTTGCGCGCCAACTGCTGGGTGATGGTGGAGCCGCCCTGCGGATCCCCGCGCAGCGTGTGCACCACCGACGAGGCGGTGCGCCGCCAGTCCATGCCCCAGTGCTCGTAGAAGCGGTGGTCTTCGGTGGCGATGAGCGCATTGATCACGTGCGGGGCGATGCGGTTGAGCGCCACCCACTCGCGGTTCGCCCACCGGTATTCAGACAGCACCTTGCCGTCGGCCGAGATCAGTTGCGCGGGCCGCTCGGTCTTGGCCTTGGTGATGTCGCTGATGGAGGGAGTGAACGGGATCAGCGCCACGGTGAACAGCACCAGGGCCAACGGCAGCGCCAGGATAGCCAGCAGCCACTTGCGGCGTGAGGAGCCCTTTGCATAGGCCACCACGCGACGCAGGCCGGCGGCCAGGCGCGCGCCCAGGTTGGTGAAAAGGGGCGGCATCACGCTGCGGGCCCGCCGGCCAGCAGCGCCAGCATGCCCGCCTCGTCGAGCACGGGCACGCCCAGCTCCTCGGCTTTGGCCAGCTTGCTGCCGGCCTCTTCGCCGGCCACCACATAGCTGGTCTTCTTGCTCACCGAGCCCGAGACCTTGGCGCCTGCGGCCTCGAGCATGTCCTTGGCGGCATCGCGGCTCAGGGTGGGCAAGGTGCCGGTGAGCACGATCGTCTTGCCGGCCAGTACCTGGGGCACCTTTTCGCCCCTGGCCTGCTCCGGCCACTTCACGCCGCAGGCAATCAGTTGCTCCACCACTTCGCGGTTGTGCGCCTGCTGGAAGAAGGTGTGAAAGCTTTGCGCCACGATGGGGCCCACGTCGGGCACTTCGAGCAGTTGCTCCACCGTGGCGGCTGTCTCGGCCGTGGCGCCAATCATGGCGTCCAGCGTGCCGAAGTGCTTGGCCAGGTCTTTGGCGGTGGATTCGCCCACGTGGCGGATGCCCAGGCCGAAGAGGAAGCGTGGCAGCGTGGTTTGCTTGGATTTTTCGAGCGCGGCCAGCACGTTCTGGGCCGATTTTTCGGCCATGCGCTCCAGCGCCACCAGCGAAGTGAGCCCCAGGCGGTACAGGTCGGGCAGCGTGCGGATCACGTTGGCCTCAACCAACTGGTCCACCAGCTTGTCGCCCAGGCCTTCGATGTCCATCGCGCGGCGCGCGGCAAAGTGCAGGATGGCCTCCTTGCGCTGCGCGGCGCAGAACAGGCCGCCGGTGCAGCGGTGGTTGGCCTCGCCGGGCTCGCGCACCACGTCGCTGCCGCACACGGGGCACTGGCGCGGCATGCGGAAATTGGGCACATAGGCCGGGCGCTGGCCGGGCATCACGCCCACCACCTCGGGGATCACGTCGCCCGCGCGGCGCACGATCACCGTGTCGCCCACGCGCACCTGCTTCTTGCGGATCTCGAACAGGTTGTGCAGCGTGGCATTGGTCACCGTGACCCCGCCGACGAACACCGGCGCCAGGCGCGCGACGGGCGTGAGCTTGCCGGTGCGCCCAACCTGGATGTCTATGCCCTCCACGCGCGTGGCCATCTCCTGCGCAGGGTACTTGTGGGCCACGGCCCAGCGCGGCTCGCGGGTCTTGAAGCCCAGGTCGCGCTGCAGGTCCAGGCGGTTGACCTTGTAGACCACGCCGTCGATGTCGTAGGGCAACTGGTCGCGCGAGGCGCCCACCTGCTGGTGAAAGGCCACCAGCTCGGCCGCGCCTGTGGCGATCTGCACCTGCGCAGCTACCGGAAAGCCCCAGTCCTTGAGCGTTTTCAGCATCTCGTAGTGCGTGGCAAACACGCGCCCGCCCTCGTTCACCGGCGTGGTGGCGCCCAGGCCGTAGGCAAAAAAGCTCAGCGGGCGCCGGGCCGAGATGTCCGAATCGAGCTGACGCACCGCACCCGCCGCGGCGTTGCGCGGGTTCACGAATGTCTTGCCGCCCTGCTCGCGCTGGCGTTCGTTCAAGGCATCGAAATCGGCGCGGCGCATGTAGACCTCGCCACGCACTTCGAGCAACGGCGGCACGCCGGCCGGCAGGATCAAAGGGATCTGGCGGATGCGGCGGATGTTGTGCGTCACGTCCTCGCCCACCTCGCCGTCGCCGCGCGTGGCGGCCTGCACCAGGCGGCCACCCTGGTAGCGCAGGCTCATGGCCAAGCCGTCGAACTTGGGCTCGGCCACGTACTCGATGGCAGGGTCGGACTCGGCCAGGCCCAGCTCGCGGCGCACGCGGGCATCGAAGGCCTGGGCGCCCGTGGCCTCGGTATCGGTCTCGGTGTGGATGCTGAGCATGGGCACGGCATGGCGCACCGGGGCCAGGCCATCCGCCACGCCACCGATCACGCGCTGCGTGGGCGAATCGGGGGTGATGAGGTCGGGGTTGGCCTCCTCCAGGGCCTGCAGCTCACGGAACACCCGGTCGTACTCGGCATCGGGCACCGTGGGCTCGTCGAGTACGTAGTACTGGTGGGCCCAGCGGTTGAGCTGGTCGCGCAGCGCGTCGACGGCCTCGGCCGGTTGCAGGGACAGCGCACTGGCTGCGGAGGGATTGGAATCAGTCACCACGGATGGCACCCAGGAAAGTAGGAGGCTCCTGCACGGTTACAGGAATGGCGGCGGGCATGGCGCGCTGCAGGAAGTCGATAACTCGGGCGTCGAGGCGCCCAAACCCCGGGCGCACCTCGATGGGCTCGCCCGCATGGCGCTCGAACACATAGCTGCGCAGGCCAGGCGTGCCTTTGACCACGAGCGCCCGGATGCCCGCCAGCGGCACCTGCACGTGGCCCGGGCGCACATTCTGGGGCATGCTCAGGTAGATCCCTGCGCCATCGATGCGCACCAGCGGCTGCCCCATGGGTCCGAACTTGCGCCGTGCGCGCCAAGCCAAGGCCACCGGTGCAATGACGAAGCCCAGATACCCCAGGATGAAATAATTGGTCCGGCCTGCCAGGGATGCCCTGAGGAACATGCCCACGATGACCAGAAAGCCGATCACGGGCAAGCCGTAGTCGATGAAACGGTTCGAGGGGCGAAACAGCCCCTGGGGCATTTCCACCACCTGCGGAAACAGCACGTGCCACCAGCGCATGGGATCTCCTTTCGGCCCGGGATGCCCGGCCACTCAGCTGAACAGGCGCCGCGCCAGCACCGAGCCGGCCGACAGCTCGCGCCCGTCGAGCTGGTCGTACAGCAGCTCCAGGTCGGCTGCGATCGGGTCCATGGCCATGGCGGGCAGCGGGTGGCCGTTCTGGTCGCAGAGCACGCCGTCCATGGCCTCGCACAGCGCGGCGGCCACTTCGCGCAGGCGCGTGAACGGCTGTTCGCCGCGATGCACCTGGGAGACATCCAGGCTCAGGGTCACGTCGCGGATGGCGGACTGGTCCGGGTCATCGGCCAGTGCGGCCTGCGTGTCGTAGCCCAGGGTGAGCAGCGGCGGCAGGCCCGGGCTGCCAGTGGGCAGCACCAGGCGGCCTGGCATGGCAGCGGACACGAAGCCCAGGCGCGCGGCGTTCTGGTGGATGTAGCCGGGGCTCCAGGCGGCCTGGCGTGCGCGCAGCATGAAGGCCAGTTGCGCATCGTGGTCGCTGGCGAACTGGTCGAGCTCGCGGGCACGGGCCACTTCCTGCAGCATGTCGGGAAAGTCGGGGGCGGCGTTCACCGCATCGGCAAAGGCCTGGGCCTTGACCACGAATTCGGAGTATTCGATCTCGTTGAGCGCGCCCATGCGGTTGGCCAGCTGCACGCCAGCCTGGAAGCTCTGGTAGCGCTGGCCAGGCGACGGCGTCTCCCACTGCTGGGTGGCTTCGTTGTAGCCTTCGATGGCAAATGGCTTGCTGCCCGCGCGGCGGGTGGGCGGCATGGCGGCCAGCGCGGCATCGCCTGAAACGATGAGCTCAGGCTGCAAGGTGGCGATCACGTCGATCAGCGGGTCGAGCCCCGGCCGGCGCTCCAGCGACATCGGCGGCACCGGCATCTGCAGCGCATCGAGCACGTCCACCGTGTGCACCGAGGGGTCGGGGCCGCGGTCCAGGCTGTCCAGTTCCGCCGCCGTGAGCTGGGTGGCACCGGCATCGAAACCGGGCTCCTGGCGCAGCGCCGGGTCGGCCCCGTGCTCGGGCTCCTCGGGCGAGGCGCGCCGCGGCGCGTTGCGGTGCGACGTCCAGGCGTTGTAGGCCACGATGAGGGCCAGCACCAGGCCGCCGATGATCGCCAGACTCAGTTGCAATGTGCTCATAGATCTCGGTCCGGTCCGTGCCCGGCGGGAAGGCTGCGGAAGCTTGTCTTGGTCATCATGTCATGCATCGGCCATCGAAAGGGCCGATTCCATGTCCACTGCCACGATGCGCGAGACGCCCTGCTCCTGCATGGTCACGCCGATCAGTTGTTCGGCCATTTCCATGGCGATCTTGTTGTGGCTGATGAACAGGAACTGCGTGCTCTTGCTCATGCTGGAGACCAGCTTGGCATAGCGCTCGGTGTTGGCGTCGTCCAGCGGCGCGTCCACCTCGTCCAGCAGGCAGAACGGTGCGGGGTTGAGCTGGAAGATGGCGAACACCAGCGCAATCGCCGTGAGCGCCTTCTCGCCACCCGACAGCAGGTGGATGGTCTGGTTCTTCTTGCCGGGTGGCTGCGCCATCACCTGCACGCCGGAGTCAAGGATTTCGTCGCCGGTGATGATGAGCCGGGCCTGGCCGCCACCGAACAGCTCGGGGAACATGCGCCCGAAATGGCCGTTGACAGTGTCGAAGGTGCCCGAGAGCAACTGGCGCGTTTCGCCGTCGATCTTGCGGATCGCGTCTTCGAGCGTGTTCATGGCCTCGGTCAGGTCGGCCGTCTGTGCGTCGAGGAAGATCTTGCGCTCGCTGGCCAGCTTGAGTTCGTCCAGCGCCGCCAGGTTCACCGCGCCCAGGGCCGCGATCTCGCGGTGCAGGCGGTCGATTTCGCCCTGCAGGCCAGAGACGCGCACGTTGCCGTCGGCGATCGACTGGGCCACGGCCTCCAAGTCGGCCTGGGCATCGGCCAGCAAGGTGGTGTACTGCTCCAGGCCCAGGCGCGCGGCCTGCTCCTTGAGCTGGAATTCAGTGATGCGCGCGCGCAGCGGGTCGAGCGCGCGTTCGAGCTGCATGCGCCGCTCGTCGCTGGCGCGCAGCTTGGCGGTCAGGTCGTCGTACTCGCCACGCTGGGCAGACAGGGCCTTCTCGCGCTCCATCTTCACGTCCAGCGCGGCCTGCAGGCCGCCCTGGGCGGCCGCGTCGGACAGGCGGGCCAACTCATCGCGGGCGCGCTGCTGCTCGTCGGTGAGCGAGGCGGCCTGCTGGTTCGCCGTCTCGATGGAACGGTTGAGTTCGCCGCGGCGCGCCTCCAGGCTGCGCTGCGAGAAGGTGGCCTCCTGCGCCTGGCGCTCCAGCGTGCGCTGCTGCTCGCGGCAGGCGGCCAGCTTGCGCTCGGCCTCGATCACGCGGTCGCCCAGTTGCGCCTCGCGCTCCTGGCTGTCGGCCAGCTGCATGTCCAGCTCTTCAAAGCGGGCTTCGGCGGCCACGCGGCGCTCCTGCAGGTCCGCCAATTGCGCCTCGATCTCGGCGATGTCGGCACCGATCTGTGCGCTGCGCGCACGTGTCTGCTCGGCCAGTTGGGTCAGGCGCAGGGTCTCCACCTGCAGCTCGTGGGCCCGGCTCTGGGCCTCGGTGGCCTCGCGGCGGGCGCCCACCAGGCGCTGCGAGGCGTCGGCATAGGCGGCCTCGGCGCGGACCAGCGCGGTGCGCGACTCCTCGGCGATCAGGGCCTGGGCGCGCAGCTCCTTCTCCAGGTGCTCGATCTCCTGCGCGCGGGCCAGCATGCCCGACTGCTCGGAGTCCTGCGCATAGAAGCTCACGCTGTGCGCGCTGACGGCATGGCCCGAGGGCACGAACACCACCTCGCCCGGTAGCAGCGTGCTGCGGCGGTTCAGCGCTTCATCGAGCGTGGGGGCGGTATAGCAGCCCTGCAGCCAGTCGACCAGCACGGCACGCAGGCCGGCGTCGTTCAGGCGCAGCAGGTCGGACAGGCGCGCATGCGGCGAAGCCGTCTCGGGCGTGCCGGCGGAAGGCATGCTGTAGAACGCCAGGCGGGCCGGGGGCGCATCGGTGCCGCCCGAGCCCAGGAAGCCGCGCACCATGTCCAGGCGCCCGACTTCGAGTGCGGCCAGGCGCTCGCGCAGCGCGGCTTCAAGCGCGTTTTCCCAGCCCGGTTCGATGTGGATGCGGCTCCACAGGCCTTGCAGGCTATCGAGGCCGTGCTTGGCCAGCCAGGGGCGCAGCTTGCCATCGGTCTTGACCTTTTCCTGCAAGGCTTTGAGGGCTTCCATGCGGGCAGACAAATCTGCCTGGCGCGCGCTTTCGCTGTTCACGGCCTGCTGGCGGGCGCGGCGGTCGTCGTCCAACTGCGGCACGGCCTCCTGCAGCTCGGCCAGGCGGGCCTCGGTAGTCTCGGCCAGTTCCTTGGCCTCGTCCAGTTGCTCCTGCAGGTTGGCCAGGCGCGCCTCGTCGGGCGCGGCCAGGGCATTGCGGTCGGCGCGCAGGCGCTCGTAGCGGCCATCGAATTGGCGGCTTTGCTCGTCGATGCTGCGCTGCTCGGCGGCCAGCACGCCGATCTGCTGCTGCACCTGGACCACGCTGGCGCGCTGCTCAGAGGTGCGGCTTTGCGCCTGGCGCAGGGCGTCTTCGAGGTCGGGCAGCTGCATGGCCTGCTCTTCGACCTGGGCGGCCAGCAGTTCGGCGCGCTCCTCGGCGTCCACACCGGCACCGGCGAGATTTTCGAGCTCGATGTCGGCCTCTTCCTTGCGGGCGGACCACTGGGCAATCTGCTCGGCCAGCGTCACCAGGCGCTGCTCCACGCGCAGGCGGCCTTCCACCACGTAGCGGATCTCGGCCTCCAGGCGCCCCACTTCGGCCGTGGCCTCGTAGAGCTTGCCCTGGGCCTGGTTGACGTGGTCGCCAGCGGCATAGTGCGCCTGGCGGATGGTCTCGAGGTCGGACTCGACGGCGCGCAGGTCGGCCATGCGCGATTCGAGGTCGTTCACGGCCTGCAGGCCATCCAGGCGCACCTTGGCCTGGTCGGCCTCGGCATCGGCGCGCTTCAGGAACCACTGCTGGTGCTGCTTGAGCGTGGCGTCGGCGTTCAGCGCGTTGTATTTGGCGGCCACCTCGGCCTGCTTTTCGAGCTTTTCGAGGTTGGCGTTGAGCTCGCGCAGGATGTCTTCCACCCGCGTGAGGTTCTCGCGCGTGTCCGAGAGGCGGTTTTCCGTCTCGCGGCGGCGCTCTTTGTACTTGGAGACGCCGGCAGCCTCTTCGAGGAACAGGCGCAGCTCTTCGGGGCGCGACTCGATGATGCGGCTGATGGTGCCCTGGCCGATGATGGCGTAGGCGCGCGGCCCCAGGCCCGTGCCCAGAAACACGTCCTGCACGTCGCGCCGGCGCACGGGCTGGTTGTTCAGGTAGTAGCTGCTGGTGCCGTCGCGCGTGAGCACGCGGCGCACCGCCACCTCGCCGTACTGGCCCCACTGGCCACCGGCGCGGTGGTCGGAGTTGTCGAACACCAGCTCCACGCTGGCGCGGCTGGCCTGCTTGCGCGTGGTGGTGCCGCTGAAGATCACGTCCTGCATGGACTCGCCGCGCAGCTCGCTGGCCTTGCTCTCGCCCAGCACCCAGCGCACCGCATCCATGATGTTGGACTTGCCGCAGCCGTTGGGGCCCACCACGCCCACGAGTTGCCCCGGCAGCATGAAGTTGGTGGGCTCAGCGAAGGACTTGAAGCCGGAAAGCTTGATGGAGGTGAGACGCACGTGTCAGGGACAGACAGGAAATGGGTGGGCGAACGAACGCCAGGCGGAAAAACACCGGCAAATGCAAAGCGGGATGATACCGCGGCGCCTACTGGCTCCTGCGGAGGGAAGCCCCCTTGCAGCCAATCCCGGAGGTCCTGTCGGCAATATTTAACAAATATTGATCCTACCGCTTGCCTGGCATGCGCTTGCAGCTATCAATTTTGCACAGCAGGACGGATGGGTTTCACTGCACCACGCGCACCTGGTTGCGCCCCTGCGATTTGGCGTCGAAGAGTGCCTGGTCGGCGCGCGCGATGGCCTGCGCCAGGTGCTGCATCGCAAGCACCTCACAGGCGCCGATGGAGACGCTCAGTGGCTCAGGCTCGGTGACCCCCTCCACCCCGCGGCGCAGCTTCTCGGCGACCTTGAGGGCGTCGGCCAGCGGGGTCTGGGGCAGGCAGACCAGGAATTCCTCACCGCCCCAGCGGATGATCTCGTCGCCCCGGCGCAGGGCATCCCGCAGCACCCGGGCCACGGCCTGCAGCGCCGCGTCGCCCGCATCGTGGCCGAAACGGTCGTTGATGCTCTTGAAATGGTCCAGGTCCAGCATCAGGATGGACGAGGCCGGCTCGAACAGCGAAGTGCGGTACAGCCGCCGGTCGATCAGGTCCAGGGCGTGCCGGTTGAGCAGGCCGGTGAGCGCATCGTGGTAGGCCGCGCGTTCCAGCTCAACACGCTCGGCGGCCACCGTCATGAGCGAGCCGAACAGCTCGGCCAGCCCCGAGAAGAGCCCCACCCCCAGGTCGTCGAAGTAGCCATCGCGGTCCGCATACAGCACGAACATGCCGCTGTAGCCATTGAAGGTGGAGCGGATCGGCAGTGCCAACACGTGGCGGATGTCATGCTCGCGCGCGGCCTCGCGCCACGGGCCGTACAGCGAATACTGCGACACCGTGAAGGCCTGCGCAGGCTTGCCGTCCAGGGTGGAGAAGGCCGGGCCGATCTGCGTGAGCAGGTTGCGCTCGATGTGCAGTGCCTCGGCATATGCGACCGCCGGGCCGGCGAACACCTGGGGGCGGATGGATTGCGTGTCCGAAGGGCCGAACCAGGTCCAGGCCAGGCGGATATGGGGCGTGACCTCGACGATCGCCTGGCAGATGCCGCGGATGATCTCCAGCTCGCCCCGCCCGAGGATCAGCTTGGCAGAACTCTTGAGCAGCATTTCGGCAATGGCCGACTTCTCGCGCTGGGCATCGAACGCCTCGGGAGGTGGCTGGGCCTGGCGCGGCGATCGCCTCGTATTGAATAGCATGGCGCGGGTCAGACGGTGCGAAGGGCTTGTGCAACCGGTGGCAAGCTCATGCCAGGGGCAGGCCCGGGGCGTTGTGCCGGCGCACCAGTTCCTCGAACTCGGCCACCTGCAAAGGAGGGCTGAGCAGATAACCCTGCCAGGCATGGCAGTTGTTGCGCGCCAGGAACTCGCGCTGGGCCTCGGTCTCCACGCCTTCGGCGATCACGCGCAGGCCCAGGCTGGTGCCCAGCGCCACCACGGTGCGGGCGATGGCCGCGTCGTTGGGGTCGGTGAGCACGTCGCGCACGAAGCTCTGGTCGATCTTGAGCTGGTCCAGCGGCAGCCGCTTGAGATAGGACAGCGACGAGTACCCGGTGCCGAAGTCGTCCAGCGAAAAACCGACCCCATAGGCCTTGAGCTGGCCCATCTTGGCGATGGTGTCTTCCACGTCCGAGAGCAGCAAGCCCTCGGTCATCTCCAGCTTGAGGCGGTTGCCGTCGGCGCCAGCACCCGCCAGCGCGGCCAGCACCTGGGCCACGAAGCCGCTCTGGTGGAACTGCCGCGGGCTCACGTTCACGGCCAGGCCCAGGCCCGCCAGGGCGGGCTCCAACGCCCAGCGAGCCAGGCGCTGGCAGGCCACCTGCAGCACCCATTCGCCCAGCGGCAGGATCAGGCCGTTCTCCTCGGCCAGCGGGATGAACTGCGCGGGCGAGACGAAACCGTCGCGCGGGTGGCGCCAGCGCAGCAGCGCCTCGGCACCGGTGATGCGGCCCTGGTCGATCTGCGCCTGGTAGTACAGCTCGAACTGGCCCTGGGCCATGCCCACGCGCATGTCCAGCTCCATGGCCGCGCGGGCGCTCACGGCGGCCTGCATCTGGGGGTCGTAAAAGCGCAGCGTGTCGCGGCCTGCCGACTTGGCCTGGTACATGGCCAGGTCGGCCCGGCGCAGCAGCTCGTCCACCGTCTCGCGCACGCCGCTGAACAGGGTCACGCCCATGCTCAGCGAGCTGTGGTGCGCCTCGGCGCCAATGGCGTAGGGTTCGCGCAGCACGGCCAGAATGCGCTGGCCGGCCTCCTCGCAGCGTGCGGCGGCCTCCTCGGGCGTGGCGCCCAAGTCTTCGAGCAGCACCACGAACTCGTCGCCGCCCTGGCGCGCCACGGTGTCGTCCTCGTGCACGCAGGCGCGCAGGCGGTTGGCCACCTGCAGCAGCAGGGTGTCGCCCTTGTCGTGGCCCTGGGTCTCGTTCAGGGTCTTGAAGTTGTCGAGGTCGAGCAGCAGCAGCGCGCCGTGGCTCTGGTGGCGCGCGCTGGTGGCCAGTGCCTGCTGCAGCCGGTCGATCAGCAGCCGGCGGTTGGGCAGTTGGGTCAGCGGGTCGTAGTAGGCCAGGTTCTTGATTTCATGCTCGGCCGCCTTGCGCTGGCTCAGGTCTTGCAGGGTGACGAGGTGGTCGTCCCCGATGCGCACGCCGGCCACCTCCACCGGGCGCACCACGCCGTCGCGGCACAGGAAGTGGTATTCGGCGGCGGCGATGATGCCGTCGCTGTCGTCCGCGCGCTGGCGCTCCTCGCGCCAGGCGTTGCGCATCACCTCGCGCTCCTCGGGGTCGGGGTAGGTCTTTTGCCACCACACGTCCACATTGGGCACGTCCTGGGCGGTATAGCCGCAGATCTGCAGGAAGCGCTCGTTGCGAAACGAGATGGTGCCGTCCTTTTGCACCAGACACAGCCCCATGGGCAGGCGCTGCAGAATGCCGCGCAGGTGTGCCTCGTTGCCGCGCAGCGTGTTCTCCATGCGCTTGCGCTCGCTGATGTCCTGCACCACGGCCATGTGGAAGTCGGGCGAAGTGCCCGGCGTCCACATGGGCGAAACCGTCAGGTCCACCCAGATCTCGGAGCCGTTCTTGTGGAAGTACCGCTTTTCCATGCGGAACTCGTGGATCTCGCCGGACTTGAGGCGCTCCATCTGGGCCAGATCGACCGCCAGGTCTCCGGGCTGGCTGATGGCCCGGAAATCGAGCGCACGCATCTCCGGCACCGAGTAGCCCAGGATGTCGCAGTATTTCTGGTTGATGCGCACGAAGCGCCCGCTCTGGGTATCGATCTGCGCCACGCCCACGGCGGCCTGGTTGAACAGGGCGCGAAAGCGGTCTTCACTTTCGCGCCGGGCCTCGTCGGACACCTGCGCGCGCGCCAGGGCCTGCGTGCGCTGGCGCGCCAGCAGCGTGACCAGTGCCGCCAGCAGCAACGACACCAGCGCCCCGGAAGCCCCTGCCGCCCAGGGCAGGCTGCGCTCGGAGAGCGACAGCAGAGACTGCGTGGGCATGAAGCTCAGGCGCCAGCGCCGGTCGTGCACCAGGATGTCCCGCTCATAGGGCACCGAGCCCGGCAGGGCCTGTGCGGTGGGCGGCAGCAGTACGCGCACCGTGGTGTCGGTGGCACCGGGGCGGGAGGAGCCCTGGTCGGTGATGGAGACCGCTATGCCGTTGAGCAGGCCCTCGCCGCGCATGAAGCGCACCAGGTCATAGACCCGGATGGTGGCGGCGACCGCCCCGATGAACACCTGCGGCTTGAGATCGGTCACACCGGAGCGGTCGAACACCGGCACACGGATCACGAAGGCCGTGCGGTGCGTCTGCTCCTGCACCAGGTCGAACGGGGCCGAGGCCACGGTGTGCCCGCTGTCGCGGCTGTACTGCATGGCCGCCAGGTTGGTGGGCTGGGCACTGATATCGAGGCCCAGCACGGCCTCGTTGCCCTTCATGGGCCACAGGTACTCGGCCACGAAGTACTCGGGGCGCTCGCCGGGCGGGCGGATCGAAAACTCGGGATAGCCGGCGGGGTTGATCGAGGTGTCGGCCCGCACACCGGCTTCGTAGTCGGCTTTCTCGGCCAGCGCCACCCGGCGTGTGAACGACAGGTTGCGCACGCCGGGGTAGCGCTCGGAGATGTCGAGCTCGCTGGCCACCTGCTCGAACTCGGCCCGCGTGAGCTTCGGGTTGGCAGAAAACAGTCCGCGCAGGCCATGCACGATTTCGGTGTGCGTGGCGATGCGCTGGACCAGCGCGTCGGTGAACAGCCGCGTCTCCTGCGTGAGGCGCGCCTTGGCCACGGCATCGGTGGCATCGGCCTGCTGCCGCGCCAGGCCAAAGCTCAGCAGCAAGCCGGCCGCAGCCACGCCCAGGCCAGGCAACCAATGCCGGTAGAAGCCGTTGAGGGGTAGCAAAGCCATTCAGAGCAGGGAGTCAGCGAAAGCCAGACAGGGTTGCACACGGCGTGCCGGGGCACTGCCGCAACAGCCCCCGAGGATAGCGGGATTCGGCCCCTCATCCGGCATGCAAGGGTCCACATCTTGTAACAACGCCGCTGTTTTTGCCGTACCGTTTATGCAACACCAAGGGCGGGTTTTTTTGTCGCCCCAAGGCTCACCCACCGACCACCGGGTAGGGCGCAAAACGGCTTCGATTCTCATTCACATCCAGCGCCCGGCCGATGGGCGGAAACGCGCGCTGCGGGCAGGCCTCGCGCTCGCAGACCTTGCAGCCCATGCCGATGGGCACGGCCGCCTCGGGGTCGGCCAGGTTCAGGCCGCGCGAGTACACGAGCTGCGCGGCATGGCGCACGTCGCAGCCCAGCGCCACCGAGAACTCCTTGCCCGGCGCGCCCCAGCCCCCTGCCCCGCCACCGCCGCGCGTGACGGTGCGCGCCACCCACAGGTAGGCCCGGCCGTCGGGCATGCGTGCCAGTTGCGGCACGATGCGCCCGGGCTGGGCAAAGGCCTCGTACACGTTCCACAGCGGGCAGGTGCCGCCGATCTTGCTGAAGTGAAAGTGCGTGGCCGACTGGCGCTTGGAAATGTTGCCCGCCCGGTCCACGCGGACGAAGAAGAAGGGCACGCCGCGCGCGCTGGGCCGCTGCAGCGTGGACAGGCGGTGGCACACCGTCTCGAAGCCCACGCCGAACTGGTGGCCCAGCCGGTCAATGTCGTAGCGCACCGCCTCGGCCGCCTGAAGGAAGGCGGCATAAGGCAGCAGCAAGGCGCCGGCAAAGTAGTTGGCCAGGCCAATGCGGGCCAGCGCCCGCGCCTGGTCGCCCGAGAGGCCGGCCGTATCGGCCAGGCGGCGCAGCTCGGGCCCCATCTCCAGGAAGGCCAGCTGCGTCGCCATCTGGAAGGCGCGCTGCCCGGCTTCGAGCGCCTGGGCCAGTTGCAGCACACCGCTGCCGAGGTCGTAGTGGCGCTGCGCCCCGCCCGGCAGTTCGGCCACCGTGGCCACGTGCACGCCGTGGGCCGACTGCAGGCGGCGCGCCAGCCCTTCGTCGGCCCGGCCCGGCTGCAGCGCCCAATGGGCGGCCAGCCGCTCGGCCGCGTCGTCGAGCTCGGCGATGTGGTTGTGCCGGGCAAAGAAGAAGTCGCGCACCTCCTCGTAGGCCATGGGCTGGTGGCTGGCGCTGGCCAGCGCCCCACTGCGGTCGTCGCCCCACTGGGCGCCCAGGGCATCGAGCCGCTCCAGCGCCTGGCGGTGGCGCTGGTGCAAGGCCAGCAGGGTGCGCGCCACGGCGGGCATGCCCGAGGCCAGTTCGCGGATCTCGGCCAGCGACACGGCCTGCTCCGTGCCATCGGCACCGGGCTCGACAGGCGTGTCGGCGAGCACCTCGCGCAGGCCGGTGATCAGGCGCGCCTCGTCGTCGTCGGAAAAGCGCTGCACGTCCACGCCGAACACGGCATTGATCTTGAGCAGCACCGGCACCGTGAGCGGCCGCTGGTTCTGCTCAAGCTGGTTCAGGTAGCTGGCCGACAGGTCGAGCGCGCGCGCCAGCGCGATCTGCGTCATGCCGCGCTCCTCGCGCAGGCGGCGCAGGCGCACGCCCATGAAGGTCTTCTTCATGGCGCGTCAGCCTCTGCACAAATCATTCGCAAGATTTGCAATTTATCCATTTTTTCTTCGCAATCATTTGCCAATTCAGCCCTGTACGCGGGATAGGAGCTTGCGTACATTGCGAATCATGCAACAAACCAGCGCCCTGCACCAGCCCACGCATTTTTCCCCCACCGTTTTGCAACAGGAGACAGCCCCCATGAGCGACACCCTCGCCGCCAGCCTCAAGCCCAAGAAATCCGTCGCCCTCTCGGGCGTGACCGCTGGCAACACGGCGCTGTGCACCGTGGGCCGCACGGGCAACGACCTGCACTACCGCGGCTACGACATCCTGGACATCGCCGATGTCTGCGAGTTCGAGGAGATCGCCCACCTCCTGGTGCACGGCAAGCTGCCCACCACGGCCGAGCTGCGCGCCTACAAGGGGCGCCTCAAATCCCTGCGCGGCCTGCCCGCGAGCGTGAAGGAGGCGCTCGAGCAGTTGCCCGCCAGCAGCCACCCCATGGATGTGATGCGTACCGGCGTGTCCGCCCTGGGATGCGTGCTGCCCGAGAAGGACGGACACCACACGCCCGGCGCGCGCGACATTGCGGACCGGCTGATGGCGTCGCTCGGCTCCATGCTGCTGTACTGGTACCACTGGTCCACCCAGGGCAAGCGCATAGCGGTGGAGACGGACGACGACTCCATCGGTGCGCACTTTTTGCACCTGCTGCATGGCAAGAAGCCATCGGCAGCTTGGGAGCGCGCCATGCACACCTCGCTGAACCTGTATGCGGAGCATGAGTTCAACGCCTCCACCTTCACCGCGCGCGTGGTGGCCGGCACGGGCAGCGACATGTACTCGTGCATCACCGGCGCCATCGGCGCGCTGCGCGGGCCCAAGCATGGCGGCGCCAACGAGGTGGCCTTCGAGACCCAGAAGCGCTACGACAACGCCGACGAGGCCGAGGCCGACATCCGCCGCCGCGTGGAGGCCAAGGAGGTGGTGATCGGCTTTGGCCACCCCGTCTACACCGTGAGCGACCCGCGCAACGAGGTCATCAAGCGCGTGGCGCACCAGCTGTCCGAAGACGCGGGCACGAGCAAGATGTTCGACATCGCCGAGCGGCTGGAGACGGTGATGTGGGAGGTGAAAAAGATGTTCCCCAACCTCGACTGGTTCAGCGCCGTGAGCTACCACATGATGGGCGTGCCCACCGCCATGTTCACGCCGCTGTTCGTCATTGCGCGCACCAGCGGCTGGGCGGCGCACATCATCGAGCAGCGCAGCGACAACAAGATCATCCGCCCCAGTGCCCATTACACCGGTCCCGAAGACCTGGCCTTCGTGCCCATCGGCGAGCGCAAGTAGATTCGACAGGAAGCGACCGCCCTGCCCCACGTCCATGAACACAAGATACCGCAAGAACCTGCCCGGCACTGCGCTGGACTATTACGACGCCCGCGAAGCCGTCGACGCCCTTGAGCCCGACGCCTGGGCGCGCCTGCCCTACACCTCGCGCGTGCATGCCGAGAACCTTGTGCGCCGCTCTGACCCGGCCACGCTGGATGCGTCTCTGCGCCAGCTGATCGAGCGCCGGCGCGACCTGGACTTTCCGTGGTTTCCGGCGCGCGTGGTCTGCCATGACATCCTGGGCCAGACGGCGCTGGTGGACCTGGCCGGCCTGCGCGATGCGATTGCGGACAGGGGTGGCGACCCGGCCCAGGTGAACCCGGTGGTGCCCACCCAGCTCATCGTGGACCATTCGCTGGCCGTGGAGTTTGGCGGCGACGACCCCGAGGCCTTTGCCAAGAACCGCGCCATCGAGGACCGGCGCAACGAGGACCGCTTCCACTTCATCGAGTGGACGAAGAAGGCGTTCAAGAACGTCGAGGTGATCCCGCCGGGCAACGGCATCATGCACCAGATCAACCTGGAGCGGATGTCGCCGGTGGTGCATGCCCAGGGTGGCGTGGCCTACCCCGACACGCTGGTGGGCACCGACAGCCACACCCCACACGTGGATGCGCTCGGCGTCATCGCCATCGGCGTGGGCGGGCTCGAGGCCGAGAGCGTGATGCTGGGCCGCGCCTCGTGGATGCGCCTGCCCGACATCATCGGTGTGGAACTGACCGGCCGGCCGCAGCCCGGCATCACCGCCACCGACACCGTGCTGGCCCTCACCGAGTTCCTGCGCCAGCAGAAGGTGGTGGGCGCCTACCTGGAGTTCTTCGGCGCCGGCGCCTCGGCGCTGACCCTGGGCGACCGGGCCACCATATCCAACATGACGCCCGAGTTCGGCGCCACGGCGGCGATGTTCTACATCGACGAGCAGACCATCGCCTACCTGCGCCTCACGGGCCGCGAAGCAGAGCAGGTGCGGCTGGTGGAGACCTATGCCAGGGAGACCGGCCTGTGGGCCGATGCCCTGGCCACGGCCGAGTACGAGCGCGTGCTGTCGTTCGACCTGTCCCGCGTGGTGCGCAGCATGGCCGGGCCCTCCAACCCGCACAAGCGCCTGCCCACCAGCGACCTGGCGGCACGCGGCATTGCCGCGCCGTGGACCGAGGCGCCCGGCCAGATGCCCGATGGCGCGGTCATCATCGCCGCCATCACCAGCTGCACCAACACCAGCAACCCGCGCAACGTGATCGCCGCCGGCCTGCTGGCGCGCAATGCCAATGCCCGGGGCCTGGTACGCAAGCCCTGGGTCAAGTCGTCCCTGGCGCCCGGCTCCAAGGCCGTGCAGCTGTACCTGGAGGACGCCGGGCTGCTGGCCGAGCTGGAGCAACTCGGCTTCGGCATCGTGGCCTTTGCCTGCACCACCTGCAACGGCATGTCGGGCGCGCTGGCCCCGGCCATCCAGCAGGAGATCATCGAACGCGACCTGTATGCCACGGCCGTGCTCTCGGGCAACCGCAACTTCGACGGGCGCATCCACCCCTATGCGAAACAGGCTTTCCTCGCATCGCCGCCGCTGGTGGTGGCCTATGCGATCGCGGGCACGGTGCGCTTCGACATCGAAAAGGACGTGCTCGGCACGGACGCCGAGGGCCGCCCCGTGACGCTCCAGGACATCTGGCCCAGCGACGAAGAGATCGACGCCATCGTGGCGCAAAGCGTCAAGCCCGAGCATTTCCGCCGCGTGTACGAGCCCATGTTCCGGCTGCAGGCGGCCAGCGGCGAGGCGGCCGTGAGCCCGCTGTACGACTGGCGCCCACAGAGCACCTACATCCGCCGCCCTCCCTACTGGGAAGGCGTGCTGGCGGGTGCGCGCACTTTGCAGGGCATGCGCCCGCTGGCTGTGCTGCCCGACAACATCACGACTGACCACCTCTCCCCCTCCAACGCCATCCTGATGGACAGCGCAGCGGGCGAGTACCTGCACAAAATGGGCCTGCCCGAGGAGGACTTCAACTCCTATGCCACGCACCGCGGCGACCACCTCACGGCCCAGCGCGCGACCTTTGCCAACCCGCAGCTGGTCAACGAGATGGCCGTGGTGGATGGCCGGGTGAAGAAGGGATCCTTCACCCGCATCGAGCCCGAGGGCCAGGTGGTGCGCATGTGGGAGGGCATCGAGACCTACATGCAGCGCGGCCAGCCGCTGATCATCATCGCCGGCGCCGACTATGGCCAGGGCTCGTCGCGCGACTGGGCGGCCAAGGGCGTGCGCCTGGCGGGGGTGGAGGCAATCGCGGCCGAAGGCTTCGAGCGCATCCACCGCACCAACCTGATCGGCATGGGCGTGCTGCCGCTGGAGTTCAAGCCCGGCACCAACCGCCTGACCCTGGGCCTCGACGGCACGGAGACGTACGATGTGGTGGGCGAGCGCCGCCCGCGCGCCGACCTCGTGCTGGTGGTCCACCGCAAGGGCGGCGAGCGCATCGATGTGCCCATGACCTGCCGCCTTGACACCGCCGAGGAAGCCTCGATCTACGAGGCCGGCGGCGTGCTGCAGCGGTTTGCACAAGACTTTCTTGCTTCCACCTCCCTGCCACCGGTTGCCTGACATGCCCCACCCACCCCAGATCAAGATCCCCGCCACCTATATGCGCGGCGGCACCAGCAAGGGCGTGTTCTTTCGCCTGCAGGACCTGCCTGCCGCAGCCCAGGTACCGGGCACCGCACGCGATGCGCTGCTGCTGCGCGTGGCCGGCAGCCCCGACCCCTATGGCAAGCAGACCGATGGCATGGGCGGCGCCACGTCGAGCACCAGCAAGGTGGTGATCCTCGCGCCCACAACCCGGCCCGGCCACGACGTGGACTACCTCTTCGGCCAGGTGGCCATCGACTCGGCCTTTGTCGACTGGAGCGGCAACTGCGGCAACCTGTCGGCCGCCGTGGGGCCGTTCGCCATCGCCAACGGCCTGGTGGATGCCGCCCGCGTGCCGCACGACGGAATCGCCACGGTGCGCATCTGGCAGGCCAACATCGGCAAGACCATCATCGCTAAGGTGCCGATCACCGGCGGGGCGGTGCAGGAAACCGGCGATTTCGAGCTCGATGGCGTGGCCTTTCCCGCGGCCGAGGTGCAGCTCGCATTCATGGACCCGGCGGCCAACGAGGACGGTGCGGGCGGCGCCATGTTCCCCACCGGCAATGTGGTGGACGAGCTCGCTGTGCCGGGCGTGGGCACGCTGCGTGCCACCCTGATCAATGCAGGTATCCCCACCATCTTCGTCAATGCCGCGGACCTCGGCTACACCGGCACCGAGCTGCAGGATGCGATCAACGGCGACCCCGCCGCGCTCGCGCGCTTCGAGGCCATCCGCGCCCATGGCGCCGTGCGCATGGGGCTTATCGCTCAGATAGAGGATGCCGCCCGGCGCCAGCACACGCCCAAGGTGGCCTTCGTCGCGCCGCCCGCCAGCTACACCGCATCGAGCGGCAAGGCCGTGGCCGCCGCCGATGTGGACCTGCTGGTGCGCGCCCTGTCCATGGGCAAACTGCACCACGCCATGATGGGCACGGCTGCCGTGGCCATCGCTACCGCCGCCGCCATCCCGGGCACGTTGGTGAATCGGGCCGCCGGTGGCGGGCCGCGCAGCGCCGTGCGCTTTGGCCACCCCTCGGGCACGCTGCGCGTGGGCGCCGAAGCCACCCGGCAATCCAACGGCGAATGGAAGGTAACCAAGGCCCAAATGGGCCGCAGCGCCCGCGTGCTCATGAGCGGCTGGGTGCATGTGCCTGGCGACGCCTTCTGACGCCCTTCGCAGAACAATCCCGACTCCCATCCCCTCAGCCATCCATGTCCACCCGCAAGACCCTCAAAGCCGTAGCCGAATCGCGCCGCGGCGTCCTCGTTCCCGGCGCCTTCAACGCCCTGTCGGCCCGCGTGGTGGCCGACCTGGGCTTCGAGGCCCTCTACGTCACCGGCGCCGGGGTGACCAATATGTGGTTCGGCCTGCCGGACCAGGCCTTCATGGGCCTGACCGACATCGCAGACCACACGGCACGCATCCGCGATGCGGTGGAGCTGCCGCTGATCGTGGACGCCGACACCGGCTTCGGCAACGCGCTCAACACCTACCACGCGGTGCGCACCCTGGAGCGCGCAGGCGCCGACTGCATCCAGCTTGAAGACCAGGTCAGCCCCAAGCGCTGCGGGCATTTCAACGGCAAGGAGGTGATCAGTACCGACGAGATGCTGGGCAAGATCAAGGCGGCCGTGGATGCCCGCCGCGACCCCGACACCCTCATCCTGGCCCGCACCGACGCCTGCGCCACCCAGGGCTTCGAAGCCGCCGTGGAGCGTGCCCAGCGCTTCGGCGAGGCAGGCGCCGATATTCTGTTCGTCGAGGCCGTGACCACGGCCGAGGAGATCCGCGCCCTGCCCCGGCGCCTGGCCAGCAAGCCCCAGCTCATGAACATGGTGATCGGCGGCAAGACGCCCATCTTCAGCGCCGAGGAACTGGCCGACCTGGGCTATGGCATCGTGCTGTATGCCAATGCCGCGCTGCAGGGCGCGGTGGCCGGCATGCAGAAGGCGCTGACGGTGCTGCGCGACACGAAGCGCATCGACGAGGACCCGGCCCTGGTGGCGCCGTTTGCGGAGCGGCAGCGGCTGGTGAAGAAGAGCGAGTGGGATGCGCTGGAGCAGACGTACCGGTGATCGGGGAGACCGCAGACAAGCCTCAGGCCTGCACGTAAGCGTCCATGATCCGTTGCTCTGCGGGCTGCCTTGCAATGTGCAGGAGCACCGTTTGCGCCAACGGCACGGAATCAAAAAGCACCAACTGCTTGCAGTAGGCAAAAACCTCGTCGAGCGTTTGATTTTCGTGCCAGGACGTCATGACGAATCGGTCTTCCGGAATATCCCCAAACTCGAATTCTTCCAGCAAGGTCCAGTCCACCACGTCATCCCACAGGTCGCAACGCTCGCCCCAGGCCAGCATGCAAAGGCAACCTGAACGCACGAGCCAGGAGCTTGCAAGCGCCCGCCAAGCGGGAGCCACATCCACCTCGGCAATCACCACCACCCGGCTTGGTAAGAAGTTGGAGACCTGCGGCAGTTGACCACCCGGTAAAAGGTGCAGGTAGTGCACTGGCGCGAGAGTCTTGGGCTCATCACCCATCATTTTCCGAGACCCATCGAAACACCGTCAAATGCGGCGAGGTTCTGAATTCGGGCATGGCATCTCCCAGGTGCAAATGGTCATAGGCCGCGCCCATTCGGTCCATTTCATCTGCAGCCGACAGGAAGAATGCGGCGATATCGCGCAACTCCTGCGGGCTGGCCTCCAATGTCACCTCTGCCAATTCAGCGGACGCACCGATATCCTGCGGGCCTTCCTTTGGGTATCCGTGAAGCTTCATGGAAGCATGCTAAATCATTGCCCTTGCATCAACCCAATGAATCCGGCGCCAAGGCCGGCGAGCAGGCCTCCACGGCGGACTGCAGACATCCGAACCAATAGCCCTCCCGCTCGCTGCCCTGCAAACCATCCGCAAGGGCCTGGAGTGCGGGCAGCAGCAAGGGGCTTGCCAATTGCTCTGCCGCATCCAGCTGATAAACCCGGCATTCGGGCCCCAGTTGTGCCAAGAGGTGGTCGATCACCCTCAGGTCTTGCCGTGCCGCCAGGCCCACCAGGGCCTCACCCCGGACGTCCTCATCTTCATCACTCAGATTGCGCCACAGGACCTCGCGCAGGCCCGGCGTGTCGGCGTTCTGCAAGGTGCCAAGGCCGAAGGTGGCCCAATCGCGCACGTCTGAGTCCACGTCAGTTGCCAGCTGGATCAACGCGCCGATGGCGGCCGGATCCTGGTAGCAACCCAGCGATACGGCTACATTCCAACGCATTGCACTGTCGGCATGCCTCGCCAACACAACCAGGGTCTCCAGAGCATCTGGATGTGGTCGATGCCCGAGACCCGACACTGCGGCACAGACTACGCCGGAGTGCGAATCCATCAGGCCTGCCAGCAGCAGCGCCTGCCTGGCATCCAGGGCGTATTCCATCGCTCCGCCCATGCCTGAACGCCTGCGCCGCGGCAACTGTGACGCGACATGCAAGCCCAGGGCCCTGCGCCTCCAGCTGCGGCTCGCACAAAGTGAGCGCACCAGGTCCAGAAGCAGCGGAGAGGCGCGCAACTGCATTTCGACGATGGCACTCCAGCCCCGGTCGGTGTCCCAGGCACGCAGCGCCCTGCGCACCAACTGGTGAGGGGCTCGGCGCCGGTTTTGGTTGCGGGCTTGTCTTTTCATGGCAGCAGAGCTTTTCCCGGTCCATCGGCACTCAGACAGGACCCGCATTCTGTACCACCAGCATGTTCGCATCACGGGCCAGCAGCCAGCGTCCCTTCTCCTTGCGGAACACACTGAGCACAGGCCCCGCACGAACGATGGGGAGCGCTCCGCCGCCGGGCGGCGTGATGGTCACCGTGAGGTGCGAGCGGGCGAAGGCCCAGCCACCGGCCACCTGCACCTCCTGGATCTCGCTCGTACCATCGATCCTGGGGCCGGTATCGCCGGCCTGCAATTTGGCGGCAGCCTCGAAGTCGGCCCTGGACATGGCTGGCCTGCCGGGCAGGAGGAAGACCACGTCGTCGGTCATCAGGCCCATCACGGCCTCCACGTCACCGGCACGGGTCGCCACCATCCAGGTCTCGATCAGTGCCCGGATCTGCGCTTCATCGTCAGAGTACATGGTCGCTCCCGCAAAGGTGCCTGTCGGTCCAGCGTCCGCTATGCGCCCTCGCGCAGCAGTGCCATGGCCAGGCTGTCATGGTAGTCTCCATCCACGCGCACCGAACGGCGGCGGACGCCCTCCAGCTCGAAGCCCAGGCGTTCGTACAGGGCCTTGGCATTGGCGTTGTCGGCGCGCACGCTCAGCTCGATGCGGGTCAGCCCCCGGGCCCAGGCGCCGTCGATGGCGGCACGCATCAGACGGGCCCCGATGCCCTGGTGCCGCGCAGAAGGGATCAACCCGATGCCCAGGGTGCCCACATGCGCCCGCGTCTGCCCCACGCCGGGCAGAACGTCGCACCAGCCCACGACCTGGCCATCGGCCACGGCCACCACCTGGCACTGGTCGTTGGCGAGGATGTGCTCATAGAAGCTGCGCGAGGATTCCCAGGGCGGAGCCTCGGTAAAGGCCAGAAAGCGCCTCTCGCGCGCGACCGTGTCGAGGGCGCGCCACAGGCCCTCGAAATGCGCTGGTGCCACCGGTTCGATGGACAGGTTCATCCCGCAGATCTCCAGTCAGCGGAGCCCATGCCCCGAGCCACCGCAGTCTACAGGCCTGCGGAAAACACCCATCCCGCACCCAGAACGGAAGGCTGCACGGCAGCGCCAGCGCCTGCCGCATCCGCCCGGTGCTTGTCCATGATGCGGTGCAGGTTGCCCTCGATCCAGTCCACCAGCCCTTCGACCTGGCGTGCGACTTCAATACCCATGGGCGTCAGGCTGTACTCGACGTGCGGCGGCACTACGGGATGGGAGACGCGCAGCACAAAGCCATCGTGCTCCAGCCACTGCAGGGTCTGCGCCAGCATCTTCTCGCTCACGCCGCCTACCTTGCGGCGCAGATCGCTGAAGCGGTGTGTGCCCGCGAGCAGTGCCACCAGCACGAGCACGCCCCAGCGGCTGGTCACATGCTGAAGCACCGCGCGCGATGGGCAATCGGGCGCGAACAGCTGGCCGCGCTGCAGCCGCTCGGCAATTCCGTCAGGGGATACCGCGTTGGTGGGGGGTGGTGAAGGGTTTGCAGACATAGGGGTACTTACCTTTATGTGCGTACTTACAAAAAGTTAGCTTGAACGCTATTCTGCCTTCTCTGTCTTTTTCAACCAAGGTTTTTCACCATGATCGCCATCACCGGAGCCACCGGCCAGCTCGGCCGCCTCGTCATCCAGTCGCTGCTCAAGTCCATCCCTGCCGCCCAGATCGTCGCGGCCGTGCGCAGCCCCGAAAAAGCCCAGGACCTCGCTTCCCTGGGCGTGCAGGTGCGCAAGGCCGACTACGGGCAGCCCGACACGCTCGATACTGCCTTCCAGGGCGTGGACAAGCTGCTGCTGATCTCATCGAGCGAAGTGGGCCAGCGCACGGCGCAGCACAAGGCGGTGATCGACGCGGCAAAGCGTGCCCAAGTGCAACTGCTGGCCTATACCAGCGTGCTGCGTGCCAACAGCTCCCTGCTAGGCCTGGCTGCGGAGCATGTGGAGACCGAAGCCTTGCTGCGCGCCTCGGGCCTGCCGGTGGTGCTGCTGCGCAATGGCTGGTACACCGAGAACTACACGGCCAGCGTGCCGGCCGCCCTTGCCCATGGCGCCGTGCTGGGCAGCGCGGGCAACGGCCGCATCGCCTCGGCGGCCCGCGCGGACTATGCCGAAGCCGCAGCCGTGGTGTTGGCCACCGATGGCCACGCCGGCCGCGTGTACGAACTGGCGGGCGACAGTGCCTACACCCTGGCGGACCTGGCTGCAGAGATCGCACGCCAGTCGGGCAAGACCGTGGTTTACAAGGACCTGCCCGAGGCCGACTACCAGGCGGCACTGGTGCAGGTGGGCTTGCCGGCAGGCTTTGCCGCACTGCTCGCCGATTCGGACGCCGCAGCGGCCAAGGGTGCGCTATTCGACGATGGCCACCAGCTGAGCCAGCTGATCGGCAGGGCCACGGCGCCGCTGGCGACCACGGTGGCAGCGGCCTTGAAGGGCTGATGGCAAGGGGTGAGGCGCCCGCAGGCGCCCCACGCCCACTGCCTCATGGGGTGGCTTCGATGAGCTCGGCGATGCGCATGTAACCCAGTCGCCTGGCGTGCTGCGCGGCGCCCATGCCTTCGCGGTCCACCAGGGCCGGGTTGGCGCCCAGGGCCAGGAGTTTCTGGACCGCAGTGGCTTGGCCGCTCATGGCCGCCAGCATGAGTGCCGTTCTGCCGACGTTGTCGCGCGCGTCGATGGGCGCCCCCTGGCGGATGAGGATTTCCACCTGCAGCGCGTGGCCCGTGCGGGCCGCCTCCTGCAAGTCATCGGGCAACGAGGCACTGCCCCCGCTGTCGGCACGGGGCGCGGCCGCAGCCAGGCTGTTGTCCGCCGCGCTGCTGTCCTGCCGCCTGAGGGCCGCTTTCGGGGCAGGAAGTGCCTGAACCGGTGCGGCGGAGCGGGAAGTTTCGGCTGCTGGAGCAGGTGCTGCGCCTGGAGGCGGCGGCACCGCCGCCCCGGCAGCCGGGGCATCCTGCATGGCCAAATGCTCGCGCATTTCACCGCGTGGAGCGGAGCGGGTGGAAGGCGCCACTGGAGGCGCAGATCCAGACACCGACGAGCGGTCGGCCGTGAGAGGCGGCGATGCGGGGAAGCCCGACACCGCGCCGGCCGCGCCCGCAGCCGTTGGGGATTCGGCCTCCCGCATGGCCGGTGCGGGTACCGTCTTGGCCAGTGGCCCTGCCTGGGCCAGCGCCGATGCAGCAGGTTTTTGCGCCGCGGACCTGGCCGATGGGCTGGCCTCATCACGGGCACGGCCTTGCGGTACTGGGGGTGCGGCAGGTGCTGCAGGCGCTACCGAAGGCGCTTGTGCCGCCGGGGCAGGAGCAGGGATTGCGGCAGACGGCTGCGCGCGCGCAGGCGCTTCGGCACGCCGCTGGCCGTAGGCGATTTCCTGTTCTTCGGGTGTCCCGCGCTGGAACTGCAGCAGCAGCAAGCCGGTCAGGCCCACCACAGCCACGGTGGCCAGGGCCGTGATCTTCCAGTGCGACTGGTTGGCAGCAACCGGGCTGGGGACGGCCGGCGCGGTGGGCAACGGGGCTGGCGCCAGCATCTGCGCATGCGCACGCACGGCAGCGCGGACATGGGCACCGGGGCGGGCATCTTCCTGTTCGCTGGCTTCGCGGTACCGCTGGGTCAGCTCGTCGTCCCGCGCGCTCATGGTGCAAACTCCTGTAGCTGTTGGCGAAGGCTGGCCCGTGCATAGCGCAGGCGGCTCTTGGCGGTTTCAAAACTGACGCCAGTGGCCTGCGCAATCTCCTGCACACCGAGGTCACCTTCGGCTTGCAGGAGAAAGGCCTGCCGCTGCTCGAACGGCAGCTGCTCCACCGCAGCGATCAGCGCCGCCGCCTGCTCGCGCGACTGCAACTGCCGAACCGGGCCGAACCCGGAGTCTGCTGCCAGGGTGTTCACCAGGCTGCGCTCGTCATCGTCGCTTGCGTCCAGGCTGGCGTGGTGCTTGGCGGTGCGCAGGTGGTCCACCAGCCGGTTGTGCGCCAGGGTGAACAACCAGGTCCTGAATTTCGCCTTCACCTCATAACTGCCGGCATTGCGCGCCACGGCAAACCAGACGTCCTGCAGCAGGTCGTCGGCCACTGCCTGGACCTTCACGCTGCGAAACACAAACCGCCATACCGCCAGCTCGTGCCGGCTGTAGAGCGTATCGAACGCGCCCAGCTCACCCCCGGCATAGCGCAGCATCAGCGTCTCGTCGGTGTCGTTGGTGTCGTCGGGTGATGGGAGGGGCGGCACCTGTGCATTATGCGGGGCCCTCATCCACCGGCGAAGGCTGCCACGCTCCGCCAGGCCGCATCACTTCGGGTCCGGCACATAGGACACGTTGTCCGACTGCGGAAACGCGCGGGGTACCGGTGGCCGCACCGGCTGCTCGCGGATCACGCCGCTGGCGACCAGGTTCTCGCGGCTGTCGTAGCGGATGCTGATGACTTCATTGGGCTGCTCCTGCAGCCGCGTGAAGGTGGTGTGGGTGACCACGGAGGTCTCGCGCTGACCATGTGCCGTGCCCAGTTTGGGCGATGGTGCTGGCGCCGCCTTCGCCAGGCTGCCCGCCGACTGCGAGCGCGCGGACGACTCGGCTTCCGAGGCGGGGGCGGGAGCTGCGGCGGCGGGCGACGCCGGCTCCTCGCGCAGGCGCCCGAGGCTGTTGTCGCTGCTGCTGTCGCGGCGCTGGCCCAAGGGCTCGTGTACCACGGGTGGCGCGGGCAAGGGCGGCTGCTCGCGAAACAGCGCCACGCCGATCACGCCCACGTTGGCCGGCCGGCCGGTGCGGCCGGCATAGGAATTGCCTGCGCTGGAGAACTCGAAGGCGGCGATCTCGCTGCTGCTCTTGCGCCAGCCGGTGATCTGGTAGCGCTCGTAGGGAGAGAACACATAACCGCGCTGGTCCCAGGCGGCGGTCTCGCCACTGAGCACATTCACGCCGTCCACCGAGGGCACAGCCAGCACCCGCTCGCCCAGGCGGTTGTGTACCGTGACGGCATAGCGCGCGCCAGGGCGGCCGGCCACCCAGTATTCGCCTTTGGCGTAATGCACCGGCAACGTGGCGCCGGTTTCGCGATCGACGATGGTGATATCGGCCAGGCGGCCAATGGCCTGGGCCGGCAGGCTGGCCAGCGCCAGCATTGCAGCCAGAGCGGGAAGGATGAATGAACCGGATTTCATGGCAGCTCCATCAAAGTGTTGGTGCTGAGTGAAACGAACGGCGGGGATGAACGGGGTTAAGCGCCACCCAAAAAAATGAAAAATAGTAGGGCCAGGGCTTCCGGGCGAGGCGGACCTCAGGAATCGGCCGGAACGTCGGACGCATTTCGCCGGCCCAAACGCAAAACCCCCCAGTCCTTTGGAGACTGAGGGGATTTGGGGCTATAAGAGCCTGACGATGACCTACTTTCACACGGGAACCCGCACTATCATCGGCGCAAAGTCGTTTCACTGTCCTGT